>VFQQ010000288.1_pt1 | contig 115085 bp, 95 predicted proteins | sample 3512341 | NCBI WGS metagenome assembly VFQQ01 (sample SAMN10412373, study PRJNA504923) | tailings metagenome | isolation source: Relicate 2 Philex TSF1 revegetated site | place: Philippines: Tuba, Benguet | collected 2017-08-29 | reverse complement strand
TCGCGGCCCAGCACTACCTGCACATGCGCGATGCCCACTTCGACGCGGCGGCGGGGTACTCGCCCAGAACGAATGCCGACACCTCGACAGAAACCGGCGCAGAATCCGGCGCACGAAGCGCACAAAACCCGGCGCAGCACCCGCCCGCACCGAATCGCACCGATTCGCGGAAATCGTCAAAAGGGCGTAGTTTTGCAGGGGTTTTGCAGCCAGACGCGAACTCACGCGAGGACGTGCAAAATGAGAAAGTGGGCGCAACAGGACTCGAACCTGTGACCTCGGCTATGTGACAGCCGCGCTCTAGCCAACTGAGCTATGCGCCCCGACGCCGCGGGCCGCGGGTCGCCCCGTGGCCGCGTCGCAGTGATCTCGCCCGTCGGTGTCCCGCCGGGCGAGGGCGGATGGTACGCCTGCCATGATCGGCCAGCAAGACACAGGGGATGGACCGATCGTCGTGTCCTGCGGTCGAGTCGCTCAAGGGGTCCGCAATGCGCGATCTTCGGCACGCAGCAAGATCGACGCGAACTCTGATGCACACCGGCCCCCGCCAGCGACGACGGATGACGTATCGCCGAACCGGCGACGTTCGGTGATCGATAGGGTCTTTGCACATTCTTTGCGCGTTCCGGGCTTGCGAACGGATGCCGGACCCGCAATGATCGCCCTCGAGAGACAAGAACCGTCGCGTTCGCCGGGCGGTCCGAGGAGGAGAGGCCACACAGCACGCCATCGCGGCGCGCCCCTCTTTGCCCTCGCCCACGGCGTGCGGTTCGAGGAGACGAGACATGCGCACCCTGGCCCTGATTGCCGCCCTGAGCGCGGCGGGCGTCGCGAACGCCACCGTCGTCACGCAGTGGAACTTCAACTCCAACCCGCCGGACGGCAGCGGCACCACCGGAAGCCTCGTGCCGAACATCGGCGCCGGCACCGCCTCGCTCTTCGGCGGCGCCACCGGCACGTTCGCCTCGGGCACCGTCAACGGCGGCTCGACCGACACCGCCCCGGCCGACAACACCGCCTGGAACACCTCGACCTACGCCCCCCAGAGCACCGGCTCGGGCGAGCGCGGCGTGCAGTTCGCCGTCAGCACCGTCGGCGTCACCGACGGCATCTTCGTGACCTTCGACATCCGCCACTCCAACACCTCGTCCCGCTTTGTGCAGTTCCAGTACACCATCGACGGGAGCAACTGGACCAGCGCGGGGCTGTCGCTGAACGGCGCCGCCTTCGACGGCATCTTCGAGGGCACCGCCGGCGACACCTGGTTCAACAACCGGCGCGTCGACCTCTTCGACATCCCCGGCGTGCTCGACAACGCCGACTTCGCCTTCCGGCTCACGCCGGTCTTTGGCCCCGCCGGCGGCTATGTCGCCGCCAGCGCCACCGGGACCTACGGCCCCACCGGCACGCTCCGCTACGACATGGTCACCGTCCAGACCCCCGCCCCCGGCGCCGTGGCGCTCCTGGGCCTGGGCGGACTGGTCATGGCCCGCCGCCGCCGCTGATCCGAGACACGTTCCACTGATTTCACCGGGCCCGGTCCGACCACTTCGGACCGGGCCTTTTTCGTCCCCGCACGCTCCCCATACCCTCGACCATGACGCCGCACCCGCAACGCGAGCACCGCACCGTCGCGATCGTCTCCGTCGGCGACGAACTCACGCTCGGGCAGACCCTCGACACCAACGGACGCTGGCTCGCGGCACGACTCTTCGACCTCGGCATCAACCCGATCGAGCACGTCACCGTGCCCGACGACGCGTCGCTCCACGAAGCGGCCTTCCGCCGGCTCGCATCATCCGCCGACCTCATCATGTGCACGGGAGGGCTGGGCCCCACCGCGGACGACCTCACGCGCGAGGCGCTCGCCCGGGCCTCGGACGACTCGCTCGTCGAGGACCCCATCGCGATGGCGCAGGTCGAGGCCTTCTACGCCGCCCGCGGGCGCGAGATGCCCGCCCTCAACCGCGTCCAGGCCCTGCGCCCGACGCGGGGCATCTGCCTGGCCAACCTCAACGGCACGGCCCCGGGCCTGCACGCCACGCTTCCCGGCGGGGTCGACGTCTTCTGCCTGCCCGGGCCGCCCTCCGAGATGCACCCCATGTTCCAGGCGCAGGTTCTCCCGCGCCTGCGCCCGGCGTCCGGGCGGCTCATCCGCACGCGCGTGCTCCACTGCATCGGCATCGGCGAGTCCGACCTCGCCAACCGCCTGGGCCCGCTCATGGACCGCACGCGCAACCCCCTTGTCGGCACGACCGCGAGCGGCGGGGTCGTCTCCTGCCGCCTGCGCTGCGAGGGCCCCGCCGACGAGGACGCGTGCCGCCGCACGCTCGACGACACCGAGGCGCAGGTGCGACACATCGCCGGGGATTTCATCTTCGGCGCGGGCGACGACACGCTCGCCGGGGCGATCCTCCGCACGCTCAGGGCACGCGCCGAGACCGTGGGCACGATCGAGAGTTGCACGGGCGGGCTGCTGGGCGGGATGCTCACCGACGAGCCCGGGTCGTCCGCGTCGTTCGTCGGCGGGCTTGTCACGTACACCAACGCCCTCAAGATCGCCCTCGCGGGCGTCGATCCGGCGCTCTTGAACGAGGGCGGCCCGGGTGCCGTGAGCGCCGAGTGCGTGCGCGCGATGGCCACCGGCGGACGCGAGCGACTGGACGCGACGCACTCGCTCGCGATCTCCGGCATCGCCGGCCCGGGCGGCGCCGTGCCCGCGGCCAACGGCCGCCCCGCCAAACCCGTCGGCACGGTGTTCATCGCGCGGGCGAGCGCGGACGGCTCGCTCGACGTGCGCCGGTTCGCGATCCCCGGCGATCGGGCGCAGGTCCGACGCTGGGCGACGACCAACGCGCTGGCGATGCTCCGTCAGCACCTCGCAGGGCAATCCCCCACGCGCCTGCTGCGCGAAATGCCGCTGGACGCCTGATCCGCGTCGCGCGCCGGAACGTCAAAGGTTCCCGGCCAATGATCAACGTACATGTCGCGGATTACATGTCGCGGACGAGCAGCACCTGGCACGCCCACGCGAGCCCGGCGCCGAAGCCGACCACCGCGACCAGTTGCCCCGGACGCAGCCCGCCCCGCGCCCGCTCCAGCGCGATGGGGATCGACGCCGACGCGGTGTTCCCCGTCTCGCCGATGTCCACGACGAGCCGCTCGGGGCCGATGTCGAGTTGGCGTCCGACGGCCTCGATGATCCGCGCGTTCGCCTGGTGCGGGATGACGACGTCGAAGTCCGAGGGCTGCACGCCCACGCCCTTGGCCGCCCGGCGCAGGCACTCGGCCATGCGGAGCACGGCGGCCTTGAAGACCTCGCGCCCGTGCAGTTCCAGCGTGTGCCCCGCGGTCGTGACCGATTCAACCGACGCGGGCGTGCGGCTGCCGCCGGCGGGCACGCGGATCAGGTCGGCCCCCGTGCCGTCGGCGCCGATCTCGGAGTAGATCACGTCGTACCGCCCGCGCGCCCCCACCACCGCCGCCCCGGCGCCGTCGCCGAAGAGGATGCACGACTGGCGGTCGGCATAGTTCGTGATGCGCGTCAGCGTGTCGGCGCCGATGACGAGCACCCGCTGGTGCAGACCGCCCCGGATCGACGACGCCGCCAGTTGCATCGCGTAGCCGAACCCGGCGCACCCGGCGTTGATGTCCATCGCCGGCACGCCGATGCAGCCCAGGGCCGCCTGCAGATGGCACGCCGTCGAGGGCACGGGCGTGTCGGGCGTCGACGTGGCGAACAGGATCAGATCAAGGTCGGTCGGGGCGAGTTGCGCGTCTTCGAGGGCGCGGAGCGCCGCGAGGCGCGCCATGTCGCTCGTGGCCTCGCCCGGGGCGGCACAATGACGCCCCCGGATCCCCGTTCGTTCCACGATCCACTGGTCACTCGTGTCGACCGTGAGCGCGAGTTCGTCGTTGGTCAGGACACGGGCGGGCAGGTAGTGCCCCAGCCCAAGGATCGAGCACAGCGAGGCGGGAAGCGAGGCGAATCGGGACGTGACGGGGGCAGGCGCAATGGCGGATCGCAAAAAGAGGCTCCTGAGTCCGTTCGGATCGTCGCGTCGGCTCACATCCTGCGCCGACGCGGACACCAGTATACGGCGCACGGGAAATCCCCGCCATGCCCCGCCCCTCCCATCGCTCGCCCCCAACTTGAACCACCCCTGAACAGGAGGGCTATACTTCGACCGATCAGGTTCTGTGCGTCCGGAGTCGGACGCGGTTCTCAGGTCCCCGACGCTTCCTCGTGCCCGAGTTCGAGTCGCCGGTGAATCAAGTTCGGGCACATGCAGGGAAGAGTCGGTTATGAAGATTTACGTCGGCAACCTTCCGTTCCAGACCACCGAGGACGAACTCCGCGGGATGTTCGAGCAGCACGGGGAAGTCTCCAGCGCCTCGCTCGTCATGGACCGCGAGACGGGCCGCCCCCGCGGCTTCGGCTTCGTCGAGATGCAGAACGATGAGCAGGCCCGCGCCGCGATGACCGCCCTCAACGGCGCCAACATCGGCGGTCGCGACCTCGTCGTCAACGAAGCCCGCCCGCGCGAGGACCGCGGCGGCTTCGGCGGCGGCGGCGGTGGTGGTCGCTCCCGTGGCGGCTTCGGCGGCGGCGGTGGTGGTGGCGGCGGTGGCGGCGGCGGCTACCGCTCCGGCGGCGGTGGTGGCGGCGGCGGCGGCCGCTCCCGCGGCGGGTGGTAATCCACCTCGCCACGCGACCCCGCGTGGTTCAAACTGATGGCGCATGGGCCGGGACTTCCCGGCCCATGTGCGTTTTGGGGACTCCCTCGTTCCCTCTACCCTCGCCGGGCGCCCACGATCAGCCCGAGCACGCCCGCCACGCCCGACGGCAGCACGTCCACCACCGATTCCCGTGCCCGCACGCCGAGCGTCTTCGCCTGCGCCAGCGCTTCCTCGGCCTGACGTTCAACGCCCGACACGTCCCCCTCCCACACCCCGGTCGCACGCAGGGCGATCAGCGCGATCACCACCACCGCCGCGACGATCACCGCCGCCTTCAGCAGCGTTCGCAGCAGGTACCCGAGGAAGTACGCGACCACGAAGGACGCCCCCACCGTCATCACCGTCGGGGCGTAGCGCTCGCCCAGCCCCGGGTCGGCGGCCTTGGCCACCGGGCCCTCGCCATGCTGCAGGCCGGCGACCCCCGCCGGCAGGCGCCCGCCCCCCGCCGGGGCGTCCGCCGCCAGCATGGCGTACCCCCACCACACCCCGCCCAGGATCGCCACGCTCAGCCCGGCGTATAACCACTTGGAGCGGAGCAAGGAGCGACGCCCGCCGGCCTCCCCTCGCGGGGCCCTGTCCGATTTCTTGGATGCGTCCGCCATGCTGCTAGTGAAGGCGCGCCGGCGGGGGCGTGCCCGGGGGTCGGACGGGGAGAGTTGCCAGCCCGAACACCCCCCACTTGATTCCGGCCGGCGGGGGGCGAACCATACAGGCCCGGCCCGGTGGCGTCGGGGTTTGTATTCGCAACCGACCCGGCGGCGTTCCCGCACGGGCCTCTCGAAGGACTTGGAACCTCTCTCCATGGCACACAGCCGCACCGCGAAGAAGCGTGTTCGTCAGAACGTCAAGCACCGCGCCCGCAACAAGTGGCGCCTGACGACGATGCGCGCCGCGATCAAGGAACTGCAGGAAGCCCTGCTGCACGGCACCGCGCAGGCCGCCGCCGAGACGTTCCGGAAGGTCTCCCGGATCATCGACCGCAGCGCGTCGCTCGGGGTGATCCACAAGAACCAGGCCGCCCGTCGCAAGAGCCGCCTGGCCGCGAAGGTGAAGGCCAAGCAGAGCGCGAAGTAAGCGACCGATCGCACATCGATGAAATTCGTCACGCACGCCCGGGCCGTCCCGGGCGTGCTGTCGTTCCCTACGCTCGCACCGCATGGCAAGGACGGACGGAGCATCGCGCGCAGCGGCCAGCCGGACCTACGCCGGCGCATCGACGCGCCCGCTGCACATCCTCGTCTTCCTGGCGCCGCTCATCGTGCTGTACGAACTGGGCGCGACGATCTACCTCGCGCAGGTCGCCCGGGGCGTCGACACCATCGGAGCTCGCGGCATCCTCGCCTCGGTCTTCGAGAACCTCGGCGTCGCGAGTCTGCACATCCCGCCGATCGCGCTCACCGTCGTCCTGCTCGTCTGGCACGTCATCCTGCGCGACCCCTGGCGCGTGCGCCCGCGCGTGGTGCTGGGCATGGCCGTCGAGTCGGCCCTCTGGTCGATCCCGCTGCTGGTCTTCAGCCTCCTGCTGGCGCGGGGCACCCCGGCCATGGATACGGCGGTCGGCTTCGCCGACTTCCCGTGGCAGGCCAAACTGACCGTCTCGCTCGGCGCGGGCATCTACGAGGAACTGCTCTTCCGCCTGCTGCTCATCACCGGGCTGCACTTCATCCTCGTGGACCTGCTCCGCGTGCCCGAACGCTGGGCGTTCATCCTCGCCGGCACCGCGTCGGCCGTCGCCTTCGCCTTCTACCACAATGTCCGCGGGCCCGGCGGCACCCTCGACACCCGCCTGGCCTTCTTCTACGCCGGGGCCGGCGCCTACTTCGCCATGCTGTTCATCAACCGCGGGTTCGGGATCGTCGTCGCCACGCACGCGATCTACGACGTCATCGCGCTGCTCGCGTTCGATAAGTCGTAGCATCCCATTCTGTTCGCATTGCGTACGGGGCCGTCGTACGGGCTCGTCGTGGCCAGCCGTCGGATTCCGGGGGGGAATCTGCCGGAGTTTGGGACGATCCCGCTATACTGGGCGAGGGCGAGTCTCCGCCCGCATCGCACGGACGCACTGGCGCGAAAGGAAGGCACGCATGAGCCTCGGCTTCGCGATCGACGCGTTGTACGACACCGGCTGGACCATGGCCGAGCCCAAGGGCATCTCGCGCTTCACGGACGGGCGTCCCTACCCCTCGCAGCCGCAGATCGAAGAATCGTTCCGGGCGCAGGGCTTCACGCTCAGCGTCCGGCACATCCAGTTGTTCGATTGCCACCGCGCCGAGTGGCGCGACGCGTCGGGCCAGCCCTGCGGGGCCGTGGTCGGCCAGACGGCGGATGAGGCCGCGGTCTACGCGCTCTCTCAACTGCGTCGGCAGGCGAAGGCCGCCTCGTCGTCCGCGACGTGACCCGCACGCCCGACACGCCGGGATCGCCCGCGCGGGATTGAACCCGCGGGATCGACGCGCTACCCTGTACGCACGTCCGAGGACGCACCGGCCCCATCGTCTAGCCCGGTCTAGGACGTCAGGTTCTCATCCTGAAAACAGGGGTTCGAATCCCCTTGGGGTCACTTCTTCGCCGTGCGGCCGCCGCACGGCGACGTCCTTTTTGGATAGTTCAGTTCCTGTCGTATGGGCGTGGCGATCGCGCTCTTCGAGCAGACGCGTTACGCGCCGAGCGTCCACACGATGAGCGCCGCGAGCAGCGCGAGCGCGAGGGCCGAGGCGATGGCGAGCGGCCAGAGATCGGTCCCCCTCGTCGGCGCCGGCACCATCGCCAAGCGACCCTCGACCGGGGGCGAACGCAGGCCCTCGTCGCGCCGTGCCGCGTCCTGCACGATCGCGATGACCAGGTGCGCGTCGAACTCGCGCAGCCCCCGCCCGACGGCGGCGGCGATGAGTTCTCGCCGGCGCTCGGGGCGAAGAATCGCGGCCCGCCCGCCCTCGATCGATCGCGCCACCTCGACGGCGAACGCCGCCCGCACGTCCGCGTCGTCCAGGCGCGCCGCCTGGCGGTTCTCGCGGGCGATGTCGGCGGCCCGGGCCTCGCGGGAGCGGCGGTCGATGTTCGTCGGGAGCGCGGGCTCGTCGTCGTCGCGGATCAGCCGCAACCGACCACCCTGCCCGAAATCGCCCGCGCGTGCGTTCATGATCTTCCGTTCACGGTACGACGCCGAATGAACTTCGCAAGCCCGAACCGGCTCGCCGGGCCCGGATTTGTTCTCGGCAGACCGCACAGACCGACCAGGGCCCGTCCGGCCCGCTAACCTCTGCCCCAATGGAGCCCGCACCGGACCCCTGGCCCCCGACGCCGCTCGACGTGCCACTGACGCCCGAGGCGATCGTGGCTCGCCTCGACGCGCTGGCGCGCCGGGGCAAGATGGCCGAGTTCCGACCCGGGCCGGCGCCGGCGCTGTTCTCGGTGACGACCGCGGGCCAGCCGTTCGACTACCTCCTGGTGGCGCACGCGACGCCCGAGGCGGGCGGGACGCGTCTGACGTTCTCGCTGCGCTTGCTGCGGCGCATGCCGCTGATCTTCGCGGCGGTGCTCGTGCTCACGATCTGGCCCGGGGTGTGGCTGACGGACTCGATGCTGCGGACGTACTGGACGGGGTACGACTATCAGACGTGGATGTGGTACCTCCCGCTCACGATCCTGCCCCTGCCGTGGGCGTGCGTGCGTCTGATGCGCCGGGCGAAGCAGGCGGGCGAGGCGCACGCCGCCGAGATCGTGCGCGACGTGCGCGCGTGCCTGACGTCCTGAACTCGCCCGCACGGACACGACCCCATGTGGCGTGACGACGAACTGCTGGAACTCGCCGCTCGCGCGCTCCGCGAGCACGCGGCGGCCCTCGACGCCGAGCAGAGCGTCCGCGGACTCGACGCGCTCGACGAGGTCGACCTGCACCCGATCCTGGCGGCGGGGTTCGCCGGCGCCGGGTTCGGCGTGCTCCGCGAAGTGGCCTATCCAGGCCCACGGGGCGCCCGCCCGCGCACCGCCGAGCGCGAACGCTGCGACCTGGTCCTGCTCCCGCCGGGGGCGACGCGTCTGCGCGACCCGGTGGCGAACCTGCGCGAGCGTGACGCCCTCCGTGGGACGCTCTTCGAGAGCCTGGGCACGCCGGCGAGCGCCGGGGACGCGCCGCCCGAGGACGCCTGCTGGATCGAGGTGAAGGCCGTCGGGCAGTTCGAGTGCGTCGAGGGTGTGCCGGGCCCGAACCGGGCGTATGCGTCGGGGCTGGTGCGCGGGCTGACGACGGACCTCCGCAAACTCGCCCGCGATCCGCGGATCAGCACGGGCGCGCTGGTGCTCGTGCTGTTCACGGCGGACCAATCAGTCGGCGAGCACGACCTGCACCTGGCGCTGCACAAGGCGATCGACGCGGGCGCGCCGCTGCGCACGGTGCGACGCGCGTCGTTCGCGATCACGGAGCGGATCGGGAACGCGTGGTGCGACCTGTGCTGGGTCGAGGCGGACCGCGCCGGGGCGGACGCCGCCGAGGACTAGGCGGCGCCGGCGGTGGCGCGGGCCGGCCGCGCGGGGAGCGCCAGGAACTCCTCGATGGCGTTCGCGGCGAGGTCGGCGGCGCGGCGCCCGCGGAAGCCCGCGAGCACGCGGTCGACGTCCTCGAGTTGCCGACGGGCACGCTCGGGATCGGCCAGGATCGCCTCGACCGCGCGGAGGAGCGGCCCGGGCCCGCCCCAGTGCGGGATGAACTCGGGGACGATCCGACGGCGCGCCAGCACGTTGGGGAGCGAGAAGACCTTGGTGCTCAGCACGAGCCGCGCCAGGAAGAACAGGACCGGGTTCGACTTCTTGTAGAAGACGACCATCGGACGGCGCTGGCGCGCCACCTGCAGCGTCACGGTGCCGCTCTTGACCAGCGCGACCTGGCACCAGCGCACGGCGGCGTCGGTGTCCTGCACGACGACGGAGAGCCCCTCGGGCCACCCGCCGTGGGCCGCGGCGTACGCCCGGCACTGGGCCTCGACGTGCGGGCCCGTGGCGGCGATGACGGCTGCGGCGTTGGGGTGCGAGCCCCGCAGGCGCCGGAAGAACTCGAACATGACCGGGAAGTGCCGCTCGATCTCGTCCGGGCGCGAGCCGGGCATCAGGGCGACGCGGGGCTCGCCCCCGCCCAGGGCCGCGGCCCGGGCGTCGACGCGCGCGTCGTCAAGGGGATCATCGAAGAGAAAGTGCCCGATGTACGACGCCCGCACGTTCCGGCGCTCGAAGAACTCGGGCTCGAACGGGAGCATGCACAGCACGTGGTCGGTGAGGCGCCGGAGTTTGTGGATCCGCCAGCGCCCCCACGCCCAGATCTGCGGGGCGACCAGGTGCACGACGCGGACGCCCCGGGCCTTGGCGAGTTCGCAGATGGGCGTGTTCGCCGCGGGGGAATCCACGGGCACGTGCAGCGCCACGGGGTTCGCCGCCAGCCACGCGTCGATGCGCTGGTTGATGCGCTGGTGCTCGATGATCTTGCGGAAGCCGGGCACGCCCATCACCGCGTCGTCGCCGGTGCGCTCGATGATGGTGGCGCCGGCGGCCTCCATCTTCGGCCCGCCCCAGGCGTAGATCGGCAGGTTCGGGTGGCGGGCGCGGAGCACACGGATCACCGCGGAGGCGTGGTCGTCACCGCTCGGCTCGAACGCCGTGAACAGGATGCCACGTGGTGCGGGTGAATCCGTCATGGGAGGTGTCGGCGGGCGTGGGCGGGCGTGCGGCGCGGGCAGCGCATTGGAGCCTCGCGCGGGGGACAAGTCAAGCCCTCACTAACAACGATCCCGCCCGCTGAGCGCGGGCTTCACAGTCCGACGCCCTCCAGCCAGACCGAGGGCTTCTTGCCCAGGGCCGTCGCCGCGGCGACGAGCGATTCGATGCTCGGCAGGTGTGCCCCGCGCTCGATGGACGAGAGTTGGCTGACCGAGACGCCCGAGGCCTCGGAGAGGTCCTTGAGCGTCCAGCCCTTCTCGGTGCGGGCCAGGCGGATCTGTCGCCCAAGTTCGTGACGCAGGCGGTCCTGCGGGCGCTGGCCCAGACCCAGGGCCGCGGCGGCCTGCGCGAGCGTGTGCCGGAGTTCGGCGAGCGAGAACGGCTTGGCGAGGTAGTCGAAGACGTCCTGCTTGAAGGTCTGGCGCATCGAATCGAGCGAGGGGTAGCCGGTGACGACGACGACCGCGAGTTTCGCCCAGCGCCGGCGGATCTCCGCGAGCACTTCCTCGCCTGCGTATCGACCCATCTTGATGTCGAGCAGCACCAGGTCGGGCAGGCGGGCTTCGCAGGCGTTGTAGAACGCCTCGGGCGTGGCGGCGGTGCGGACCTCGTGCCCGTCGGCTTCGAGCACGCCGGCGATGTACTGGCGGAAGTCGTCGTCGTCGTCGAGCGCGACGATCGACAAGGGGGGGGTGGATGTCGACGACTCCGTGTCCTCGGCGGGGGTCAACTCACGTCCCTCCTGGCTCGGCTCCCGGTACGGCCCCATCCCCGGACGATACGCCCGCGGGGGCCGCCTGCTCGCGGGGGATCATGATCTCGAGTTCGGCGCCCGGGCCGTCGGCCCGGTTGCGGGCCAGCAGCACCCCGGCGTGCTCGCGGACGATGCCCTCGGCCACGGCGAGCCCCAGGCCCGTGCCTCGCGCGTCGAGCCGGGTGCTCGCGAAGGGCTCGAACAGGCGGGGCAGGATGTCGGCATCGAAGCCCGGGCCGTCGTCGCGCACGCGAATCGACACCCACGCCCGACCATCGCGCTCGACGGTCTCGCCCTCGATCCACACCGAGCCGCCCGGCTTGCCGGCGGCACGCACGGCGTCGACCCCGTTGCGCACGAGGTTCACAAGCACCTGCACCATGCGGTCGGGGTCACAGTCGGCGATGAGCGTTTCGGAGAGGGCGTTGCGCAGGTCCACGCCGGTGGTCTCGCGGTCGAGACGGACAAGGGTGATCGCCTCCTGCACGACGGTCCGCAGCACCGTCTCACGCGTGCGGGGCTCGCGCACGCGGGCGAAATCGAGCAGGCTCTCGCCCAGGCGCTCCAGGCGCGAGACCACGCGGAGCATGAGAGCGGCCTGCGCCGGATCGACACCGCGGGCCGGGTCGGCATTCAGCCGCTCGACCAGCCCCTTGAGCACCGCGAGGGGGGTGTTGAGTTCGTGCGCGATCCCGGCGGACATCATGCCCAGACTGGCGAGCCGGTCGGCGTCGGCGAGATTGCGTCGGGCCGCCTCGAGCAGGTGGTTCTTGCGTTTGAGGTCCGTCGCGACGTTCTCCAGGCGCGAAAGCGCCTCGCCCAGCGCGATCTCCTGGCGGCGGAGTCGCATCACGGTCTCGTTGCGCGACGCCATGATCTCGCCGATCTCGTCGGCGGGGATCGCCGCGGGGGGGATCAGTTCGTCGTCGGTGCGCCCGGCCTGGGCGGCGGCGTCGGCGGCGAGCATCCGACGCACCGGCTCGTAGACCGCGCGCGGGAGCACGAAGACCTCGGTCGCGACCGCGATCAGCGCGTACACCGCCACCAGCGACCCCACCAGCAGCAGGTACAGGTCCATCACGGCCCGGCGCGCCCCCGGGATGCGGATGGTCAGCGCGTGGAACCGCTCGGGCGCGTCGGCCCGCGCGGGCGTGTGCGACACCGCACAGGCACCCAGGACCGCGGACTGCCCCACCACCGCGCGCCCGCCCGCCGCCACCGCCGCCGATGCCGTCTCGGGCGTCAGCCCGAGGTCGTCCGCCGACCCGCTGCGGACGATTGCGCCCTCCGCGAGACGGGTGGCGGCTTCATCGGCCCGGCGAACACCCTCGCCCTGCGACAGGGAGGGCGTGAGGGCGTCGAGCACGACGCGGGATTCCTCCAGTTCGGCCTCCTCGACGACCGCCCGGATGGCCGGACGCACCGCCACCAGGAGCACCCCGGCGAGCGTGAGCGAGAAGATCGTGTGGAGAAAGACGAGTTTCTTGCGGATGCGCATGCCCGCGAGCAGCCCGCGCCGGGCCGGGGTCGCGGGCACGGCGAAGAGCCGGCGCCGGTCGAAGACCGCGGGCGGGGCATCGGGCGTGGGGGCGCGGGGCGTGCCCTTGTCTCGCCGGGAGAACATCGCCCTGACTCTACCCGGGCGGCGGCACGGAGCGAGCTGGCGGGTGCCGCGTCGGGTCTGCGTCGTGATTCGGTGCCCCTACGCTCGGGGGTGAACGCTCCCGCCATATCTCCGTCCCGCAGTGTCGCGCTCCGCCACGTCGAACGCCAGGCGTCGCGCTACCCCGAGTTTGTGCTGGGCCCGCCCGACACCGACGAACTCGACCACCGCGACGCGGCCCTGACGCACGCCCTCTGCGATGCCTGCGTCCGGCGGTTCCTGACTCTTGAAACCGTCATCCACGCCTTCCTGCGGACCCGTCTGGACCGATCACCCCCATCGGTGCAGTCGGCGTTGCTGGTCGGGGCGGCCCAGTTGCTGTTCTTCGACCGCATCCCCGCCCACGCCGCCATCGACGAGAGCGTGGAGTACGTCAAGGCCCGCGTCCCCCGCGCGACCGGGCTGGTGAACGCGGTGCTGCGCAACATCGCCCGGGAAGCCCCCGACCCGCCGATCCAGGCGGACCCGCGCGATCCCGATCCGTGCCTGATCCCCCTCGGCGACGGGCGCGCCCGTCGCACCTCGAAGGCGCTCCTGCCCGCACAGGACCCGGAGCGCCTCGCGGCGGCGTGCTCGGTGCCGCTCCCGCTGATCCGCCGCTGGGCCGACCTGTTCGGGCGCGAGCGGGCCACGGACCTGGCGCTGCACGCGCTGGTCGTGCCGCCGGTGATCGTGAACGCGCGTGCGTCGCGCACGCCCCCGCCCTCGCCCGAGTTCACCCCGCACACGCAGGAAGGCATGTACGTGTGGTCGGGGCCCGGGCGCGACCTGGCCGGGGCGTTGTCGTCGCTGGATCGCGCGTGGGTGCAGGACCCCGCGTCGGCGGCCCCGGTGGAGATGGCCCGGGCCGGGCTCGACCCCACCCGCGTCCGCACGATTATCGACCTCTGCGCCGGCCAGGGGACCAAGACCCGCCAACTCGCGGCGGCGTTCCCCGACGCACGCATCATCGCGACCGACCTCGACGACGAGCGCCGGCGCGAACTCGCCCGCGTCGCCCGGGAGATTCCGTCGATCACCGTGGTCGACCCCGACCAGATGCATCCGCTCCGCTTCCCGGGCGACCTGGTGCTGCTCGACGTGCCGTGCTCGAACAGCGCGGTGCTCCCCCGGCGTCCCGAGGCGAAGTACCGCTGGAGCGAGGCGCAGTTGGCCCGGCTCGTGGAGATCCAGCAGGAGGTCCTGCGCGTAGGCATGGAACTGTGCACCGACGACGGGTCGATCCTGTACGCGACGTGCAGCCTGGACCCCGAGGAGAACGAGATGCAGACCGAGTGGTGCCGGGCCCAGGGGTGGGAGTTCGCCCGGGATGAGCGCCGGTGGCCTGCGGGCCTCCCCGGCGAGGCGGCGGATGGATATTCCGACGGGAGTTACGGCGTGCTGCTGCACCGGCGTCGCGACGGGGGGTACACTCCCCCCCAACGCGGCCGCGATCCTCAGGCCCGGAGCGAGACCGAATGAACCTGCTGGACATCCTCTCCCCCGAGTGCGTGCGAGCGCCGCTGGCCGCGACGGACAAGCGGGGTGTGATCGACGAACTGATCGACCTGCTGGCGACCCAGGGTCGCGTGCACGACGCGAAGGCGCTCAAGGACGCCGTCTGGACGCGTGAACAGGCCCGCACGACGGGCATCGGCGCCGGGCTGGCGATCCCGCACGGGAAGTGCCCCGGCATGCCCGGGCTGGCGATGGCGATCGGGAAGCCCGCCGCGCCGATGGACTTTGACGCCATCGACAAGCAGCCGGTGCGTCTGGTCGTCCTGCTCGCGAGCCCGCCCGACCGCACGTCGGACCACATCCAGGCGCTCGCCCGGATCTCACGCCTCATGACGATGGACGCGTTCCGCGAGAAGATCTATTCGGCCCCTTCCGCCGCGGAGATCTACGCCCTGCTCAAGAGCCAGGAAGTCCCCGGCGGGTCGTGAGGACGCGCCCATGCCGGACGATCCGCGCCGCGATGCCGTCTTCGCACCCCTCGCGCTGATCGAGGCCCGTCTCGCGGCTCTCTGCGCGGGCGAACCCGACACCCCGCCCCCGCTCCGCGACGCGATGCGCTACGCCGTGCTCTCGGGTGGGAAGCGACTGCGCCCGATCCTCTGCTGGCACGCGTGCGTCGCGTGCGGCGGAAGGCTCGACCCGCCGGACAACGCCGACCGCGAGGATTTGCTCCGGGCCGCGGCGGCGCTGGAGATGGTCCACGCGTTCAGCCTGGTGCACGACGACCTGCCCGCGCTCGACAACGACGACTTGCGACGCGGTCGCCCGACGCTGCACCGCCACGCGGGCGAGGGCATGGCCATCCTCGCGGGCGACGCGCTGCTCTCGCACGCGTTCTGCGTGCTCGCGGGGCTTACGCCCGCGCGACGGGGCGAGGCGTGCGCCCTGCTCGCCGACGCCGCCTGGCGGATGGTCCGCGGGCAGGTGCTCGACACGTGCGGCGGGGACGGCACGCCCGAGGCCGAACTGGTGCACGCGATCCACGCGCAGAAGACCGGTGCGCTGCTCGTGGCGGCATGCCGCCTGGGGGCGCTGTGCGCCGGGGCCGACGCCGCCTCGACCGACGCCGTGACGCGCTACGCCGAACGCGCCGGGCTGATGTTCCAGATCGTGGACGACCTGCTGGATGTCGAGCAGTCCGCCGAGCAGGCGGGGAAGCGCACGGGCAAGGACGCCCACGCCGGGAAGGTGACGTACCCGGGGGTGTTCGGGGTCGAGTCGTCGCGGGCTCGGGTCGAATCGCTTCGGGCGGAGGCCGTCGGAGCCCTGGCCACGCTGGGGGCCCGGGCCGAGAACCTGCGCACGCTCGCGGAACTGCTGGCCAGCCGAACGACTTAACATGGGCGGCGTACTACCCGCCCCCGGGAAGGCCCCAAGCCGCCCGGCGGGTGCCCGGGAGCACGACTAGTATTTTCAAGAATCTCTGAAACCTTCTCCCCCTTGACAGACGATTCATCTGGCAGACTGGCGCAATACTCGATGTCCACACTCCTCTCGTCGATCCGCTCGCCGCACGACCTCCGGACGCTCTCGATCCCGCAGCTGCAGCAGGTGGCCGACGAGATCCGCCGGGCGATCACGACGCAGGTGGCGCAGACGGGTGGGCACCTGGCGCCGAACCTGGGCGTGGTCGAACTCACGATCGCGCTGCACTACGTCTTCGACTTCGCGCACGACCGTCTGCTGTTCGACGTGGGGCATCAGTGCTACCCGCACAAGTTGCTCACCGGGCGTCAGCACCTCCTCGGCGGCCTGCGCACGCGTGCGGGGATGGCCGGGTTCCCCGAGCCTCGGGAGTCGGAGTACGACCTGTTCGCCGTGGGGCACGCGGGCACGGGCATCTCGACGGCGGTCGGCATGGCCCGGGGCGACACGCTGAACAAGGACGCGTTCGATCCCAAGACGAATCCGAACGGGCGCCGGGTCGTGACGCTGATCGGCGACGCGTCGATCGTGAACGGCGTGGCGATGGAAGGGCTGAACAACGCCGGCACGCTGAAGCGCCAGTTCCTCGTGGTGCTGAACGACAACGGGATGTCGATCTCGCGTCCGCAGGGGGCCGTCTCGCACTACTTCGATCGGCTTCGCCTCAGCCACGCGTACGCGGACTTCAAGAAGTCCGCGCGCTCCGCGCTCCAGTCCATCCCCGGGGGCGAGACGCTCCGCGAGACGTACCACAAACTCGGCGAGGCGTGCAAGGCCGTCGTGAACGAGGGCGCGTGGTTCGAGCACTTCAACCTCGTGACCGTCGGCCCGATCGACGGGCACGACCTTGGGCGGCTGATCCGCTACCTGCGTGAAGCGCGCGACTTTGACCGCCCGATGCTCCTCCACGTCCACACGATCAAGGGCAAGGGGTTCGAAGCGGCCGAGCAGGACAGCACGCGCTTCCACTCGCCCCCGGCCTTCAACGTCGGCGAGGACATGGAGGGCGAAGGCTGCCGCGTCGAACTCAAGAGCGAGGGACGCTCGTTCACCACGGCCTACGCCGACGCGATGATCGACCTGATGGAGCGCGACCCCAAGGTCGTGACGTGCACCGCCGCGATGCCCGACGGTACGGGGCTGAACAAGGTCATGCCGCTCTTCCCGGATCGCTCGTGGGACGTGGGCATCTGCGAGAGCCACGCGCTGGACATGATGGCCGGGCTGGCGCGCACGGGCTACCGCCCGTTCCTCGCGGTCTACTCGACGTTCTTCCAGCGCGCGTTCGACCAGGCCTTCCAGGAGGCGGCGTTGCAGGGGCTGCCCGTGCGCCTGTGCCTCGACCGCGCGGGGCTGGTCGGGGGCGACGGGGCCGTGCACCACGGCTTCTGCGACATCTCCCTGCTCCGCACGCTGCCCGGCGCGGTCATCACGGCGGCGGTCGACGAGCCGAGCCTGCGGGGAGCCCTGGAGTTCATGCGGACGTACGACGCGGGGCTTTCGAGCGTGCGCTACCCGCGGGACGTCGTCTCGGCGCGCCTCGACGGCTCGCCCTGCCCACCATTCGAACTTGGGAAGGCACGCCTGCTGACCACGGCGGACCCCGAGGGCACAATGCCCGACGCGGCCGTGCTGGCCTTCGGCACGCCCGCGATCGCCGCCCTCGACGCGGCGGCCCGGTTCCCCGGGATGCGCGTCGCGGTCTACGACGCACGCTTCGCCAAGCCGGTCGACACCGACCTGATCGAACGCCTGCTCTCCCGGAAGGTGCCGGTGATCACGGTCGAGGATCACTCGCTCGTGGGCGGGTTCGGGGCGGCGGTGATCGAGGCGGCGAACGCCGCGGGGCTCGACGCGTCGCGCGTCGTTCGCCTAGGCCTGCCCGACCGCTGGATCCACCAGGACTCGCGCGGGCGCCAACTGGCCGAGGCCGGGCTCGACGCCGATGCCATCGGCGAGGCCATCGCCGGCGTGCTCGCCCCGCGCGAGGCACCCCCCGGCGAGAATCGCGCGGCGCCAGACGTCGGTCCCGCGGCGGCGCTGTAGCGCCGTCGCCCGCCCGAGGAACTATGCTCCGCCCATGACGCGTCGCGTCCTGCTGATTGTGAACCCCGACAAGCCTTCGGTCCGCACCGCCGCGGCCCAGGTCCGCACGCTCATCGGCGCGCACGCGACGCTGCTGGCCGAGATTTCCGCCGATGCCTCTCCCCTGCCCGATGTCGCCCGCGACGCGGACCTCGTCGTTGTGCTCGGGGGCGACGGGACGCTGCTCTCGCAGGCACGCCGATGCCTGGGGCTGTCGGCCCAGCTGCTGGGCGTGAACCTCGGGCGGCTGGGGTTCCTCGCCGAGTTCGACCTGGCCTCGCTCCAGGCGCAGGCGCCCGAGGTGCTCGGAAGCGGCACGCTGACGATCGCCCACCACCCGGTCTTCCGCGTCGAGGTCGAGCGGGGCGGTCGCGAGGAGTTCAGCGGGCTGGCACTGAACGACGCCGTCATCACCGCGGGCCCGCCGTTCCGCATGATCTCGCTCTCGCTCTCGATCGACGGCGGGCCGGGCCCGAGCCTGCTCGGCGACGGGCTGATCGTCTCGACCTCGCTGGGCTCGACGGCGTACAACCTGTCCGCGGGCGGGCCGATCCTCTCACCCCGGGTCGACGCGCTGACCATCACGCCCATCGCACCGCACACGCTCTCGTTCCGTCCGGTGGTCGTCCCGTCCGACGCGTTGATCGAGGTCTCGCTCGACCGCGCGAACGCCGAGGGCGAGCACGGGACAACCCTGGTGCTCGACGGGCAGAACACCGCCCGCCTGCGGACGCACGACCTCGTGCGGGTGTCGCGCGACGCGCGCCGGGCCTCGCTGGTGCAGAACACCCGGACCGGGTACTGGGCACGGCTGCTTTCGAAACTCAACTGGGCATCGACGCCCCGTCGCGCCGGGCCCTGACGGGCCGTACGATCGCGTGTGCGCCGTGCGTTCTCGCTCGTCGAACTTCTCGTCGTGATCCTCGTCGTCGCGATTCTGCTGGGGATTCTTCTCCCGGCGCTCGCGAGCGCCCGCGAGGGCGGGCGGGCGGCGCTGTGCCTGGCCAACCTCCGGTCGATCACGTCGATCTGCATCGCCTACGCCGACGAGCACCGCGGGTTTTCCCCCGCACTCGGCGCGCCGTACGGCACGCTCCCCAACTGGGCGCTCGTCGTGCAGGAAGCCGCGGGCGTCCGCGGGTCAACCGCCACGGAACTCTACAGCGAGCGGTCGGCGCTGGTCTGCCCCACGCTCCGCTCGCTCCACGGCCCGCAGATGCAGCGGACCTACGCCATCAACGCGACCGGGCACGCCGGCGCCCCGGGCGACAAGGACGACTTCGACCTGCCGTCGGCCCACCTGCGGCTCGACCGCATCGCACGCCCATCCGACACCGCGATCTTCGTGGATTCGGCGCCGACGTACATCCCGCCGCCCGCCCCGCCGCCGACACGGACCGCGAGCGTGCTGGACTTCCGCAACGCCGATCATGTCGCGACCCGGCTCGCCCGCCCGCACGGGTATGGCTCGCAGTTCCAAGCCGGTCACGCCGACGGCTCGGCCCGGGTCTACCGCGAGATCCCTGCGTTCTGGAGCGACCCGCTGCCGTGAGCGCCAGGCGCGCGCAACGACGGGGCGTCCATCGTGGACACCCCGTCGCGTGGAGGTTCAGAACTGGCGCGTGTGGCTCAGGCCCGGCGGCGACGCGCGACGCAGAGAGCGCCCAGCCCGGCGAGCACGAGCGCTCCCGGCGCGGGGATGGCCTCGGCATTGCCCGTGAACGAGGCGTTGGCCTCGAACGAGCGGAACGTGCCGTCGGGGTTGATGAACGAGCCCCCGCCGTCGGCGACGACGCTCGTGAGCGTGAACACGCCCTCGGTGGGATCAAGGAACACCAGCGGGCCGGTGAGGTCCACCAGCGCGGGACCGGCGGTGTACGCAAAGTCGGGATCGCTGAAGAGCATCGAGTTGGTGTTGCTGATGCGGACGAACGTGCCGGCGGAGGCGGTGCCCGTCACGATGTCGCGCCGGCTGCCGCTGCTCATGTCGTAAATCGTGAAGAACCCGGAGACCGGGGCGGTGGTGATGCCGCCGAACGTCGTCGCGGCGCCCAGGCTCATGCTCATCTCCATCCGCGCATCGGTGAAGATCGTGCTGGGCATGCCGGCGCCCGAGCCGTCGAACAGGAACGCGAGCACCGCGGACTGGTCGTAGCGCAGCAAGCCCACGCCCGGGCCCGAACCATCGGCGAGGTTCGTGAGCTGACGCCCCGGGATCGGGTCGGCGAAACTCATCGCCACGCCCGCGTGAGCCGCGGCGGCGCCAACAAGAGCGACGACGCCCGCGAGAATCTGGCTGGTCTTCATGTCTCTCCCTCTCCGTGCAGTTCGGCGCGGTCACACGCGGTGCGCCGACGGTCTCTCTCTCCGCACGGCGAGTATGCCCGCCACTGGCGTCAACGTCTTCGTCCACAGGCACTTATGCGGCGAGTTTCCGCTTATCCGGACGGCGGATCGGCCGCAGGCGGGCCGATAAGCACGCGCGGACACACCTCTCGGACGCGCCGCATTGGCCGCGGCTCGGAACGCGCGCCGCGCGGGGGTTCAGGAGATGAGTGTGCCGAAGAGCGACAGCCCGGCAGCACGATCGAGCCGCACCCGGACGATCCGCCCGCGCCAGGCGAGCGCGTCCGTCGGCGAGGCGTCGAAGTGCACGATCAGGTCCGTGTCGGTGCGCCCGCTGAGTTGCACGGGCTCGTCGCCCGGCGCGTCGGCGGCGGCGAAGTCGGCGTCTGCGCCCGCCGGGCGCCCGCCGACGGTGAGCGCCACGGTGCCCGGGCTCGATGCCCGGCGTTTGCGCGTGCGGGCCGAGGCGCCCTCGACGAGCACGTCGACCGTGCGGCCCACCTGCTCGCGCCCGAGTTCGTCGCTGATCTCGCCCTGCACGTCGAGGAGCGTCGTATTCCGCGCCCGCTTCACGGCTTCGGGCACGTCGTCGGGGTAGCGGTCGATCGCGATCGTCCCCGGGCGGGGCGAGTACTTGAAGATGAACGCGTTCTTGTAGCGCACGCGCCGCAGCAGCGCAACCGTCGCGTCGAAGTCCGCGTCGGTCTCGGTAGGAAAGCCGACGATGAAATCCCCCGACAAGCCCAGCGGGCGCCCGATCTCGGGCTGGTCGAGGTGCGCCCGCGCACGGTCGATGAACTCGAGATACTCGCCCACGCTGTACCCGCGGTTCATGAGCCCGAGGAGCCGGTCCGAGCCGGACTGCGCCGGAACGTGCAGGTAGCGGCAGATCCGCGGGTGGTCGCGGATCACCTCCAGCACGTCGTCGCCGAAGTCGCGCGGGTAACTCGTGACAAAGCGCAGGCGGGCGATCCCCGGCACTTCGTCGTGGATGCGTGCGAGCAGGTCCGCGAAGGTCGTCACGCGCTCGCCCGCGAACGGGTCGCGCCGGTGCCCGCCCGCGTACGACCGCCCCTTCTGCGGCTGGACCACGCCGTCCACCGTCACCGCCGCCCCGTGCTCGAAGCGGTAGTGGTTCACCGTCTGTCCGAGCAGCGTCACCTCGACCACCCCCGCGTCGGCGAGGCGCCGGCATTCGTCGATGATGTGCTCCGGGGGGCGGTGGACCTCGGCCCCGCGGGTGAAGGGCACGACGCAGTAGGTGCAGAACTTGTTGCACCCGCGCGTGATCCGCACGTACGCCGAGCGCTTCACGCTGCCATCGTCGTCGATCGGGCTCACGCTCCGCGAGAGGTCGAGGAGTTCGAGCGAGTCCGCCGCGGCGGCGAGCGTCGCCGAGCGCCGCGAGGTGTTGCCCTGGAGCGCGACCTCGCGCGCCGAGATCAGGCGGGGCGTATGTCCCTCGGGCGCCGGCTCGTCACGGAGGAGCGACTCGCGCGTGCGGACGGCGTTGTCGAGCAGCGCCGGCAGTTTGTCCAGTTCGCCCGGGCCGCAGAGCACATCGACCACCGGCATCCGACGGATCAGCGCCTCGCCGTCGCGCTCGGCCATGCACCCGAGCACGCCGACCACGAGCGCGGGGTCGGCGGCTTTGCGCGCCTTGAGTTCGCCCAGGCGCGACCAGACCTTCTGCTCCGCGTGCTCGCGCACCGAGCAGGTGTTGTAGAGCACCACGTGCGCGTCGTCGGGCGTTGGGGTGAAGGCGTAGCCCAGCGCGCGCAGGCGTCCGGCGACCAACTCGCTGTCGAGTTCGTTCATCTGACAGCCGAAGGTTTCGAGATAGACCTTGCGCCGGGACATGGAGGGGGAGTGTAGGTGCGGACGGCGGCTGGGCTTGCGAAGGCGGCGCCCCGCGTACGCCCCCGAGGCATGTTCGCTAGCCGCGGAAGAACGACGCGATGGAGTGGATGGTGACCGCCCGTCCCATCGCGGCGATGGACTCGGTGAGCGGGATGCGCTTGGGGCAGACCTTCACGCAGTTCTGGGCGTTCCCGCAGTCGGAGATGCCGCCCGGGCCCATGAGCGCGTCGAGGCGCTGGGGCGCGAGGGACTTGCCCGTCTCGTGGAGGTTGAAGAGGCGCGCCTGGCTGATGGCGTGGGCGCCGATGAACGACGTGTCCCACGACGAGGGCTCCGGCTCCAGGTTGAACTGCGGGCAGGCTTCGAGGCAGCAGCCGCACGACATGCACTCGGAGAGCGTGTAGCGGGTTTCCTGGGTGGCGGCCTTTTCGCGCGGGCCCGGGCCGAGGTAGTACGTGCCGTCGATAGGCACCCAGGCCTTCACGCGCTTGAGGTTGTGGAACAGTCGCGCGCGATCGACCCAGAGGTCGCGGATGACCGGGAACTTGGACATGGGCTCGAGCGTGACGGTGTCGCCCTCGCTGGGGGCCACGACGTCCATGAGGCACGAGCACGACTGACGCACGCGCCCGTTGATGACCATCGTGCACGCACCGCAGACTTCCTCCAAGCAGCCCGAGTCCCACACAACGGGCGTCGAGCGCGTGCCGTCCACCGTCACGGGGTTCGCGGCGATCTGCTGCAGGCACGAGATTACGTTCGACCCGGTCTCGGCGATCACCGGGAACGTCTCCCAGCGGCTCGCCTTGCCGGGGCCGTCGCAGCGCTTGATCCGGAAGAGGATCGTGCGTCCGGCCTTGGGCGGGGCGGCGTGGCGGGTGCGGGAGGTGTGGTTGGGGGTGGCTGTGGCGGTGCTCATAGGTGTGGTCTCAGGTGCCGGCCAGCGCCGGGGCGGGGGCGGCCTTCGCGTCCTTCTCGACCTTGCCGTACGTCCGGGCGGTCGGGCGGATCAGCGACGCATCGATCTCGACGAACTCCAGGTCCACGCCCTTCGCGGGGTCGTACCGCGTGAGCGACGTCTTCATGAACTGGGCGTCGTCACGCTCGGGGAAGTCGGTCCGGTAGTGGGCGCCGCGGCTTTCCTTCCGCGCCTGGCTCGCCAGGCAGATCGCCTCGGCGATCAGCAGCATGTCCCCCACCGCCCGGGTGAAACTCAGCGTCTGGTTCGTCCACGTCGCCGCATCGCCCAGACGCACCCGCGCGAAGCGATCGCGCAGTTCCGCGAGTTTCGAGCGGCACTGATCCAGCCGGGCCGCGGACTTCACGACGGTGCACGCCGCGGTCATCTCGGCGCCGAGTTCCTTGTGGATCACGTAGGGGTTCGCGGACTGATCGGTGCTCTTGCCGTCGGCCGCGTCGAGCAGGCTCTTGACCTGCGCCTCCTCGCTGCGGGCCGCCGCGTCGAGCGCCGTCTGGGGGGCGGCCCCCTCCTTGGGCAGCCCGTCGCGGACGTAGTTCGCGACCGACAGCCCGCAGAACAGCCCGTCGAACAGGCACGAGAGCAGCGCGTTGGCGCCCAGGCGGTTCGCGCCGTGGTAGGCGAAGTTCACCTCGCCGAAGGCATACAGCCCCTCGACGTTCGTCCGCATGTTCCGCGGGTCGCCCGGGGCCATGCCCTGGCCGATGTCGGCGCCCAGCGGCGCGGGCGCGCCCGACTTGTGCTTGTCCAGCGGCGTCGCGGGCTGGTAGCGACCGGGGGCGAAGGTCGTGTACAGCCCGCCCATCGAGTAGTGCACCGCGGGGAAGATCTGCATGGGCTCGACGCGCGGGTCGACCCCGACGAACTTCTCGTAGATCTCGAGGATGCCCCCGAGCTTCTTCGTCAGGTAGTCCGGGTCCTTGTGCGTGAGGTCGAGGTACACGCTGTTCCCGCCGCCCACGCCCAGACCCTGGTTGACGCAGATATCGAAGATCTCGCGGGTCGCGATGTCGCGTGGCACGATGTTCCCGTACTTCGGGTACTTCTCTTCGAGAAAGTAGAGCCGCTCGCGGTCGGGGATGTCGCGCGGGCGGCGTGAATCGCCGGCCTTGCGCGGCACCCAGACGCGCCCGCCCTCGCCGCGTGCCGATTCCGACATCAGGCGGAGTTTGTCCGCCCCGGGGATGGCCGTCGGGTGCACCTGGATCATCTCGGGGTTGGCGTACCACACGCCCCGCTTGAAGCAGCGGGCCGCCGCGGCCCCGGTGCAGATGATCGAGTTCGTGGACTTCCCGTAGACCAGCCCGCACCCGCCGGTGGCCATGACCACCGCCGCCGCGGGGAACGCGCGGACCTGCATCGTGCGGAGGTCCTGCGCGACGATGCCGACGGCGCGGTTCTCGTGGATGACCGGGGCGAGGAACTCCCAGTACTCGTACTTCGTGACCTTGCCCTCGCTCTCGGCGCGCCGGGTCTGCTCGTCGAGAGCGTAGAGCAACTGCTGGCCGGTGGTGGCGCCGGCGAAGTGCGTGCGCTTGAAGAGCGAGCCGCCGAAGAGGCGCAGGTCGCGGAAGCCCTCGTTCGTGCGGTTGAAGGGCACGCCCATGCGATCGAGCAGGTCGATGATCCGCGGGGCCCAGTTGGCCATCTCGAGCACGGGGTGCTGGTCGGCGAGGAAGTCCCCGCCGTAGATCGTCTCGTCGAAGTGCTCGTACTCGCTGTAGCCCTGCTGGCGGGCGACGTCGTTGCACGCGTTGATCCCGCCCTGCGCGCACACGCTGTGCGATCGCTTGACGGGGACGAGGGAGAAGAGGTCCACGTCGAGCCCGGCCTCGGCCAGGCGCACGCACGCCGCCAGCCCCGCCAGCCCGCCGCCGACCACAATCACGCGTTGGTTCATCATCGCACCGCCCGTCGACGAGCCCGAGGGGGCTCTATTCCAAGGTTCGAACCACACTCGCCCGCGGATGAGCCGCGGGGGCTTATGGGGACGCCCGCACGTTCGTTGCCCCGGCCGCAGAGCCAGCCGCAGAACCGCCCCCGGAGCCGGCGCCGACCGGGGGAACACCCTGACCCGACTCGCGTGCGTCGAGCAGTTTCGACTCCACCGCGGCAGCCTTCGCCGGGTCGAGCGTCGCGAACTTCACGACCGACATCCAGCCCATCGCCATGAGCGCGACGCCGAGCCCCGCGCACGCCACGCCCCAGCGGCGCTGGGCCCTGGTCGAGACGGTGAGCCCCCAGGTGATCGCGCTGGTCCACAGCCCGTTCGCGAAGTGGAAGACCAAGGCCGTCACCCCGAGGAAGTAGAACAGCGAGACGAGCAGTCCCCAGAAGGTGATCCCCTCGTACCCGCCCCGGAGCGCCGCGGCGAGCGTGCTGGCCGAGGCGGTGTGGGACCACTGGATGGAGCCGTCGAAGGGCGGGATGAGGAACGTCCACCCCCAGCGGAGCGTGGCGACGTGGTAGAAGATGTAGAAGATGCCGAAGTAGCCCGTGAGACGCTGGAGCGAGTAGCGCCAGTTGTCCTGGAAGGGGTAGCGATCGGTGTTCGCCCGCCCGGAACGCGCGTAGTAGACGCCCAGGATGCTGTGGAACGCGATCGACAGCCAGAGCGCGATCTCGACGAGCAGCAGGTGCGGGATCTGCTCGTTGATCCAGAGCACTTCTTTCCAGAAGTACGCGACGCCCCCGTCGGTCACGCTGTACGGCGCCCCCTCGGCACGCAGCCCCCACTTGCCCCACACGATGGAGGAGTTCGTGGTGAGGTGCGCGATGAGAAACACGCCGATGGGCACGACGCCGGTCAGCGAGTGCAGGCGTCGCATCAGGATGTTGTCGGGGTGCAGCGGGTTCGCGCCGGCCTTGCCTTTGGAGACACCGGGTGAAGTCGGGATCGTCGTCACGCCTCGAACACCTCCCACGCGCCCCGGGCGTCGGGGCGGATCGCGTTCACGTCGAGAGACCGGGCGGGTTCATCCCGGGCCCGGACATGCCCCCCATGGGCCCACCCATCGGCCCGCCCGCGGGGCCGGGCGCCCCCCCGGACATTCCGCCGGGGCCGCCCATCGGGACACGGCGCACGCGTCCTTCCTGCACGGCCTTGGCCACCGCCTTCGAAACCTCGACGAACTCCGAACGGAGTTCCGTCACCGTCTTCGTCAGCATCGTCTGCTCGGCTTCGCTCAGATTGCCCTTCGTCCGTGATTCCAGCAAGCCGAGCATGTCAATGTGCACCTTCGCGTACTCGATCGACACCACCGACTGCCCCGTCTGCGGATCGGGGAAATACCCGAGGTAGGACAGGGCCTGCGTCGCCAAGAGCCCCACCAGGTCCTCGAACCGGACCTCGTCCCGCTCGGCGGGCTTGGCCTGCTTGGCCGCCTCCAACTCCTCGAGGCGCTGCTTTTCCGCCTGCGCTTGCGTTTTCCAATCCGAGTCGATGATAATCTTGGGCTGCTCGGACATGCGGCACTCCAGCGCGGCACGCGATCGCGCCACGAACGTCCCGGAGTGTAGCGCGCCCGCGCAACGACTCGGCGCCGCACGCCGGGAGGGTCGATTTGACAGCACGCCCCGCAACCCACGCCCGCCCCCGCACCCCGCCCCACACCCCCGCGCTGCCCGCGCTCGCCGGGGCCCTTTCCGCGGGGCTGCTGCTCGCGCTCGTCGGTTGTTCGTCGGGCTCGGGCGCGCGTGCGACGCCGACCGTCACCCTCCGCGCGTCGGACTTTGCATCCGCAGCCACCAGCGCCCCCGCCGCCACGCCGGCGCCCCGGCGCACCGATCAGGCCCTCGACATCAACGCCCCGCGCGCGGACACACGGGGCCAGACGCCCCGACCGGGAACGCCCGCCGACATCGTCGCGACGCCCGGCGCGCCCGTGCTCGGCGCGGGCGACCCGCCCCCGGCCGGCCCGCCGGTGCTCGTCGACGCGAAGATCGGCGACGTGAACGGCAACCCCGTGTACGCCTCGACGTTCTTCGAGATCGGCTCAGCCACGCTCGAGCCCCTGGGCCCGCGCCTGGCGGCCGAGGCCCGCCGACGCTCGCCCGAGTCGTGGGTCGCCTTCGCTCGCCAGGAGATCAACGAGCGCCTGGACCTGTTCGTCCGCGATGAACTGCTGCGGGGCGAGGCGCTCGCCTCGATCGATCCGCAGATGAAGCAGGGGCTCTTCGCGTTCGTACGCTCGCTCCAGGAAGACCAGCGCCGGGCGGCCGGCGGCAGCGTTGAGGCCCTGAGCCGCGACCTGCAGGAGCGCGAGGGGCTGACCCTCGACCAATGGGCCCGGCGGCAGGAGCAGGAGCAACTGATCCGCCTCCAGATCCAGCAGAAGATTCTCCGGCGGATCAACGTGTCGTGGCGCGACATCGAGCAGGCCTACAACGGGCGCTTCGCCGACCTGTACAAGCACCCGCCCCGCTACCGCTTCTACCTCATCAACGTGCCCGCGAGCGCCACCGAGGACGTCGCGAATCTCCAGAGCGCGCTCGGCTCGGGACGCCCCTTCCCCGAACTCGCCGCCCTGCCCCTCAACCGCTTCCGCAACGACCGGGCCGGGCTCGAAGTCCGCGAGCACGCGGGCGACCCCGAGTCCGCCACGTTCTTCCCAAACCCGCGTCTCAACGAGGTGGCTCGGGCGCTCGCGCCGGGCCAGACAGGCGGGCCGGTGGACCTCGCGGGCACTCTGGCGTGGGTGCACCTGGAACGCATCGACCTTCCCGCGGGGCTCTACGAGGCGCAACTCGACGTGGAGCAGCGCCTGCGGATGCAGCGGTTCAACGAACTCACCTCGCGCTACCTGGAGCGTCTCATCGGGCGTTCCAGCGTGACCTCCATCGCCGAGATGCGTACGCGCCTGCTCGCGATCGCCGTGGAGCGCTACGCCCCGCGCCCGTCGCGGGCGCCCTGACCCGGCCCGCCATGCCCACGCCCCGCACACGCCCAGGCCGCCCGCGTCCCGGGTGGTGGGCGTCGCTGCTCTCCCGGGTGCGTCGGATGTTCGCCCGCCCGGGCCGCTCGCGTGATCGGGCGCTGGGCGATCAGGGCGAGCAGGCCGCCGCCGAGTTCCTACGTGCCAAGGGATACCGCATCATCGCGCGCAACGCGATGACGCCGCGGGGCGAGGCCGACCTGGTCGCGTGGGACCCCGACGGGCGCACGCTGGTCGTGGTCGAGGTCAAGTCGCGCCTCCGAACGGGCAACGCCAGGGCCGACGCCATCCCACCGGAAGTGAACGTGACGAGGGCCAAGCGTCGGCGTCTGCACGCCGTTCTCACGCATCTTGCGCGGGCGAACCGCTGGACCGATCGCCCCCGACGCGTCGACGTGGTCGGCGTCGAACTCACGCCCGACGGGGGCGCGCACGCACGCCTTACCCGGGACGTGTAGCAGCCCTGGGCTTCGTGCGGGTGCTTCTGGTCCCGGGCCTTCGCCGTCTTACGGGCACTCGGCCCCGGCGACGACCTGCGCCAGCACGTCGATGTCGTCCTGGTCGACGTTCCCGTCGCCGTTGAAGTCGGGATCGCTCAGCGAGCAACTCCGGTCACCCGCGACGATCTGGGCGAGGCACGCGATGTCGTCCTGATCGACGTTGCCGTCGCCGGTGTAGTCCGGGTCGCAGCCGGTGCCGGGCGGGTCGATGTACGTGGCGGCGGAGAAGGTGCCCGACCCGGTGAAGGGCGAGGGGAGCGTGCCGACCAGGTTTCCCGATACCACGTCGTAGATGTAGAAGAACTGCTGGACGGTGTTGGGCCCGTCCGTCACGTAGTACGCCTTGCCGTTGTAGACCGCGAGCCCGTCGATGTCGGTCTCGGTGCCCGGGTAGGGCGCCAGGAACGTCGTGGTCTGAGCGGGAACGTTGATCTCGTAGAGCCCGCGGACCTGCCCGGCCGGCGCCGTGTCCGTGAGCCCGTAGAGCACGCCGTTGGTCACATCGACGTCGAGCCCGCCGAAGTCGAACGCTGTAGGGTACACGTACAACTGCGTCGCGACGCGGGTCTCGACGTTGATCTCGTACACCGCCTCGGTGGCGATGTTCCGCGTGCCGAGCAGTTTGCCGTCGCGGAACGCGAGGGCCACGAAGTTCACGGTCGCCGCGTTGAAGGTCATCCCGCCGAGGAGCGTCGGCGTCAGCCCCTCGGTCGAGAAGGGCGACGAGTAGAGGTTCGAGCCGTTGTTCCAGTAGAGGGTGTTCGTGGCCGAGTCGTAGGCCATGCCCCACGGCTTGGATTCGGCCGTGGACGACGCGTAGATCTGCGTCGCGACACCGGACTCCACGTCGATGTAGTACATCGGCGCCACGCCGGACTGGTCGTTGCCGACGACCAGTTGCCCGTTCGCCACGCCCGCCGCCGCCGCCAGTGCACACGCCGCCAAGATCCCACGCATGACAACCTCCGGTTCTATTGATCCCGGCGCGTACGAATCGCCGGGCTGCAAAAGCCTCCCACAGAGCGGTGATTCCGTCAAGTCGATTCCTGTCGGATTACGGACACTGCTGGCCCGCGACCACCTGCGCCAGGGCGTCGATATCGTCCTGGTCCACGTTCCCGTCCCCGTTGAAGTCGGGGTCCAGGTCCGAGCAGGACGCGTCCCCCGCCACCACCTGCGCCAGGCAGGCGATGTCGTCCTGGTCCACGTTGCCGTCCTGGTTGAAGTCCGGCTCGCAGCCCGGCACGACCAACAGTTGCAGGAAGAACGAGCCGCTGGCGCCCGAGCAGGCGTTCACCGCCCCGTACTCCCAGAACCCCACGTGTTCGGGGCCGACCGGGTTGATCGTCAGGGTGCTGGTCGTGGCCCCGCTGATCGCCCCCTCGTCCTCGACGGGCATCCCGTTCAGGAACCACGTGTACCACACCGGGCCGGTGCCGCTCACACCGAAGGACAGCGCGAGGCTCTCCCCGGGATCGACTTCCTGGTCCGAGATCCCCTCGACGATGTCCAGGTCAAGGCACGTCGTCGACTGCCCGAAGTTCCACGACCTGATCACCTGTCGGGCGAACACCCCGCCGGTGCCCGCGGAGAACCCGACGAACGCCAGCCCGTTGGGGTCGGCGATGCCCTGCTCGAAGTCGACCGGCGCCGACGTGATCAACTCGCCATTCAGGTAGACGGACAGCACCGCCCCGTCGTAGACGATCGTCGCGCGATGCGTCGACCAGTCGTTGATGTCGTAGGGAATCTGCCCCCAGCCCAGCGAGAACGCGTCGTCGGGGCTGTTCGCGTCCGCGAAGTTCGTCTGGATGCTCACGTGGTCGGCCGGGAACTCGCCCCCGAAGGAGAACGTGTCAAACTCGACCGCGAGGCTGTTCGAGATGCCCGCGGGCCCGTTCGAGCCGTAGCCCAGCCCGCTGCCGCCCCCGCCGATCGCGGTGTCCGACTCGCTCTGGACGACGAACGCGAACCCGTCGGCCTCGCCCTCGAGACGGAACGTGAACTCGCAGACCCACGGCGTCGTGACCTGCACGCCGTTGGGGATGCCCCACGCCGCCCCGGCCTGCCCCGGCTCGGCGGGCGTCAGCACCAGTTCGCCGAAGTCCACCGACGCGTCCCCGACGAGCGACAGGCCGTTGGTCGTGAACGCGCCGAACTGCGGCCCGCCGGACGTGAACGACCACGACGTGATCCACTGCTCCGCCGTCGCCAGCCCGCTGCCCGCGGTGAACCCGACGTATCCGCACGAGCCCAGCAGGACGCTCGCCAGGTCAACCTGCTGGTCGATGTGGAGTTCACCGTCGACCCATACCCGCAGGCGCTCGAACTCGTACGAGATGAACGCCTCGTGCTCCTCATTGTCGTTGAGGTCGAACGAGAGCACCGAGAAAGCGATCGACTGACTGTCGGACGACGACGTGCTCCCGCCGAACGCGGTCTGCACGCTCACGTGGTCCGCGGGGAACTCGCCCCCGAAGGCGAAGGTATCGAACTCGACCGCGAGCGAGGCGGAGATGCCGTCGTACCCCAGCCCGCTCCCGGAGTTGCCCAGGGCGCCGGTGCCGTCGTTCTGGATGACGAAGGCGAACCCGTCCGCCGTGCCGTCGAGCCGGAAGCGGAACCGCGTGGACCAGGTGTCGGTCGCCTCCACCTTGAGCAGTCGGAACCACGCCGAGCCCGACGCGCCTTCGACATCGGGATTCAGCCGGAGCGCGTCACCCACCATCACGGCGTCGCCGTTCAGCGCCAGGTCCGTAGCCTGGGCGAACGTGGGGTACGCGAAACTGTACTGGCCGCACTGCTGGGCGCCGGCGCCCCCTGCGCAGACCGCAACCGCAACACACGACGCCGCAACAAGATGCCTCATGTTCTCTCCCTCTGTTGAGGGCACCAGTGTAGAGGGTCTTTGCCTTCAGGCAAGCGGAAAATGCGCTCCGGACACCCATTACTTCCTGCAATCGAACCGTCGGGATGCTCGGCGGGCATGCACTTGCCGAGTGCCATCGGCAGGGTTATCGTTCTTCCCTTGGTCCTCAGCGGACCCAGTGCGGGCGTAGCTCAATTGGATAGAGCATCTGACTACGGATCAGAAGGTTGGGGGTTCGAGTCCCTCCGCCCGCGTTCGTCGCCCTCCGCGTGCCGCGGGGGGCGACTGTGTTTTTGAAACGCCCGCGCGTCCTGCCCGAACAAGCACGGGCCCTGGCGGAGAACCGCACGCCGCGCATCTCCACGCCACGCACCGGTACACTGCTCCGCCCGAACGCGGGGCCTGTTTTGCCTTGCGGCCCATCAGGAATCATCTCGTGACTCAGACCCGCACCCGACGTTCCACGCTCCTCGCGCTCGTCACCCTCGCCGGGCTCCCGCTCGCCCCCAGTGCCCTCGCCCAGATCGCTCCCACCGCCGGGATGCTCCGCTGGCCCGACGTCTCCCGCACGCACATCGTCTTCAGTTACTCCAACGACCTCTGGATCGTCCCCAAGCAGGGCGGCACCGCCACGCCCATCGCCTCGCCGCCCGGCCAGGAGCAGTTCCCCCGCTTCAACCCCGACGGCACCAGTGTCGCCTTCATCGGCAACTACGACGGCAACCGCGACCTCTACGTCGTCCCCGTCGTGGGCGGCGTGCCCCAGCGCGTCACTCATCACCCCGGCGCCGAACTCCTCTGCGACTGGACGCCCGACGGGCAGTCCCTCCACTTCCTCACCAACGCCCTCGCCGGGCTCGCCCGCCAGACCCAGGCCTTCACCATCGATGCCGACGGCGGGCCCTACGAGCCCCTGCCCGTACCGTACAGCGGCTTCGGCTCGATCTCCCCCAGCGGCGAGTGGCTCGCGTACACCCCGCACTCCACCGACACCCGCACCTGGAAGCGCTATCGCGGCGGGATGGCCACCGACGTCTGGCTCTTCAACCTCAAGGACAAGTCCAGCCGCCAGGTCACCACCTGGGAAGGCACCGACACCATCCCCATGTGGGTCCCCGGGGGCGACGGGTCCACGCTCTACTACCTCTCCGACAACGGGCCCGAGCACCGCCTGAACATCTGGGCCTACGACGTCTCACGAGCCACGCGCACGCAGGTCACCACCTTCGCCGACGACGACGTCCGCTGGCCCTCCATCGGGCCCGGCGACGCCGGACGCGGCGAGATCGTCTTCCAACTCGGCTCGCGCCTCATGCTCCTCGACCTCGCCACGCGCACCGCGCGCGAGGTCAAGGTCACCATCCCCGGCGACCGCCCGCGCATCCGCACGCGCATGGTCAACGCCGCCGACCTCATCAGTTCGGCCAGCATCTCGCCCGGCGCCAAGCGCGTCGCCATCGAGGCCCGGGGCGACATCTGGTCGGCCCCCGCGAAGGAAGGCGTTGTCCGCAACCTCACCCGCACCGACGGCGTCGCCGAGCGCAGCCCCGCGTGGAGCCCCGACGGCAAGTGGATCTCCTACTTCTCCGACGAATCCGGCGAGTACGAACTCTGGGTCCGCCCCTCCGACGCTCGCCCGCCGGAAGAGAAGAAGCCCGACGCCAAGGCCGACGACAAGGCCGACGCCAAGCCCGACGAGCAGAAGGACGCGGACAAGCCCGCCGACGGCGCCGCAGACGCCGCGCCGGATGCCGAGGGCGCCGACGAGCCGCCGCTCCCGCACGCCCGCACCGCGCCGCGCAAACTCACCGACCTCGGCCCGGGCTTCCGCTTCAACTCGTCCTGGTCCCCCGATTCCAAGTACATCGCCTTCACCGATCAGGGCGGTCGCATCTACGTCACCACGCTCGAATCCGGCGAGACCCGCCTCCTCGACAAGGACCCGTGGATGAACGCGCCCCGCTGGTCGTGGTCGCACGACAGCGCCTGGCTCGCCTATTCCCGCGCCGACGACCGCACCTCGCAGGGCGTCATCTGGATCGCCAACGTCGCCAGCGGCGAGAAGCGGCGCGTCACGAGCGGCATGTTCTCCGCCGCCAACCCCGCCTTCGACCGCAAGGGCGACTACCTCTTTTACCAGTCCGCCCTCGCAGTGAACAACCCGGAATACTCCGACCTCGACACCACCTACGCCTACCGCGGGAGTTCGGTCATCCTCATGACCCCGCTCCGCAAGGACGTGAAGAACCCCACGCTCCCCAAGAGCGACGAAGAAACCTACGAGAAGCCCGCCGACAAGAAGGCCGAGCCCAAGAAGCCCGACGCCAAGCCCGCCGAGCAGTCCGACGACAAGAAGGATGAGAAGAACGGCGCCAAGGCCGACGACCCCGTCTCCGGCACGTGGACCGGCACCGTCAAGGGCTCCACGCCCGAACTCGCCGCGGGTCTGCCCATCACCATCACGATCACCCTCGCCGCCGACGGCACCCTGTCCGGGCGCATCACCAGCATGCTCGGCGGGGGCGACATCTCGGGCACCTTCGACCGTGCGAGCGGCAAGATCGAAATGACCGTCACGCTTCCGTCCGGCCAGGTCACCTTCAGCGGCACCGTCGCCAACGGCACCGCCGAGGGACGCTGGACCATGGCCGGACAGACCGGCGAGTGGTCTGCCACGCGCGCCGCCGGGGGCGACGCCGGCGCGCCCGCCGCCGACGAGCCCAAGAAGGACGCCGCCGCAGCCAAGACACTCGTCATCGAGTTTGACGGGATCGAGCAGCGCTCGATCCAACTCCCTGTCGCCCCCGGCAACTTCGGGATCATGGAAGTCGCCGACAACGATCGCCTGATCTTCACCCGCACCTCCGCCCGCGGCGGGGGCGATACCGGCATCCGCGTCGTCGAATACCTCTCCGACGAGCGCGAGGAGAAGAGCGTCACCGGCGGCGGGGGCTGGGAACTCTCCGCCGACGGCAAGAAACTCCTCGTCGTCCGGGGCAACTCCATCACCATCCACGACGCCGCCGCCGGCGGCGGACGCGCCCAGAGCGTCCCCACCTCCGGCATGCGCACGCCCATCGACCCGCGCACCGAGTGGCGCCAGATCTTCGACGACGCCTGGCGCCTCATGCGCGACTACTTCTATGAACCCACGATGCACGGCGTCGACTGGGCCCGCATGAAGGCCCATTACGGGGCCATGCTCCCCGACGCCGCCTCGCGCGAGGACGTCAACTGGATCATCGCCGAGATGATCTCCGAACTCAACGTCGGGCACGCCTACCTCGGCGCGCCGGGCGACGTCGAGGGCCAGCCCTCGCTGGGCGTCGGGCTCCTCGGGTGCGACTTCGAACGCGTCCAGACCGACGCCGGCCCCGTCTACCGCATCACCGCCATCCACACCGGCGCTCCCTGGGACGCCGACGCGCGGGGCCCCCTCACCCAGCCCGGCGTCGACGCCCGCGTGGGCGACTACTTCCTCGCCGTCAACGGCGTGCCCGTCGATGGCACCCGCGACCCCTGGGCAGCCCTCATCAGCACCGCCGGCCAGACCATCTCCATCACGCTCAACAGCGCCCCCACGCTCGACGGGCGCGAACGCGAACTCGTCGTCCGCCCCATCGGCAGCGAGGTGAACCTCCGCTACCGCGCGTGGATCGAACGCAACCGCGCGTACGTCGCCGAGAAGACCGACGGCAAGGTCGGCTACATCTACGTCCCCAACACCGGCGTCGACGGGCAGAACGACCTCTACCGCCAGTTCTTCGGGCAGCGCGGCACCGAGGCCCTCATCATCGACGAACGCTGGAACGGCGGCGGGCAGATCCCCACCCGCTTCATCGAACTCCTCAACCGACCCGTCACCAACTACTGGGCCCGGCGCGACGGGAACGACTGGCCCTGGCCGCCCGACGCCCACTTCGGGCCCAAGTGCATGCTCATCAACGGGCTCGCCGGCTCCGGGGGCGATATGTTCCCCTGGCTCTTCCGCGCCAACAACCTCGGGCCGCTCATCGGCATGCGCACCTGGGGCGGGCTGGTCGGCATCTCCGGCAACCCGCGCTTCATCGACGGCGGAAACATCACCGTCCCCACCTTCGGCTTCTACGAAAAGGACGGCACCTGGGGCGTCGAAGGGCACGGCACCGACCCCGACATCGAGGTCATCGACGACCCGGCCCTCATGCTCAACGGCGGCGACCCCCAACTTGACCGCGCCATCGCCGAGATGCTCCGCGCCATCGAGACCCGCCCCCACCGCCCGCCGCCCCGCCCCGCCAGCCCCGATCGCTCCGGCATGGGCATCGATCCGCGCGACAAGTAGCGAACCCGACGACTCCGGCACGCGAAGAATGACGAACCCCTAGGGTTCCCGGGAGTCGTCGCGCGCGTGATCTCCATCGCTCTCTCCATGCTCGTCCGTGATCGATCGAAGTTCCTCTTCATCATCATGGGCGTCACGCTCGCCTCACTCGTCATCACGTGGCAGGGCTCGATCTTCCTGGGCATCATGAGCCGCACCGTCGGCACCATCACCGACATGGGCGACCCCGACATCTGGGTCATGGACCCCAAGGTGCAGTTCATCGACGACACCAAGCCCATGGCCAGCACCGCGCTCTACCGCGTGCGCGGGGTCGAGGGCGTCGCCTGGGCCTCGCCCCTCTACAAGGGCCAGACCCGCGCGCGCCTTCCCAACGGGCAGTTCCAGAACTGCAACATCTTCGGGTTGGAGGATTCCACGCTCACCGGCGGCCCGCCCGCGATGGTCGAGGGACGCATCGAGGACCTGCGCCGCGCCGACGCCGTCATCGTCGACGCCGTGGGCGCCGCCACGCGCCTCGCCAAGCCGCCCAGCACGCCCGGCGGCCCGCGCGAGCCCATCCGCGTCGGCGACGTCATGGAACTCAACGACCGGCGGGCCGTCGTCGTCGGCATATCCTCGAACACCCGCACCTTCCAGAGCCTCCCCATCATCTACACGACCTACTCGCGCGCCACGACGTACGTCCCACGCGAACGCAAGCTCCTTTCGTTCATCCTCGTGAAGGCCGCCCCGGGCGAGGACATCGAGGCGTTGTGCGACCGGCTCGAGCGGCTCACCGGGCTCGCCGCCTACACACGCGAGGAGTTCAAGGGACGCACGATCAACCACTTCATCCAGAACACGGGGATCCCGATCAACTTCGGCATCGCCGTGGCGCTGGGGTTCATCATCGGCACCGTCATCACCGGGTTCATGTTCCTCTCGTTCACCGTCGACAACCTCCGCTACTTCGGCACGCTCAAGGCCATGGGCGCCTCCGACGGACGCCTGATGGGCATGATCCTCCTGCAGGCGGGCGTCATCGGCAGCATCGGCTACGGCCTGGGCGTGGGGATCGCATCGTTCATGGGCAACGCCGCCCGGGGAAGCCCTCTGGCATTCTTCATGCCCTGGCAACTGCTCTTCGTGGCCGGGGCCGCCACGATCGTCATCTGCCTCGCCGCCGCCATGCTGGCCATGCGCCGGGTGATCGCCCTGGAACCCGCCATCGTGTTCAAGGGCTGAACCCCGCGGCGCCACTCCGCACACCACTCATGACCACACCAACCACCCCCACCGCTCAACCCAGCACCATCGTCGGCGCCACCCTGGCCGACGGCGCCCCCGCCGCCGTCCGCTGCCGCAACGTCGTCAAGACCTACGGCACGGGCAACGCCGCCGTACGCGCCCTCCGCGGGGTCGACCTCGACGTCCGCACCGGCGAACTGCTGATGCTCGTCGGCCCCTCCGGCTGCGGGAAGACCACGCTCATCTCCGTCGTCGCCGGCGTCCTCGACCGCGACGAGGGCGAGTGCATCGTGCTGGGCAGTGACTTCAAAAAGATCGGCCCCGCCGCCACCACCCGCTTCCGCGCCGCGAACGTGGGCTTCGTCTTCCAGGCCTTCAACCTCATCCCCACGCTCACGATCGCCGAGAACGTCGCGGTCCCGCTGCTCATCAACGGCGTGCCCCGCGCGCAGGCCATCGACCGCGCCCGCGCCATCCTCACCCGCGTCGGGCTGGGCGACCGCACCCGCGACGTGCCCACCCGCCTCTCGGGCGGGCAGCAGCAGCGCGTCGCGATCTCCCGCGCGCTCGTCCACAACCCGCGCCTGCTCGTCTGCGACGAGCCCACCAGCGCCCTCGACCACGCCACGGGCCAGAAGGTCATGGAACTGCTCCGCGAGGTCGCCGAGGGGCACGATCTCTCCCTCGTCGTCGTCACCCACGACGCCCGCATCTTCGAGTTCGCCGACCGCATCGCCGAGATGGACGACGGGCGCATCGTGCGCGTCTCCACCGGGCAGGCCCATCGCACCGCCGCCCACGCGCTCCCCGGAAAGTAACCCCCGCCCGACGCACCACCGCCCCACCGGAGGTCACGCATGATCCGCACGTACCTCATCCCGCTGCTCGCCATCGCCGGCGTCGTCTTCGCGACGCTCCAGGTCGTGAAGGGCAGCCGCCCCCAGGCCGCCCAGCCCCCGGTCATCGAGCCACCGCGTGCGCCCTTCGACGCCTTTGTCGCCGGCTCCGGGCTGGTCGAGGCGTCGTCGCAGAATATCGCGATCGGCGCCCCCGTCGGCGACATCGTCATCGCGCTGCCGATCGTCGTCGGCGCCGACGTCGCGAAGGGTGACGTGCTGTTCGAACTCGACACGCGCGAACTGCGTGCCCGCCTCGCCGAGCGTGAGGCCGCCATCCGCGTCGCCGAGCAGACGCTCGCCCGTCTTCGCGCCGGCACGCGCCCGGAACTCATCCCGCCCGCGCGTGCCCGCGTTGCCGAGGCCCAGGCCGCCCACGACGACGCGCAGGACCAACTCCGCAAGTGGGAGCAGATCACCGACCCGCGTGCCCGCAGCGAGGACGAGATCAGCCGGCGCCGCTTCGCCGTGCTGATGGCCGACGCGCGCCTCCAGGCGGCGAAGGCCGAGGTGTCGCTCCTCGAGGCCGGCACGTGGTCCTTCGAGATCGACGTCGCCGAGGCGCAGGTCGCGCAGGCCCGCGCCGCGGAACAGGCCGTCCGCACCGAGATCGAGCGCCGCATCGTCCGCACGCCGATCGACGCGCGGATCCTGCAGGTGAACATCCGCCCGGGCGAGTTCGCCGCCACGGGCACGCTGATGACCCCGCACGTCCTGCTCGGCGCGGTCCGCCCGCTGCACATCCGCGTCGACGTGGACGAGCACGACGCCTGGCGCGTCCGCGCCGGGGCCCGCGCCCGCGCCTACGCCCGGGGCAACAAGGACATCGCCACCGATCTCACGTTCGTCCGCTTCGAGCCCTACGTCGTCCCCAAACGCTCGCTCACCGGGGATAGCATCGAGCGCGTCGACACCCGCGTCCTCCAGATCATCTTCAAGTTCGAGCCGGGCGACCTTCCCGTGTTCGTCGGCCAGCAGGTCGACGTCTTCATCGAAGCCCCGCCCCTCGAACGCCGGCGTGCCGACGCCCTCACGGAGCCCTCGCGATGAGCCCCCGCCGCATTCTGCCCGCCCTCCTGATCGCCGCCATTCCCGCGGCGTGCGCACCCGTCGGGCCCAACTACCAGCGCCCGACCATCGCCACGCCCGGCGCATACGCCTCGCTCGCGGGCGGGGCTCCCGCCGTCGCGGGCGATCCCACGCTCGCCGAGTGGTGGCGCGTCTTCAACGACCCCGCACTCGACGATCTCGTCGCCCGCGCCCTGGAGCGCAACCACGACCTCCGCATCGCCGCCGCCCGTGTCCGCGAGGCCCGCGCCCTCCGCGGCGCCGCCGACAGCGCCCTCCTCCCCCGGGCCGACGCCCGCGCGGGCGTCACCCGCAGCCAGCGCAGCGGCACGCTCCCCAACGCCTTCGGCAGCGACGACCCCACCACTCTCTGGAGCGCCGGGCTCGACGCCGTCTGGGAGATCGACGTCTTCGGCGGCACCCGCCGCAGCATCGAAGCCCTGGAGCGCGACCTCGAAGCCTCCGAGGAAGCCCGACGCGCCGTCGGCGTCACCCTCGCCGCCGAGGTCGCCCGCACCTACGTCGAACTCCGCGCCCTCCAGCAGCGCATCACCGTCGGCGAGCGCGCCGTCGCCGCTCAGCAGGAAACCCTCGACCTCACGGCCTCGCGTGCCGCCGCGGGGATCGCACCCGAGATCGAGACCGAACAGGCCCGCGCCCAACTCGCCGCGCGCCAGGGACGCCTCCCCCCGCTTCGCGCCGCCGCGCGCCGCGCCGCGTTCCGTCTGGGCGTTCTCGCGGGCGAGCACCCCGACGCGCTCCTCGAGTCCCTCGCCGCCGCGCGCGAGATTCCCCGCCCGCCCGACGCCATCCCCGTCGGCCTGCCCTCCGAACTCCTCCGGCGCCGCCCCGACATCCGGCGTGCCGAGCGCCAACTCGCCGGCGCCACCGCGCGCATCGGCGTCGAGACCGCGGCCCTCTACCCCTCGTTCTCCCTCACCGGCTCCGCCGGCTTCCAGAGCGCCGAACTCGCCAGCCTGCTCGATTCCTCCAGCCGCTTCTGGTCCATCGGCCCGTCGATCCAGTGGCGCCTCTTCGACCGGCGCGAGACCCGCCGGCGAATCGAGGCCGCCGACGCCCGCGCCGAGCAGGCCCTCCTCGCCTACGAGCAGGCCGTCCTCGTCGCCCTCGAAGACGTCGAGACCTCCCTGACCGACCTCCGCTACGAGCAGGAACGACGCGCCGACCTCGCCCGCGCCGTCGACGCCGGCCAGCGCGCCGTCGACCTCGCCACCGAGCGCTACCGCGGGGGCGTCGGCGACTTCCTGACCGTCCTCGTCAACCAGCGCGAGTTGTACGACGCGCAGGACCAACTCGTGCAGTCCGAGGCCGACGTGACCCGCGCCGTCGTCCTCCTCTACAAGGCCCTCGGCGGCGGGTGGGAACCCCCGCACGAGTCCGCGGAATCCTCGGACGACGCGCCCCGGGCGTCCGCCCGCTAGCCCTGCTCGACGATCTCCCCCTCGCGGTACGCACGCACGAGTTCCTCCAGGTTCTCGATGTCCTGGCGGATCTCGCGACCGTCGTCGGTTTCGCCGATGGTCCTCGCCTTTGGGTAGCGTCGCACGCACGTGATCGACGGCTCGATGTCCGCCCCCTCGCGCAGCACCGACGCCACCCCGCTGAACGGCGCCAGGTGCGCCAGGTCGATCCGGTCCGGGCGGAGCACCAGCGTGTAGCCGCGGTCGCCGTACGCCGCGCTGAACGCCCCGTCGATGGTGATCGCGTTCCCCCCTCGCTTCACCGGCTGCTCGCCCTTCTCGATCTTCACCGGCACGTGCCCGTTCACCACCAGCACGTCCTCGCCGCACCCGAAGAGCGCGCCGATCTTCCGGATGAACCCCGCGTCGTGCATGAGGTCGAAGTACGGGTTCTTCCGCTCCGTGTGCGCCGCCTTGTCCGCCACGAAGTACGTCTCGAACGTCGCGAGTTTGTCCTTCCCGAACAGCGGGCTGCGAGGCCCGCCCCAGAGGTACCACAGCCAGTCCGCGTCCTCGTCGAGCCCGAACCAGCGCTTCCGCATCGCCCGGCGCACCACCGACCCCAGCGCGTCCATCAACTCGCGCCCCGCCACGTCACGCCCATCCACCCGCAGCGACAGGGGCTCGCCCTTCTCATCCACCGGCACGCACGCGTGGAAGCACAGCACGTCGTCGCGCCGCGTCCACATGCCGCCCCGGCGCACCATCCACTCCATGTGCTCGCGCAGGCGCATCGACCGTGTGCACGACTCGCGCAGCCGGTCGAGGCACGCCGCCTCCTCCGCCGAGTACGCGTACGGGTCCTTTGGGTCGATCGACGGCAGGCGCGTGTCGAGCAGCGGGTGCGTCACGCCGTCGATCGTCACCGTGCCCTTCTCGTGATCGATCCGGTGCAGCAGGCGCCGACGATCGAGCCCCCACTCCGGGTGGCGCTCGATCATCCGCCCCTCGCTCTTGAACTGCATGATCGCCAGGGCCTTCTGCATCCGCGCCACCGTCAGCGGGTCGCGCATCCCCTCGCCCTTGGGCATGAACCGCGTCGCCGGGTCATCGGCGTACACCTCGCGGACGAGCCGCTCCAGCGGCGTCGTGAGGATCCCGTACCCCTCCTCCAACTGCGCCGCCTGGCGGTACCGCGCCGAGAACCGAAGCATCGTCAGCATGCACGGGTCGTGCCCGAGGTGCGATCCCAGCCACAGCATGTCATGGTTGCCCCACAGAAGCGACACCCGCGGCTGGCGCATCAGCGTGTCGCACACCCGGTCCATCCGCGGCCCGCGATCCCCCAGGTCGCCGATCACGAGCAGTTCGTCGATCGACAGGTTGCGGATCAGCCGCGCCCCGGCCCGCACGGCGCCCCAGTCGCGGTCGTACGCCGCCAGCCCGCGGATCATCTCCGCGATGTACGCCGGACGCAGCGCGTTGCCCAGTTCCATGAACAACTCGCGGTACACCGCGGGAATCAGCGACTCGAACCAGTCCCGCCGGTACTGGCGCCTGAGCACGCGCACGATCTCGAACTGCATCTCCAGCGTCCGCTGCACCCACTCGACACGCTTCCCGCTCGCCACGATGTCCCGCGAGAACGCGTTGATCGCCTCGCGCGGGTAGTACAGCACCGCCAGGAACCGGCGCTTCTCCTCCGCTGACAGGCGGTCGCCCACGACCTCGTCCACCAGCCCGCGCAGCGCCCCGGACGCGTTGTTGATGACGTGCCGAAGTTTCGCGTCCTCGCCGTGCACGTCCGAGATGACGTGGATCACGCCCATCGGCAGCGACACCTTCGCGCGCAGCGCCGCCGTCTCGCAGATCGCACGCTCGCCCGTGGGAAAGCGCGCCGCCAGCGAGCGCAGCATGCTCCGCCGGCGCACCGCCTCGGCGTCCGTGCGGTCCGCCGCCGAACCCAGCCCGCCCCCAACGCCCCGCTCGTGCACCTGATCTTGCGTGGTCATGCCTCGCGAGTGTACCCGCGTCGATCACGCCCCCGGCGCGTCCAGGGCCGCCCGCACCGCGCGGAGCGCCGCCGGGTCGAACCTCCCGCCCGTCCGCGCCGACAGGTGAACCCACCCGTGCGACATGACCGCCCCCGCCGCCAGCGCGACGACCCGCGCGTTGTCGGCCCGCACGCCCCCGCCCGGGAGCAGGTCCAGACGCCCCGCCGCCGCCTCGCGCACCGCCGCCAGCCGCGCCAACGCCCCCGGCGCCCGCGTGCTCTCCCCGCCCGACAGCAGCAGCCCGCGATAGCCCAGGCGCACCAGCGTTTCGAGCGCGCCCCGCCAGTCGGCCATCCGGTCGAACACGCGATGGAACACCGGCTCGCTCCCCGCGCACGACGCGATGATCCGCGCGCACGCGTCCTCGTCGATCGTGCCGTCCGCGCGCACGACGCCGAACACGATTCGCGCCGCGCCGGCCTCCACGCACGCCCGCGCGTGCACCGCCATCGTCTCCACGTCCGCGTGCGTCGCCTCGTACCCGTCCTCACGCTCGCGCACCATCACCGCCACCGGCCCGTGCGCCGCTTCCACCACGCGCCGCACGTCCTCCATCCGCGGCGTCACCCCGTCCGTCTCCAGTCTCGCGCACAACTCCACCCGGTCGGCCCCGTGCGCGAACGCCTCCAGCGCGTCCGCCACGCTGTCCACCGCCACCTCGATCCGCACCCCCACGCTCATGACACGCTCACTCCCATCGTCACCAGCCGCTCCATGTCCAGCAGCGCGCTCTTCCGCGCCACGCCCCCGGCGTAGCCGCGCAGGCCTCCGCCGCTCCCGATCAGCCGGTGGCAGGGCACGACGATCGACAGCGGGTTCGCCCCCGCCGCCGCCCCCACCGCCCGCGACGCCCCGGCGTCGCCGAGTCGGCGCGCCAGCCAGCCGTACGTCCGCGTCTCCCCGTAGGGAATCTCCCGGAGCGCATCCCACACGCGCCGTTGAAACTCGGTCCCCCGCGCCCGCACGGGCACGTCGAACGCCTTGAGCGTCCCCGCGAAGTACGCCGCGATCTCCGCCGCGCACGCCTCCACGGCACCCACGCCCGATACATCCATGGTTTCCCCGGGCTCCACGTCCACAAACCCCACCCACGCCACGGCGTCGGGAGTGCCCATCACCTCGACAACTCCGAGCGGGGTGTCGATCCACCGCCGTTCCGTGCCGGTCATGCAGTTCATCCGCCGACCGTAGTCCGACCCCGCCCCGCTATAGTCACCGCTCTTTGGGGAGTAGTTCTCCGCGCCAGTCCGGCGCGGGCGTTCGGATCGTCAAGACGGAACGGGGCGGCTGTCCCCGGGCCCGGTCCGGATGGCGCGTCGCATCGACGTCGTGAGCGAGACCAGCCTCAGCCTTCTCGCGCCCCGGCGCGGGGGTGTCGGTGGTCGAGTCGCTCTTCTCGCTCTCCCTGCTCGCTCAGGACATCCAGCCCACGCTCCACCACGACCACAAGGCCTGGGCCTACGTCGGCTTCATCACCCTCATCGCCATCTTCCTCGCCCTCGACCTTGGCGTCTTCCACCGGCACGCCCACGAAGTCTCCATGCGCGAGGCCGCGACATGGTCCGTCGTCTGGCTCTCCTGCGGCGTGCTCTTCGCGGGCGTCGTCTACCTCGCCTACGAACGCCACTGGCTCGGCCTGGGCATCGACACCCCGATGTACAACACCGCCGGCGGCCCGGGCGACGCCGTCATCATCCGGGGCGAGGTCGACGGGCTCCTCGCCGCCAAGCAGTACCTCACCGGCTACGTCGTCGAAAAGTCCCTCGCGATGGACAACATCTTCGTCATCGCGCTCGTCTTCGCCTACTTCGCCATCCCCCGGCGCTTCCAGCACCGCGTCCTCTTCTGGGGCATCCTCGGCGCCATCCTGATGCGCGGCGGGATGATCTTCCTCGGCGCCGAACTCGTCCTCCGCTACACCTGGATCCTCATCATCTTCGGCGGCTTCCTCATCCTCACCTCCGTCAAGATGGCCCTCGTCGACACCGAGCTCGATCCCGCCTCCAACCCCGTCGTCCGCCTCGCCAGGCGCATCTTCCCCACCGTCACCTTCTTCGACGGGCAGCGCTTCTTCACCCGGCGCACCCTCCCCCCTACCTTCTCCCTCGATCCCGCCACCGGACAGCCCGTCGAAGACCCCCCGCCCCCCGGCTCGCTCCGCGCCGCGGGCGTCGCCGCCACGCCCCTCTTCCTCGGGCTCATCATGGTCGAGGTCACCGACCTCATCTTCGCCGTCGACTCCATCCCCGCCATCTTCGCCATCACCCCCGACCCGTTCATCGTCTTCACCAGCAACATCTTCGCGATCCTCGGCCTGCGCGCCCTCTACTTCTGCCTCGCCGCGCTCATCGCCAAGTTCCGCTTCCTCAAGCCCGCGCTCATCCTCATCCTCGCCTTCGTCGGCGTGAAACTCCTCCTCCTCAGCGTCCCCCCCTACCTCGACCTCATCGGGCTCGAAGAGCGTCAGCCCATCAAGATCAACACCACCGTCTCCCTCGTCATCATCCTCGGCACGCTCTCCCTCGCCGTTCTCCTCTCCGCCCTCCTCCGCCCGGCGCCCGACGCCGACAAGCCCGAAACCCGCGCGCCCTGAACACGCCCTGAAGAACCCGCCCTCTACAGTCCAATCTGCTCATGCCGTGGCACTGGTTCCTCTTCGTCGCGCTCGTCTGCATCGTCGTCGTCGCCGACCTGCGCCTTGCGCCCCGGGGCGTCACCTCCCCGCGCACGCTCATCGTCCGACTCGCGCTCTACGTGCTGCTCCTCGCGGGCGTCGCCGTCGCCATCGCTTTCGCCTACGCCCGCCACACCTTCGGCCTGGGGCTTGATCCCGCCGGCGCCGCCACCCACACCCCCAAGCAGGCCGCCGTCGCGCTCATCACCCTCACCCTCTGGCAGATCGCCCTCGACCTCGACGGCGTGTTCGTCGTCTCCGCGCTCTTCGCCCACCTCCGCATCCCGCAGGCCCACCGCCACCGCGTCCTCATGTGGAGCGTCCTCTCCGCCATGACCGTCCGCGCCCTCCTCCTCGGCGCGGGCGTCTGGACGCTCGACGCCTACCACTGGACGCGTTTCCTCGCCTGCGGCCTGCTCCTCCTCGCCGCACTCCGCATGCTCGTGATCCGCCAGGAATCCTTCGACACTCAGCGCAACTGGATCCTCGCCGCCCTCCGACGCGTCTTCCCCCAGTCCTCCCGCTTCCAGGGCGACACCATCATCACCCGCGAGGGCGGACGCATCGCCTTTACCCCGCTCCTCGCCTCGCTCGTTCTCCTCGCCACCGCCGACCTCTGGATCTCACTCGACTCCATCCCCGCCGCGCTCGCCATCTCGCGCGATCCGTTCCTCCTCTTCGCCTCCAACGCCCTCGCGCTCCTCTGCCTCCGCTCCATCTACCTCGCCCTCGAACACCTCCGCGACTGGATCCGCTACGTCAAGATCGGGCTCGCCTGCGCGCTCACCTACGCCGCTGTGCTCATGGCCCTCCCGCCCTCGCTCCACCCTCCCTATGTCGACTCGCTCGCGGTCATCCTCCTGTGTGTCGGCGCCGGGGGCGTCTTCGCCCTCCACCCCCGCGCCCGCACGCCCGCCCACATCTCGCCCCTGGGCGAAGACGCCGATCGCGCCGCCCGCGCCGCCATCCGGCGCGCCCGTCAGGCCGTCGTCCTCGTCGTCGGCGGCTCGCTCCTGCTCATCGCGCTCGTCATGATCCCCGGGCCCGGGCCGGGCATCCCCGTCGCCTTCATCGCCCTCGCCATCCTCGCCAACGAGTTCGCCTGGGCCCGCGACCTCCTCCACAAGTACCGCGGCAAGGCCATCGAAGCCGCCGAGGCCTCCGCCTCCGCCGCCCGCCGCCGCTTTCGCCCCTGGATCATGATCCCCATGGTTCTGGGCACGCTCGCCTTCTTCGGCACGCTCGTGCACTTCCGCCTCGTCCCGCTCGCCGGCGCCATCCTCGGCGCGGTCCCCGTGCTCCTGGGCCAGGTCGCCTGGGGCTACATCGCCTTCGTCCGCAAGCCCCTGTCACCCCCGCCCCCGCCCGACGCGCCAATCGACGCGCCGCCCGATTCGCCCTCCCCGTGACTACGCTCGCCCCGTGTCGCGCACCGCGCTCACCATCGGATCATTCGACGCCGTCCACGTCGGGCACCAGCGCCTCGTCCGGCGCGCCCGCGACCTCGCCGGGCATGACGGGCGCGTCGTCGCGCTCGCCTTCGACCCGCACCCCGCCGCTCGCCTCCGCCCCGGCACCGAGCCTCCGCGCCTGACCACCTTCGAGCAGCGGGCCGCCCTGCTCCGCGCCGCCGGCGCGACGCACGTCGAACGTCTCGAACCCACCGACGAACTCCTCGCCCAGTCCCCCGAGGCCTTCATCCGCAGCCTCGTCGACCGCTTCGCGCCCTCGCACATCGTCGAAGGCCCGGACTTCCACTTTGGGCGCGCCCGCGCCGGCAGCGTCCGCACGCTCCACGAACTCTCCACTCGCTTCAACTTCACCTGCGACGTGGTCGAGCCCGCCGACGTCGTTCTCGCCGATCACCAGGTCGCCCGCGCCAGCAGCACCCTCGCCCGCTTCCTCCTCGCCCAGGGGCGCGTCCGCGACCTCGCGCGGGTCCTCTCTCGCCCGCACGAGATCGCCGGCGAGGTCGTCCCCGGCGACCAGCGCGGGCGCACCATCGGCGTTCCCACCGCGAACCTCCGCACCGCGCAGATGCTCCCCGCCGACGGCGTCTACGCCGCCCTCGCCGACGCGCCCGGCGCCGAGTCGATTCCCGCCGCCGTCAGCGTCGGATCGCGTCCCACCGTGAACGGCTCGGGCCGCCGGCTCGAAGCCCACCTCCTCCACCCCGACGGCTCGCCCTGGCATCCTCCATCCGACGCCCCCGACTACTTCTGGTCCCTGCGCCTTCGCCTCGTCGCCTGGGTCCGCGACGATCTCCGCTTTCCGTCACTGGAAGCCCTCCGCGCGCAGATCGCCCGCGACCTCGCCCGCGTCCCGGCGCTCGCGATCGACCAGCCCCCACCCGCACCTACGCTCACCACTTCCCTCGGGAGCATCGCGTGACGAGTACCTGGACAACCTCCGCCTCGCTCGCGGAGATCGCCGACTTCCTCCGCCCTCGCCGGCGCATCGCCGTCACCACGCACCTCAAGCCCGACGGCGACGCCGTCGGCTCCACCCTCGCCCTCGTCCGCGCGCTCAACCAGCCCTCCCCGTGGCTGCCCAGCCCCCGCGCCCAGGCGTGGTACTTCGGCCCCTGCCCGCCCTGGCTGCGCGACATGGCCGGCGACACGCCCCACCGCGTCCTGCGTCCGGGCGAAGCGCCCGAGTGGGACGCCCCGAACCCCGCGACCGACGCCGTCGTCGTCCTCGACACCGGCTCGTGGGCGCAACTGGAACAGGTGCAGTCCTTCCTCGCCCCGCGCCACGACATCACCGCGCTCGTCGATCATCACGTGCAGGGCGACGCCGAGGTTGCGCGCCTGCGTCACATCGACACGCGCGCCGCCGCCGCGTGCCAGCCCGCCGCCGAACTCTGCCGCCTGCTGCTCGGCGCCGAGTCGCTCGCCGCCCTGCCCGCCGCCGTCGCCGAGCCGCTCTACCTCGGGCTCGCCACCGACACCGGCTGGTTCCGCCACAGCAACGTCACGCGCACCGTCATGGAGACCGCCGGCCAACTCCTCGCCGCCGGCGCCGACTGCACGCGCCTCTACCAGGTCCTCGAACAGCGTGAATCGCCCTCGCGCCTGCGCCTGCTCGCCCGCGCGCTCGCCACGCTCGAGCTCTTCGACCACGACCGCATCGCCGTGATGACCCTCACCCGCGCCGACTTTCACGCCGCCCGCGCCCAGCCTGGCGAATCGGGCGGCTTCGTCGACTTCGGCCAGTCCCTCGCCACCGTGCAGGTCACGTGCCTCCTCACCGAGGCCGAGCCCGCCGAGTTCTCCCTCCCCGGCTCCACGCCCGTCACCAAGATCAGCCTCCGCAGCAAGCCGCACAGCGCCGACGTGAACCGGGTCGCCAGGGCCCTCGGCGGCGGTGGGCACGTCCAGGCCGCCGGCGCCCGCACGCACGCCTCCCTCGACGACACCAAGCGCGAGGTCGTCCGCCTCGTCTCCGACGCCCTCCGCGCCTGACCACCATGCCCCGCGCCCGCGACCCATCGCCGCGCCCGAACCGCTCGCCCGGCGAGGCCCCCGCCGACCATCGCCCCGCGCGCCGTGCGCCGACCGAGCGTCCCGTCCTCCGCCTCTTCGCCACCACCCTCTGGGAGTTCCCCAGCCAGCACTACGACCGCTTCGTCGACGACGACGGCACCGTCCGCACCTCGCGACACACGCCCCGGGGTCAACTCGCCATGCAGGGCGACAAGGACTACGCCGGCGCCACACCGTCCTGGGTCGTCTGGCAGTGTCTCCGCCGCTACACACGCCCGGGCGACGTCATCGTCGACCCCATGTGCGGGAGCGGGACCACCATCGACGTCTGCGCCGACCTCAACCGCACCCCCGCCTGCTTCGACCTTGCCCCCTCGCGCCCCGACATCCAGCGTGCCGACGCCCGCACGCTCCCGCTCCCCGACGCCTCCGCCGACTTCGTCTTCATCGACCCGCCCTACTCCACGCACATCGCCTACAGCGACGACCCCGCGTGCATCGGGCGCCTCTCCGCCGGCGGCGAGGACCAGGGCCGCGCCTACTACGCCGCGATGGACCGCGTCATCGGCGAGATCCACCGCGTCCTGCGCCCGCGCCGCTGCATGGCCCTGTACGTCTCCGACTCGTTCCGCAAGAAGAAGGGCACGCCCGGCGGCGAGTTCATGCCCATCGGCCTCGAACTCTTCCAGCGTCTGAGCGCCCGCTTCCGTCCGCTCGACGTCATCTGCGTCGCCCGGGGCAACCGCAAACTCGACCGCGCGAACTGGCGCCGCGCCGCCGAAGAGGGCAACTTCTTCCTCCGCGGGTTCAACTACCTCTTCCTGATGCGCAAGGACTCGTGACCCGCGCCTACGCCGGCACCGCCACGGGCGCCGCCGCGTGCCACACCATCCGGTCGTAGTCCCGCACCATCCGGTGCGTGCTGAACCGCGCCCCGTTCTTCGTGATGGCCCCGCGCATCACCCGCGCCCATCCACGCCGGTCAAACCGGTGCAACGGCGCGATCACCTTTTCCAGCACGTCGTACATCGCCCGCGCGTCCCGCGCCCACTCCTCCCCGGCGTCCAGCGGCTCGCGATCCTCCCCCACGCTCCACCCCGTCTCGCCCTCCCGCCGACCCTCCAGCCACCACCCGTCCGGCACCGACAGGGACGGCACCCCGTTCACCGCCGCCTTCATCCCGCTCGTCCCCGACGCCTCCAGCGTCCGAAACGGCGTGTTCACCCACACGTCGCACCCCGCCACCAGCGACGCCGACAACTCCATGTCGTACCCGGGCACAAACGCCACGCGCACCTGCCCGCCCGACGCGCGTGCCGCGTGGTTCAGCCGCTCGATCATCGCCTTCCCGCCGCCGTCCCGCGGGTGCGCTTTGCCCGAAAAGATCAACTGCACCCCGCCCGCCGCCCGCGCCACCGCCTCCAGCGCCCCCGGGTCCGACAGAATGAGATCCAGTCGTTTGTACGGCGTGCACCGGCGTGCGATCCCCAGCGTCAGCACCTGCTCCGACAGCCCCGCGTTCGTCCCGTGATTCACCCGCCGGATCATCGCCCGCTTCGCCGCGTCGTGCGCCCCGAGCAACTCCTCGTCCGAGATCGTCCCCGCCCCCGCGAGCAGCTCCCCGTCGCCGCGCCACCCCGGCGTCGCGCGATCGAACAGCGCCGCCATCCACGGGCTCGCCCACGTCGCCGGGTGCACGCCGTTCGTGATCGCCCGGATCTCGTGCCCCGGGAACATCCGGCGCGAGACCTCCGCGTGCCGCTCCGACACGGCGTTCGCCGCCCGCGACAGCGTCAGCGCGATCCGCGTCGTGTCCAGCATGTCGTTCACCACGAAGAACGGGCTCCGCGCCAGCACCTGCGACTCGCCCACCACCTCCCGCACCATGTCCGCGTGGAACCGGTCGTGCCCCGCCTCAATGGGCGTGTGCGTCGTGAACGCGCAGCGCGACCGCACCCGACGCGCCGCCTCCTCCGAATCGATCGCCACGCCCAGGTGCAGCGCCTCTTCGCGCAGCAGTTCCGCCGTCAGCAGCGCCGCGTGCCCCTCGTTCATGTGGTAGCACGCCATCTCCCGCAGCCCGAAACTCCGCAACGCCCGCACCCCGCCGATCCCCAGCACGATCTCCTGCGCCAGCCGCCACGCGTGGTCCCCGCCGTACAGCGCCCCCGTCAGCGCCCGGTCCTCCGGCTCGTTCGAATCCAGGTCGCTGTCCAGCAGCAGCACCGGCACCACGTGCCCGCCCGCCCCACGCACCTCGTACACCCACGCCCGCAGGTGCACCTCGCGCCCGCGCACCGACACCGACGCCCGCACCGGCGCGGCCCGGGCATAGTCCCGCGGGTCCCACTTCACCGGCGACTCCACCTGTCGCCCTTCATCATCCAGCCGCTGGTGGAAGTACCCCGCCCGGTGCAGCAGCGTCACCCCCACCACCGGCAGCCCGAGGTCCGCCGCCGCACGCAGCGTGTCCCCCGCCAGCACCCCCAGGCCCCCGCTGTACGTCGGCATCGCCGACTCCAGGGCGATCTCCATCGAGAAGTACGCGATCTTCGCCGACTCCGACACGCCTGCCTCCTCCCGCACGGGGGCGGGCACTCTACCGAATCCTCGCCCCTCGTGCCCGCCTCAGTCCCATACCCCCGCACATCTCCCTTCCCGGGGGCTTTCCGGGTCGGATATCGCGCGTCGGACCTTGCGGTCCCTCCACCCTCGGGTAATCTGAAGGTTCATCGTTTGTGGGGGGGTTGGGCGTGTGCCCTTGGTTCGCCGGCTCGTGATCGCCGGCCTTGTTGCGGAGTGCTCTCGTGAAACACCGGTCGATTCGCCCCGTCGTGCAGTTCCTCGCCCAATCCGCCGCTCTCTGCGTCCTTGCGGGCACCGCCCTCGCCTCCGGGCCCGACGTCATCGTCGGCGAACTCTACGAAATCACCCGCTGGGGATCGGGCACCTCCAACGGCGTGCCCGTCCAGGCCTACTCCGTCGGCACCATCTCCTGCAACGTCGGCGACACGCCCCTCCTCTGGATCGCCAACACCAACCAGCACCCCATCATCTCCGGCAACATGTACCGGCTCGACGTCACGAACGGCCGCTTCGAGCAGATCGGCCAGTCTTGGCTCAAGCACGGCTTCACCGCCCTCCAGGGCACCGTCTGCTCCTCCGACTGCCAGGCCTACCCCAACGGCACGCGCCTGGGCGTCAACTGCTCCGACCCATACTCCGCCAGCCTCAACGGCAGCCAGTCGGGCCTGGGCCCCAAGTGGGAGGTCAACGCCTCCACCGGTTCCTTCCCCTACCCCTTCACCAACTCCGTCGGCTCGGGCACCATCTTCAAACGCCTTCAGGTCCCCACCGCCGACCTCCAGACCCCCAACGCCCTCTACTTCGTCTCCAGCATGTACGTCGCGCCCGACGACGCCGCCGCGGGCAACTCCCTCAACAACGCCTCCTACCGGCGCATCACCGTCAATCCCTCCACCTTCGCCGCCGCGCTCGTTGATTCCACCCAGCGCACCAAGCCCGCCATCTTCGCCTGGAAGGATCACGGCCTGGGCGCCAACCAGCCCGACCCGGCCGTCTTCATCAGCCACGTCGACATCCCCACCGACGGGCGCGTCTACGTCGGCGCCAAGGCCATCAACCTCGGCGGCGGCCGCTGGCGGTACGAGTACGCCATCCAGAACCTCAACAGCCACCGCTCCGTCCAGGGCGTCTCCATCCCGCTGCCGAATGTCTCCGTGGGCACCGTTTCGGGCCAGGGCTTCAATGACGTCGACTACCACTCCGGCGAGCCCTTCGCCCTGACCGACTGGGCGCCGACCACCACCTCCACCAGCGTTTCCTGGGCTTCCCAGACCTTCGCCCAGAACCCCAACGCCAACGCCCTCCGCTGGGACACCATCTACTCCTACCGCTTCGAGTGCGACGTGCCCCCCGCCGCCGGGCCCGTCACGCTGACCCTCTTCCGCCCGGGCACGCCCTCCAGCGTCACGGTGAACACCATCATCCCCAGCCCCACCGGCGTGGAGCAGCCCATCAACGACTCCTGCGCGAACGCCGCCTCGGTCGCTGCCGGCTCCACCGCCTTCACTACCGTCGGCGCCTCCACCGACGGGCCCATCGCCTGCAACGAGTTCAACTACAACCAGATCGGCAACGACATCTGGTTCCGCTGGACCAGCCCCAACTGCACCGGCAACACCGTCATCAACACCTGCGGCAGCGCCTTCGACACCAAGATCGCCGTCTACCTCGACACCGGCGCCTGCCCCACCGACAACTCCCACCTCGCCTGCAACGACGATAACGCCGCCGCCTGCGGCACGGGCAGCCTCCAGTCCTCCGTCTCCTTCACCGCCGCCGCCAACACCTCCTACCTCATCCGCGTCGGCGGGTACAACGCCGCCAGCGGCGCCGGCACCCTCACCATCGTGCCCCCGGACTGCTCCCCCTCCAACAACGCCTGCGCCAACGCCACCCCGCTCGCCGACGGCGTCACCGTCACCGGCAACACCACCCTCGCCACCAACGACGGCACCGCCAACTGCGGCGCCTCCTCCACCTCCCCCGACGTCTGGTTCACCTACACCCCCCAGACCTCCGGCTCCGTCCAGATCAACACCTGCGGCAGCGCCTACGACACCGTTCTCTCCGCCCACACCGGCGTCTGCGGGTCGCTCACCCAGATCGCCTGCAACGACGACAGCACCGTCTGCAGCCCCGCCACCCTCCAGTCCTCCATCACCGTCACGATGAACGCAGGCCAGACCTACTACATCCGGCTCGCCGGATACCAGGGCGCCGTCGGCGGGTACTCACTCCGCGCCATCGGCGGCGGGGGCGTCGTCCCGCCCCAGAACGACAACTGCAACAACCGCGCCGGAATCTCCAACGGCGCCTCCCCCTTCACCACCCTCGGCGCCACCACCGACGGGCCCACCCACGCCGCCTGCTCCTTCAACGGCTTCAACCAGATCACCAACGACATCTGGTTCAACTACCCCTCCCAGTGCGACGGCATCCTCACCGTCGATACCTGCAACGCCGCCACCAACTTCAACACCCGCATCGCCATCTACACCGGGGACAACTGCGGCAACTTCGACTCCCGCCTCATCGCCTGCTCCGACGACGACTGCGCCTCGGGCCGCTCCAGCGTCTCCATCCCCGTCGTCTCCGGGCAGTCCTACACCATCCGCGTCGGCGGCACGAACAACGCCCGCGGCTCGGGCGTCCTCACCATCAACTGCGTCCCCACCCCCGTCTGCGACCCCGACTTCAACGGCGACGGCAACGTCGACCAGGACGACATCGCCTGTCTCGCCCAGGTCGTCGGCGGCAATCCCTCCTGCTCCAGCATGGACCCCGACTTCAACGGCGACGGCAATGTCGACCAGGACGACATCGACGCCCTCGCCCAGGTCGTCGGCGGGGCGCCCTGCCCGTAACCCTGCCTGTCATCCCAGGGCCATTTCTGGCCCTGCCTTGATGGGGCGGGGCCCTTCCCAGGCCCCGGAACAACCTTCAGCCTCACACTCGCCCCGGGCCCACGCTCGGGGCGTTTTTTCGCGCCCGTACTCGTGACGCGTGCCCAACCCATTCCCGAATGCCGCCTACTTCCTCCCTGTGCCCAATACCTGCAGCCCAGTCCCTGCTTCCTCAAAACTTCTCCTTCGCTCCGTCCGAATACCCCTGTACCATGGGCTGACCTCAGCCCCAAGACACCCATGCGCGCACTCCTCCCCATCCTCCTCCTCGCCGCCCCGGCCCTCGCCCAGGACAGCGTCTCGCGCAACGCCAACGCGGGCAACGGCCTGCCCGGCGACGCCGTCGCCCCCTGGGCCAACGTCTACCAGCGCTCCACCTTCGTCGTCGATCTCGCCCCGCTCGCCACCAGTTGGGGCCAGCCCCTGGGCATCGCCCCGCTCCTCAAGAGCGCCCGCATCAACACCACCCGCTTCAACGCCACCACCATCGCCGCCACCATCAGCCCCGACCTCCGCGCGGGTGTCCCCTTCCCCTCGCCCAACTACACCCTCTGGACGCAGGCCACCGGCGGCATCCACACCGCCGACAACCTCCCCGCCCTGAACTCCCTCGTCACACCCACCGGGCTCGCGACCGTCTTCGGCGTCGCCTGCCTCGACGCCGACGAACAGATCTCCACGCTCACCCTCCACCTCGCCAATGTCGCGCAGGGCGCCCTCGTCGCCTATTCCCCCGACCAGCCCGACCGCCTCTACGTCACCCGCGTCCTCGCCATGCAGAACGCGCCGGGCGTCACCCAGCCCGACCGTTCGCAACTCGGCCTGGGCTCCATCGACGCCGACGGCAATCTCCACCTCCGCGCCGACTCGTTCGCCAGCGCCGGCACCACCGCGCCCCTCCAGGGCGACAACTACTTCCGCGTCCGCCTCCCCGCCCGCGCCGGCTCGCCCAACATCCTCGACAACAACGGCCCCACCAACGCCGCCGCCACCGACTGGCTCCTCCAGCGCGACGCACGCACCCACGCCGTCCCCGGCGCCATCCCCGCGCAGGCCGCGGGGCGCCCCGTGCTCGTCGGCGCCGACTTCATCGCCCGCCTCGCCGTCGAATCCACCCCCGGCACGCTCGCCCCCACCACCGCCCACCGCGCCGCCGCGCTCGACCATCGCGGGAGCGCCACCGTCATCCCGCGCCCGCTCTTCCCCAGCGGCGTCGCCACCGCCGCCATCCTCACGCGCTCGATCGCCGGCCCCTCCGCCGATTCCATCGCCCTCGCCGCGCTCGACGCGAACGGCGCCGTCCTCGCCTCGCGCCTGCTCACGCTCCCGCCCACGCTGAACGATCCCTGCCAGCCCTTCGCCTGGACCACCAGCCAGGGCGGGCTGCGCGGCTACGACAGCCAGGTCATCTTCCGCGGGCCCGTCGGCTCCGTCGCGATCGGCCAGGACGCCCAGGGCCGCGCCCTCGCCGCCGGCGTCCTCCACCTCGGCACCACCGCCGACCCCGCCACGCCCTTCAACGCCATCGCCGTCGCGCGCGTCGATCTCTCCAACCCCTCGGCCACGCCCCAGTGGGCCCTCGCCGCCTGGCTAAACCCCGCCCTCCCCGACGGCAAGGACATCCGCGGCGATTTCGGGCTCGACGGCACGCCCAACACCAACGACCCCGGCGAGGGTGACGGCGTCGTCGACGCTCTCGACGCCCCCATCGGCCGCCTCGCCTCCCCAGCCGAAACTCTCCTCGGCGTGCGCGGGCCGTCCCTCTCCGCCCCCGCCTTCGACAGCGCCGGCAACCTCTACTTCATGGCCCCCGTCCTCCTCCACCGCACCTCACCCTCCGGCATCGTGCAGGTCCCCACCACCGCGCTCCTCCGCGGGCGGTACGACCCCGGCGCGTTCTGCTACTCCCTCGAACTCGTCCTCGCCGCGGGCGACGTCTTCCGCGGCCGCAACAGCGACCGAAACTACAAGATCGACTCGCTCTTCCTCGCCGACAGCGACTCGGCCTCATCCGCCTCGCTCTGGGCCTCGTCCGTCGCCTCGGGCGCGTGGAACGCCCTCCCGCCCGCCTCGCTCGACCCCGCCGACCCGCGCGCCCTCGCCGGGCTCGTCGTCATCGCACGCATCATCTACGACGTCGATCAGGACGCCGTCTACGCCGACCCCACCCGCCCCGGCGACGACCCCGCCAGCGTCGACGAGGCGTACAACGTCGTCCTCTACATCGGCAACACCCAGGCCGGCACCGGCCCCGCGCCCTGCGACCCCGACTTCAACCAGGACGGCAACGTCGATCAGGACGACGTCGCCTGCCTCGCCCAGGTCGTCGCGGGCGATCCCACCTGCTCCGACATGGACCCCGACTTCAACCGCGACGGTAACGTCGACCAGGACGACATCGAGGCCCTCACCCAGGTCGTCGCGGGCGGGCCTTGCCCATAAGACATCGCATCTGGCGTAGGCATTGAGCAATAGGCATCAGGCATTCGTTCCCGCCGTGCGCGAAGCGAGAACGCCCCGGGCGTGCGCCCCGGGGTGGACGAGAGTCGTGCTGTCGCATGGTGTTTGCCGAACCCCGAACCCCGAACCCCGAATGCCGAATGCCGAATGCCGAATACCGAATGCCATCCTGTCTTCTGGGGCGGGCCTTTCCAGGCCCCGGAACCTCCATCAGATCACACCGCCCCCAATGCCCAGTGCCCAGTGCCTTCCTCTTCACACATCCGGCGTGCGCCGCCGCAACTCCGCGATGGTCTTCTGCAACTGGCGTTGCAGCAGGCTCACCCGCAGCAGCGACCGCACCCGCGCCAGCAGTTCCAGGCGGTTCACCGGCTTGGTCAGGAAATCATCCGCCCCGGACTCCACCGCCCGCTCCACGTCCGACACCTCGTTCAGCGCCGTCACCATCACCACCTGCAGGTCCGCCGTCGCCGGCTCCCGCTTGATCCGCTCGCACACCTGGAACCCGCTCATCCGCGGCATCATCACGTCCAGCAGCACCAGGTCGGGCCGCCGCCGCTCGATCTCCTCCAGCGCCTGCATCCCGTCCGTCGCCGTGCGGATCTCGCACCCTACGTCCTCCAGATAGGCGATCAGCAACTCCAGGTTCTGCTCGTTGTCGTCCACCACCAGGATGTTGCACTTCGACAGGTCGAGGTTCACCCCGTCCGAGTCGGTGGGGTGCGGGCGCGTTTCAGTCATCCGTTGCTCCTTCTGGCGGATGATACCGCCCCCACCCCTCCCGAACCCCGTCCCGCCCACCCCCAACGACCCTCGACTGGACTTCCCCTGTCCGGGCGCCTATAAACCCCTTGTAGGTATCGACTTGACCCTCACTCGAGGGTTCGACGGGGCGTTCGCTATGTCCGGAATCTCCGCACGTCATCGCCATCCGTGGTCCGATCGCTTCCGCGCTCCCACCGCCGAGGCCTTGGTCGTTGACCTTCCCAAGTCCCTGATCCCGGCCTTCGAGCACGCGCGCAAGTCACTGGCCGGCCAGCATTCCCTGGCCGAGGCCGTCCACTGGCAGGGCGTCTGGCAGTGGTGCCTGACCTACAGCCACACCGGCGATTCGTCGCTGCCCGCCGCCTACCTCGTGCCCGATCCGTCCCGTCCTCGCCTGTGCATCCCCTTCCCCGAGGCCTCGCTCCAAGACCTCCCCATGAAGCGACTCGCCAAGTCCGTCCGCGACGTGCTCGTCCACGCCCCGGCCGTGAACGGCGTGCGCTGGGCCACCTGGGACCTCCACAGCAAGGCCGGCGTCGATGAGGTCCTCGCCCTCCTCGCCCACCGCGTGCCTTCCCCCAACTCCCTGGCCGGCGCAACCTGACCCTGCGGCACCCTTTCTGCCGCACCCCCACAACAGGGCATCAAGCATTCGCGCACGTTCCGCCGATTGACTACGAACAATCGACGCCGGACCCGCCGTGGTACGCTGCGCGACAAGGGAGGTCAGGGATGATGCGAGCGGGCCCGGGTCGTAACCTCCGTGCTTTCAAAGCCTTCGCCGCGCTTCTGGCGGCTCTTGTCCTGCTTCCCCACGCCCGCGCCCAGAATCACCCCCTCTCCGCCGACGTCGCCCGCGCCGTCGCCAACGCCAAACTCGGCGACGCCGCCGTCGGCATCAGCATCCGCGACGTCGCCTCGGGGCAGATTCTCGCCGACGTCCGGGGCGACACGCCCCTCATCCCCGCTTCCAACATGAAGGTCCTCACGAGCGGCGCCGCCCTCCTCGCCCTCTCACCCGCCTTCCAGTTCCGAACCGAACTCGTGCTCGACGATTCCCGCCTGATTCTCCGCGGCTCGGGCGATCCGGCCCTGGCCGACCCCGACCTCCTCGCCCGCATGAATCCGCGCCTCACCGTCGGCGATGTCCTCGCCGTCCTGACCGGCGCGGTCCGCAAGGGCGGGATCACCAGCGTCTCCGAGATCATCGTCGACGACCGCGTCTTCGACCGCCAGTTCGTCCATCCCTCCTGGCCCGCCGACAAGCTCGACCGGGGCTACAGCGCCCAGGTCGCAGGCCTGAACTTCCACGCCAACGTCATCCTCACCTTCCCCGCCCCGGGGCGCGAGGGCCCCGGCTCGGCCCCCATCTGGACCGTCCAGCCCGAGGCCCCCTGGCTCGAAGTCGAGAACCGCGCCCGCACCGTCGCCGAGGGCAAGAACAGCATCTGGCTCTCGCGCGAGCCCCTCACCAACCGCTTCACCCTCCGCGGCGAGGTCCGCCAGCCCGCCCAGGCCGGCGTCGAGATCACTATCCACGATCCGCCCCAGTTCGTCGCGCGCCTCCTGGGCGACCACCTCGCCCGATCCGGCGTCCGCGTCGCCGACGCCGAGGACCCCGCCCGCTCTCCGCGCCTCCGCGTCGCCGCCGACAACGAAACCCTCCCGCCCGGGCGCGTCCTCGCCGCCGTCAACACCCCCATCGACGAGGTCCTCCTCCGCTGCAACAGCGACTCGGCGAACCTCTACGCCGAGGCCCTGCTCAAGCGCCTCGGGCACGAGGTCACCCGCGAGCCCGGCTCGTGGAGCAACGGCGCCGCCGTGATGCGCATGCTCCTCTCCCAGCACCTGGGCGCCCGCGCCGCGGGCGAGGTCGTCATCGCCGACGGCTCGGGGCTGAGCCGCGACAACTCCGTCTCCCCCAGCACGCTCGCCCGCTGGCTCATCGTCCTGGCCAACAACGACCAGACGCGCGACGTCTTCACCGAATCCCTCGCCAAGCCCGGGCGGGGCACGCTCCGCCGGCGCTTCGGCGGCACCTCGCTCACGAACGACCTCTACGCCAAGAGCGGGTTCATCTCCGGCGTCCGCACCCTCTCGGGCTACGTCGTCGAACGCTCCACGGGCCGCCGCATCGCCTTCAGCGTCATGCTCAACAACGTCCGCACCGAGGCCCAGACCGCCGGCGCCCTCAACCTCCACGAGGAGGTCGTCCGCATCATCGACCGCTACCTCGCCGGCTCGACCGCCCGCGCCCCGCGGGGCGGCTGACCCCCGCCCAGGCCGAACTCCGCCCATCGCGCCGCCACCCGCGCCCGCACCGCCTCATCCATCCGCAGCACGGGCGGCCAGTCTCGCACCGGGTGCCCGTCCCGCTCGTCCCCGGGCATCTTGGGCGTCGCGTCGAACGCCACGCGCCGCCCGCACACGCTCAGGTACCGGTCGCGCTCCGGAGCCGCGTGCGCCTGCCAATGGAACAGCGCCTCGTCCGTGTTCGCGATATCCGCCTCCGCCCCCACCAGGATCGTCCAGCGAGGGAGCAGCACCTCACCCGCGATTGCCCCCTGCGCCGTGATAACCCGCGCGCCGTCCCCCGCCTTCGCCTTTTCCACGCGCACCAGCAGCCACCACCCGCCGAGTTCCTCGGGCACGCGCGCGTCGAGCACGCCCGGAATCGCCCGCACGCGTTGCTCCACCGCGCGGGCCGCCTCGCCCAGCGCGGGGCCGATCTCCCCCGCCGCGCACGCGTCCGCCGCCACGCCCTCCAGCGCCCGGTGCGCCTCGGCCCCCGCCCACGCGCCCGTCGCGTCCAGCCCCATCTTCCCGCCCGCGCCCAGGAACGGCGCCGCGTGATCGAGTATGTCCAGCGGCCCGCGCACCACCTCCGTGTCCCGCCCGGGCACGCACTTCTCCCCGATCGCCCGCAGCACCGACGGCGTGTCGTGCACGTCCACGTCGTCGCCCACCACCACCACCGTCTTCGTCCACGACATCTGCCCCGCGCCCCACACCCCGTGCATCACCCGCCGCGCCTGCAGCGGGTACGCCTTGCGGATCGCGATCGCCGCGCAGTTGTGGAACGCCCCGAACAGCGGCAGGTCGTAGTCCTCGATGTCCGGGATCAGCGTCTTCAGCAGCGGCAGGAACACACGCTCCGTCGCCTTCCCCAGGTAGTAATCCTCCTGCGGCGGCAATCCCACGATCGTCGTCGGATAGATCGCCTCGCGACGGCGCGTCACCGCCGTCACCTCCAGGATCGGGTACCGGTCCGGCAGCGAGTAGAACCCCGTGTGGTCGCCGAAGGGCCCCTCGAACACCGCGCCGGGCCCCAGCGCCCCGTCGCGGCGCGGGTCGAACCCGATCACCCCCGCGTCGTGCCGCACGTACCCCTCGATCACGATCTCCGCGTTCGCGGGCACCCACAGCGGCACCGTCACGCCCCGCACCATCGGGATCCCCCCGCGGTTGAGAAACCCCGCCATCAGCAGTTCGCTGATCCCCGGGGGCAGCGGCGCCGTCGCCGCGTAGGGCATCACGCTCTCGCCCCCGAGCGCCACCGCCACGGGCATGGGCTTGCCCAGCGCCTTCCACGAGCGCCAGTGGCGTGCGCCGTCGTGGTGCAGGTGCCAGTGCATCGCCATCATCCGGCGCCCGAGCAACTGCACCCGGTACATCCCGATGTTGTGCGACGCCGGCTTCGCGTCGTCGCGATCGTCCGCGTGCACCGTGTGAATCCCCGCGAGCGTGACGTACCGCCCGCGGAACTCCCGCTCCCACGCCTCACCCTTCCCCCGCCCCTCGATCCCGTCGTTCACGCCCGCCGGATACCCCAGCGCCGCGAAATCGCCATCATGGGGCCAGCACCGGATCAGCGGCAACCGCGTCAGGTCCACCGCCTCGCCCTGCTCCACCACCTCCTGGCACGGGCCCCGCCCGCGCCGGCGCTTCGGCGGCGTCCGCAGCAGCGGCGCCACGCGTCGCGCCAGCGCGAGCCCCTCGCGCAGCGACCGGGGCGGCTGGGGCTTCACCAGTTCCGCGATCCGCGCGGCGATCTCCTCGAACCCCCCGCGCTCGCACCCCAGCGCCATCTCCATCCGCCGGTACGACCCCCACGCGTTGATCAGCAGGGGAATCTCCGACCCCTCCACATTCGTGAACAGCAGCGCCCGCCCGCCGCGATCGTGAAACCGAGGGTCCGTGCGTCGCGCCGCCGCGCTGGGCAGGCCCGCGCACCGCGATTTGCTCTCGCGGTCCGCGATCTCCGCGATCTCCAGCACCGGCGACACCGGGGCGCTCACCCGCGCCAACTCCCCGGCACGCTCCAGCGCGGTAACGAACTCTCCCAGCGTCGCGTACATTCTGTGCCCCAGCGTATGTCCCGGCCCGCGTCCAATCCCTGGAACGAAACCCCCGCGCCGGGCGAGACCATCCTCCCCGCGCACGTCTACGCCCACCAGCGCGACTGGCACGGCTATTTCCGCGCCCTCGCCCACCTCGGCCCGCGCGACACCCTCCTCCTCGCGCTCCTTGCCTTCGACGCCGAGCCCGCGCCCGATGCTCCCCGGTTCGCCATCGACCTCGGCTGCGGCGACGGGCGCGACACCGCCGAACTCCTCCGCCGGGGCTGGCGCGTCCTGGCCCTCGACGCCTCCGACGAAGGGCTCGACCGCCTCCGCCGCCGCACCGACCTCGTGCACACCGACCGCCTCGAAACGCGCCTCGCCCGCTTCGAGGACCTCACGCTTCCCCAGTGCGACCTGCTCGTCGCATCCTTCTCCCTGCCCTTCTGCCCGCCGGCGTTCTTCCCGCGCCTCTGGGCGCAGGTGCGTGCCTCCATCCGCCCCGCCGGGCGCTTCGCCGGGCAACTCTTCGGCGACCAGGACGACTGGGCCTCACTCCCCGACCGCACCCACCAAACGCCCGACCAGGCCCGCTCGCTCTTCGACGGCTTCGACTTCGAACGCTTCCAGGAGGAACGCCGCGCCAGCGCCGTCGACCCCGCGAACCACCCCAAACAGTGGCACGTGTACCACATCGTCGCGAGAAAGCGCTGATCGCCCGCCCCCAACCACCCGACGTACGCTCTCACCACATCACGCGGCCCACGTCCCCTCCGAGACCGCACATGACAACCGCTTCCTGGGCGATCGACCTCACGCACGTCGACAAGATGTACCGGGGCAAGGTCCACGCCCTCCGCGGCATCGACATGCGCGTCCATCGGGGCGAGGTCTTCGGCCTGCTGGGGCCCAACGGCGCCGGCAAGTCCACCCTCGTCAAGATCCTCCTCACCGTCATCTCCCCCACCCGCGCCGAGGGCACCGTGCTGGGCATGCCCGTGGGGCACAAGGGCACGCTCGCCCGCGTCGGCTACCTCCCCGAGCACCACAAGTTCCCCGACTACCTCACGGGCGGGCAGGTGCTTGATTTCTACGCCGCCCTCTCGGGCGTCCCGCGTGCCCGCCGCCGCGCGCGCGCCCCGGAACTCCTCGAACTCGTCGGCATGACCGCCTGGGCCAAGACCCGCGTCCGCCAGTACAGCAAGGGCATGCGCCAGCGCATCGGCATCGCCCAGGCCCTCATGCACGACCCCGACCTCGTCGTCCTCGACGAGCCCACCGACGGCGTCGACCCCGTCGGGCGTCGCGACATCCGCGCCATGGTCCAGCGCCTCAAGGACCTCGGCAAGACCGTCTTCCTCAACTCCCACCTGCTCAGCGAACTCGAGATGGTCTGCGACCGCGTCGCCATCCTCGTGCAGGGCATGGTCGCCAGCCAGGGCACCATCGCCGAACTCACCGACGACCAGGCCCGCTACGAGATCGAACTCGCCCTCGACGACGGCGCGAACCCCGCGCAGGCGCTCGCCCGCGCCCTGCCCGAGGCCGTCGCCGTGAGCGCCGCCACCGACGCGCCGCCCGCCGCCGCCGACGATTCCATCCCCCGCCCCATCTCCTGGATCGCCACGCTCCGCACGGGAGAGCCGTTCCGTCTCACGCGCACTGGCCTGAGCGTCAAGACCACCGACCCCGCGCGGGTGCAGCCCATCATCGACCGCCTCCGGGCCGCGAACATCGTCATCCGTTCGATGCGTCCCGTGCGTCCGTCACTGGAAGACCTCTTCATGCGGGCCGTCACCGACCCGACCACCGGCAAAGCCGCCGCCCCCGGCGCCATTCGGGAGGCCCGCCCATGATCCAGACCCTCGCGATCTTCCTCGACGCGTACCGCGAACTCAACGCCCGCCGCCTCTTCTGGATCACCATGCTCCTGAGCGGCGCGGTCGTCGGCGCCTTCGCCCTTGTCGGGCTCACCGACACCGGGCTCAAGGTCCTCGTGTGGGACATCCCCGTCCCCATGTTCAACGCCAAGACCATCGAGCCCGCCACCTTCTACAAACTCATCTTCACCAACTTCGGCATCGGCTTCTGGCTCTCCTGGGGCGCCACCATCCTCGCCATCATCTCCACCGCGAGCATCATCCCCGAGTTCGTCTCCAGCGGCTCGATCGAACTCACCCTCAGCCGCCCCATCTCGCGCCTCCGCCTCTTCCTCACGAAGTACCTCACCGGGCTCTTCTTCGTCGCCCTCCAGGTCAGCGTCTTCTCCCTCGCCGCCTTCGTCGTCATCGGGCTCAAGGGCGACGCCTGGATCATCTCGCTCTTCTGGGCGATCCCGCTCGTGGTCCTGTTCTTCTCGTACCTCTACTGCATCTGCGCCCTCGTCGGGCTTCTCACCCGCTCCACCATCGCCGCCCTGCTCGTCACCCTGCTCTCCTGGCTCTTCTTCTTCGGGCTCAACGCCACCGACGCCATCTTCGTCCAACTCCGCGAGACGACCACCCTCCGCGAGGCCACCCTCGCCCGGCGCGTCGAGCGCCTGGAGCGCAACGCCACCCTCCGCGCCTGGGAGCAGCAGCGGGCCGAGCACAACGAGCCCGCGCCCCCCGAGGGCACGCCCCCGCCCGTCTTCACCCCCGAGCAACTCGACGCCGTGAACCCCCAACTCCCCAACCAGCGCCGGCGCCTCGCGACCGAGCGTGAATCCCTCGCCAAGTGGACGCGCTGGGCCAACATCTTCTACTGGGTCAAGACCCCGCTCCCCAAGACCAGCGAGACCATCTCCCTCCTCGAACGCACGCTCATCAGCGACGCCGAGGTCGCCCGCCTCCGCGCGCCGGGCGACAGCGAGCCCGTCACCTTCGGCGAGCAGGACGACGTGCAGGTCAGCGGGCGCGAGGTCCGCGAAGCCTCGGAGAAGGCCCTCCGCTCCCGGCGCGTCGCCTGGATCATCGGCACCTCCGTCGGCTTCGAGGCCTTCATGCTCGCCCTCGCGTGCGTCATCTTCTGCCGGCGCGACTTCTAGGCCCTACGACCCGCCCGCCAGTTCGCGCCCGCGATCCCGCGCCGCGACAATCGCCCGCACCCACGCCTCCATCGCGCCCGCGTCGTCGAGCACGCGCGTCGCCGCCGCCGTCGTGCCCCCGCGGCTCGTCACCTGTGCGCGCAGCGCCCCGGGCGCCTCCGCCGATGCCGCCAGCAGCGCCGCCGCCCCGAGAATCGTCTCCCGCACCACCGCGTCCGCCGTCTCCGCGCCCAGCCCCATCTCCAGCGCCGCCCTCGTCATCGCCTCGGCGAGGTAGAACACGTACGCCGGCCCGCTCCCCGCGAGCGCCGTGAACGCGTCCATCAGTTCCTCCCCCAGGTCCACCACCGTGCCCGCCGCGCCGAACAGGCGTCGCGCCAGCGCGTCGTCGCCCGCCATCGCGCCCGCGCTCGCGCACACCGCGGTGCACCCGTGCCCGACGCGCACCGCCAGGTTCGGCATCGCCCGCACCACGCGCGCCCCCGGCAGCGCCGCGCGCACGCGTTCCCCGGGCGTCCCCGCGAGGATCGAGATCACCACCCGTCCGTGACCCCCACCACCGGCCGCACGCACCGCCCCGCCCAGCCCCGCCGCCGCGTCCGCGAGCATCTGGGGCTTCACCGCCAGCAGCACCTGCGCCCCCGCGCCCTGCCCGGCCAGCCACGCCGAGCCGGCCGCGCCGTCCACGAAGCACCGCACGCCCATCCCGGCGTGCTTGCCCGTGTCGGGCTCGACCACCGCCGTGCGTTCCGCCGTCAGCACGCCCGCCCGCAGCCCCGCCGCGAGCACCGCGCCCCCCATCGCCCCGCCCCCGACGACGAGCAGCGCCGCCCCTGCATCTCCCCCGCCCGTGGTCATACCCGAGCGTAGCGCCCGCGCACCGCCGCTCCCCTACGATCCCGCGATGTCCGCCTATTACCAGTTGGACTTCGAAAAGCCCGTCCTCGCCCTCGACCAGCAGATCGACGCGGCCGAGGCCCGTCTCCGCCCCGGCGCCCCCGGCGAGCCCGACCCCGCCGACCGCGAGCGCCTCACGCGCGAACTCGCCGACCTGCGCCGCCAGCGCGACGAGACCCTCGCCCGCGTGTACACCCGTCTCAGCCCGTGGGACACCGTCCGCGTCGCGCGTCACCCGTCGCGCCCGCAGACCCGCGACTACATCAACTTCATGTGCCGCGACTTCGCCGAACTCCACGGCGATCGACGCTTCGCCGACGACCCCGCCATCGTCACCGGCTTCGCCCGCATCGGCCCCATGAAGGTCCTCCTCGTCGGGCACCAGAAGGGCAAGCAGACCAGCGAGAAACTCGCCTGCAACTTCGGGTGCGCCCACCCCGAGGGCTACCGCAAGGCCCTCGCCAAGATGCAACTCGCCGAGAAGTTCTCCGTCCCCATCGTCACCCTCGTCGACACTCCCGGCGCCTACCCGGGCCTGGGCGCCGAGCAGCGAGGCCAGGCCGAGGCCATCGCCGTCAACATGCTCGAAATGTCCCGGCTCCGCACGCCCATCGTCAGCATCGTCATCGGCGAGGGCGGCTCCGGCGGCGCGCTGGGCATCGCCGTCGCCGACAAGGTCGCCATGCTCCAGAACGCCTGGTACTCGGTCATCAGCCCCGAGGGCTGCGCCGCCATCCTCTGGAAAGAAGCCAACGAACAGACCAACACCGCCGCCGCGAAGTCCCTCAAACTCACCGCGCAGGACAACCTCTCCCTGGGCATCATCGACGAAGTGATCCCCGAGCCCCTGGGCGGCGCCCACCGCGACGCCCGCACCACCGCCGCCAACCTTCAGCAGTGGATCCTGGCGTCACTCAGCGCCCTGCGCTCCGTCCCGCTCGACGATCTGCTCTCGCAGCGCTACGCCCGCTTCCGGCGCATGGGCATGTACCTCGAAAGCCCCGGCTCGCCCGAGAGCGCCGACCCCCCCGAGCCCGCGAACCCCGCCGGGTCGCTGCGCTGACGCAGCGTCTTTGACTGCACCCGGCCCTCGCCCTAACGTTTCGGCCATGCGCCGCCCGCCCCTGCGGGGGGCGCCCAACGCCGGAGACCCACGTGGCACGGAACGCTCCCGCCGATCGCAAGGCGTCCAAGACCAAGCCGGCCCGCGACAAGGCCGCGAAGAAGCCCGCCCCCAAGGCCGCGAAGAAGCCCGCGCCCAAGGCGAAGGCCCCCGCCGCCAAGCCCAAGCCCGCCTCGAAGCCCGCGAGCAAGGCCAAGGCCCCGCCCGCGAAGGCGTCGGCCAAGGCCCCCGCGACCGCCAAGGCCGCCAAGCCCGCGGCCAAGCCCGCCAAGGCCCCGGACACCAAGGCCGCCGCGTCCGCCGCCGACCCCAAGGGCGCGCGCAAGGGCATCACCATCGTCACGCCCAAGCCCGTCAAGAAGGTCAAAGTCCCCATCTCGATGGCCAACGTCATCCCCTCCGGGCTGGGGCGCCTGCTCGATCCCAAGTCGCCGCGCAAGCCGCTCATCCCCTCGGGGCCCAAGGCCTCTCCCGCCCGCGCCCTCGGGCAGCACGGCGGGCCCGACCAGGTCACCCCCGTCGTCCTGGGCACTTCGCCCCTCTCGTCCGCTCAGATCGAGCACTTCCGCCAACTCCTCGTCCGCAAGCGCGCCGAACTCGTCGGCGACGTCGACATGATGGAGAAGGAAGCACTCCGCTCCGAGTCGGGCTCGCTCTCCAACATGCCCTCGCACCTCGCCGAGCAGGGCTCCGACGCCTCCGAGCAGTCCCTCTCGCTCGACCTCGCCGCCGCCGACCGTCGCCTCATCCGCGAGATCGACGACGCGCTCGCCCGCATCAACAAAGGCACCTTCGGCCTGTGCGAGATCACCGGCAAGCCCATCAAACTCGAACGCCTCGAGGAACTCCCCTGGGCCCGCCACTCCATCGAAGCCGCCCGCGAACTCGAGCGCCACTCGATGCGCTGATCCGCGCCGCGCCCACGTTCCTCAAACCACTCTTCCCGCGTGACCCAGCCGCCCGCCACCCCCACGCCCAGCACCCCCGCGGCCCGCACGCCGCACGCCCCCCACGCGCCCCGCCCGCGCACCGCCTGGCTCGTCTTCCTCCTCACCATCGCGCTCGGGCTGGTCATCGACCTCGCCTCCAAGCACCTCGCATTCCGCGCAATCGCCCCCCACCCCGTCGTCGTCGAGCGGGCCGACGTCCTCCGCGCGCGTCACCCCTCCATGCTCATCCCCCCGCACGACCCCGTCCGCGTCGTGCCCCACCTCCTCGACTTCACGCTGGTGCTGAACCCCGGCGCCGTCTTCGGCATCGGCGCAGGACGCCGCGTCGTCTTCATCCTCTTCACCGGCGTCGCCATCGTCTTCGCCGTCTTGCTCTTCCTCCGCTGGACGCACGCGCGCGACTTCCTCAGCCACGCCGCCGTCGGCCTGCTCATCGCCGGCGGCCTGGGCAACCTCTACGACCGCCTCGTCTACGCCTGCGTCCGCGACTTCATCCACCCGCTCCCCGGGCTCATGCTGCCGGGCGGCCTCGAATGGCCCTGGGGCGGGCGCGAGGTCTGGCCCTACGTCTCCAACGTCGCCGACCTCTTCCTCATCATCGGCATCGGCGTGCTCATCTGGCGGACCCTCCGCCCGCACGCAATGCAGCCACAACTACCATCGGATGATTCGCACGCGCGGTAACTTCACTCCACCGAGCAGTCTGCTCGGTGCGCCCCAACTCGACGACTCATGATGACCGATCTCGGCGTTGTTCTTTGCCTCCTCAAGATTGTCATTGTGGATAAATGGGCAACTCACCCGCCCATGCGACCGTTGCAGAACGAATGTGACGTCTTCTCACCACCTCCGGCCACACGGTGCGCTCCTCACACATGCCACCATCGCGAGGCGTACGCAAACGCTTCGAACCGCGGGATACTCCCGTAACTTATAGAATCAGAACGATTTGCGCCCATAGCGGACTCGTTCACCAGGCCGCCAGTGGAATAATGATGACGGCTAACGACCTACTATCCGTCAGGACTCGTTCACGCATGGGCGGGATATCTCACGGATGCCTATCAGACAGCAAACAATGCTGTCTTGCCGTACCCCGAAGTTCATGATTGACCAATCCTGGCCCGATATGTAGGCTGAAGCAGATTCGATAATCGGTTTGTGGGCTTTTACCGCGTACTCGGGGGGGCACTAATCATGAAATCACTGTATTCGATCGCCGGTGCGTGCGTGGCACTGGCGTCCGCGACGGCTGCTGCGCAGTGCAGTTCATGGAACAACCTTCTGGAAATCACCGCGGTCCTCGGTGATGAGCAGCCGCTGATCGAGGCAGAACTGAGTGATCAGTCGCTGTTCGTATTCTGGCCAAGTTACGCGGATTCGTGCGTCGGATTTCTCGTGAACGACCTGGGTGTCACCGTCTTCTACACAGAGTGGGTCGAGGATGAAAATGGCACGTTTCTGATGGATGACGGCTACGGACGGTACTGCACTGTTGCCTGCGACGGGAACGGGGTGACGGTGCTGATTGAGGAAGCCGACCAAGACAACTTCATCCCGGCTGTCTTTGCAATCTCGAGCGACGGAACTGTCACTTCCGCGGCGCCGCCCGTCGCGTGCTTGTGTGTCGGGTCCGGGACCCGCAATCAGGTCGTCTGCACGCCGAAGGCCTGCGACAACCAGATCATCTGCAAGTCCACTGGCACCGTTGCGAGCGGCTGGTGCATGCGCAACAGCAACTGAACGGGGAGCACACACATGAGGAAATCACCTCGGACTGCCGTAGTTCTCGGCATGGCAGGGATGTGCGCGGCGTGCCTCCTCGCAACCGCGCACCCGACGCATCGTGCTTACTCCCTCACTACTTCTCCCGCTGCGCCGAACACGACCACCGACCGGGCGGCCATCGCCGCCAAGGTACGCGAGTCGATCACCTCCTCTCCCGTCCTCCACCTCACCGTTCGCTATCAGGTCGACGGCACCGTCTACGACGCGGAAGGATGGATGACCGCGACCAAGGTCCGCGGGCAGGTCCGACAGAACGGCGTGCTGCTCTTCGCCAGGTTCTTCGAGGCAGGCCGTGCGCAAGAATTCGTCCCCCAGGCGACCTTTCCCAACGGCACCCAAGCCACCAACGTCATTCTCGAATACCGCACAGACCCAGTCCTCGGCTTCGACGAGTGGCCACGCCTCATCGACCAGAGTTTCGCCTGTGGGCCCGGCTGCGTCGCGACCGACTCCTGGCTTCAGACCGGCACACTCAGCGTCCCGGACATCTTCGCGGAGCACATCCGGAACGGCGAGCTCAGCGAGACGATACTCAACGCCATCGACTGCTATGTCTCACGAATCGAGGTCCGCCCCGACCCCGACACCGTTCTCACCAAGGAACTCTACATCAACAAGACGACCTTCAAGCCGGTGCGCCAGAAGACCTTCAACACCCAGTACGGAAAGACTATTCGCGACACCGTGGTCGACTACACGCTCCTCCACCTCTCGTCAGAAGCCGGTATTCGATGGGAGTTGAAGCCCGACAACCTCCGCTGACCCACCCCAGTGCACGCCTCTTCCGGATCGCGCACATGGATCCACGGCGTGACCTCATCGCCCGCACCCCGTGCTGCCCCGTTCCCGTTACGCCTGTGCGCCCGACACCCCCGCCCCCTGGTTCGCCCGGTGCCGGATTCCCTCCAGCATCCCGCGCACCTCTTCCGCCATCCGTGAGTTCGGAAACTCCCGCGCGATCTGCTCTCCAAGCCGCGCCGCCTCCGTCCACCGCTGATCCTGCACCGCCAGTTTGAACTGCGCGCCCAGGTTCATCTTCGCCCGCCCGATCACTCCCCTCGCCACCTCCCGCAGCGGCTCGCCCTCGCCCGCCGTCAGGTACTGATCCAACTCCTTCATCAGCCCCAGCGCTTCCTCGACCCGATCGGCCTCCGCCGCCACCAGGAACCGGCGCTCCAGGTCGCGCCGGTACGCCGTGTACGCCTGCTCCACGCGCGCCCGCAGGGGCTCCACCCGCGGCGAGTCCGGGTACAGCCGCATGATCTTGCTCGCCTCCAGGTACGCGTCGTGCCAGCGCCGCTGGAGCACCAGCCCGTCGAGCGTCCCGATCGCCTCGGTGATCTCCTGCTCCAGGCTCTGCCGCCGAAGTTCGTCGATCCGCCCGCGGAACGCCTCGGCCTCCGCCCGATACCCGAACCGCTCCGCCAACTCCCGGATCAGCACCATCGCCGCGTCCCAGTTCCGCGCGTTCACGTCCTCCTCGATCGCCCGGCACAGGATCTCCCGCTCCTCGCGCCGGTTCATGATCCGCCGCGCTTCCTCCGACAGCGACCCGTTCTCCACCAGCCGGCGCACGCCCTTCTCCACCTCCGCCAGGCGGGCCGCCACCTCGCCCTCGCGCGACGTCTCCTCGCGGCGCAGCAGCAGCAGCGCGATCGGCGTCAGCGCCCCCACCACCCCCAGCCCCACGATCCCCATCACGCGGCTCTCGTCCCGCAGCGCCAGCAGCAGCATCGCCGTCATCATCACGACGTAGTACAGCGGCACCATCACCAGCCACAGCCGCCGCCCGCGTCCGTTCGCACGCTCAGCCGCCCGCCCCGCCGCCCGCCCCGCCGTCCGCCCGTTCGTGGTCCCGATGTCCTGCGTCATGCGTCCCTCGCTCTCGTGCTCTTTCCGCGTTTCGCGTTCCGCGTTCCATCAAGTGTAAACCCGCCCCCTCGCCCACCATACCCTCACCCATGACCACCCCGGCGGCCCCGCGCCCCACCATCGCCGTCTTCGAACTCGGCCCCTTCGCCACCAACACCTACATCGTCGGCGTCGAAGGCCGCGACGAGTGCTGGATCGTCGATCCCTCTTTCGAGCCCGCCGACGCCATCTCCCACGTCCGCGAGCGCACCCTCCGCCCCGTCGCCATCGTCCTCACGCACGCGCACTGCGACCACATCGCCGGCATCCCCGACGTCCGGCGCGCTTGGCCCGACGTGCCCATCCTCATTCACGAGGCCGAGCGTGACTGGCCGAGCAACCCCGAACTCAACCTCAGCGCGTGGTCAGGCGTGCCCGTCTCCGTCGCCGGGCCCGACCGCCTCCTCCGCGACAACGACACGCTCACCCTCGCCGGCATGCCCTGGCGCGTCCTGCACACCCCCGGCCACTCGCCCGGCGGCATCTCCCTCGTGCAAGACGACGCCCGCGTCGCGCTCGTCGGCGACACGCTCTTCCAGGGCTCCGTGGGGCGCACCGACTTCCCCAACGCCGACCCGCGCACGCTGGCCGCCTCCATCCGCACCCGCCTCTACACCCTCCCCGACAGCACGACCGTCCTCCCCGGGCACGGCCCGCCCACCACGATCGCCCGCGAAAAGCGCTCCAACCCGTTCGTGCCCGCCGACGAGTAGCCAGCACCGCTGATCCGGCGCCCCGAGCCCGCGCCTACATCGCGCTCCCCAGCCCCATGCACCGGCGCCACGCGCTCACCTGCCCCAGGTGCATCATCACGTGCCCGGACGCCATGAAGTTCACCGCATCGCCCACCCGCGGGAAGCGCGATCGCATCGCCTCGTGCGGGTTCACCCGCGCCAGCACGTCGTCGCGCACGCCCTCCAGCACCGCCAGCGCCGCGTCCGTCCCCGAATAGAACCGCTCCGACACCTCCGCGAGCGCCGGGTAGATCGCGCCCGTCGGGTCGTCGTGGCACGGCGCCCCGGCCTTGAACAACGCCTCCCACGCGTCGGGCGTCTTCGCCGCCGACGCGTCCGCCCCGATCAGCGTCAGCAGCCGCCCCGGGTACAGCGACAAATGCCCGAGCACGAACACCGGGTGGTTCGTGTCGATCATCCCGCCCTCGGCGTTCCGCGGCTTCCGCGCCGCCATCGCCGGGGTCACCCCCGCCAGCAGCCGCTCCGCGTACCCCCGCGCCAGCCGCGCAGGACCCAGGAAATACATCGCGCTCCCGCTCATGCGTGTCCTCCGTGCTCTCGCGGGCCAGCGTAGGGCCCGGTAACTGTCTACGCCGCGAATCGCCCGCCGGTTTACCCCGCAAAGCCGGAGGGTTCGCCCAAAGTCGCACCCGAGAAGCGACGACAGACATGGCGTGGGTGGTTCCCGGTCCGATGGGAGCCCCCGTCCGCCCGGCTACTCGGACGGACCCCGGCCCAGTAACCCCCAGAGAGGTCACGCCATGTCGAGCAGCACCCGTCGGCAGCCCACGTCCGGAGTCCGGTCCACCAACGCGTGGCTCATCGCCGCACTCCTCCACGCCGCGGGCGCTTCCGTGGCCATCGCCCAGGGCGGCGCGCCCGTGAGGCGCCCGACCCCGGCCCCCGCCGCCCAGCCCGGGCAGCAGAACGACACCCCGTCGCGCACGCGCGTGCTCGTCGACGAGTACCACCTCGTCGACCTCGCCGTCAACGACGAGGACCTCGGCAACGTCCTCGAGATGCTCTCCATCCAGAGCCAGAAGAACATCATCGCCAGCAAGAACGTCTCCGCCCGCGTCACCGCCAACCTCTACCGCGTCTCCTTCTACGAAGCCCTCGACGCCATCCTCGGCGTCAACGGCTACGGCTACGTCGAGCAGGGCAACTTCATCATGGTCTACACCCTCGAGGAACTCCGCGTCCTCGAGGCCGCCTCCCGCAAGCGCGTCAGCAAGGTCCTCAACCTCAACTACCTCAACGCCATCGACGCCGCCGAGTTCGTCAAGCCCCTCCTCACCCCCGGCGGCCAGGGCCAGGAGCCCGGGCAGATGAAGGCCAACGGCAAACTCCAGTCCTTCCCCTCCATCGGCGACACCCCCCAGGGCGCCGACGACTTCGCCGCCTCCGCCACCCTCGTCGTCTTCGACTACGAGGAGAACGTCGCCGAGATCGAGGCCCTCCTCAAGCAACTCGACGTCCGCCCCTCCCAGGTCCTCGTCGAAGCCACCATCCTCCAGACCAACCTCAACGAAGCCAACGCCCTCGGCGTCGACTTCTCCATCATCGCCGACGCCTCCTTCTCCGACTTCGTCGGCCAGGGCGGCCCGCTCGGCATCGTCAACGGCCTGATCTCCGGACGCTCCACCCCCAGCGGGTCCAGCCCGCTCCCCGCCGACGGCGGGGCCTCCGGCATCGCCAGCACCGTCGGCGGCACCTCCGGCGTCGGCGGGCTCAAGATCGGCGTCGTCTCCAACGACGTCGCCGTCTTCCTCCGCGTCCTCGACGAAGTCACCGACACCACCATCCTCTCCAACCCCAAGATCCTCGCCCTCAACCGCCAGGCGTCACGCGTCCTCGTCGGTCGCAAGGTCGGCTTCCTCAGCACCACCAGCACCGACACCGCCACCACCCAGACCGTCCAGTTCCTCGACACGGGTACCCAGCTCTACTTCCGCCCCATCGTCTCCTCCGACGGCATGATCCGCATGGAACTCAAGCCCCAGGTCTCCGAGGCCGTCATCCGCGAACAGCGCGACGCCACCGGCGCCGCCGTCACCATCCCCGACGAGATCACCAACGAACTCACCACCAACGTCATGGTCCGCGACGGGCAGACCATCGTCCTGGGCGGGCTCTTCCGCGAATCCACCCAGTCCTCGCGCAGCCAGGTCCCCTTCCTCGGCGACATCCCGATCATCGGCTACGCCTTCCGCGGGCAGGAAGACGAGGTCCAGCGCTCCGAGATCATCTTCACCGTCACCCCGCACATCGTCGTCGACTCCACCATCGACGCCCAGGCCGCCCGCGCCATGGACCAGATCGAACGCGTCCGCGCCGGCGCCCGCGAGGGCACCCTGCCCTTCAGCCGCGACCGCCTCACCAGCATCCTCAACGTCAAGGCCGAGACCGCCGCCGCCGAGGGCAACACCGACCGCGCCATGTGGTACCTCAGCCGCTCGCTCGCGATGAACTCCGTCCAGCCCGAGGCCATCGGCCTGCGCGAACGCATCGCCACCAGGAAGATGAACTGGCCCAGCCGCAGCATCCTCGACCGCATCATCGACGGCGAGACCGATCACGTCATCAACAAGCGCTCCTCCGCCGCACCCACCACCTCCAACATCATCGAGTCCGTCCTCGCCTCCACCTCCCCCAACACCCCCGTCACCCCCATCACCGACATCCCCGCCTTCGCCCCAGTCCTCACCGAAGCCAACGGCGCAAGCACCCCCGCCACGCCCGTCGCCGTCGCCCAGCCCACCGACGACCCCAACTTCTTCCTCTACTCCACGCCCCCCACCCCCACCAGTTTCGGCGCCGTCGGCATGTTCAACCAGTTCGTCAGCCTCCGCTACTCCCGCCACGTCAACCAACTCCGCGAGACCTGGCGAACCACCAACGTCGTCGACACCCCCGAGGTCGACTTCATCCCCGGCGGCCTGAACAAGTAACCCACCCCGCCGCGCGTCTCGACCGAAAGGACGGACGCGCGTTTCTCTCCCCCCCTCGGCCGCACCACCCCGGTCCGGCCCGCCTCGCCCCTCTCCCGCACCGCCCGCGCCCGCGCGGGCCCAGCACGAAAGCGAGTGTTCCCATGCACACGACCCCGAACCGTCCCGTCCGTTCCAGCGCCGCCGCCCGGCGTGTTCTCGGAACCGCGCGCGTCCTCGCCCTCGCCGGCCTCCTCGCCGGCGCGGCCTCCCTCACCGCCTGCAACAAGCACGGCCGCTTCACCCAGGCCCACATGAGCGCCGCCAAGGTCCGCATGGCCGAGATGAAGTCCGCCACCGAGTTCCAGATGGCCCACCAGGCCTTCCTCGCCGGCGACCTCAAGAAGGCCCTCCGCCACATCGACTACTCCCTCGAACTCAACCCCCGCATCCCCAAGAGCCACGTCCTCCGCGGACGCATCTTCCTCGAAGCCGGCAACCTCGAGAACTGCGCCGTCGCCCTCCGCACCGCCGAGGAGATCGACCCCAAGAACGTCGACGCCGCCTACTACCAGGGCCTGCTCGCCGAACGCCTCGATCGGCGCGAGGACGCCCTCCGCCACTACACCCGCGCGGGCGAACTCGACCCCGCCAACCCCCAGCACGCCATCGCCGCCGCCGAGATGCTCGTCTCCCTCGGCCGCCTCGACGACGCCGAACGCGCCCTCACCCGCGACGGCGTCCAGTTCCAGCACAGCGCGGGCGTCCGCCAGGCCATGGCCCAGATCGCCCTCCTCCGCAACCAGCCCGACCGCGCCGTCACCCTCTTCCAGGAAGCCCGCCTCCTCGCCCCCGACGATCACAGCATCCTCGAGAACCTCGCTTCCGCGCAGGTCGCCGCCGGGCAGTTCGCCCAGGCCGAGGCCAACCTCGCCCGCCTCCTCACCAACCCCGACTTCTCCGCCCGCCGCGACCTCCTCCGCCTCCGCGCCGACTGCCTCACCCGCATCGACCGCCACGTCGAGGCCCGCGACGTCCTCATGGGCCTCGTCAAGGACGAACGCGGCGCCGCCGACGCCGACGCCTGGAACCAGATCGGACAGATCTCCGTCCTCGTCCGCGACTGGAACCGCGTCCGCACCGCCGCCCTCCGCCTCATCGCCATCACCCCCGACAGCCCCACCGGCTACGTCCTCCGCGGGCTCGAGCAGCGCGCCCGCGGCCAGCACCTCGCCGCCGCCGAGTCCTTCGCCCACGCCGTCGAGCGCGACCGCACCCCCGACAACCTCATCCTGCTCGGCATGAGCCTGCAGTCCCTCGGACGCGACGCCGACGCCCGCGCCTGCTTCACCAACGCCCTCAACCTCCGCCCGGGCGACCCCGCCGCCACACGCCTGCTCGCCGGCGCCGACTCCAGCGAACGCTGAGCCCGCGCCCGCGCACAACTTCGCACTCGCGACCCCGTGGGTCCCGCCGAGGGGGCGGGCCCCGGGGTTCTTTCACGCGCTACCCCGGCCCAATGGCCCCGCAGCCCGCCTTCCTTTCACCCTTTGCGCCTTTGCCATTTGGCTACTTGGCTATCTGCACATCCGCCACCTCGCACTCCACCCGCGTCCGCCCACCGAACGTGTTCAGCCGGGGCGTCACGAGCGCGTCCAGCACGCACCCGCGCGGAATCTCCGCCGCGCGCGAGCCCCAGCGCCACCCAACCAGGCGCATCCACGACCCTTCGCGCCCCGGCGCCGCCACCCGCAGCGACAGGTGCGCGTTCCCCGCGCCGAACCGCTCGGGCAGCATCGCCACCCGCACGCCCCGCAGGCGCAGACGCACCTCCGGGTTCTCCCGCCCGAACGGGCCCAGCGCCGCCAGCCGCGATACCTCGCCCACCGTCAGTTCCTCGATCCCCGCGTCCGTGTCGAACCGCGCCCGCCCGATCAACTGCGCGGGCGCGATCTCCCGGTTCGCCACCGCCGTGAACGCCTCCGTGAACGCCTCCAGCCGCCCCCGCTCCACCCGCAGCCCCGCGGCCATCTCGTGCCCGCCGAACGTCGCCAGATAGCCCGCACACTCCGCCAGCGCCCCGTGCAGCGAGAACCCGTCCACGCTCCGCCCCGACCCGTGGCACGAGCCCTCGCTCTCGCACAGCAGGATCGCCGGCCTGTGATACCGCTCCACCAACCGCGAGCACACGATCCCCACCACTCCCGCGTGCCACGACGGGTCCGCGAGCACGATCGCCCGCCGGTCCTCGCGCGTCATCCCCTCCCGCTCCGCCAGTTCGCACGCCCGCGCGAAGATACCCTTCTCCGTCGCGCGGCGCTCGGTGTTCAGCCGTGCCAGTTCCTCCGCGATCGCCCGCGCCCGCTCGCCCGTCGCCTCCGTCAACAACTCCACCGCCTCGCGCGCGTGCCCCATCCGCCCGCACGCGTTGAGCCGCGGCGCCAGCGTGAACCCCACGTCAAACTCCCCGACCGAATCGCCTCCCAGCCCCGACGCCTCCACGAGCGCCCGCAGCCCGGGGATCGCCGAGTGCTTGATCCGCGCCAGCCCGTGCCGCGCGATCACGCGGTTCTCGTCCCGCAGCGGCACCACGTCCGCGATCACCCCCAGCGCCGCCAGCGCCAGCAGTTCCAGCAGCAGCTCGCGCAGCGCCGCCGACACGCGCTCGCCCCCGCACGCCAGCGTCGCCAGGCGCCACGCGACCTTGTACGCCACGCCCGCGCCGCACAGGTCGCCGAACGGGTACGCCGAGCCGGGCCGTCGCGGGTGCACGATCGCGTACGCCTCGGGCAACTCCTCCTCGCGTGCGGGCCCCGCGTGATGGTCCGTGATGATCAGGTCCACGCCCAGCGCCTTCGCCACGCGCGCCGGCTCCACCGCCGTCACCCCGCAGTCCACCGACACGATCACCCGCGCACCGCCCGCCGCCAACTCCCGGATCGCCGCCGCGTTCAGCCCGTACCCCTCCTCCAACCGATGGGGCACGTACCACGCCACCTTCGCCCCCGGCACGACCGCCAGCAGCATGTGCCGCAGAATCGCGATCGACGTCACCCCGTCCACGTCGTAATCGCCGTAGATGACGATGGGCTCTCCTGCCCGCGCCGCCTCCAGGAGCCGCGCCGCCGCCCGATCCAGGTCCGGCATCAGCGACGGATCATGCAGATAGCGGAGACTCGGATCAAGAAATCGTGTCCGCGCCCCTTCCTCCGTCAGCCCTCGCGCGCGCAACACCCGCGCCACCAGGCTTTCACCGGGCAGCACCTCCACCCCGCCCCCGCTCCACATCTTCGTCAATCCGCGCACGAGAGCCCCGACCGACGTGCATTCCGTTGCGTTCGGCATCGCGGACAGGATACCGTGCTCCATCGCGCCGCGGGCGACACCCCGCGGCGTCGTGGGGGTTCACGCATGGTCAAACTCACCCGCATCTACACCCGAACCGGCGACGACGGCACCACCGGGCTCGCCACCGGACTCCGCGTCCGCAAGGACGACCCCCGCGTCGAGGCCTACGGCACCGTCGACGAGGCCAACGCCGCCATCGGGCTCGCCATCCGCGCCGCCGACGACACCCCCGCCACCGACCCCCCCGCCCACGCGACCGCCCGCGCCATCGCCGCCACTCTTCGCCCCGTCCAGCACGACCTCTTCGACCTCGGCGCCGACCTCGCCACCCCCGTCGCCGAGAACGAGACCCCCAACTCGCGCCTGCGCATCCTCCCGGCGCAGGTCGCGCGACTCGAGGCCGCCATCGACCACTACAACGACCCGCTCGCCTCGCTCACGAGTTTCGTGCTGCCCGGCGGCTCGCCCCTCGCCTGCGCGCTCCACCTCGCCCGCACCATCACACGCCGCGCCGAACGCCTCTGCGTCACCCTCGCCACCAGCGACGCCATCGGCATCAACCAGGAAGCCATCAAGTACCTCAACCGCCTCAGCGACCTGCTCTTCGTCCTCGCGCGCGTCGCCAACGACGCCGGTCGCGCCGACGTCCTCTGGAAGCCCGGCGCCACCCGCGGCTCGTAACCCGCACAGCCGCACCCGCCGCCGTGTGGGGCGGAGCCTATCGAGGCCCCGTCTTGTTCCTGATGAGGCAGGGCCATTCCAGGCCCCGTCTTGTTCCTGATGGGGCGGAGCCTATCGAGGCCCCATCCTGTTCCTGATGGGGCGGAGCCATTCGAGGCCCCATCCTGTTCCTGATGGGGCGGGGCCTTTCCAGGCCCCGTCCTGTTCCTGATGGGGCGGGGCCTTTCCAGGCCCCGTCTTGTCTGGCCCGCCGCACCCGGCGCCGCACGCCCGCGCAGCCACACCGACCGGAGCGCTAGGGGGCGCTCAGCCCGAGCCCCAATGCAGAATCCCCAATGCCGAATGCCGAATGCCGAGGACCTTACTTCTTCTTGCTCTTCTTCTCGCCCTTGCCCTCGCCCTTCGGCTCGCTCTTCTTCTCGCTCTTCACCGGCTCGCCCGCAGCGGCCTCCGCGGCCGCGGCCTCTTCCTTCTTCGCCCAGCCCACCACGCGCGCCTTGTCCGACTGGATCGCGTGCTCGATCGCATCCGCACGCTTCCGCATCGCCTTCTCGCGACGGTCCTCGCGCTCCTCGCGACCGCCCCGGCGCTCCTCGCGCTCCGGACGCTCCGCACGCTCCGGACGCTCGCCCTTCTCGCCCTTCTCCGCCTTCTCGTCGTGACCGTGCCCGGCGTCCTTCGGCAGTTCGCGGTCCGGCTTCACCGTCAACTTGATCAACGCGTCCAGGTCGCTGTCCAACTTGATGTGGATCTCGTACGAGTCCACCCGCTTGATCGACCCCGGCAGACGCACGTCCCGCGGCTTCACCACGTACCCGCGCCCCGTCAGTTCCGTCGCCACGTCCTGCTGCGTGATCGCCCCGTACAGAATCCCCTGGTCGTTGCACGAACGCACCAGTTCCATCGCCACGCCACGCAACTTCTCCGTCGTCTCCTCGCGCTGCGACCGCTGCTGCGCCACCAGCCGCTCGGCCTCCGCACGCTTCGCCGCCAGGCTCGCCACCAGTTCCTCGCTCGGCGTCGTCGCCAGCGCCCGCGGCAACAGGAAGTTCCTCGCGAACCCCGTGCGCACGTTCACCACGTCCCCCACGATCCCGAGGGAGTCGACGTTCTCGATCAGCAGCAGCTTCATGTTCTTCGGCACAACTGTCCTCCCGCGCCTCGCGCGTCAGAGTTAGGAGCCGCCCCGCCCGACGCACGCGCGCCGGGCCCAGCGGCCCCAATCGCAAGTACAGATTTTAGGCCCTCCGCAGGCCCTCAACCACCCCGGAGGCTCGCGATCAGAACGGGATGTCGTCCGGCGGGGCCTGTCCACCCGCCTGCCCGCCCGCCGCCGGCGCGGGCGCCTCGCGCGGCGCCGGCTTCGCCGACCACCCGCCCCCGCGCCCGCTCTGCACGTCCTCCCCGCCGCCCCCACCACCACCGCCGCCGCCGCCCTGGCGCGAGTCCACGAACTGGAAACTCTCCACCACGACGCGCAACTTCGAGAACTTCTGCCCTTCCTTCTCCCACTGGTCCAGCTTCAGCCGCCCCTCGATGAACACCGGGCGACCCTTCGACAGGTACTTCGCCATCGTCTCCGCGGTCCGCCCCCACGCCTCGCAGTCCACGAACGTCGTCTCTTCCTTCTGCTGACCGTCCTGCCCCGTCCACCGGCGGTTCACGGCCAGGCCGATGTTCGCCACCTGCGTGCCCCCCGCGATCGACTTCAACTCCACGTCGCGGGTCAGGTTCCCCATCAGCAGCACCTTGTTGTAGTTGGCCATGACCTTCTCCTGTGGGCACCGTGCGTCCCCCGCACGCCGCCGCGTACCCGATCATACCCCCAACCGATAGGCCGTCGGCGCAGGGACATCCGACAGGGCCGCCGCCGCCGTCCAAGCCCGGTCCTCGCACCGCCCGGGCCGATCCCGGGTGGGGATCACTCCTGCGCGGGAGCGCTCTCGCCCTCGGGGGCCGGCGCCGCCGCGGGGGCCGGGGCCGTCGCGACGACCGGGCGCTCGGCCCGCATCTTCGCCTCGACCTCCAGTTCCTTCCGCGCGTCCTGCGCGAGGATGTTCTCCTCGGTCAGGTGGTCGCACCGGAGGATCATGGCCCGCATGATCTTCTCCGAGAGGTTGCAGTCGCGCTCCACGTGCGCGATGTCCACGCCCGGCGCCTTGAAGTACACCAGCACGTAGTACCCGCGCTTCTGCCCGTCGATCTCGTACGCCAGCCGCCGCTCGTCCCACTTGCGCATGGCGATGATCTCGCCGTGCCCGCGCGAGATGATCTCGCGGATGTGGTCCAGCGCCCCGTTCAGGTCCGCCGCCGTCGCCTGGCTGAGCAGGAACATCGCCTCGTACGTATACACACGCTTCTTCGCCATGCCCGGTCCTTTCTTCAGTCTGCCCGGGCGCGCCCCGCGCCCCCGGTTGTCCGTTGGTTCAGTGCCGTCCTACTCCGCCCCGCCCGTCGGGCCGCCCGCGCGTCCCGCGTCCTCACCAGTCCCATCCCGGCGCGGGCGACTACCACCCCCGCCACCTCCACCACCCCCGCCCCCGCTCGGGGCGTTCACGCTGTTCATCGCGTGCGCCAGCCCGCGGGCCGCCCACGCCTCCACGCCCTCGACGCTCTTCACGAGCGCCGCGTCCAGCAGCGTCCGCTCCTCGGGCGTGAACCGCGAGAGCACGAACGCCGCCTGCTCCATGTACGCCGGCTTCCCGCCCCCGGGCAGTTGCCCGACGCCGATCCGCAGGCGTGCGTACGCGTCCGTGCCCAGCGCCCGCTCGATGTCGGTCAGCCCGTTGTGCCCGCCCGTGCCCCCGCCGGGGCGCAGTCGCACGCTCCCCGTCGGCAGGTACAGGTCGTCCACCACCACCAGCAGGTCGGCCGCGGGGTCCACCTTGTAGAACCCCACGGCCTCGCCCACCGACTGCCCCGACAGGTTCATGTACGTCGTCGGCTTGAGCAGCAGGCACTTCTCCCCGGCGATGGTCGCCTCCGACGCGACCGCGCGGAACCGCGCCCGGGGCGTGCCCGCCCCGCAGCGCGCCGCCACGCGATCGATCACCTCGAACCCGACGTTGTGCCGGGTCGAGGTGTACTCCGCGCCGGGATTGCCCAAGCCGACGATCAGTTTCATGCTCCCGTGCTCCGCGCCGCCGTCGGCACGCGTTACTTCTTCTTCTCCGCGCCGCCCGCGGGCTTGGCCGGGGCCTTCGCGTCCTTCGCGGGGGCCTTGGCGTCCTTCCCGCCGGCCGCCGCCTCGCCCTCCGCGGGCTTCTTCGCGGTGATGACCTCGGGCTCCGCCGCGCCGGCCGCCGCCGCCGCCTCTTCGCCCACCTTCTCCTCGAGCTGGATCACGATCTGCGCGACCATCGCGTGCTTGTCCGTCAGCACCTTCATGTCCGCCGTCGGCAACTTGATGTCGCCCGCCGTGATCGCGTGCCCCACGTCCAGGTCGTCGATCCGAACCTCGACAAAGTCCGGCAGGTCCACGACCCGGCACTCGACCTCGATCTCCGTCGTCGGGTGCATCAGGATCGCCCCGGCCTGCTTCAGGCCCTTCGCCTCGCCGATCAGGTGCACCGTCACGCGCGCGTGCACACGCTCGTTCAGGTCCACCCGCGCGAAGTCCGCGTGCACGATCGTCGTGCCCAGGTGATCGAACTGCAGGTCCTTCAGAAGCACCACCTGCTCCTGGAACCCGCCCTCCATGCTCATCCGGAACACCTTGTCCCCCGCGTGGATCTGCCGCACCGTGTCCCGCGCCTCGGGCAGCGTCACCGCCACCGGCGCCTCCCCGTGCCCGTACACCACCGCCGGCAGGCCCCCGGCCTTGCGGATCCGCTCGCAGTACCGCGTCCCCAACTTCTCCCGCTTCTTCACGCTGATCAACGGCGACGTCTCGTGCATGACCTCGTTCCTTTCTTCGTGTCCCCGCCACGTCCGTGGCGTGTGGTTCTGTGATCCGTGACTCGATCCCGACCGCCTCGTTCCTTACCGCTTCGTCCCGGCCGTGTTCTTGAACAGCGCGCTCACCGACTCGTTGTGATGGATCCGGTGGATCGCGTGCCCCAGCAGCGGGCCCACCGACAACTCCACCAGTTTCGACCGCAGCGCCCCCACCCGCTCCGTCAGGGGGATCGTGTTGCACACCACCACCCGCGAGATCGGGCTGTTCATCAGCCGCTCCACCGCCGGCCCGACGAGCACCGGGTGCGTCGCCGCCGCGATCACGTCCTTCGCGCCCTTGTCCATCACCAGTTTCGCCGCCTCGCACACCGTCCCGCCCGTCGAGATGATGTCGTCGAACATCAGCACCGTCCGCCCCTTCACGTCGCCGATCAGGTTCCCCGTCGTCACCGACGTCCCGCTCAGGCGGCGCTTGTTGATGATCGCCAGTTCGCCCCCCAGCAGGTTCGCCATGCTCTCGGCGACCTTCACGTTCCCCACGTCCGGGCTCACCAGGCACAGGTCCGTGAGTTCTCCCTTCCGCTGCAGGTCGCGGAAATAGTCCACGAACACCGGCGTCGCCGACAGATGGTCCACCGGCAGGTCGAAGAACCCCTGGATCTGCGCCGCGTGCAGGTCCAGCGCCAGCACCCGGTCCGTCCCCGCCGCCGTGATCAGGTTCGCCACCAGTTTCGCCGTGATCGGCACCCGACCCTCGTCCTTGCGGTCCTGACGCGCGTACCCGAAGTACGGGAGCACCACCGTGATCCGCCCCGCGCTCGCCCGGCGCAGGCAGTCGATGCAGATCAGCAGTTCCATCAGGTTGTCGTTCACCGGCTCGCACGTCGACACCACCACGTACACGTCCCGCCCGCGCACGTCCTCGTCGATCTTGACGATGATCTCCCCGTCGGGGAACGTCACCGCCCGCGCCTGCCCCATCTCGCAGTCGAGGAACCGGCAGACCTCCGCCGTCAGCCGCGACACGCTCCGACCCGTGAACACCCGCAGATCGCCGTTGGGGTCTCTCATGCCCGCGCCCCTTCCACGCGCCCGCCACGCGACCGGTAGATCGCGTCCACGTGCGCCAGTTCTTCCGGCGTGTTGATGCTCAAGACGTCCTCGGGCGGCACGCTCGCCACCACCTCCACCACGCGCCCCTCCGCCCGCAGCAAGCCCGGCACGTCCGTCAGGTAGTACTCGCCCGTCAGCGCGTTCCGCTCCACCCGCTCCAGCGCGCCGAACAGCGCCGCACTCTCAAAGCAGTAGTAACTCGGGTTCACCTCGCGCACCAGCTTCTGCGCGGGCGTGCAGTTCTTCGCCTCGACGATCGCCTCGAACTTCCCCGCCGCATCCCGGATGATCCGCCCGTACCCCGCCGGATCGTCCAGCACGCTCGTCGCCAGCGTCGCCGCCGCGCCCGCCGCCCGATGCCGCGCCACCAGGTCCCGGATCGTCTCCGCCCGGATCAGCGGCCCGTCCCCGCACAGCACCAGCACGTCCCGCCCCGCCGGCACAGCGCCCCCCACCGCGCCCCCCACCGCGTACACGCTCCGCGCGCTCAGCACCGCGTGCCCCGTCCCCAACTGCTCGCGCTGCTCCGCGAACTCCACGCGATACTCGCGCAGCGCCTCGCGCACGACCTCCTGCCGATGCCCCACCACCACGATCACCCGCTCGACGCCCGCCCCAAGGCACGCATCGACCACCGCGCAGATCATCGCCCGCCCGCCGATGGGGAACGCCACCTTCGGCAGGTCCGACTTCATCCGCGTGCCCTTCCCGGCACCCAGAATGATCGCGTCCAGATGTCGCGCCGCAGTGCTCATCAGCATCGCAAAGCCGGCATGCCCACCCATCGCCGACGGCCCGCCGCCGCAGATCATGGAAACTGGCCGACCTGGATTCGAACCAGGACAAGCAGAACCAAAATCTGCTGTGCTACCGTTACACCATCGGCCAAGGTCACGACGCCCCGGGGTTCGGCTCTCCGACCCCCTCACACGTCGCGTTGCACGCCGTCATCGCCTCCATCGCGCCGCACCACCACGCGTGCGTCGCTCCCAGCAGACCACCAGAACGCGGTCCGCCGTGCCCGGTCACCCGAGCATCCTCCGGAGGCCGCGGCGTTGTGTGCCGCCGGCATATCGCCGACGACCGGAACTGGACCTTCCATCAGCCGCGATGGGAAAGCCCCTGGACGTGCCTCGCCGGGCCTTCGCCCGTCTCCGTCACGCCCGGTTCCAACTCAAACCTGACCCAAACTCTTACCCGCCATCGTAGAGACCCAACCCCCCGAATCAAGCCGCACCACTCACCCCCGCTCATCAACCCCCAACATCCCCCGCACCCTCCCCTGCGTCCCCACCCTCCACCCGCTCCCCCGCCGCCCGACGCACCGCCTCGGCGCTGATCACGTCGTAGCAACTCGCCAGCAGCCCCACCAGCGGGAACGTCCCCTGCAGCGGGCTCGGGCCCAGCCGACGCAGCAGCGGATGGCTCACCGGGGGCGGCCCCATCGGAATCTCCACGTCCCGCAGGCTCGCCGGCGCGTCCCAGAACCCCGCCAGGCACGCCTCCAGCGGCTCGCCGGGCGTCTCCGTGATCGCCGGCACGTGCTGCGCATACACCGGCGCCCGCGCCCCCGCGCTCGCCAGCGCCCGACGCTCGCGCAGCCGCTCCAGCAGTTCCGCACCCTCGAGCCCCCGCAGCCCGAACATCAGGAACGCCTCGACGCTCAGCCGCTGCGCCACCAGGTACGCCACGCAGCACGCGTGCTTGCACCACCGCGCGTCCGACGTCGCCCCCTCCGCCCGACCCGCCGCCACCGACGCCCGGTGCACGTCGCACGTGCACGTCACCCGCAACTCCGACGCGTCCGCCGGGAACAGCCGCAGGTCCAGCGGCCCGAACGCATCCTCGATATTCGTCGGCAACTCTCCCGCCAGCAACTTCGCCGCGTAGATCGCCCCTTCCCCCATCACCCCCACCACCCGCTCCCAATCCGCCTCCGCCAGCACGTCCATCGCGATCTGCGTGACATAAGGCCTGTCCGCCCGCCCCTGCACCAGCCCGTCCACCTTCCCGTGCGCGATCGTCAGCCGCTTCGTCTGCCCGTCCTTCGCGTACTCCAGCCCCTCCACCAGCGCCGCCCCCGGCGCCACGCTCTCCACCACGCGCATCCACCGCTGACCGGCCCACAACACCGGCCCGTCCAGCACGCCCCCGGGCAACTTCACCCCGCCCCGCACGCGCCGCGGATGCACCAGCGGCGCCCGCTCCACGGGCCGTCGCTCCGGATTGGGGGGAAACATGGTCAAGCCCTAAGCGTTGGCCGCCGCCCGCTCCGCGTCCACCGGCCCCGCCGATTCCGCGCCCGCCAGTTCGCAGTAGTCCGGCCTGTCCGACGCCGCCGCATGCCGGAACGCCCGCACGATCCTTCCGTCCCGCACGACAAACGCCCCGGGCATCTGGAACCCATCGCCCCGCAGCCCGCCCACGCCGTGCCCGCCCCGCACGAACGCCGCGATCCCCCGCGCGATCACGCGAGGCCCGAACAACTGCCACAGGTTCCCCCGCCGCAACTCGAACGCGCGATACAGCGCCCTCCCCGGGTCGCTGATCCGCGCCACGTCCCCCAGGTCGTACCGCGCGAAGAACGCACCCGCCTCCGCGTCGTCGCTCATGTGCACCAGGCAGATCGTCGCGCCCCGCCCCTCGATCTCCGCCCGGCGCGTCCGCAGGTCCGCCAGCGCCTCGCGGCAGAACGTGCACCCGATATGCCGCAGGAACACCACCAGCACCGCCCCGCGCGCCGACATTTCCAGCAGACTCTCGCCCCGCTGCGTCCGCAGCCCCGCCATCGCCTCGCGCACATCCATCACCGTTCCCTCCGCCCCCCGCGCCGCGCGCCCCACGCGCCACGCGTGCGCCAGGATCAGCCCGAACGGCGCCCACCACACCAGGTCGTTCGTCAGCAGCACCACCCCGAACCGCGCCGGCACCATCTCCCGCACCAGCCACGCATCGAGAAACCCCACCGGCCCGAGCACCTTCCCCAGCAGCCCCACCAGCACGATCGGCCAGTGCCGCGCGGGGTCGCGCGCCGCGATCCAGTACCCCACGCCGTACACCCCGACGATCATCCCGATGCACTGCCACAGGAACGGGTAGTTCGGCGCGTCCATGCCCACCAGCCGCCAGAACTGCCCGGGCAGCAGCACCGCCCACGCGCCCCACAGCACGTTGTACACCGCCGCCGCCCGCAGCCACCAGCCCATCCACGCCGGCGTGTTCATGCCTTCATCCTCGGGCGCAGCGTCCCCAGCCCGCCGTCCACCCCGAACACCTGCCCCGTCACCCACGCCGCCTCATCCCCCAGCAGCCACGCCGCCAGCGGGCCCACGTCGTCCGCCTCGCCCGTGCGTCCCAGCGCGTGCATCGCCGCCGAGCCCTTCGCGCTCGCCTCGTTCGCGAACAGCCCCGCCGACATTGCGCTGCGCACCAGCCCGGGCGCGAGCACGTTCACGCGGATGTTCATCGGCGCGTACGTCGCCGCCGCCGCCAGCGCCAGCCCCATCACCCCGCCCTTGGCCGCCGCGATGGCCTCGTGGTTGGCGATGCCCGTCCGCGCCGCCGCGGTGCCCGCGAGCAGCACGCTCCCGCCCGCGCCGCGCATCGTCTTCGCCGCCCCGCGCACGCACGCGAGCGCCGGCCACAGGTTCAGCCGCAGCGTCCGCTCGAACTCGTCGTCCGTCGTCAGGTGCGCGGGCTTCAGCACGATCGACCCGACGAAGCACGCCACGCCGTCCTGCCGCCCGTCGCGCGCCGCCGCCGCCTCCAGGCACGCCTCGACCTCCGCCGTCCGCGTCGCGTCCAGCGTCAGCGTGTGCGCCTCGCCCCCGCGCGCCCGCACCTCCTCCGCCGCTTCTTCCAACCGTCCCGGGTCGCGCCCGGCCAGCGTGATCGCCGTGCCCGGGCGTGCCAGCCGCCGCGCCGTCGCCCGCCCGATCGCCCCGCTCCCGCCCAGAATCACGTACGCCCGCTCGCACGCCATGCGAATCCTCCGCAGCACGCATCCCGGCCCATCGCCGAAACACCGCCGCCCATGGATTCGCCCGCCCCGCCGGATCGGATGTTCCCGCCCCCACCCCCGCCGCGCGCCCGTCCCCCGCGCCACGTCTCAGAACAGCCGCTGCTGGTCCTTCACGTCCCGCACCATCGCGTCCAGCAGGTTCAACTGCTCCTTCAACTCGCGCACGCTCTTGAACTGGTAGTACTCGCTCGCGAACCGCACCCACGCCACCTCGTCCACGTCCCGCAGTTTCGCCATCACCCGCTCGCCGATCTCGCTGCTGGGCACCTCCCGATCAAACTCCTTGTGCACTTCCTCCTCCACCTCGTCCACCAGCGCCACCTTCCGCTCCTCCGTGATCGGCCTCTTCCCGCACGCCGCCTGCACCCCCCGCAGGATGTTCTCCCGGCTGAACGGCTGGTGCGTCCCGTCCCGCTTCACCACCATCAGCCGGTGCGTCTGCTCCACCCGCTCGTACGTCGTGAACCGCTTCACGCACCCCAGGCACTCGCGACGCCGACGGATCACCTTCCCGCCGTCGCTCGACCGCGAATCAATCACCCGGTCGTTGTCCGCCCCGCAATACGGACACAGCACGCGACACCCCTCCCCACGCCCGCCCCCACGCCGCGCCCGCCCCCGCGGGTCGCTCGTCGTGCCATCCTACCGCGTGCTCCCCGACCGTGCGAACCACGCCCCGCCCTCCGCCTACCATCCGCCCATGCCCACCGCAACCATCACGACCACCACGACGACTACCTCCGACTGACCCCCGGCTGCCGGCCGCCTCGCCCCTTTCCAACCCGGCCGCCTGGCCGGGTTTTTCGTTCCCGCCCCTGCCACCGCTCCGATCCAATACCTTCCCCACTCCGCAACTTCCTCCGGACCCCCACCATGCCCACCATCACCCTCCCCGACGGCAAGACCAAGTCCTTCGATCACCCCGTCACCGGCCTCGAAGTCGCCGCCTCCATCGGCGCCGGGCTCGCCAAGGCCGCCCTCGCCGTCAAGGTCGACTTCGGCCAGGGGCCCGCCACCCTCGACCTCTCCACCACCATCGACCGCGACGCCCGCGTCGCCCTCATCACCGCGCCCAAGCCGGGACAGCCCGCCTCCAAGGACGCCCTCGATCTCCTCCGCCACTCCGCCGCCCACGTCATGGCCGAAGCCATCCAGGACGTCCTCGGCAAGGACATCCTCCTCGCCTACGGCCCGCCCACCGACACCGGCTTCTTCTACGACATGTTCGTCCCCGAAGGGAAGAAGATCAGCAGCGACCACTTCGCCGCCATCAACCAGCGCATGGCGAAGATCATTGCTGAGAATCGCCCCTTCTCCCGCTACGAACTCCCCGCCGAGCAGGGGCTCGCCAAACTCCGCGCCGAACACAACAAGTACAAGATCGACAACGCAGAACGCGCGATCGCTGCTGGCTCAGAAGCACTAAGTTGGTACGTCACAGGACAGCTGCCACCCAGCTCACCATCGGAGTACGCCAGATCTTTTCCGACACTGCCTCCTCTGGAGGCGCGGGATCTGGGAATCGAAATGCATACTTTTCTCGTTCAATCAGCCAGCTGGGAAGACCTCTGCCGCGGCCCCCACGTCCCCAGCACCGGCCGCATCGGCGCCGCCTGCGTCCTCTCCCTCGCCTCCGCCTACTGGCACGGCGATGAAAACTCCGACCGCCTCATCCGCGTCTACGGCACCGCCTTCTTCTCCCAGGCCGAACTCGACGAATACATCCGCCAGCGCGAGGAAGCCTCCAAACGCGACCACCGCGTCATCGGCAAGGCCCTCCGCCTCTTCCACATCGACGAAGACGTCGGCCAGGGCCTCATCCTGTGGACCCCCAAGGGCGCCATCATCCGCAAGGAACTCCAGGCCTTCATCGGCTCCGAACTCAAGAAGCAAGGCTACACCGAGGTCTTCACGCCCCACATCGGCCGCCTCGAACTCTACAAGACCTCCGGCCACTTCCCGTATTACAAAGACTCCCAGTTCGCCCCCATCATCGAGCGCCAGGCCCTCGAACAACTCATGACCGACGGCTGCACCTGCGCCGACATGATGCACCGCGTCGAGGGCGTCTCCGCCCGCCTCGCCGCCGCCATCAACGAGCGCACCCGCAGCCAGACCATCGCGCCCGACCGCGTCCTCCCCGACGATCAACTCCTCGAGGGCTTCATGCTCAGGCCCATGAACTGCCCCCACCACGCCAAGATCTTCGCCAGCGCCCCGCACTCCTACCGCGACATGCCCGTCCGCCTCGCCGAGTTCGGCACCGTCTACCGCTGGGAGCAGTCCGGTGAACTCAACGGCATGACCCGCGTCCGCGGGTTCACCCAGGACGACGCCCACCTCTTCTGCACCGAAGACCAGGTCCCCGCCGAGATCCAGGGCTGCCTCTCCCTCGTCAAAGTCATCTTCGCCACCCTCGGCATGAAGGACTACCGCGTCCGCGTCGGCCTCCGCGACAAGGACTCCAGCAAGTTCACAGGCTCGCCCGAATCTTGGGACAAGGCCGAGGCCGCCTGCATCGCCGCCGCCAAGTCCCTCGGCGTCTCCTTCTCGCAGGAGCCCGGCGAAGCCGCCTTCTACGGCCCGAAGATCGACTTCGTCGTCAAGGACGTCATCGGCCGCGAGTGGCAGCTCGGCACCGTGCAGGTCGACTACCAGATGGGCAACCGCTTCGACCTCTCCTACATCGGGCCCGACAACAAGCCCCACCGCCCCGTCGTCATCCACCGCGCGCCCTTCGGCTCCATGGAACGCTTCGTCGGCGTCCTCATCGAACACTTCGCCGGCGCCTTCCCCACCTGGCTCAGCCCCGAACAGGCCCGCGTCCTGCCCATCTCCGAAAAATCCAACGACTACGCCCAGCACGTCCTCGGCACCCTCCGCGACCGCGGCGTCCGCGCCGGCATCGACCTCGGCTCCGATCGCATCCAGGGCAAGGTCAAGGTCGCCGCCGACGAGAAGATCCCCTACATGCTCATCGTCGGCCCACGCGACGCCGAATCCGCCAGCGTTTCCGTCCGCATGCGAGGCGTCGAAAAAGACCTCGGCGCCATGCCCCTCGACGCCTTCGCCACCGCACTCGCCGCCGAAATCGCCGACCGCCGCGCCGACCTCACCGTCAAACCCGCCTGACGCACGCCCCCGGCACTCCCACCCCGCCCGGCTCTCTCGCCCTGCCCGCGATTCCCGGGTAGCCCGCCACTCCGCGCCGGGCCCGCTGTCCCGCGCTCCGCGCCGGGCCTGCCCGAATGCCCAATGCCGAATGCCGAATCCCCAATGCCGAATGCCGAATGCCTTTTGCTTCCTGGGGCGGGGCCTTTCCAGGCCCCGTCTTCCTTCACTTCCCCACTCTGCCACTCTGCCACTCCACCACTCCACCACTCTGCCACTCCGCCACTTCCTCCTCTCCCCGCCCGCAGGGCGCACGCCCGTTGCCAGAGGCGCGGCGAGTCTTCGAGCCCGCCTCTGGAACCCAGCCCCCAACCACCCCGCCCCCTTGGGGCGACGAGCAATCCCAACCTGCACCCACACCCACCCCTGCCCCGAATGTCCAATGCCGAATCCCGAATACCGCGCATCCCCGTCCGCGCGGACACCCCTGCGCGCGCAAACACGGTCCTTCCCCACCACCCTCTCCCACGATTCCAAAATAAATCTCAGCCTTGAATTCCAGCCTCAACCTCACCTCCCCCCTCCCGCGCGGACACCAATGCGCGCGCACCCGTGACCGCGCACCGGTAATACGGAGGCGCTCCACGATTCGCGTGCGGGCGCTCGTCCGGCGTCGTGGTGGGCGGGTGTACGCCCTCCGCTGGTCCCGCCGGACGGCCCCCGCGCGTCCCTTCGCGCCGCCTCCACCGCGTGGGTGCGCACACATCCCACGCGGCGCGGCCCGCGTTCAGGCACCACGGAACTCGCCGCTTCAAAACCGGCGAGCCAGGACCAGCCCCGCGCGCTCGCGGAACGAGCACACCCCACGGGCAACCCGGCACGCCATGCCGGGCGCATGCACCATGCCCACTGCCCGGCGCACCTCGTCGATCCGACGCGTCACGCCCCCGCGTCGCCTCGTCCGGCGGCCAGGTTCTCCAGGTGAGTCCGCATCCGTCGCACAAGGTGCTGGCGCACCATCCGCTCCGCCATGGGTGCCATCAGCGTGAGCAGCGACGAGAACGCCGCCAGAACCTCGCGCACGGGGATGTCGCCGGTCATGCTCCCGCGGAGCGCGAGCGTGTCGCCCTCGTCGAGCACCTCGTACGTCACCAGAAAGATCGACTCGGGCGCGTCCTCCCGCCACACGCTGTACGCGATCAGCGATCCCTCGACGCGTTCCTCGGTGCGTGCGTGGTAGCGTCCGCCGCCCCGCCCGCGGACGGTGAAGGAGTGCCCGGGCGCCCCGTCGACCCCCCGTGCGTTCAGCGGGCCGACGTTGCGCACCTCGCCCTGCTCTGCGAGCAGCCCGGTGATCGCGTGCGCCCCGAGCAGGCGCGACCACACCGCCGGCGCATCGCCGTGCGCGAGCCCCACGCGGTCCACATGGTCGATCTGCATGGCGGACGGTACGGGATCACACGTCGCACAGTTGCACGGCCTCGGCCAGGCTCTGCATCGGATCGCGCCTCGGGATGAACTCCTGCCCGAGGTAGCCCGTGAAGCCGCTCTCGACGATCGCCGTGCAGATCGCGCGGTAGTTGAGTTCCTGCGTGTCGTCGAGTTCGTTGCGTCCCGGGTTGCCGGCGGTGTGGTAGTGCCCGATGTGCTTCGCGTAGCGTCGGATCGTGCGGATGACGTCGCCCTCCATGATCTGCATGTGGTAGATGTCGTAGAGCAGTTTGAACCGCTCGGAGCCGACCTCTTCGACCAGGGCCGCCCCCCACGCGGTGCGGTCGCACATGTAATCCGCGTGATCCACACGCGAGTTGAGCAGTTCCATGATGAGGGTGACGCCCAGCGACTCGGCCAGGGGCGTGAGGCGCTTCAGGCCCGCGGCGCAGTGCCGCAGGCCCTCGGCGTCGGACATGCCGTCGCGGTTGCCGGAGAACACGATCATGTTCGGGATGCCCGCGTCGCGCACGAGCGGGAGCAGTCGCTCGGACTCGCGGAGAATCGCGTCGTGCAGTTCGGGGCGGTTGAGCCCGCGCGGGATCGTCGTGGGCCCGTTGGCGACGGCACACACCAGCCCGTGGCGCGCTGGGGTGCCCCACTCCTTTTCGCCCAGCAGTTCGACGGACTTGACGCCCATGGCGGCGGCGGCGGTGCAGAGGTCGTCGAGCGACATGCGCCCGTAGCACCAGCGGCAGACGGACTGCTTCAGCCGCCCGCGCCGCGGCGGGTCGGGCTCGGGGTGCTGGGGGTGCTGGGGGTTGGGGGCGAGCGGCATGGCGGGGGCGAGGGCGGCGCACGCCGCGGTGGCGGCCCCGGCCACGAGAACCTCACGACGGCTGGGATGCTGCATGGGTGCAGCATACCGCGCGGAGACGGCGTGCAATCATGACTGGTGCCATCCGCCGCGCTCAGGCCCGGGGCCTGGCGGGGTTGCGGGGCGGGGGCAGGTGACGGGCGATGAGGTCCTCGACGATGGGGCGCGCGACGCGGGCGGCGTCGTCGCGGTCGTGCACGTGGCGGAGCACGAGCGTGCCCTCCAGCAGCATCGTGTAGTGGTCGGCGAAGGCGTCGGGGTTCTCCGCGCCGGCCAGGGACGCCAGACGCCGGTAGTGGTCGCGGTTCTTGCGTTTGTGCTCGGCGGCGGCGCGATGGGCGGGGTCGCGCCGGTCGGCGAACTCGGCGGCGATGTTGATGAAGATGCACCCGCGAAAGTCGGCGTCGTTGAACCACGAGTCGAGCACGTCGAAGACCGCGAGCAGTTGCGCGCGCGGGTCGTCGCCCGCGAGGGTGCGGACGGCACGCTCCCACGCGTCGCTCTCCCAGGCCTCGCGGGCCTCCACGCACGCGCGCACGAAGTCGTCCTTGCCCTCGAAGTGCTTGTAGAACGTCGTCTTGGTCACGCCCGCGTGCTCGATGACGCGGTCGAGCCCCACGGCCTGGAAGCCGTAGCGGTAGAAGAGTTCGATGCCCGACGCGACAAGCCGGTCACGCCCGGTCACGGGCACGGGGGGCATGCCGAAGAGTTCGGCCACGGACTTGTGCGTCATGCGGGCGCTCCTGCGGTTCGGGGCGGCGCGGGCAAGGGGTGTACGCGGAGTACACCGGGGGTGCACCTGAAGTGCACTGTTCGGACGCGGATGCAATGGCATCATACATGCGTGACGACCAACGTGGGCGTCACGGAGACGACCGTGATCCGAGCGAGAAGGAGCCTTGTGATGAACGCGACGATGTCGACCATTCGCCCCGAACAGCCCCGCCCCGCCCAGCCCCGCACCGACGTGCAGCCGACCCGCAACGGCATCGACGTGGCGGGCCTGCAGAACACGATCGACGCCATCCGCGCCGACGCGACGCAGGGGCGCTCGCACTGGAGCATCACGAGCCGCTGGATGGGCGGCACGCGCTCGGACCACCACGTGACCGGGTGCACGATCGGCGGGACGTTCGTGCCCCGGTCGTTCGTCATCGGCGTGGACGAGCCCCGCGAGTTGTGCGGGACCGACGCCTACCCGAACCCGCAGGAGTACCTGCTGTCGGCGATGAACGCGTGCATGATGGTCGGCTACACCGCGGTCGCGGCCCTCATGGGCATCACGCTCACGCGGCTGGAGGTCGAGACCAGCGGCGACATCGACCTCCGCGGGTTCCTGGGGATCAGCGACCAGGTGCCGGCGGGCTACCCGGGGCTGGAGCAGGTGGTGCGGATCGCTGGGGACGCCACGCCCGAGCAGTTCGCACGCCTGCACGAGATCGTGCGCGCGACAAGCCCGAACTTCTACAACATCACGCGCGCGGTGCCGACGAACTCGCGCATGCTGGTGTGCTAGGCATCTGCATGCCGGGCGTGGGCACGCCACGTCCAACGCAGGAAGTCGCCCGGGGCCGGTCGCGAGGAATCACGACCGGCCCACGGGCGCTTCGCACGGGCCGAGCGGTGTGTGGCGCGCTCAGCCCGGAGTGCACGTCATCACGGAGGCATCAGCAGGCTCCGCCCACGCCGTCGCGCTGATCCTCGACCGGCGTGTCGCCGGTCACAATGTCGCCAAGGCCCTTGGGGGTGCGAGGAGTCCCACCCCACAAGGGCCCGGCGCGGGCTGGGCGAGAGAAGCACGCCCGCGAGCGATTCACATCCGTCCCCTCAGAGGATGGGTTTCGCTGCAACCCCACGTTTGATCATGCGAGCGAGTGATCCCGGTTCGCCACATAGTTGGCAAAAATCGCCGGATCGATTACAATCCGTCCTCATGGAGCGCCCGACGGACCCACTGCCCGGCACGATCACCCGGACGGTCAACGAGATGATGGCGGGCGTGCTGCCCAGCGACGCCGACCCTGACGTGCGCCGGGTCTACGACGAACTCCGCACGCTCGCCCATCATCGGCTCGACCGTGAGCAGCACGCCCCGTTCGAGACGACAGACCTCGTGCACGAGGCGTATATCAAGCTGTTCAGGCCCGAGCAGGACGCCTGGCGCAGCCGGGCCCACTTCTTCGGCAGTGCGGCCCGGGCGATGGAGCAACTCCTGGTCGATGCGGCCCGTCGGCGGCGCCTCTCGCTCCTGACGCTGCCGCTGAGCGTCACGGACCGCAGCCCGCCGGTCGATCCCCAGCGGCTCTCGGCGGCCTTGCAGGAAATGGCGGCGCAGGACCGCGAGTTGGCCGAACTGGCCCGCCTCAAGATCTTCGCGGGCGTCTCGCTCCCGCTGCTGGCGGAACTGACGTCAACGAGCGAGCGCACAGCCAGCCGGCGCTGGACGTTCGCACGCACCTGGCTGTACCAGCGCCTGCGGCAGGATGAGAACGGGCTCTGCGATCACGGCACGTCGGGCTGACGAGGGGAGCGGACACATGCGGCCCGAGACCGACCTCGCCGTGTTGGAGACCTGGTTCGAGCGTGCCATGGCGACTCCCGCGCCCGAACGCGAGGGGATACTCGAGGAAGTGCCGCCCCACCTGCGGGAGGTGCTCGCGCAGATGCTCGGCTCGGTCTCGAGCGCGGAAGCGGCGCTGGAGGCGCCCAGATGGTCGATCCGCGAGTTCGCCCTGGACGATCGTCGCCCGCCGCACTCGCACGCGGCGTACTCGCTCGCGCCCGGAACTCGCGCGGGCGGGTTCACGATCCGCGAGTTGATCGGCCGCGGGGGGATGGGCGCGGTGTATCGAGCCGAGCAGGACCGCCCGCGCCGGGAGGTGGCGCTCAAGGTGCTCGCGGCGCCGCTGATGACGGACCGAGCGCGCCGGCGCTTCGATCGCGAGGCGGAGTTGCTCGCGCGCCTGAGCCACCCGGGCATCGTGCCGATCTACGAGGCCGGCGTGCTCGGCGAGGCGGAGGCCGGCACACCCTACTTCGTGATGGAACTGGTCAAGGGCACACCCCTCGGGGCGTGGGTCAAGGCCCAGCCCGAGCGCGGCGGGCCGACTATTACGCACCGCCTTGACCTGGCCGCCCAGGTCTGCGACGCCGTGGAGCACGCCCACCAGCGCGGCGTCCTGCATCGCGACCTGAAGCCCGCGAACATCATCGTCGGCGAGGATGGACGCCCGCACGTGCTGGACTTCGGCGTCGCGAGGCTCCTGTCCCCGGACGACGATCCCGCGGCGAACACGCTCGACCTCGACCTGGCCGGGACGCTCGCGTACATGAGCCCGGAGCAACTGCTCTCGGGCACAACGGACACACGGAGCGACGTGTACGCCCTGGGGATCATCTGCTGGGAAGTGATCGCCGGCTCATACCCGTTCAGTGCTCCGCCGAGCACGCTCGAACAGGCCATGTCCATCGCGCGCGGCCTGACACCCCGCCCCGTCGCGCCGAGCCTCCTCCCGCGGGACGCCCGGGTCGTGCTGCTCAAGGCGATCGCCCGCGAGCCCGAACTGCGGTACCGGGGCGCGGGCGAACTGGCCGACGACCTCCGTCGGCTGCGGGACGGCAAGCCCGTGCACGCGCGCCACGTCACGCCCGCGTACGTCTTGTCCCGATGGGTCCGCCGGCATCCCTGGCAGGCGGGCCTGGCGGGCGTGTTCGTGCTCGCGAGTGTGACGCTCGGCGCGTGGGCAATCGCCAGCACCATCGAGGCTCAACGCGAGTACCGGCAGCGGCTCCGAGCCGCCGATCTCGCGCAGAAGCGTCTGGACGCGCAGCGCGAGTTCATCATGCAGTCGCTGGTGCACACCGCCTCCGTGCTTCAGGGCCTGCCCTCGGGAAGACACGCCCACGCGCAACTGCTTCGCGACGCGGTGCCACGACTCGAAGCCCTGGCCGCCGACGCAGGCGACGACGTCAATCTGCTGTGCGACCTCAGCGATGCCATGGTGAGGCTGGCGCAGTCGGCGGGCGGCCTGGGCACGCCGAACACCGGCGAGCCCGACATGGCCGAGGAGTTGAACGCGCGCGCGATGGCGATGGCGGAGATGGCCGTTCGGATGGCCCCCGACTCGAGCAGGCCGCTGCGGGCGCTCGAGCGTGCCGTCTGGGGCGCCGCCGCGCTGCCCTCGGGCGTGCCCCATCGCGAGGCCTTGTACGCGCGCAGCGTCCAACTCAAACGCCGGATCTACGAGATGGACGGCCGTCGCCCCGAGGACGAGTATCGCCTCGCGTACAGCCTCCAGGGCTACGGAGCGTTCATCAGTGATTCCGCCATCATCCAGGAAGCCGTGGACCTGTTCACGAACCTTCTGACGCGCGAACCGGACAACTGGGAGTACCAGGTCGCCACGGGCACGGCCATGCGCGTGCTCGCGCGTGAGTACGCCGTTTCGGATCCCGCCCGGGCGTTCGACCTGTCCACGCAGGCCGAGGCCTTGCTCGCGTCGGGGCACGAACTCCACCCGGAGAACTATTCGTGCGCCCGCCATCTCGCGTTCACGCGCGTGACCCTCGCGCACAGCCTGCTGAATCTGGAGCGTTTTCCGGAGGCCAGGGCGACGCTCGATGCCGCGTTTCAGACGCTCGTGGCATGCACCAATGACCCGGGCAACACCCTGCATGTCTCCGATCGCTTCGTGACCTGCATGAACGTCATGCTGTTGGTCAAGGATGCTCTGCAGTTCCCAGCCCTGGAAGCCGGCGAGCGTCGATCCCTGCTCGAACTCGGGCTCCGCGCCCACACGCTCCTGCGGCTCCGACCGCCCTCTGCCGATGCCGAACTGCCCGAGGGCCTGCAGCCCTCCATGCGCCAGGCCGACGAACTCGGCGCGCAGTGGCGGGCAGAGTTCGGCCCGGCACCCGGTGCGTGAGGGCGGTCCCATCACACGCCCGAAGAACGGCCGGATTCGCGGATCGATTCCCGCCGCCCGGCATGCGCGGGCGAGGAGTCCGCAGGCATCTCGCTCGCCGACCGACGCCGCGCCGCCCGTTCGAAGACCGGGCGCCGCGTTCGGACTCGCACCCTCGACGAGCCGCGTACTCGCGGGCAACACTCGGCAGAAACACCATCGCGAGAGACCCGGACGCCGCCGAGTCTCCCGCGGAAGCGGAGAGGGGGGGATTCGATGGACGGGATGCTCCCACCGAGCCGCCAATCGTGCATTATTGCCTAAGCCACTGCAACAACAGGCCTTCGGAGAAGCGGTTCGAATAGCCATCTCTTGGATCGGCGCGACTCGGAGCTGCTGTTCTGGGGACACTTTTGGGGACACAACTGGCCAGTTCACCGATTGACAAAGGACGCGGGCAAATCAAATGCACATGCCATGCCACCTGAGTCCTCAAGGTTCGTCCGGATTGAGCGAGGTGTCATCGTAAAGACGCTACTTCTGCTGCGCGTGTGATGCTGCGAATCAGCGATTGCTTTCCTCGCCCTGTGCAGGGGAACCACGGTGTCGCTTCGTTGCAAAGGGCACGGACATGGCGCCCAAACTGAGTACGAACCATCGAACTCAGCACGACCGCATGCACATGCGGCAGCTTCCGCTTGACGTCCTCTACCCACGTATGCCAGTTCGAGGTCCAACCCGGGAACAAGAAGTCAATTGTGAGGTTGGGCATGGTCCTCGCGAATACCTGCCGGATCGGACCTTCGTACTGCTGCTGAGTCTCATTGCCGCCGATGTAGAGCACCCTCACGGACTGAGCCGAAGCGGTGCCATTGGGCTGGGATGCGTTGGGTTGGCCACTGCTCTCCTGACCCAACAGTTCGTCTAACCGATCGCAGTCCACTGATCCGACTTGGTACTCACGCAGTTGCTCAACAATTTGCTGAGCCTGTGCAGAAGCAAGAGGAGTGCCGATCTGGCGAAGCCTGTAGAACCGTTTCTCGAGAATCTGAGCAGCCGTGTCAAGATCACCGTCGAGTTCGAGCATCCTGACTCGCGCAGTCTCCGCGTCCTCGGGATCCCACGCGGGCGAGTACGCGGCGGGCTGATCGAGCAACTCGCAAAACTCAGCCCGGCGATTCTCAAGCTTCACGGCGATTCGTTCGAGTTGATCAAGGGCGAGCTGCGCGAGTTCCAGTTCGCCCGCTCTTAGCGAGCTTGCCAGTATGCCTTGGCTCCCATCCCACTGGTGATCGATGTTGGTATGGCCGTCGCGCAACCATTCGAAGTACACGCGGCGAAGCGAAGGGCTCCGCTCGTAGAGCTTCGTGTCGGCCAGCAGTGTGGGTATTCCTCGCTCGCGTGCCTCAAGTAAGTGGCGACAGGCTCTTTCGGCGAGGGAATGATCTGCGAACATGCTCGCCGCCCGGACACCACGCTCCCACAGCACAAGGGGGAAGCGGATGCCTGATGCAATCGATTGTCGCAGCAGATCATCGGCAATCGGCACAACTGACTCGTCGAGCATCTCCAAGAGGGCGACTCCATAGCAGAATCGGCACCACTCGATCAGGCCGGTTCCCGCGTAGGAGCGCTCTCGTCGTAGCATCGATTCGTAGGCCTGACGAAAGTGCGACGACGCCCTCGTGGGCATCGAAGGCACACCGACTAAGCCCAGAATCCCAAGGCACAGATGCCCCTTGATCGCGGCCGCAGAGTCTGTCGCCACGGCCTTTTCGAAGAAGTCGCGCCCTCGGGATAATGCGGTGCACAGCTCAACATTGCTCGCCGCATCGGCTCGCGGCAGCGCAGGTTCCAGCGCCCTAAACCCGGCTTCGATCAGCCCGCGATCACCCAGCGCCCTGGCCGCATCCACCGGAGTCCCGGCCTTCGCCACATCTTCAAAGAGCCTCTTTGCTTCTGAGAAGTTGCCTCTGGACTGAAACACCTGCGCCCGGCGGCGCGTGTTGGCGATCCCCAGGCTGGCGGCAAACTCGTCCGGAAGCGACAGGTCCGACGAGAGCACATCACGTACGGCATCGAACAGGAGAGACGCCTCCGAGCTCTTGCCACTCTTGAACAGGTCTTCGCCATCCCCCTGCAGGTCGGCCAGCAAGCGGCACTGCATGGCTAGCGGTTCGCGACCGATGTGCCGGCGCATCCAGCGGCAGAGTTGGGCCAACTCGCCTGCCTCCAGTAGGGGTTCGTAGACATGCGGAAGCAACAATGACCCGCACGCCAGGTCTCCGCGGTCGATGAGTGTGCCGACTACTTTGTGCTGCTCTCGAAGCAGGATGAGGAATCGCTTCGGATCCCCCGAGCGCAGGAGCCCCATCAACGCTCCGGTCAGGTACCAGAGACGCCGCGTTTCATTCTCACCCGGGAAGTTCAACACGAGCGGTCGATCAAGGATCGCGTGAAGAAAGCCCCGGTGAAACACGGTGCGGTGCCGGCTCGCATTCAGTTCAACGGCTTCCTCCACGAGATCCTCTAACTCATCGACCGTGGCCGCACCATCTTCATGGAACGCGGTTGCGACCACCTGCCGAATCAGTAGATTGTCCAGCGTGGTAAACTCGTCGGCCTCGATTCGCTTGGGTGCAGGAGCGGTCTCCGGACTCGCCGGGACTGGCAGGGTCCGCTCGCCAGAGGAAACGGTTGCTGGCGGGCGAAGCCCGAGCAAGTCTCTGAGATCGATGGCCTCGGCAGCGATAGCGCCGGGCACATCTTTGAGGATCTCGATTGAGTAGACACAGAGGTACCCAAGGTACACGCCAACGGCTAGCGATGGGCCCTTGGCCACGAGCATCTTCAGGGCGGCACGGATGATCTCGGGACGGGGTGCAACAGCAGTGTCCGCGATGAAGCCCGCGTTGTGTACAACTGCGGTCGCGTCGAGGAAGGCGGTGATTACCGGCAGGTGGTGCGTCAGGAGCCAGACTCGAATCAGGAGTTCCCGGTCTTCACGCAGATCGGTCGAGCCAATCCGTGCGAGCAGCCATTTGGCTTTGTCGGGAGGCTTTGCTCGCTGGACGAACTGTGGTCGAAAGTTCATGGCGCGGGCTAGCTTGGTCTGCACCCGCTCTCGTTCCTTGTCCGCCTTCGGATCTACGTGGGACGTCCAAAAGGCATCGGCTGCGCGCCGACGCTCGTCGTCACCGAGCGCCGTCCATAGGTCATCGAGCGTGATCGGTTCCACGAGGCGACCTCCAGTTTCTCGCCCGATCGATCGGGGCAGCAGTCCGCGGCCGGCGGCATCACCAGATGCCCACATGACGGCGCTACAGATTCTCGGGCCACTCTGCCCGTTCACATCTTCCGTTCTCCATGACCTCTTCAACGCAGGAAGGCAGATTGACCATGCACAGCGAAAGGCCAGCGCGTGCGCGGCTTGCAGCGACGTACAGCCCGTTTCTGGCCCGCACTTCCACCTCGATAGCGGGCCGAGACCACCTTGGCTTGGTTTCGATGAAAACCACCGCGTCAAACTCAAGGCCCTTGGTCTGCTTCACCGAGGCGATCACGACACGATCAGTCCGTCGCAACGGACTTCCACCCGATGCTGGACTGACGGCATCCACTGTCGTCAACTCGTCGCTCAGGGCCTCCTCAAGCTGACGGCGCAGCCATTGCCTGCGTTTGGGCTCCATCTTGCCGTCATAGAGCACGGCGACCGTGGCATTCGGGATCTCATCACGCCACCGCCGTGCTTCCGCCGCCACGGCCCTCGACAGGTCTTTCAAGGATCGAATCGTGCCCACTCGCGGCAGAGCACCGGTGGTCTTGTCCGAGGCAGCCCATCCGGGAGCCTCGCCGAACAATCCACGGTGGAGGTCCTTCAGGAACTCACCAAGTTCGCGCGTTTGGCGATAGTTGATGCCGAACACGCTCTTCGCCACATCCCGCACTCGCGCATCCTCCCAGCGGCGTAGTCCCGCCAGTGGGTTCAGGTTTTGGTGCAGGTCTCCCACGAGGGACATCGTGCCCCTGGGGGCGAGCTGTGACGCAAGCGTGACGATGTGGCACGGCGAGAGATCCTGAGCCTCGTCAACGACGAGGTGCGTGAATCGCTCTCGCTTTCCGCCTATCCACGGTGTCTCTCGGTCGCTAGAGGAAAGCAGGACGCGGCTGCCGAGCCAAGCCGACACTGCCAGATCAAACTCGCTGTAGGATGGATTGTCCTTGGAGTATTGAGCTCGCCACAATCGATCCCCGGCATCGACCGCCTTGGGTCGCAGGCCGTCTTGGCGGGCGGCGTCGAGAAGCGCGGCGTACTCCGGCAGACCGAACATCAGCCGCGTGATGCGCACGCGGTCGCACGCGGCGCGCACGGCAGCTTCGACGAGCTTTCTGGCAGCTTTCACGCCCTCGCGTAGCCGCTCTTCCCGCAAACGACTGAGCCCCTGCCCGGTGTGTTCGGGCATGGTGCCTGTCGAATCAAGGCAGAAACGCGTGGGCGACTGCCCGTCACGAATGATGCTGACCGTCGCGGTGAGCGCATCCGCGAGCGCGATGCTTCCCGTTAACGCATTCTCGACAAACCGCGCCTGCGCCACGCGACCGATCCATCGCTCGAGCTCGTCGGCCAGAACAAGAAAGTCGGGCCCAAGGTTGAACAACGCCGCACGAAGGGCACCGCGGCCTTGGGACCAATACGCCTGCGCGTGCGCTCGGAACGCGGTGAAGTAGGCACCGAGCACCTCCCCGCGGCCCTTGAGCGCCGCCGCAGTCGGCTTGTCGACTCGCTCAGTTCCCGACAGCATTCTTGTGGCGCGGCAGACCTTCTGAAAGAAGACCTTCGTTGTCTCCACCCACACCTTCTCCACGCCGATCGACTGCGCAAGACTCTTCAGGTATTCCACCATCTCGTCGTTGAACACGAGCACCTGCATGCTGGAGTAGTCATGGAACGGAGCATCCTTGCCCTTTTCCAACCCAAGCTCGTCCCACTGCTGATCGTAGAGACATGCAATCCGCATAATGCCGATGCTGGTTTTCCCACTGCCGGGCGGACCCTCGATGATCACGGTCTGCTCGAAGGGAAGCATCATGGCAGCGCGTTGCGGCTGGTCTGCCAGCACGATGATGTCGCTGAGGCCGAAGGTCGGCTTTGCCTCATACTGAGCGGGCTTGGGTTCCGCCGCCGGCGCCGCCACGATGGCGTCCATCCGCTCGAGCAGGTCATCTTCATCCACCACGCTCGCCTTGCCGGAGGCGAATACAAGATCAGCGTTGCGGACTCTGGGGACGACTTCTTCGTACTTGGCGGATGCGCCAACAACATAGACGACTTTGGACCGACGCACGAACTCGACTCGGTCACCCACAGGCCGATCCAACACGTAGGCCGTAATTGGGCTTGTCCAGCTGACAACCTCCCAATCTGAGCCGTACACATCACCGCCTGTGTCGCGTGCCTTGCTGACCAGAATATTGACTCTCTCAGTGCCGGAACCGTCGGTGCGACCGGTATCGATGCGGGCAAAAAAGGGGCTGCGGCCCACGGCCTGCAATCCGCGAAGCTGATCACGTTTGAATTGATTGAAGCGAGCGACAGCACCTGGCTGTCCGGTGATGTCCGGGAGCATGACGGCATGATCAAAGTGATCAACGGCGTGGTCGGCCTTCTGGATGACCTCGATCGCCAGCCGCTTGTCGGCCTGGACCTGCTCACGGAGTTCTTTGAGTGTCACGCCCATATTGGTTCCGCTCACCGCTTCTGACTGTGCCCGCTGCCGTGCGTAGTTTATCACCCGAGGCGCCGCGCTCTGCCATTCACTACACAACCCGCATTCGCTTTGCGTACTGCGGAATGAGGTCAACGATCAGCCTAACCGCATCCGCGGGCGACGAGACCGCGTGTACCTGATCGTCCTTGACGTCAGCCTGCCGGACTCGTCCATCGATGCGGCTTGCACCCAGTTTCTTGCTCCAACCATCCACGACCAACGCAACGACTGGCCGCCGCATCTGCCACGCGAGAGCAATCTCCGAGAGTGTCCCGGCTCCCCCCCCGATCGCGATCACGCCATCACAGTTGGCCACGATCAGATTCCGAGCCAAGTTCATGCCCGTGGCGAGCACGATGTCAGCAGATGAGGAAGCTTCATTCGGGTCATGCCCCGGCAGAATCGCGATGGTATCGCCGTCTGCATACCTGGCCGACGTGTGGGCTCCATCCATCGCCGCAGCCATGACGCCGCCCAAGCCGCCGGTGACTACGCGGCATCCGGAGTCAACCAGCAAGCGCCCGACATCGCGCGCGATCTTGATCTTTGCATCGTTCTGGTCAAGGTTTGAGTCTCCGACGACGGCGACCAGTGGTCTTCTGGCGGTTGTACTCACAGTCGCACCTCCTTCCCATCCGCCAACTCCTGAACAGCGGTTGCGCGGTTGGGGATGCATGAACGCCTCAATGCCCAGCGGTGAGCAAACTGCCCTGGCTGCCAGGGCACGACTGAGAACGCTGCATCGAAGCCCGCTTCTATGGTTGCTGCAACTGCCAACGAATCATGTGACCCGTTGGGGTATGCGAACACACTCGGGCATTGGGGTCGTTCTCGATTCACTCGTTCAAGCCAGAAACGCACTCGGCGCAGTTCTCGGCGCTGCCAGCTGATACCGCGGCCTGCCAGCAACTCGTGGCGCTCACCGTGGCCGCCAATCATGACGAGGCCGTTTGGTAGCGTTGTCAATTCACCCTCTGTCAAATACAGACTCTGCGGCGGCGCGACATACGAGAGACGCGCTTCCGCTAGCATGGCTCGCTGCTCCTCACGACTGGCACGGACAAACCAGCGCTTCCGATCACCGCCAATCCAGGCTTCCACTTCCGCAGCATCTAGTCGGCCCTCACGTTCTGCGCTGGACAAGGCGGCATACAGCGCGTCGACCGGGAGATGGTCGTCTCCCGACGCCGCGCAAATGGTTGGGAACAGCACGCAGGGACACCGTGCTGCCGCGAGCACCGGCATCGCGTGATCAAGGAAGTCGCGATACCCATCGTCGAAGGTGACCAGGCACGCGTTCGCTGGCAGGACCTCGACTCCTTCAAGCCACCGGACGTATCTGTCAAGGGGCACTGGTGTGAATCGCTGCTCAATGTCCCGGATCTGCTGTTTGAATACTTCGAGATCGATCACGGTGCCCCGACGTCTCTGAACCCTGCAGACGGGATCGTCATGTTCCCTTGGAAGTACCCGGTGATAGCAAAGCACGGGCACATCCACTGGCGACCGCTCTACGCTGCGTCGGCTTGTTGAACGAGCCGGGCAGAAGACTCCTTCAGAGGAATACTTGGCCCCGATCAGGAAGAGGTTGTCCCTGCTCGGCAGCAACGAGTCAAGCGATAGGCCACCCGTTGACGTGCACTGATCAACTCGAAGGCCTTGAGCGGCGAGGTCCTTGAAAACACGACTTCGCGGACGATGTACGTCGCCACGATGACTGCCCGATGGCAGTTCCTTGGTCCACAGGATCGTCTGCTCGATGCTCGCGCCCTCCGGCACCAAGCGCCGCTGCATCGTGGAATCGCCCGCGAGTGTGGCGTCGGGATCACAGATCACAATGATGAACCGCCCCATTGGCGACAAGGACTCCGAGAGCCGCCGAATGGTCGCGAGGTACTCCTGATCGTCGCCAATCACGCAGAGCACAAGGCTGCAGATCACGAGATCGAACGTGCCAGCGTGTCCCGCCAGTGCTTCATCGGCATCACCCGTGCGCCATTCAATCGGGAGGCCGTCCTTCGAAAGGACTTGCCACCTATCAGCAAGGCTGCCATCGGGATCAAAGGCGACAACTCTCGCTCCATCCTGTGCGAGCGCAGCGGCTATTCGTCCGTGTCCACACCCAAAGTCCAGAACACGAACTGGCTTCCATCGGCGTGCGATATCCAAAACAGCATCGTCAATGACATCTCGCTTGCTGGGCGGGTCGATGGCGGCCAGGAGCGATTCCCACCCTTCAAGCTCAGGCACCGTCTGGTCAGCCAGCGCCCGACGCATCAGCTCAGATAAGTCGTTGCGGTCATGGAATCTCAGCGTGAGCCATGCTCGCTGCACCATCGAGCGAAATCCCTGCTCGGAGAACGGGCGAATGTCTGAGCCGTAGTCGATCAGCCGCACGCCAGCCTTCGTGAGAAGGAGATTTTTCGGGTGGAAGTTCGTCGTGACGACACCTGCGGCCCGGCACTCACGAAGGATGCCGATGATGTCTCCAGCGTGTCCCCCGGCGTAGAACTCGCCGTCTTCAAGTGGATACCGGATGACCTTGCGCGAACCCGGAGCGGAGGGCATAGAGCAGCGGCACAGTGCGTTGCCGTGCGCGGTGCTGGCGAGCAACGCCTGCATCCCCAGCCACGCGCCATTGGCCGCCGACCGCTTTGAGTAATCGATCACCTTGACGACAGAGTCGGATGCAGCGAACACCACTCCCTCGCCGCCAGTCCCGAGCAGCCGAAGCGGTTCCGACGGCGCGAGGCTTTGGGCAATCGCGTTCGCCGCCGCGATGCGTTCTTGACGAAACCAGCCGTCCTCACCCGCGGAAGCCTTTGCGGAGCGGTGCTTCTTCACCATAGAACCCAACCCGCGCAGAAAGTCCCGGACCTCTTCGCCGGGTACGTCAAGCACACTCTCGACAACCGTCTCGACTCTCTCGATCGCAAATTGCTCGCGGGTGCGAGTCAGAAACTGCACAAGGCTGTGCAACGATGCACGACACCGAGAATCCATGAAAAGTGATGTGTCAGCTAACGCGGGGGCCGATGTCCTTCGCGTGATCTGATCGCACAGCCCCTGAATGCGCCAGCAACTCATGAGCAACGCGGCCGTTCGCTCCGTCAAGTACTTCTTGAATCGCGACTCAGCGAGATCGAGGTCGCCCTTTCGGAAACTCAGATCGTCGGGGACTTCCGCTCCAAGCCCGTCACGCAGACGTCGCTCCCGCCGGCGCACGAGCACGTCTTCCAGAGCCGAGTAAAGGGCATACCCCCGGATGTCAGGCACCAAGCGCCCCAGATCCAACCCGATGGGTGCTTCGCTTGTCCTGTCATGCCGAATGGGGAGTGTGGCTCCAACGATGCGCCGACCGCCGGCGTAGCGATTGAGGAGCGCCCAGATCATGTCCGAGCGACGAAGCACATCCCCGGCGAAGCGAGGAGCCAGATTCGGAAACTCCGAGAACGCCGCACAGTCGAACACAAACGTGTTCGTGCCTCGCTGCACCGATGGCCGCATGCTGGCAATCGAATCAAACGGCGAATCGAGAAGGAGCGGGCGAAACACACCTTGACCCGCAAGGATCCTCGGCAGGGCATCAACCATCCGAACGAATGAGTCCCCGACGGTCTCTTCTGATCGCTGGGGCGTGATCCAGAACGGCCACTCAAGGTGATGGGTATCGCGTCGGGACAGGTCGTAGTAGTAGTCTCTCGCAGCCGCTCGCGCGGCTCGATTCTCGGGGCGGCGGTCTGGAAGCACGTCGGCCGCATCCATGCGTGACAGCCACCCAAGGTTGTGGTAGAGATCGACAAGCTGCGTCCTGACCGTGCTCCCGGGCGGGATCGGCGGATCGCCAGTGACCGTGCCGAGCACAACGTCCACCCCAAGTGATCGCATCTGTCCAAGAGATGCCAGCAGCGACTGGAACGTTGGAGCGTCTGCCCGATCAGAGCGGTTGTCGAGGCGGCTGTCGTCGTCGAGGATCCAGGCAATTGCGCCCGGGCGCTGCGAGGCCACACGGGTGACGTAGCTTTGGAGCATTGTCCTTGCTGGGCCAATGGGAGCGCGGCCTGGTGGCCGCACGAAGCCGGGGCCGAATACGCCCGCAGCAGCGTCATCTACTTGTTGTGGCTCGGTCGCGAGAAACACTGACAGGCCGCGTGTGCGGTACTCCTGCGTCAATCGCTCGATGCCGTGCCGCCCGCCATTGTGGAGCACCACCACGTCGAGGCAGCAGATCTGGTCGAACGATTGCAGCGATAGCAGGTCATCGAATAGACGAGCGCACTGGTCGGCATGATCGTCGTCCGCGATCACGCCTGCAACCAGCACAAGGTCGTCAGCGTGAACTCGCTCGGTCTCGCTTGGTTCCTTCGATGGCACCAGTGGACCGAACGGTATTGACACGGGCTCGGGGTCTGGACTGGGCTCCCAATTAAACAATACCTTGGCTCGTTCTCGGCAAGCTCGGCGCTGTTCAGATGACATTCGCCCGTGCCACTTCGACCAGAACCGATCCAAGCCGCGCTTCTTCGGATCGTCCGTGGGCGACGACAAGCGTGGGCGAGTCGACTCCGCGAAGTGCCTTACGGTAAGATCGTGAAGAGCGCGGTATCGAACCCATCCCAGATCCGTCAGTCGTATACACAAGTCGCGATCGGTACAGCTCTTCAAGGACTCATCAAAGGTCCCGGCTGCTAGCAGCGCGGAAAGGCTGACGAAGAGGTTCGACCCTTGAATGTGCGGGTTGCCGATGAGGAAAAGGCCCGCGTCAAGGTCGGTCGGCGGCAACTGCGGGCGCGGAGGTGCCGAGTCGGTAAGACGCATGATGCCAGACGCCACCATGTGGCACGGGCCTGCGACTACGGCTGCTGCACAGGCTGCCAGGTGTTCAGGTTCCCATTCGTCATCGTCGTCGAGCACCGCGACGAGCACAGAACTCGGATCGCCGGCGTGCCGCCGAAGCCAGTCCAAGCCTGTGTTCCATGCGCCAGCAGCTCCTTGGGTGCGCGAGTTCGTGAGGTAGATGATCCGGCACCCATGAAGTCTCAGATCGTTGACAATGTTCCGGTTGTCTGGTCGAATGGAGGCATCTGAATCGTCGATCACGACCAAATAGTCAGGACATCGTGTCTGCCGCTGAATCGAGGTCAGCGATCGCTGGGCTAGCAGGCCGGGCCGGTTGCACGTAGCAATGACGACCGCCACCGTTAGCGCGGATCGAGGACCGGGGGTCTGCGTCTCAGAGACTGCAATCTGCATGCTGGGACCAGTGTACTGGTTCGTCGGCTCATCTGGGTTTTGAAGCACCAAAGCCGTAGTTCGGCCGGTTGAGGGGTAGCGAACATCTGAACTTGACATACAGACTTTCTGTAACTATGCTGTGGCATGGACCATTCCGTACACGAACTTCCAGACTGCGTTCCCCTAAGCGAGGGGGACGCCGATCGCCTTGCCCGTATCGGGCGAATTGTCGAGGTCCTGCTCCAAACCGGGTCGCTCCCCACTGTGCCGCCAACGAGCTTGACCGGGCCCGTCGAAGAATCCATGGACGGAACCGCGGATGGCGACGGCTTCCTGCCCGTCCCTCCCGTGCTGACTTGCCCTTGCTACGAGGCCGCGCGCGAGCTCGGCGTCGAGTTGCAGCCCGGCGTGGTGGTCACCGATGTGCTTGGGGCCGCTCTCCAGTTCCGCTACCCGCGGGCCGAGGATGGCACGGTGAGGCTGGGCATGGCCCGGCTGACCTTGGACCTCATCCGCGCCACCTTCGCCTCGTTGAAGGAACCACCGCCCATCGTGCTGACGTTGGACGAGGCCGCCGGGTTGATGCGGATCGCTCCATCGACCCTGAAGAGATGGGTGTCGATCGGGCGCGTCCGCAAGTCGGTCAAGAGCCGCAAGCCGATCCGTTTCTGGCGTGACACCTTCATGCAGGAAGCGATGGCTGACACATGAAGCTCGCCGATCGAGAGCATGTTCAGGGCACCGAGCACCCGGCGGTCTACATCGCGAAGCGCGTATCGCCGGGCAAGGGCGGCAAGACGAGCAAGAGCCGCCGCTGGTGCGCCGTGTACTTCGACGGCGATCGGCTGAAGGTCAAGGCTCTGAAGACGACGTTCAAGAGCGACGCCTTCAAGGCCGCCCAAGACCTGCACCGCGCTCTGGTCCGCGGAGACTCCACCGCGGCGCCGGTCGTGATCACCGTCGCCGAACTGGTGAAGGAGTACCTCGACATGCTCGTCGCCCGCGGCCGGTCGCACAAGACGAGCACCAAGTACACCCGGGTGTTGGAGGACTTCGCCGGGGTCTGTGAGAAGGGGCTGCAATGGAAGCGCGCAAAGTCACAGAACAAGAGTTCTGGCGGTACCGCCAGTGGGCCGTCAAGCAGAAGCTGAGCCCCAAGACCATCTACAGCCACCTCGTGATCATCAAGCAGGCGTTCAAGTGGGCGGCCCGGCTCAAGCGCATCCCGTCCAACCCATTCGACCACATTTCGCTGCCGGAGCCGGCGCCCACGCCGCAGTTCTGTCCGAACGCCGAGCAGATGGCGGCGCTTCTGGCGGCCGCCGATGACGAGGATCGCCCCTTGTTCACCTTCCTCGCCTACACGGGCTGCCGCATCGGCGAAGCCGCCGAACTTCGGTGGGAAGACGTGGTGTTCGGCGAGGACGGCGGCCACCTGCTGATCCGCCGCGGCGGCTCGCAGGGCACGACCAAGACCGGTGGCATCCGCCGCATCCCGATCCATCCCGAGTTACTGCCCGTGCTGAAAGGGCTGCCACGCAAGACCGACCGCGTCTTCACCCGGTCACCATCGCAGTTTGATCCCGAAGGCATCGAACCGCTGAATGTCAGCAAGTGCCTCAACCGCCTCCGCGTGGCGGCCAAGACGCTGAAGCTGGCCGAGAACCAGCGGTTCAAGCTGCACAGTTTTCGCCACTTCTTCTGTTCGCAGCTTGCCAAGGGCGGCGCGCCTGAGCGCTACGTCCGCGGTCTGCTGGGCCACCGCGACAGCACGGTGACGGATCTGTACTTCTCGCTCTACGACGATGCCGCTCTCGACGCGGTGAAGCGGATCCAGATTCCGCCGCACAAGAAATCTTGAAGACTAAAGAAGGAGTCCGCGCATGCACTCAGTAACTAAGAGTGACGACCATGGGTCCGCCCAAGCCGCAGCAACCTCCGCCCCTGTTGGGCGACGCCGCAAGACCAAGGGCCTCATGGCGGGCGCGATGACTGCGCGCCCGATGTCGGTCGAGGCGGAACGTCGTTTTCAAACGGCCCTGCAGCGCGTCGTTGCCGACATCGTCGAGGTTCATCTGCGGGGCCGCGAGGAGAATGGTCAATGAGAGATCAAAGACTACATGGAAAGAGGTACATCGCGCTCATGCGCTGCAGTACCAAGGGGCAGGCGGATACGAGCATCGATGATCAGTTGAAGCTCATTCGTCGCTTTGCGAGCGACAACGGCATGGTCGAGGTTGATGCGGTTCGGCTTGAGGGCGTTTCTGGATCGATCGCGGAGAATCTTGACCGCGTCATCGCCAGTCTAATTAAGAGAAAGACCGAGGCGAACGACTTCGACATCGTCGTCGTTCAAGACGCGAGTAGATTCAGCCGCGCCGGCGCGGGCCATAGCGCAAAGCTGCGATACGACTTGGAGCGCGTCGGGATTCAAGTCGTCTCAGCGCTGGGGCATGCGCCGATGGGAGATTTCGGCGAGGTCAAAGACGCGCTCGACGCCGTCGTCGCGAAGCAGCAGGCCAAGTCGATCGCCATGGGCGTCGCTCGCGGTTCGCAGTCGGCGCTCGAATCGGGTCGCAAGGCCCATTGCTCGATCTCGCCGTATGGGGTCGACAAGCTCTACGTCGCTGAGGATGGGCGACCGCTGCATGTCATTCGAACCAACTATGCGGACGGGACGCAGATCCGCCTGCATCCGACGACTGGCGAGGCCTTGGATCGCTACGGCCGCAATCAGGCGACGGGCGCGCCGGCGCATTACCGCAAGCAGAAGCATGAGCGCGTTCGCCTCATCCTTGGCGAGCCCGCCGCAGTCGAGGTTGTCCGCTCGATTTTCCGACGATACTTCAGCGACCGGGTTGGCTATTGGTCAATCGCCAAGGATCTCAACGACCGAGGCGTTCCATCGCCAACGGGCAAGGGCTGGAGCCTCTCGACGGTCAAGGCCATCATCGACAACCCGACCTACTCGGGCCGCGGCATCGCCAACCGCGCGACTGCGGCTCTGTATTACGCCCGCGCGGCGGACCAGCCGGCCGAGGCGCCCAAGGCCCGCCGAACCGCGAGCGGCCGTCCCGCGCAGACAATGCGCCCCTCATCGGAATGGATCCTCGTCGAGTATCCCGAGTTGGCGGAGTTCTTGCCTACGGACCTGCGCATGCTCGCCGCTGAGCATCATCAGCGCATCCTTGATGATCTCAAGAACGGGCGAGAGAGCACTGCGCGCGACAAGCATCATGGGTCCGACTTCCTCCTCAAGGGGATCTTGAAGACCGTCGACGGCCAGTCCATGACCGGACGCCGCAAGGGTCGCCATGGCGAGTCTCGTTACTACGCCGTCAGCAAGTCCTTCAGCAATCCGACCAGCGACAAGGTTGCTCGCCGTTTGGTCCCGGCCGAGCCGCTGGAAGCGACCGCGCTCTATTTGGCGAAATGCCTCATCCTTTCGATGCCCGGGCTGCGAGACCAGATTGCGGCCGAGTACAAGGCCGCCGTCCGCCGCCGCGCCGGCGACGGTCAGGATCGAGAGGCGCTGGCTGCCGAGGTCCGTCGCCTCGACCGCCGCATCGCCGTCGCCCTCGACGAGTTCGATGGGGAGGATGAGTCGGCCGTCCGCGCCAAGCTCGCCGAACTGAAAGCCGCGCGCCGCGAGGCGGCGGAGCGTCTGAGAGCGATGGCAACGCCGGCCGCGCTGTCTGATTCCGATGTCGAGAAGTTCGTCGATGCCGTCATCGCCGTTCAAGTCGAACAGGCGGATGCGCTGCGAGAACTGCCCGCCGCGCATCTGCGCGAACTGCTGGCGACGTTCATCGAGAGCATGACGGTCGATCTGGCAACGATGAAGGTCGAGATGGTCGCCCGCATCCCTCTCTGGGCCAGCGAATCGGCCGCCAAGGCCTCAGAAGCGATGGGCCTCGACTGCACCTCTGTATACAAGGCCGTAGCCGAGGCCCATCCGCCAGCGGGCGCGGAACGCCGACTCTGGTTCGTCGTTCCGCCGCAGCGTCTGCGCCGGCGTGCGGCATGATCAGAGGTACCTCCCTTCAAAGACTGCCCGAAACGCCGCCTCAACCGCCGATGGGTCATAGGTTGCGCCGCTGGGCAGAATGACCTTCGAGCGCGGCGGGGACGACCCGCCGCGTTTCACTTCAACAACCAAGACTTGGCCAGCGCCGCCGCCTCGGCGCTGCTGCACGAGCCATTGACCTGGCTCCTCTGGTGCCGAGTCACCATCACGCACGAACGCCACGATATCGCCCCGCTTGTCCCGTGCGGCGGGCATCTCCAGCGCGATGGCCTCGGCCACGGCATCGAGGTTGAGCGTCACCATGCCCACGACATCGCAATGAGCGAGTTCGGCGTCGAAGCTGAAGTCTTCGCGCCAGCGATAGACGAGCAGCGAAAGGGCGCGGCCCTTGGGGTTGGAGGCCAGCGGAGTGCGGCCGCGAGACTCCGCGGCAAACTTGTCCATGAACTTCCCCAGCGGATGCTGCGGGTGCTTTGCAAAGGCGTCCCACGTGCGACGCTGGGAGTCTGGTCCAACCGCGACCGCGCCAGATTCCCACTGGCTGATCAACCCCTGCGAAACGCCAACCGCCGCGGCGAAGTCGGCCTGGTTCATGGCGAGGAGCCTTCGGTACGCCCGCACGGCCGCTCCGGTGATGGGCCTCGGCTGCTGTTTGCTCGACATCGCGTTCTCTCCGCTGTGGATCAGATTGCGTTTTTGCAAGCTGATCACTTTGTTTCAGAATCTCGCGTGGAATTCCGCGCCGCGCTCTTGACGGCCTTGTCCATCGAGTGGTAATTAGATGGCTAATACGGCTGCTTGTCAAGGCCTGTGGCCATAGAACCCGTCAAACTGGGAGATTCGCATGAAGATCGAAGACCGTCGTCGTCAGAACGTGGCCATCTCGGAACTCACCCAGGCCCTCACCCTCACCAAGCTTGCCTCCCGCAGCCTGATCGATCTCTACGAGCGTCATCCCAAGCACCGCCCCTCGCTCAAGATGCATGTCGAGGTGTACCACCGCTGGTTCGCTGAGCAGTGGGACACGCTCGTGGCCGTGACCGACCCCAGCGAGCGCTGCACGTACAACATCCCCGTGGAGGTGAAGCCGACCTCGCAGGAGTTGGTCCGCACGGTCGTCAAGCTCGAAGAGCAGGTGCAGGAGGCGGTCATGCACATTCAGCAGTTGGTCCATGAGAATCCCGAGATGGTGCCGTGGGGCGCGAAGCTGGTGTCCGGGCTGTGGAACGCGGCGAACCACTGCCGCCAGAGCTACGGCCGCACGCAGATCACGCTCCGCCATCAGGCTCGCCTGGAAAAGCTCGGCAAGCCCGATCCGGTTGGTGTCGAAGTCGGTGAGCCGACACGCCCGATCGAGCCGCCGCAGCGCGTGGACGCCGAGGTCGCCGCGTGGATGGCTGAGAACCCGGCGGATGCCATCCTGCCGCCCAGCGGTCCCGAGGACTTCGTCTTCAAGCACGGCGACGGCACCGTGACGCGCCTCCGCGACCTTGCGCCGGCGTACGAGGCGGGGCTCATCGACCGTCCGTGGGCGCCGATCACCTCCAACTGGGAACTCGACCTCATCCACGACCTCGTGCTCGTGCGTGCCAGCGCCGACAACGTCTACCGCGTCTCAGACGTCCATCTCAACTGGTGGCTCAAGCCCTTTAAGAACCTCTAACAGAATAGCGGATCGAGGGTGCGGTAGCAGATGAGGATGCAGCCGAGCGAGAGGAAGGCCTGATGGATGTCGGCGCGGCGTTCGTGG
>VFQQ010000287.1_pt1 | contig 115337 bp, 112 predicted proteins | sample 3512341 | NCBI WGS metagenome assembly VFQQ01 (sample SAMN10412373, study PRJNA504923) | tailings metagenome | isolation source: Relicate 2 Philex TSF1 revegetated site | place: Philippines: Tuba, Benguet | collected 2017-08-29 | reverse complement strand
AGCGCCTCCGGCGAGGGCAGGGGCTGGCCCCTGCACCCCAACAGGCCCACGCGCAATGCCTCCGTCCAGACACCGACCATTGGCGTCGCAGCCCCCTTAGCGCAACCCATCGCTCCACGCCGCCCCGGTCCAGGGCTGTGCCCTGGCTAGCGGAGGCCTCGGCGTTCTTGGCGGCGCTTGATGAGGTCGAGGATCGCTCCGGCGCCTGCTTTCACCGCGGCCCGCTTGCCGAACTCGGCCAGTGGCTTGTTGTCGACCTGCGGCTTGTCGAGCGTCCCACCCACCTTGATCTGCAATCCCTCGCCGACGAGGGCGGCCAGGATGGGGCCGCGCTGCAGCCATTCTTGGGGAAGACGGAAATCGACCAGGAGATCGAGCGTCCGGTCGACCGTGCCGACCGAGCCCTGGCTGGTTACGACTACGCCGCCGACGTTGAACACCACGAGGCCGTGCGACATCCGGCCCTCCTTCATCTGGAACTGGATCTCCTGCCGGGGCATGTTCATCCAGACCATCGCTTCGGGGTCGAGCCGACCGCCGGAAATCTGCAGGATCGTGCCGACTCCTCTGAGGACCTCATCGGCGATGGGACCGGGACCGACCCGCCCCTCCTGCATCAGGAGCTTACCGCTGGCGACCCCGCGGCCGGGGGCGTCGAGCGGCAGGGAGGCCTGGTCGAGGCCGAGGCTGAACCGTCCTTCGACCGCGGTGGCGTTCGAGACCAGTGGGGCGATGTACATCAGCCACGAACGGCACATCTCCTCGGTCATCTGGACGTTCTCGAGGACCGGTCCTCCGCCGATATGGACGGTGAATGGCTGCCGGTCGAGCGGGATCGAGGGACGGACCCGCAGTTGGCCGGTCGTGACCGGGACGTGGAGCGGGTCGACGGAGAGGATGTTGTCCTGCGTGGCGACCCGGATCTGCCCGTTGTCGGAGCGGATCCCGAAGGCAGTCGCGGCGGTCCACGACAGCTCGGCGCCGATTTCGAACGACGGGAGCGGCGTCTCCGGTGTCGCGAGGTTCAGCGGGTTGGGCTGACCCGGGAGCGGAGCAGGGGGGAGTCCGCCCGATTCGGTGCCAGAGGCGGGGACAGCGGCCGGGGTCGGTGCGCCGTTGGCCGCAGCCTGGGTGATTTCCAGGGCGGGAGGGACCGGGGCGGCGAGACGGCGGAGGGGGCCCTTCACGACGAGCTTACGGAGCTGGGCTCCTTCGATCCGGACCTCCTGCTGGAGGTGGACCGGGAGCCGGGCGAGGAGGAGCTGCAGGTCGTAGTCGGCGTCGCCGGTGATGTCGCAGTCGAGGTCGCCGCTCCAGTCGGAGACGTTCCCCTGGAACCGGAAGTTGGCGAGCTCGGAGCGGAGGGCGGCGGAGTCGATGTGGGCGAACTCCTTGGCCGGGTTGACCTGCCCCCGGAGGCCGAACTCGATCGGGGCCTGATTGAACCAGCGGGTCGGGGCGACCGCCCCCTTCTTGAGCGATTCGAACTGCAGCCGCGGGATCCGGAGATCGACCTCGGTGGCGAGCGAGCCCCCCTCGATCGGGATGAGCTTCGTTTCGAGCTCGAGGTCGGTCACTCCGGCGAGGGCCACGAGATGCATCGAGTCGGCGAGCGCCGGCTGGAGCATGTCGAGCGGGAAGCCGAGGACCTTGGCGGTGAGCTGTCCGCCGTGGCTTTCGCGGGTCTTCGGGACGAAGTGCCACTGGCCGGCGAGATGGACCGAGCCGTCGGGCGTGGGGTGGGTCACCTTGCAGTCGAGAGCGACCTTGTTGTTCGGATCCGCGGCCGGCTCGCTGGCGTAGGAGGCCTGCAGGTCCGCCAGCTCGGCGAGCTTTTTGCCCGCGGGATCGGAGAAGGTGACGGTTCCGTCCTTGAGGCGGACGGTGACGTGCGGCTGGATTCCGGCGGGGGGCTTCTTCCCGAGCCGTTCCCCCAGCGAGGTGAGGTTGTTCTGACCCTCGCCGACGATCAGGTTCAGGACCGGCTTCTCGATCGTGAACTCCCCGAGCTTGCCGGGGGATTTGACGAGGTCGAGGAGCGAGCTGCTGGAGGTGATGCTCTCGGCGGAGAAGAAGGTGCGGCCTTCGTCATCCTTGAGCATGATCCCGTTCATCAGGACCGGCGAGAGCCAGCCGAACTGGGCCGAGGTGACGACCGTCCCCGGGGCGAGCTCCGGGACGAGCCAGTTGACGACCTGGTGCCGGAGCGGAGTCGCGGCGACGATCCAGGGACCGGCGAGGACCAGTCCGCCGAGGACGAACGTCAGGAGAAAGAGTCGCCCGAACCAGCTCGAGCCCCGGCGGGGGGCGGACTTCGATTCGCGGGCGGGTGCCGGCTGGGCGGGGGCGGACTGGGTTTTCGGGGTTGCGACCTGCAGAGCCATGTCTCCCTCCGGTGGTGGCTTGGCCCCCAAGGGTATCCCGTCGGGAACGGGGGGCAAAGGGGGATGCCGGTGGTCCTGTCGGGAGAACCGCCGGATCTCTGGACGTGTCTGCAAAGAGTGTTCCCCGCTCCGGGCTTCAGGGGCGGCGGATAACTCCTTACACTCCCGACCTTTCCGTTTCGCAGTTTCTCGAAGGATCGCCCGCCGTGCGCTGGACCAAGACGTTCATTCCGACCCTCAAGGAAGATCCCGCCGACGCCGAGATTCCGAGCCACAAGCTCATGCTGCGGGCCGGTTTCATCCGGCAGCTGATGGCCGGGGCCTACACCTACCTGCCGCTCGGTTACCGCGCCCTGCGGAAGGCGGAGGCGATCGTCCGCGACGAGATGGACAAGGCGGGGGCGGTCGAGATCTTCATGCCGGCGCTGCAGCCGATCGATCTCTTCGAGCGGACGGGCCGGATCAACTCGTTCGGCAATGTGCTGATCCAGTTCAACCTGACCCGCGGCGATCGGAAGGCGCACCTGGCGCTCGGGCCGACCCACGAAGAGGTCGTCACCGACCTCGCCTCGAAGCACCTCAACAGCTATCGGCAGATGCCGATCACGCTGTACCAGATCCAGACAAAGTTCCGGAACGAAGAACGGCCGCGGTTCGGGATCCTCCGGACCAGCGAGTTCCTGATGAAGGACGCCTACAGCTTCGGGGCGAATCTCGAGGACCTCAACACCGCCTACCAGGCGATGTACGACGCCTACTGCCGGATCTTCACCCGCTGCGGCGTGAAGTACCTGCCGGTGGAAGCGGAGAGCGGGCCGATCGGCGGCGACGCCTCGCACGAGTTCATGGCTCCGGCCAACAACGGCGAAGACAAGATCGCCTACTGCGAAGCTTCGGGCTACGCGGCGAACCTCGAACGGGCCGAGACCGGCCGCAAGCCGCCCGAGATCAAGACTGCGGAGGGCGCGGCTGCACTGGTCAAGGTCGCGACGCCGAACGTCGGCAGCATCGAGCAGGTCTCGAAGCTGCTGAAGTGCTCGCCGACGCAGATGCTCAAGACGCTGATCTACGTGGCGGACGACAAGCCGGTGGCGGTGCTGCTCCGCGGCGATCACGAAGCAAACGACGGAAAGATCCGCCGGGCGCTCAAGGCGACGAAGGTCGAGCTGGCGAGCGTTGCCGTGATTCAGCAGGTGACCGGTGCGCCGGTCGGGTTCGCGGGGCCGGTCGGGATCAAGTGCTCGATCATCGCCGACCACGACGTGCCGGTCATCAAGGATGCCATCACGGGAGCGAACGAGGCAGATGCGCACCTGACCGGGGTCAACGTCGGGCGGGACTATCAGCTCGACACGACCTACGACCTGCGGAACGCGGTCGAGGGGGACCCGTGTCCCAAGAGCGGCCAGCCGATCAAGTTCGTCCACGGGATCGAGATCGGGCACGTCTTCAAGCTCGGGACGAAGTACAGCACCTCGCTCGGTGCGACCTTCCTCGACGAGAAGGAGCAGCGGCACCCGATCATCATGGGGTGCTACGGCATCGGCGTGAACCGGATCCTGGCGGCCTTGGCCGAGACCAAGCACGACGAGAACGGACTGATCTGGCCGGTCACGATCGCCCCCTACGAAGTGGTCCTCTGCCCGCTGAATGTCACCGAGGCCCCGGTGATGGAACTGGCCGAGACCTATTACAAGGAGCTGCAGGCGGCCGGGGTCGATGTCCTGCTGGACGACCGGGACGTCCGCCCGGGGGTGAAGTTCAAGGATGCCGACCTGATCGGCTTCCCGCTGCGGGTCGTGATCGGCGGGAAGGGGATGCAGGCGGGTGAGATCGAGCTGAAGTGGCGCGACGAATCGCAGGCAACGAAGGCGCCGATCGCTGAAGGAGTTCAGCGGATCGCCGATGAGATTCGTCGCCGAAAGGCAGAACTGGTTAAGGCTTAGGGGGTGGGCTGGCCGAACATAGCGGGGTGAATGTGGCCCCTGGGGGTGATGCATTTTGGAGCAGGTGGCTCCAGGGGTGCGAGACCTCCGGCCACTTCGGCCAGCTTTCGGGTCGTTTCCCCATTCCGCTCCGGGTGATGACTCGAAAGTGCTGCACGATGCTGCGTTTTGACCGACTCCGGGCGTGTGGGCGCACCCCCGGAGATTCGGAAGAAACGGTGTCGTCCGCAGGAGTTGGCTCGTCCTCCCAGGTTTTCCTGATTACACTTCCCTACGATATCCGGCATGCCTCATGCTGAATTCTGATGGAGCGGAGCATCTCGCGGTGGAACTGGGCCGGAGTGTATCCAGGCACACCGCGGTGATGACCGGCATGTGACACAGGGTGACCATGCAGCGACAGCTAGTGATTCCGGATTCTCTCGACCTGGCGTCCCTGGGTAGCGGCAGCCCGTTGTTTGGACCGGATGAGATTCGCGCCGTCAATCCGCAGCGCCATGAGATGGAGCAGCTCTCGGCCGTCGTCGCCATCGACGACGAGCGGATGACTGCGATCGGCTACAAGGACCTCACGACTGCGGACTTCTGGGGCGACCCTGCGCTGACGGGAGGCATGCCCTCGCCGATCGGCATCGAAGTCGCGGCCCAGCTCGCAGTCTTCTATCTGAAGTGGTCCAAGCTCCTGAACACCGACGCCGATCTTGGCATCGGCGGTCTCAGCAACATGCGGGTCCTCGCGCCGTTCCAGGCCCCCTGCCGGCTCATGATCGCCGTGCGGGTGGTCGATCTCGACGCGCCGTACTCGGCCCGTCTCGAGTTCCAGGCCGAAGTGAACGGGACGCCGGTTTTCGCGGGGGACATGCTCTGCATCGCCCTCCGTCGACGGGCCCCCGAGAGCATCAAGCCGAAACCCGCCGCGCCGGAGTTTGCCAAGTCTCCGGCCCCGGTTCTTGCCGGAGCGACGAGCGGCAGCGAGTACGGCTCGCGGATCGAGATCTGAACCATCGCCGTGGCGGTGGTCGTGAACCGATCGATGTGCAGCAGGGAACAGGCCCGCTGGGGGCATCGGCGTTCGCGGTGTAATGCCTGTCCGGTTTTTGCGTGGCCACGCGCGCCGCGGTGATCAGCGACCGCCGCTATAGGGCCGCCTTCTGAGAACTCAGCCGCCGGATCGTGGCGGCGGCGCTGTTACGGACAACCGGGTCGGAGTCCGAGAGGAGCGCGCGGACCGCATCGAGCTGGTCCGCGGAGGCCATCTTCTGGACCAGCTGCATCGCCCGTTGCCGCCGCTGGGGGTGTGCCTGCGAGGCGGGGGAGCGGACGTACGCCAGCAGCGGAATCGTCCCCGCCGGGCCGAGCTCTTCAATCTGCTCCGCGTACAGGTAGCTGACCTTCGTCTCGCCGATGACCGCCAGCATGGCGTCGAGGCGGCTCTGGAGCTCGCTGTCTTCGGGAGGCTTCTGAGCGAGGAGCGGCATCTGCCAGGAGGTCGCCGCGAGGGCGTCTCCGTGGTAAGCGACCTCTTCCGGCTGTCCTTCGACCATCGCCATCGCCTGCCCTTTGCCGATCGAGACCGGAGCGGCGGCGTTCTGCGGTTTCACCGCCACGGGATCATTGGTCGCCATGCAGCTCGCCACCGTGTCCTGCACCTTCCACTGCAGCTCGGAGCTGCTGGGGCAGGTGAAGAGACTGATCGGCCGGCGTTCGACGCTCGCCGGCCGGGGGAGCTGGATGTCGAGCTCGCACTGCCGGGCCGCCTGGGCCCAGAGTTCCCCCCGGACGAGCTCGACCCGCTCCAGCAGGTGGACGACGACCTCGGTCTCCTGGTTGAGCCGGAGCGTCCCTTCGCAGCTCGTCTGCACTTCGCACAGTCCGTCCCGCGGAGTTCGGAGCCGGCACCCTTCGACGAGCGCCGTCCGTTCCCCTTTGCGGATCGGGCTCCACTGGGGGGCGCCAGGGGGCTGCATTTCGACCTCGCCGACGGCATAGGCGACGCTCGCCACCTGATGCGGCGCGGCGGGTGTCGGAGGTTCCTGTCGCTGCAGCAGCATGAGAGCGGCGACGAGGAGCGATGCCGCCAAGAGGACCACTCCCCAGTTCCGTGGCCGAGGCGGGAGGGGAGCGGTTGCCGGGCGAGGGGCGGTCGCTGTCGTGTACGCGGCCGCGGCGCCGGGGAATGTGGTCGGCGATTGAGTGGTGAGCCGGTCGATCCGGGCGTCGACCTGCGACAGCAATCGATCCGCGTGAGGGACTGTGAGTCGCGCCGTCAGAATTCCGTGGAGCTCCTCGAGCTCATCGAGCGCAGCCCGGCATTCGGAGCAGCCCGCGATGTGGGCGCGGAGGGTGACTGCGTCGTTCGGCGCGAGTTCGCCGTCGAGCAGCGGAGAGAGCAGAGGGAGCTTGTCGTTACAGGTCATGGCAGGCCCTCCGCTCCGGAAGCAGCCGGCGCTTCAGGATCTCCCGCGCGCGGGTCAGGCGCTCGCTGACCGTGGCTCGCGCCACCCCCAGCCAGCCCGCCAGTTCGTCGTACGTCATGTCTTCGAAGTAGTGCAGCAGCAGGACCTCGCGGAGTTCCTCGGGAAGTTCGGACACCATCTGCAGGATCCGGCGGCGTTCCTCCGCCCCTTCGGGGGACTCGTGATGCTCCGCCGGGGCGGCGTGTCCGTCGAATTCCGCGGCCGAGCCGACGGGGATCTCCCGCCGCCGCCGCGGCGTCCGGAGACGGTCGAAGCAGACGTGGGTGGCGATCGTCCGGAGCCAGCCGCCGAACGCCTCTCCCTGCTTGAGCTGCGCCAGCTCGAGGTAGCCCCGCAGGAGGGTCTCCTGTGTCGCATCCTCCGCGTCGGCGACCGAGGCGAGCCGGGAGTGGCAGACGGCGAGGATCCGGCGGAACCAGCGGCGCGCAAGGAGACCGTAGGCCGCCCGTTGACCGGCGACCGCCTGGTGGACCAGTTCCGCGTCGGGTGTCTCCAACGCCTCTCCTCGACTGTCACGTCGATTCGCCATCGCTTCGTCGACCGGCGCCGATTCACGAGCCGGTGGAGGGCCAGGCCTGGGCGATGTCCGTCTGCCGAAGACTCAAGCCGGCAGCGGCGGACTCGCCAGGTGGCACCGTACCAAAGACGGAGGAACCTGTCCGGCAGGCTGGCCGATTCCGGGGCAGGGGAGAACTTTCGCCGATTCCCCCGTTCCCGGCGAATTCTCCCGGCTGCCCGACCGGCGGGGCCCGTCCTTGCTTCCGATCACGCGGTCGACCGCTGTGCAGGGGCGCGGAGGGGCCGGCGGATCTGTCCTGGCCACGGAGTCCGAATCATGAAACGTGTCGCCTTGTCCTGTCTGCTCGCGAGCCTGGGAGGGATGGCGGTCTGGGCGATCGCGGCCTCTCCCGACGCATCGAACCCGAAGACCGCTTCGTCCGGGGGGGGCAAGATTGTCGCCCCTGCGGAAGATCTGATCGTTCACGAATGGGGGACGTTCACGACGTTCTCCGGCTCGGACGGAGTCCACCTCGACTTCCGGCCGTTGGCCGCCGCCCACAGCGACCTCCCGGACTTCGTCTGGGACCGGGCTTCGGGGAGTCCGCAGGCGGTCTTCAGCAAGGCCCGCCTGCGGGGGAAGGTTCGGATGGAGACCCCGGTCACCTACTTCTACACCGACCGGGAACGGACGATCCGGGCGAGCGTCGAGTTTCCGCAGGGGATGCTGACCGAGTTCTATCCCCCGGTGGAGTCGTTCTCTCCGCCGTTCGACATCAAGGCGGCGACCACCGATGGCGAGAAGATCGGGAACTCCCGGCTCGACTGGGGGAAGATCAAGCTGATCCCCGCCAAGGCGTTCCTCCCGACTGTGGCGGATGAGACCGACGCCGCCTGGCTGCAGCAGCGGGTCCTCGAAAACCTCTGCCTTCCTGGAAACGGCCACTACGCCGCCGCTCGCGCGACCGACTCCGCGTTCGTGCTGACGAACCTGAAGTCCCAAGGACCGTTCTCGCCGGGAGGGCGGTACCTCGAAAAGTTCCTGTTCTACCGGGGAGTAGGGAAATTCGAGCTGCCGGTGCAGGTCGAGGCGGGGACCGACGGGGAGATCCGGGTCCACAACCGGGGAACGGAAACACTGAAGTCGCTGTTCCTCGTCGAGTCGACCGGGAACGAGCAGCGGATGTCCGCGATTCCGCAGGTGGCGGCGGGCCAGGCGGCGGTGATGCCCCGGCCGGTGCCGGTCACCGATCGGCAGGCGGCCCGCGACCAGATGGTGACCGCCCTGGTCCAGGAGGGGCTGTACGAGAAGGAGGCCCGGGCGATGGTCGCCACCTGGGATGACTCGTGGTTCCTCGAAGAGGGGACGCGGGTGTTCTACATGGTCCCCCGGCCGGTGACCGACAGCCTGCTCCCCCTCAAGATCGAGCCGCAGCCCAAGGAGACCGTACGGGTGCTGGTGGGGCGGCTCGAGGTGATGCGGGCCTCGGAGGAGAAGCGGCTGGTCGAGGTGGTCCGGCGGAGCGCGGCCGCCCGGAGCGTGGAACGTCAGAAGCAGCAGGAGACCGGAGTCACTCCTCCGGAGCTCCCCGTTCCCGAGGAGATCGCGAAGCTCGGGCGGCTGGCGGAGCCGGCCCTGGTCCGGGTCGAACTGGTCTCGCGGGACCGGGAGGTCCGGGACGAGGCGGAGTACCTGCTGTACCTGCTTCGGAAGCTGCCGAAGGACCTGTAGGTCAGGGGAGTTTGCGTCAGTCGGATGAGTCCGTCGCGTGATCGGAAATCCCGGCCGTGGTTTCGAGCGGGCAGGAGGCTGCCCGGTCGGACTGCGGCGCGGGATTTCGGCATTCGCCGGCAGGCGGGCGGCGCAATCCCTGCGTCCCCGTTTTGAGGCCCGTCCGGTGGAGGTCCCCCCAATCGTTCCCGGCAAGGCAACCGCTAGCGCCTGCCGATTGATTTCAAGATGCCCCGAAGGTAGCCTTCCGTTTGCGAAAATCCTTGAGAATCTTCTCGCTTCGGCACTTCGCACCCCCTCCTTCGCATCGTCCGTTGACCATCGGCGGCCCGTACTCAAGGTCTTCGCGTAGAAGTATTTATGAGCAATTCACCTCGCAACGACGCGAATCAGCCTTTGAGCTCCCAGGCCGCCGACCTCCTGGGGATCCACTTCAATCCGCAGGGGCCGATCGGCGACCCGCTGGACTTTGAAGGGCTCGATTTCGGCGATCTTGATCCGCCGGCCCCTCCGACCCCGGCTGCTCCCGCCTCCGCCGGCCCGGAAGCCCCCGCCTCCTCCGCCCCCGCTGCGGCGGCGAAGGATGACGACGACGATTTCTTTGACGACGGTGATTTTGGTGGGGGCCTGCTCGACGAGATCGACGAAGCCCCGACCAAGGGGACCGGAATCGAAGCGATCCTGGAGCCGCCGCCGCGCCGGGCTCCGGACCCGGAACCAGTCGCCGAGACCGAAACTGCTGACGAAGCCGCTCCGGCGGCCGCCAAGACCCCCGCCAAGGACGAATTCTGGGACGCCCTGGAAGGCTGGGACTGGAGTGCTCCGTCGGATCGCGGCCGTGATCGGTCCAGCTCGGACGTCGGCGAATTCGGGACCGCTCCGGCGGCCCGCGAGGAACGCCGCGATCGGGATTCAGGACGGGGACGTGGTCGTGGGGGAGATCGGGACCGCGGCCGTGGCCGTCGGCCGGATCGCGAAGGTTCGGGAGAGTCGGGTCGGAGCGAACGGCCGCCGCGCGAACCGCGCCGCGACCGGGAAGAGACCGTCGCTCGCGCTCCCCGCGAAGAGGTTGAACTGCGGGATGAACTGACCACCCGGGAAGAACGCCCGGAACCGCGTCGCCGTCCGCGCGACGAGGAAGGGGACCGCCCCGCCCGCGACGAGGAGCGTTCGGCTCCCCGCGGTGAGGGAGAACGCTCCGCTCCGCGTGGCGAGGGTGAACGATCGGCTCCACGTGGCGAAGGGGAGCGCCCGGCTCCGCGCGGCGAAGGCCGCCGGCGCGAAGAATCCCGCGAAGAGCGGGGTCCGCGTCGTGAACGGAGCGAAGAGCGCGGTGAGGGGCGGGGCGAAGGGCGTTCGCGCCGGCCGCGCCGTGAAGAAGAAGACCGGGCGCCGCGGGCCGAGAAGCCCCGCTCCGCTCCGGTCGACGACGATGCCTTCGGCGGTGGGCTGGAGTTCGAAGAGACCCGGCGGGCTGCCGAGCCGGCCGACTTCGAGGAAGAGCGGGAAGCCGCTCCGCCGGCCCGCGGCGAGCGCGAAGAATCGGACGATCGTCCCCGCCGTGGACGGGGCCGCCGCGGTCGTGGCCGGGGCCGCCGCGACGAGGAAGAAGAGCAGCCGACCCGCGCCGCCGCGCCGGTCGAGGCGGATGATGATCTCGAGTTCGGCGAAGAGCCCGCGCCGCAGGCCGCGGCTGCCGCCGAGCCGGAAGACGAAGACGGAAGCGACTTCGGTGTCGGCTTCGACGAGCCTCCCCGCCGGGCCCCGGCCCGTGGGGGACGCCGCGAAGAGTCGGGGCGCCGTGAAGAGCGGCCCCGCCGTGAACGCCCGGCCCGGGATGGGGACGAGCGTCCCGCCCGTCCGCCTCGGACGCGGCCTGTCGCGGACGCCGAGGAGCCGGCTGAGGCTCAGGCTGATCTGCCGCCGCCGCAGCTCGCCACGCGGGACGTTCCGACCTGGGAACAGGCAATCTCGATGCTGGTCCGCCGGCTCCGCGAGCCCCGTGGTGGTGGCCGCACCGGGGGAAGCAGTGGAGGAAGCGGAGGCGGAGGGGGACGTCGCGACGAAGGTCGCCGTGAGGAAGGGCGTCGCAGTGAAGGGCGCCGCGACGAAGGCCGCCGGAGCGAAGGTCGCCGTGACCGTGAAGAGGGACGCCGTGAAGAGGGACGCCGGGAAGAGGGGCGTCGTGAGGAAGGTCGCCGCGACGAAGGACGCCGTGAGGAAGGGCGTCGCGAAGAGAGCCGGCGGGATGAAGGACGCCGGGAAGAGGGACGCCGAGACGAAGGGCGTCGCGACGAAGGTCGCCGGAATGAAGCCCGTCGTGAGGAGTCCCGCCGCGACGAAGGTCGTCGTGACGAGAGCCGTCGCGATGAGGGAGCCCGTCGCGATGAGGGAGCTCGTCGCGATGAGGGAGCCCGGCGCGATGAGGGAGCCCGGCGGGAAGACGCCTACGGTCGCCGCGATGACGACGACTTCGGCAGTGAAGTCAGCAGCAGCCGCGACGAAGGGACCGGCAGCGGTCGTCGTGAAGGGAGCGGCGGAGGCCGCGAAGGGGGACGTCGCGAAGAAGGTGGACGGTCCCGCGGTGGTCGCTCCGGAGGTGGACGCCGCCGTGAGGGTGGCGACGACCGGTAAGGGCTGAGCTCTCTGTCGGATTGGTGCGGCGCGGGATGAGCGGAATCGCTCGTCCCGCGCGGTCACCCGGGGCAGGAACAGGTCACGGAGCGAGGGCGGGCCACACGCGCGATGATTGTTCCGGACGAGATCTCCTGGCTCCGCATGCTGTTCACGAACCGCGGAGGCGTCCTGACCCGGACGCTCCCCCGAGTGCTGGCGATTACGGGCGTGGCGACGCTCGTGACGTTCATTGCCAAGGCCGTCCCCTATGACTTCTCCGGGATGTCGCTGGCTCCGTTCCAGCTGATCGGGGTCGCTCTCGGCATCTTTCTGGCGTTCCGCAACAACGCCGCCTATGACCGCTTCTGGGAAGGGCGGAAGCTCTGGGGAGCGCTCGTCAACACGTCGCGGAGCTTCTCGCGGCAGGTGCTCACCCTCGTGGTTCCTCCCCGGGTGGGGGACACGGAAGTGCCGCAGCTCCGCGAGTTCCAGCGGGGGCTGATCCTGCAGTGCGCCGCGTTCTCGAGTGCCCTCCGGCATCACCTCCGCCGCGAGCCGCCGCTCGAGAGCCTCGGGAGGCTGCTGCCGGAGTCCGAGATCGCCGAGCTGCGGGGAGTGCAGAACGTGCCGATCGCGATCCTCCAACGGATGGGGGGGCGGATCCAGGAGGCGTGGCGCCGCGGCTGGATTCAGGACTACCACGTCCCGGTGTTCGAGCAGAGCCTGGTGGCGATGACCGACATCCAGGGGGCGTGCGAGCGGATCCTGAATACCCCCTTTCCGTTCCCGTACAGCGTCCTGCTGCACCGCATCGTGGCGGTCTACTGCCTCTGCCTCTGCTTCGCGCTCGAGCGGGAGGCGGGGTGGGTCACGCCGTTCATGGTGTTCTTCATCTCGCACGCCTTCTTCGGGTTCGACGAGATCGGCGACGAGCTGGAGCAGCCGTTCGGCCACGACCCGAGCGACCTGCCGCTGAACCAGCTCTGCGGCGTGATCGAGAACAACCTGCGAGAGATGCTCGGCGAGCGGAACCTGCCGCCGCTTCCGAAGCCGGTGAATGGCGTTCTTTCGTAGGTGGGCCTTCCCTGCAGACCTATTAAACACAAAGGCACAAAGACCTCACAAAGGGCACAAAGAGGAAGACGGAGAGCAGGACATGCTCTGGCATTCCTTGGTGTTCTTTGTGCCCTCTTGGTGCCTTGGTGTTTAGCACTTTCTGAAGTGTCACCAGGCCCTTCTCGCGGCGTCACTTCGGCCAGACGCTCTTCAGGAGCTCGGGGTTGAAGTGATTGATGCCGTAGAGGATCCCCGCGATCACGGCCGCGACGGCGGCCAGGTACAGGATCAGGCCGACGAACCCGAGCGTCCCGTCCTTGAACCGGGCGAGCATCTGCCACCACTTGCGGCGGTCGTACTGCTTCTCGAGCTTGGCGTACTCGCCGGCGAGGCTGCGGCTCTTGGCGTTCGCCTGCATCCGGCCGATCATCCGGCGGGCTTCGGCCTCGAAGGCGGGGACCTGCGGCAGCGGCAGGAACGGTCCCTTGGCGCTCGCGGCCACCTGCGTCGACGTCTCGATCTTGTCGGTCTTGATCGCCGCCAGGATCTGGCCGGTCGATAGCTTCGCGATGGTCGGCTTACCCTCCTTCACCATCCGGACGAACCACGTCCCGTCGGGGGAACCGGCTGCGCCCGCCGCCGCCGGGGCTCCCGGGGCGGCCGCCACTCCGGACGCCCGGTTGGCGGGCGTCTGTGGGCGAGCGGCCGCTGCAGGGGCCGGGGCCGTGTTCGATGCGGAGGAGGCCCGCGAGCCGGCCCCCCGCTGTTCCGCCTTCTGCGGGTGGTCGATGAATGAGAGGGTCGTCCCCGCGAGTCCCAGCGAGGAGAGGTCCCGAACGAACTCCTTCATCGACTGATAGCGGGCCTTGGGATCCTTCGCCATCGAGCGGTCGATCATCAGCGACAGCCGCTCGGGGATCTTGTTGTTGAGGCGGTGGGCCGGCGTGAAGGTCCCTTTCTCCTTGTTCGTGATCAGCTCGATCACCGACTCGCCGGAGAACGGGACCTTACCGGTGACGAAGTGGTACAGCGTCACCCCCAGAGCGTAGATGTCGGAGCGGTGGTCGACGTACTTGGCGTTCCGTGCCTGCTCGGGGGGCATGTAGTGCGGGGTGCCGAGGCCCGTGCCGCTCTGGGTCATCGACATGTCCTCGTCGGTCGCCTTGGCGAGCCCGAGGTCGGCGACTTTCACGACTCCCTTCTTCGTGACGAGGATGTTGTCCGGCTTGATGTCCCGGTGGATCATCTTGAGGTCGTGGGCGTGCTGGAGCGCCTCGGCGACCGTGATCGTCACCAGGAGCGCGTCGGCGACCGGCAGGATCTTCTGCTGGTCGACCCACGTCTGCATGCTCTGGCCGTCCATGAGTTCCATGGCGACGTAGTGCGTCCCCTTGTCTTCGCCGACGGCGTAGCAGCTCACGACATGGGGATGCTCCATCTTGGCCATCGAGCGGGCTTCGCGGACGAACCGCTCGACGAAGCCGGGCTTGTTCGCCAGCTCCTTCGCCATGACCTTGAGGGCACAGGGGCGGTCGAGGCTGATCTGATGAGCGAGGTAGACCGCTCCCATCCCTCCCTGGCCGAGCTTCCGCTGGATGCGGAAGTCGCCGATGACCGTCTCCGCGGCGGAGGGAGGGGGCGCGGCGGCCGATGAAGCAGGGGGGGACTGGGGGCCGACGACGGTCTCGTCGAGGTTCCCGGCCGGGGTGCGCGGGACGATGGTTTCCGCAAGCCCTTCGGCGGCGTCGTTTCCGGACGAGGCAGTCATCTTGAGGTCCCCGCAGACGATCCCGTGATAAACAACCAGCGGCCCCAGCGATCTGACGTCGGCATTATGGAGCGGCAGCGCGCCGGACGCCATTCCAGATTCGCCCCCGCTGAGCCGCAAAGGGACTCAGGGAATGACCGGAGCGTCGCCGGCGGGAGCATGGCCCGATCCGCCGAAGATCTCGAGCAGCGTCTTCCGCCTGAAGGCGAAGATCTCGAGAAGGTCTTTCCGGACGAACAGCGTGTGAACCAGCGGGCCGCCGGGAACGGCGTAGTCGACTTCGTCCCGCATCAGGGTTCCCCCCGCCTCCTCCGTGAACGTGTGGCGGTGGTGCCACAGCCGGTACGGGCCGCGGAGCTGCGCGTCGACGAACTGGTCGGGCGGGGCCCACTCGCTGATCCGGGACTGCCACCGGATCGGGATGCCGTGGATTCGGAGCCGGTAGTCGATCGTGATCCCGGGCCGCATCTCGATCGGCCGGGGGGTGACAACGTGGAAGTGGAGCCAGGGAGGGGTGATCGCCTCCAGCTGGAAGGCGTCGCCGAAGAACTCGAACACCGCGGCCCGCGGGGCGGGGACCCAGACCACGGTCCGCAGGCGGTAGACGCCGCGGCGGTCGGGGTGAGGTCCGATCTCCGGGAGATCGAGACGGGCGGTCTCGGCAGGAGGACGCCCCATCATGCCGAACCGAGGGGAGGGGCGTCCGGTCCGGTGTCGCCAGATCCTTCCGGACCCGCCTCATTGCTCGCCACGGCGAAGATCATGATGGCGGGGAGAGGGCTGCCGAGGACTACCGCGAGGATCGCCGCGAGGCCGACCCCGGAGAGGACCCCCAGCCGCGGGATTCCCCACGCACCGCCTGCCGCGACCCCGAGGAGCATCAGAAGTGTTGTCGGCAGTGTCAGGCCGCGGAGGCTGAGGTCCGTTTCGCCGAACCGGTCGTCCAGCAGGAGAGCGAGCCACGGGCCGACGGCGGCGAATCCTCCGAGCGTCCCCGCAATCAGGAGAGCGACGTGCTTCGACTCGGTGGGCCAGGAGACCGACGGCCAGATCCAGCAGAGTGCCAGGGCGAAGAGTCCGCACCCCAGTCCGATGGCCGCCGCTCGGCGGCCGATGGAACGCCTCCGGCCGCTGAGGAACCGCTGCTGGCGTTCCTCGGAGGCGGCTGCATCCGCCCGGACCGCCCCGGCGAAGTTCACATGGATCGGCTTGCCGATGTCGCTGGCCCGGGGGACTCCGGGCACGGCGGCAGGGGCCACGATCAGGCCCACGTTGTCGGCCCCGATCACGACCAGTTCGGTTCCGGAGTCGACCATCAGCCCGGTGGAGCGCGCCGAGTATCGACGGCCCGCCAGCGTGATCGCCCCGCTGGGACGGAGAGGACCGGTCGCGATCGCCCGGTCTCCCACGCGGACAGCCGCGTCCCCGCGCAGGGGACCACCGGACGCACTCACGGGTTGGCCCGAGGGATCCGCTTCGGTTCGTGACGCTCCGTCCATCGAATCCCCATCGATCCAGGTGGTGGGATCAGGAGGTGGTCCGAATCGATCAGGTCACGCTGCTGTCGATCCGCGATCAGCCGCAGCTGCCGCCGGCACCGACTTCGGCCGAGGGATCGCACATCGTCTTTTCGATCTCGGCGATCTTCTCGACGCGGCGCTGGTGGCGGCCCCCTTCGAACTCGGTCTTGAGCCATGTCTCGACGACGCGGCCGAGGATCCGGTCCCCCATCAGGTCGGCCGACAGGCACATCACGTTGGCGTCGTTGTGGCGGCGGCAGATCTCCGCGGCGACGTCGTCATGGCAGATGATGGCCCGGACGCCCCGGAACTTGTTGGCGGTGATGCACATCCCCATCCCGGTTCCGCAGATGAGGATCCCCCGGTCGATCTCGCCCGAGCCGACCATCTTCGAGACCTTGGCGGCGAAGTCGGGGTAGTCGACGCTGCTCGTGTCGGACGGGCCGCAGTCGATCGCCTCATGCCCCAGCTCGACGAGCTGGTTGAGGATCTGACTCTTCACGCGGACACCGCGGTGATCGCTGGCAACGGCAACTTTCATTTCGACGATGCTTTCTTTTTCCCCTGGAGGAGGTCATCCAGGAAGACTTCCAGAGCCTGGCGGATCTCCGCTCCGCACTCCTGATACACGGGCCATCCGCGTCCGATCGGATCGCTGATGTCCCGTCCGGGAGAGAGCATCCGCATCTTCTCCCTGTGAACCGGAAAATCATTATACAGCGTGTCGAGATGTCCGGCAGTCATCGCCAGAACATGATCCGCCTGGGCCAGGAGGTCGTCCGTCACCGGCTGGCTGCTGTGGTCCCGCAGATCGACCTGTTCCCCTTCCAGGAGGCGGATCGCCTCAGGGGCGGCGGGCATCCCGGTGACGGCGGAAACCCCTGCCGACAGCACGAGATACCCCTGCTGGGCGATTTCGTCCGGGGGGCAGCCGAGCCGTTCGGCGAGGATCCGGCGGAACAGCCCTTCCGCCATGGGGGACCGGCAGGTGTTCCCCGTGCAGACAAAAAGCACCATCACACTGCTCAGCCGGTTCAACATCGTTTCCGCCACAACACCTTCCTGGATCAGGTTCCAGCCTGTTTCGGTCGTCGCCGTCAGATCGACGACGGTCGGCCCCTGAGGGTGCCGCGGGGGACCCGCGTCGACCACCAGTTCGACTTCCGAAGCATGAATCCGGGCGACCTCCAGGCCGTCCGAGTCCCGCCAGGTCTTTCCCGAGGGGAGCGAGGAAACCGTCGCAACAATCGGCTCCTCATACTGTTCTGTAATTCGCCGCAGGAACGGATGGGCCGGGACACAGACCGGAACCTGCGACCGGCGGAGCAGGGCCTGGGTGGCCGGAGCGAGGTCGGCGAACGCGCCCGAGGCGGCGTCTCCCAACCGGAGGACGACCGGACCGGGCCAGCAGCGGCTCAGCAGCCGTTCGACCGCGACGGGGAGATTGCTTGTAAAGTCTTGCAGAGCGTCAAGATGAGGAAGCAGCAGCACCGCCATGTCGGTCCCGTGCCGCGCGGCGCTCTGGACGAGGTTCTCGGCCGCTTTGGGATTGGAGGCCGCGCCGGCAATGAGGTAACGGGTTTCCGATGGAAAGCCGACGAGGTCGCCCCGGCGCAGCGCGGCGCAGGCTTCGGCCGCGACCTCGATGAACGAGGTGGAGTGCCGGAGATCGACGACATGCGGCATGACTTCCTGTACGCCCTGGGCAACGACCAAAACCGCTGCCCTGCACGGAAATCCGTGCGACTGGCGCGATACGAACACACTACGCGACACCCTCCGGAATGTCACGTTTGTTCCCGGAAACTGCTGTTCACTCGCATCAGTGAACCGATATGAATTAGGATGCAAAGAATCTGGCGTGCCGCCGAGCGGCACGCGGGTTCGGGCTGCGGTGTTGATGTGAAGGATGGCGTGCGTGACACGTGAGCGGCACGCCATCTCGTCGTGAGGATTGTGCACAGGAGCAGCAGCAATGAGTGGTCCCCTGTCTCGTCGGACAGTTCTCCGAGGTCTCGGTGCGGCGCTGGCGCTCCCGTGGCTCGAGGCGATGGGACCCCGGAGCGCCTTTGCCGCTCCGGCCGCGGCCGCTCCCCTCCGGACCGCGTTCCTGTACATCCCCAACGGCGTCCAGATGGATGCCTGGGTCCCCTCCGAAGCGGGGGACCTCAAGCTCACGCCGACCCTCGAGCCGCTGGCCGCGCTCAAGGACAAGATCTCGGTCCTCTCGGGACTGACCCAGCGGAAGGCGTTCGCCAACGGTGACGGCGGCGGCGACCACGCACGTGCGCTCTCGACGTTCCTCACCGGGACGCAGGCCAAGAAGACCGACGGGGCCGACATCCGCGCCGGCGTCTCGGTCGACCAGCTCGCCGCCCAGCATGTTGGCCGGCATACCCGGTTCGCCTCGCTCGAAATCGGCTGCGACGCGGGAGCCCAGTCGGGCAACTGCGACTCGGGCTACAGCTGTGCCTACTCCTCCAGCATCTCCTGGCGGAGCCCGACCCAGCCGGTGCCGAAGGAAGTCAATCCGAAGCTGATCTTCGAACGGCTGTTCACGAACGGCCGCCCCGGCGAAACGACCGCCCAGCGGGCCCGCCGCCAGAAGTACCAGAAGAGCATCATCGACTTCGTCCAGGACGACGCCGCCAAGCTCCAGACGCAGGTCGGGATGGCGGACAAGCGGAAACTCGACGAATACCTGTCGGCGGTCCGCGAGCTCGAAGTCCGGATCGAGAAGGCGGGCAAGGCCCAGGGGGGCAAGCTCGTCGACGTTCCGGCTCCGGGGGGCGTTCCCGACTCCTACGAGGAGCACATCAAGCTCCTCGGGGACCTGATGGTCCTCGCCTTCCAGACCGACGTGACCCGCGTCTCGACGTTCGTCTTCTCGAACGAGGGGAGCAACCGCAGCTACAACTTCATCGGGGTCCCGGAAGGACACCACGACCTCTCGCACCACGAGAGCAAGGACGAGAAGCGGAACAAGCTGAAGCAGATCGACCTGTTCCACACCAAGCAGTTCGCCTACGTCGTCGACAAGCTGAACTCGATCAAGGAAGGGGACAAGACCCTCCTCGACAACTCGATGATCCTGTTCGGCAGCGGCATCGGGGACGGCAACGCCCACAACCACGACAACCTGCCGCTCGTCATGGCGGGGAACTGCGGCGGCCGGTTCAAGGCCGGCCAGCACTACAAGTTCGCCAACGAAACGCCGCTGACGAACCTGTACCTGACGATGCTCGACTGGCTCGACGTCCCGTGCGAGAAGCTCGGCGACAGCACCGAGCGGCTCAAGGGGATCGGCTGAGGTTGAGCTGGCCGCGGTGCTGGGCGGACAGGATTCAACACCAAGGCACCAAGAAGTCACAAAGACACGAAGAGCGTTGCTCGGCAACGGGGCCATGTCTTTCTTTGTGACCTTGGTGCGACCTTCGTGTCTTGGTGTTTAAGGTCTTCTTCCTCCGCCATCAGTTGGCGAAGCGGACCCAGACCGTCTTGAGGTAGCCGGTCTCGAGGCAGTTCGTGGCGATCGGGTGGTCGGAGCCTGCGCCGGCGGTGTGGATGATTTGGGCTCGCCGGTCTTCCGGCACGGCTGCGATCACGAGCCGTCGAAAGTCCTCTTCGGCCAGGAGACCCGAGCAGCTGCAGGTCACCAGTAGGCCGCCCGGGGCGACCAGCTGCATCGCCAGCCGGTTCATGTCGAAGTACTTCCCCTTGCCGCTCGATTCCTCTTCTCGGGAGTGAACCAGCTTCGGCGGATCGAGGACGACCACGTCGTACTTCTGGCCGTTTGCCCGCATGTCCCGCATGTAGTTGAACGCGTCGGCGTGGACGTAGCGGATCTGCTGCTTGTTGATCCGTGAGTTCCGCTTCGCCTGGGCGATCGCCGTCTCGTCGAGGTCGACCCCCGTCGTCTCACCGGCATTGCCGCGGGTCTTGGCTGCGACCGAGAAGCCGCCCGTGTAACAGCAAAGGTCGAGCACGGACTTGCCGGCGGTCCATTCGGTCAGCTTCTGGCGGTTGTCCCGCTGGTCGCAGAAGAACCCGGTCTTGTGGCCGGCGGCGAACTGGATCTCGTACCGCGTTCCCCGTTCCGTGACCGCGACGCTGCGGGGGAGGTTCGAGGAGCCGAACGGCTCCGCCTCGAACCCTTCATGGTCGAGGGTCCGGGGGGCGGGGATCACGATCCAGTGGGGAGCGTCCATCAGCGTCGAGAGGAGCTCGGCGATCGCGCCGGCCCGCTGGTACATCGCGAGGCTGAAGACTTCGAGGGCCAGGACTGGCCCGTAGCGGTCGACGACCAGTCCCGGGAGCCCGTCCCCTTCGGCGTGGACGACCCGCCAGGCATCGGTGGTCTCATCGAGCTTCAGGAAGTCGCGCCGGAAATCGATCGCGGAATTGAGCTGCTCCGTCCACCACTCGACGTTCGCCTGCTGCTCGCCGCGGGTCAGGATCCGGACGGTCGCCTCGGCCCGCAGGTTGAACAGCCCCTGGCCGAAGTGGATCCCGCCGGGGAGCCGGAGATTGACGAGGTCCCCCGGCCGGGCGCGGCGGTCGATGTCCCCCAGCCGCTTGCGGAACAGCGTCGCGCTGTTGGTGGGGGACTTGATCTCCACGAACGGGAGCGGCTTGCCGGGCTCCAGTTCCAGGGACCGCTGAACGAGGTGGTCCGGCGAGAGGGGAGGGCGGGGAGCGTCGTCGTAGAACTCGGGCCGCGGCTCGTAGGTCTGCGTCGGGCGCGGGGGACGGGGAGCCCGCGACGGGGGGGGACCATCGCCCAGCCGTCCCGGCGGACGTCCGGGGGGGCGGGGACGGCCTGCCGGTGGACGTCCCGAGTACCCCTGCGAGGGGCGATCGGCGGGGTGACGGGATTCGTTGGAGGGACGGCGGCGAGGGGTGGGGGGCATTGCAGGGAGAGCGTTGTCGATAGAGAGGCGAAGGCCGCCGTCAGGGCCGCGACGAGTTCGCAAACTGCGGAACGATCGCCGCGTGAGCGGAAAGGAAACGGATTCGGCCGGACGAGATCTCAGGGAGAATCCGGTCCGGCCGCTCAGGGGCAGGGGGGCGAATGTTCGGGACTGACGTTCAGCGGGGAGCGAGTCGGAAAAACGACCGGTTCCGGGGACCTGTGGCTACTTGTCGAGCCGCTTCTTGTCCTCGTCGTCGTCCCCTTCACCCTCTTTCATCCCCTTCTTGAAGGAGGTGACCGAGGAGCCGAGGTTCCGCATCGCGTCCGGGAGCCGGCTGCCGAAGAGGAGCAGAACGACCACCAGGAGAATCAGCCACGCCATGGGCTGCATCAGATAGGCGAGAACCATGATTCCCCTCGATTCCGGGCGACCAGGCACCCGCGCTGTTGACTGTGACCGATTTCCGTCACGGACGATTCCGCCGACCGTGGCCGACAACTCCTTGGCTGTCGTTATCTTACGGCGACCTACCCCCCTTCGAAAGGGGCCAGCCGCGAATGTGCCGTCGATTCCGGGGCGAATTCGCCACAAGCCCCTCACGACCCGCGACTTCGGACGCCTCGTCGTCGGCGGGTCACTTGCCGCCGGTGGCGTCGCGGTTGAAGCCGGCGGTCGCCGTCTCCCAGGTCCGGATCATCTCCGCCAGCCGCTCGGGCTGCCGGCCGGCGAGATCGGTCGATTCGGCCCGGTCGGTGGCCAGATCGTACAGGCTCCAGGGATCGTCCTTGGCGGCGACGATCTTCCAGTCGCCGATCCGGAGGGCCCGGTTCCCCTCGTGGAGCCACCAGAGGAACGGGCGATCGGGAGCCGCATCCCGTTCGAATGCGCCGACGAGACTGCGGCCCGGCAGGGGCGGAGCATCTGCCGGCAGGCTCGCGGGACTTCCCCCTGCCAGTTCGAGGGCAGTCGGAACGATGTCGATCAGGTGCCCGGAGGTCTTCCGGAATGCACCCCGGTCCTTGAGCCGCGCCGGCCAGTGGACGATGAGGGGCGTCGAGATTCCCCCCTCGTGGACCCAGGTCTTGTGACGCCGGAACGGGGTGTTGGCGGCGTTCGACCAGCCGGGGCCGAGGCAGAGGTAGGTCTCGTCCGATCCCGGAGGGGCGGTCCGGTCGTGCCCTCCGCCGCGGACCATGATCTCGGCGCTCGCTCCGTTGTCCGAGGCAAAGAGGATGAGGGTGTTGTCGAGGGCCTGCATCGCCTCGAGCTGCGCGAGGATCCGCCCGATCTCGCGGTCCATCCGGTCCACCATCGCGGCGTGGATCGCCATCTTGTCTGCCTGGAGCTGCCGCTGTTCGTCGGTCAGCGTCTCCCAGGCGAGCGGGCGGTTCACTTCACCCGGCCCCAGCTTCTCGAAGGCGTCCGGGAAGTCATACGGCGGGCCGACCTCCCGTTCAGGGGCGGAGAGCGTCGTGGTCACGAGCCCCATCGTCCGCTGCTTCTCGAACCGCACCGCGCGGATCTTCTCCCAGCCCGCCCGGTAGACCTCGCGGTAGCGGGCGATGTCCTCCGGCAGCGCGTGCAGCGGGAAGTGGGGGGAGGTGAAGGCGACGAACTGGAGGAAGGGGGTTTTCGAACTCTGGGCCGCATGCTCCTTGAGGCACTGGACCGCATGGTCCGCGATGCTGACCGTGACGTACTCGTTGCTTCGCGGATCGCTGATCGGAAGCTTCTGCCCATCGACCAGGATGTTGCGGGGGTGGAAGTACGAGTTGTGGTCTTCGAGCTGGAACGACCGGGCAAACCCGTTCTCGAGCGGCTTGCCGTCGATGTGCCACTTGCCGGAGTGGTACGACCGGTAGCCGAGCGGCGCCAGCCGGGCGGGGAGCAGGGGAGCCCACTCGGGGCGGGTTCCTCCTCCGCCGCTCTTCACGCCGGGGACGGTGTCCCGCCGGACCTGCTGGGCGTAGTAGCCGGTCATCAGGGCGGCCCGCGACGGCCAGCAGCGGGCGGTGTTGTAGAACTGCGTGAACCGCAGGCCATTCTGCGCGAGCCGGTCGAGGTTCGGCGTCGCGATCTCGCTCCCATAACAGCCAAGGTCGGAGTATCCGAGGTCGTCCGCCAGGAGAATGAGCAGATTCGGCGGCGGATCGGCGGCCCGGGCTGAGCTGGCTGCGCTGAAGAGCGCGGACAGGAGCGTGACGAAGAAACAGAGAAGGGCCGGCCGGGTCGACGGTGGGACGTTCATTGCGGTGGGACTCCGGTCGGAAGGAGAGTCGAGGGGGGAGAGTGAGATGCCAGGAGAACCGCTACGACTTCCGGCTGCTCCGCATCGCGGCGACCACTTTGGGGCCCGCCTTGGTCCCCTTGGCGAAATGGCGGTACGCGGGGCTTTCGATCGGGACCAGCGTGATTCGGCCCTCGGGATCAAAGTGAATCCCCCAGCCGTACTTCTTCGGCAGGGCCGAGGCCCGCAGGCAGGCGTGCGGCTTCGAGAAGAATTCGTCCCACAGCTCCCGGCGGCGAGCCTTCGCCTCCTTGGGCGAAAGCCCCAGCCGGCGGACGTGGACCGCGAACTGGATCTCCTGCTGGGTGTACTTCCCCGGGGCCGCGGAGAGCAGTTCGTACTCGAGCTGCGGGATGGTCGGCTGTTCGCGCGGCTCCGGAACCTTCGATTCCGTCACCACGGAGTCGGGTGCGACCGTGATGAACGTGTCGAAATAGTTCCACTTCGGGTCCGGGAGGGGCGCCATGGTCGAATCCGATCCGCTCGCGAGTGTCGGCCTGTCCGGTTCTCTCCGCGGTCTGGCGTGACTCTACACCGCCGCCCGCTTTCCCGTTCCGTCCCGCTCGATGTGCTCCATCCCGCAGCCGCCGGCGGTCGGCAGCATCTTATGGGGGCTGCACCGGCCGTCGGGGTTGAATGCCTTGCGGAGGTCTTCCATGACGGCGATGTCGGTCCGCGTAAAGAGATAGTGCCGGTGCTCGTGGCCGCCGTGGGTCGCGCCGTTTTCCGGCGGGCACATGAAGCTGATCTTCTCGACCCCGATGCCATGCTCGCCCGTGACGCTCCCGCCGAGCTCGATGCATTTCGCCAGGATCGCATCTCCCGCTTCGACGACCCGGCGGGTCTGGGCCGCGTCCCGCTCATCGAACAGGAGGATCGGATGGATGTTCCCGTCCCCGGCGTGGAACACGTTGACGATCCGGATCCCGTACTTCTCGCTGGTCTGCGTGATGAACTCGAGGATCTCCGGGAGCTTGGTCCGCGGGACGACCCCGTCCTGCGTGCAGTAGCTCGGGCTCAGCCGGCCGATCGCCCCGCACGCTTGCTTGCGGCACTTCCACAGGAGCTGCCGCTCGCTCGGGGTGTTGGCGGAGCGGACTTCCCGCGCGCCGGCAGACTTGCAGAGATCGATGATCTTCCTGGCCTCTTCGTCGACGCCGACTTCGAGGCCGTCGACCTCGATCAGCAGCACCGCCCCCGCGTCGAGCGGGAACCCGAAGTGGAACGCCGCTTCGAGCGCACCGACGATCCCCTGGTCCATCATCTCGAGGGCCGCGGGGACGATCCCCGCCCCGATGATGGCGCTGATCGCTTCCGTGGCGGCCTTCACGCTCTCGAAGACTCCGAGCATCGTCCGGTAGGCGGCGGGGTCGCGGGTGAGCTTCACCCAGACCTTAGTACAGATGCCGAAGGTCCCTTCGCTTCCGACGAACAGGCCCGTCAGGTCGTAGCCGGCGTTCTCCTCGCAGGGGCCGCCGAGCTGGACTACCTGGCCGTCCGGGAGGACCACTTCCGCCCCGAGGACGTGGTTGACGGTGACTCCGTACTTGAGGGTGTGCGGGCCGCCGGAGTTCGTGGCGACGTTCCCGCCGATCGTGCAGGCCCCCTGGCTCGAGGGGTCGGGGGCGTAGTGGTAGCCGGTCCCCTTGAGGCGGTTCGTCAGGTGGACATTGACGAGCCCCGGTTCCACGACGGCGTACCGGTCCCGGACATTGACCTCGACGATCCGCCGCATCCGGGTCAGGCAGATCATGACCCCGCCGCCGACCGGCAGGGTTCCACCGGCGAGGCTCGTCCCCGCGCCCCGCGGGACGAATGGGATGTCGAAGGCGTTGCAGGCCTGGACGACCCGAACCACCTGTTCGGTCGTGGTCGGGAAGACGACGACGTCGGGGGCCTTCTTCTCGACCACGTAGCCGTCGCACTCGTAGACGAGCAGCTCGTCGGTCCGGCCGATCAGGCCCTCCTCGCCGACAATCGTTCGCAATTCCGCCAGCAGCGTCGCTTCCACCGACTTTCTCCTTGTTCGTCCGGTCAAGACCACAGACTACCGTTTCGCGTCCCGCGGGCGAGCATCCGCCCGCCCCAATGCAAGGTTTTCCCGACTCTGCCGCCGCCGGAAGGCTTGCAGCGCCGCTCCGGTCTCGCGACAAAACGCCGTTCTCTTTCTTCTCAGGAGCGGCGGATGCTGCGGTCCCTTGTGTTTCTGGCTCTGCTGGGGCTGAGCGCGGTCGCGCTCGGGGATGATTCGCTGGAGCGGGTCCAGAAGAGCGGCAAGCTCGTCTGGGGTGCGGACCAGGAGGGGGGGGGACCGTTCGTCTACGCCAAGGACGACGACCCCAACACGCTGATCGGCTTCGAAGTCGAGCTGGCGGACCTGATCGCCCGGAAGCTCGGGGTGAAGGCGGAGTTCAAGCAGGGGCAATGGGAAAAGCTCCCGGACGTTCTCGACCGGGGGGACATCGACATCGTCCTCAACGGGTATGAGTGGTCGAACGAGCGGGCGGAGCGGTATGCGACGTCGCGCCCCTACTACATCTACGAGCTGCAGCTGCTCGCCCGCAAAGACGACGCGACGCTCGGCGACTGGCCGGACCTCGAGAAGCCGGTCGACGGGGAGAAGCGGCGGATCGTCGTCCTCGGAGGCTCGGCGGCGGAGGCGTACGTTCAGGAGCATCTGGGGGACAAGGTCGAGATCGTCCGGATCGACGGGATCACCGACGCCATGCGGGCAGTCGAGCTCCACTCCGACGGCATCGACGCCAACCTCCAGGATTCGCCGATCGTCACCTTCTACCTGCAGGGGGGCTTTCCCGGGCTGAAGAAGGTCGGACGGCCGGTCGGCAAGAACTACTACGTGGCGATGGGACGGAAGGCCGACGTCGCCCTGATCAACCGGATCAACGACATCATTCTCGAGGCCCGCAACGACGGCAGCCTGCGGAAAATCTACGACAAGTACGGCCTGTGGAACGTCACGCAGGAGACCGAGGCGCTCGAGATCGACCCCGGCAAGACCAACGCCCCCAACGCCTTTCAGGCGACCCGCGGCTGGGCGGTCGTGAAGAAGTACGCCCCGTTCCTGGTCCGGGCGGCGTGGGTCACCGTCCTGCTGTCGATCAGCGCCATGCCGCTGGCGGTCCTGACGGGGATGATCATCGCGATCTGCCGGCTCTACGGCCCGCCGCCGCTTCGGATCCTCGGGACGTTCTACGTCGAAGTCGTGCGGGGGACGCCGCTCGTCCTGCAGCTCTACACGATCTTCTTCCTGCTCCCCGAGATCGGGATCCGCCTCAGTGCCTTCACCGCCTCGGTGATGGGGCTGGCGATCAACTACTCGGCGTACGAAGCGGAAATCTACCGGGCCGGGATGCAGGCGATCCCGAAGGGGCAGTGGGAGGCGGCGACGTCGCTCGGGATGTCGAGGTGGCTGACGCTCCGGCGGGTCATCATTCCGCAGGCGACCCGGATCGTGATCCCCCCGATGACCAATGACTTCATCGCCCTGTTCAAGGACACGGCGGTCTGCTCGATCATCACCGTCGTCGAGCTCAGCAAGGAGTACTACATCCACGCCCGGAGCACTGGGGCGGTGGTCGAGCTCGGGATCGTGACGGCGCTCCTGTACCTGATGATGAGCTATCCGCTGTCGAAGCTGACGACGCACCTCGAGAAGCGGCTGCAGGGACCGAAGATCTGAAACGGGATGTCGGTTGCCGGTTCCCGTGCGGGGTCCCGGCCGCGCTGTTCATGAGGCGGAATCGTCCCAAGCCGTTGGCTCCGTTGCGCCTCGTAACGGACTGCGTACTGTTGATCGAAATCTCACGCCGCGCGCCGCCAATTGTTGCTTGCCGCTGCCGGGAACGAGACGTAGCATGCAGTCGAGCTCTTCGGAGTTCACACCTCTGCGGTGTACGACAACGGACTGTTAAGTGCGCGGACCCTACAACCATCTCTCAGGGAATTGCGTTCTTTTGGCTGCGTGTATATCCGGGTGTCCGATTCGTCGGCATTCCGGCTCACACAACCCGAAAGCGTGATTTCCACCTTAAGAGGCGGGTCCTGCAGAACGGTTCGAACGGCACAGGCGGAGGTTTGTTTTTGCGCTGAGGGTCCCCGCGGGGACTCAGGCTCCGGGCTGGGCCGCTTGCTCCCCGGGACCGATCGCTCAAGAATGGCCGGACTTGAGGCAGCATCCTTCTGATTCTCTCTGACGAGGCTCCCATGCGCACTGGGACGGGGACCACGGTCGTTCGAAACGGGCAGCTCATCCTCGGAACCGGCGCTCCGCCGATCCCCGACGGCGCCCTGGTGATCCTTGACGGGCGGATCGACTTTGCCGGGGCCGCTCGAGACCTCCCGCCGCTTGATCCCGGCGCCGCTGTGCGGCAGATCGACGCCCGCGGCGGGACGATCCTGCCGGGACTGGTGGAGGCCCACTTTCATCCGACGTACTTCAACGTCGCGGCCCTCGAAGACCTCGATATCAAGTACCCCGTCGAGTACGTGACGCTGCTCGCCGCCTGCAACGCCAAGCTCGCTCTCGAGTGCGGCTACACCTCCGCCCGGAGCGGCGGGAGCCTGTTCAACATCGACTTCTGGCTTAAGAAGGGGATCGAGGAGGACCTGCTCCCCGGCCCCCGGCTGGCGTCGAGCGGTCGGGAGATCTGCGGGGCAGGGGGGCTGATGGACTGGAACCCCGATTTCCGGAAGATCGGGATGGAAGGGCTCGTGCTGCTGATCAACGGCCCGCACGAGGCCCGTCAGGCGGTCCGCAAGCTGGTGAAGGACGGCGTCGAATGGGTCAAGACCTATCCGACCGGCGATGCCGCCGCGCCGGACGTCAACGACCACCACACGCTCTGCATGACGTTCGAGGAGATGCACGCCGTCGTCGAGACGGCCCACAACCATGGCCTCAAGGTGACCGGTCACTGCCGGGCGACCGAGGGGATCAAGAACGCCCTTCGCGCCGGCTACGACGCGATCGAGCATGGGACGTTCATGGACGACGAGGCGCTCGACCTGCTGCTGACCCGCGATGTCGGCTGCGTCCCCGCCCTCTACTTCGAGCAGGCGAGCATCGACCGAGGGCCGGAGTTCGGGATGAGCCAGCGGGTCATCGACGGGCACAAGGAGACGCTGGAAGGGGGAGCCGAGAGCGCTCGAAAGATCCTCCGGGCGGGAGGCCGGCTGGGGATGGGGGGCGACTACGGCTTCGCCTGGAACCCCCACGGGGACTACGCCAAGGAGCTGACGTTCTTCGTCAACTACGTCGGGTTCACGCCCCTGGAGACGATCACCTGCGCCACCCGGAACGGAGCGGAGATCCTCGGGCGGAGCCACGAGATCGGGACGCTCGAAGCGGGGAAGCTGGCGGACGTCCTGATCGTCGACGGAGATGTTCTCAAGGACATCTCCGTTCTCGAAGACCGCTCGCGGTTCATCGCCGTCCTGCAGGGAGGCGTGATCAAGGCGGGCCGCATGGCCTTGCCCGCATCACTCTGAGGCGTTGCGGCTTCGCTGAAGAGTTAAACACCAAGGCACCAAGAGGTCACAAAGAACACCAAGGAAGGGAAGAACGGATCAGGCGTCCCTCTTCTTTGTGTTCTTGGTGACCCCTTGGTGTCTTGGTGTTTAAGCATTCCCTCTCAGGCCGCACGGGCTGCCGACTGGTCGCCGGTCCCCTCTTCGAACCGGGCTCGGAGCTTCTCGGCGAAGTCGAGGTCCGGCTTCAGGATCGCGTGCTTGTACTGCTCGAGGCTCCCGCCGGGAGCAGACTGCCGGGACCGCATGTACCGGGCCCAGGTCCCGTTGGCGAGGGGCCGGACCGCGATTGTGTCGAGCCGCCGCGTCGCCCGCTTCTCTTCGTACTCGACGTTCGTCGCCCGCAGCCGGGCGTCGATCGATTCGGCGAACTGCCGGACCCGCCGCTCGCAGTGGATCGCGCCTGCTTCGATCAGGAGCTGGTACCGCGGCGGATCCCCCCATTCGGGGCAGAGGGTCACCGGCGGCAGGGGCATGTCCGCCTCGCGGCTGGCATCCCGCAGCGCCTCGGCCACCTGCGACTCGGTGAGCTTCTCCCCCGTGATGCTCGAGATGTGCGCCCCCTTGTGGCGGAACTCGAGCTCGGGGGTCGTCCCGTGGAAACCGGTGCAGCGGACGACGTCCCGGATGTCGTACCGATAGAGCCCCGAGACGGTCGTCAGCAGGATGAAGTAGTCCTGGCCGACTTCGAGCTCATCTCCCAGCAGCACCGTCGGATCGGCCGAGTCGATCTCGTCGACCGGCACGAACTCGAAGAAATGGGTCTGGATGTCGAGCGGGCCGGCGGAGGTGTCCCCCCGCAGCGGAATCGTCATCCGCCCTTCGCTGGCGGAAAGGCCGTGATCGCGGATCGCCACCGGCCCGTACCACTCCCGGAGCTGCGGCAGGTACGCCCCGACGCTCCCGGCGGTCCAGACAGCGAGGATCTGCAGGTCGCGCCACAGGTCAGCGGGACGGAGCCGCCCTTCGCGGGAGAGGATCCGCTCCAGCTCACGTGCCCGGCCGACGTCGCGACGACGGCTGACCCGGCCGAGGCTCTTGCGGATCGCCGGGGAGATCTCGAACTCCGACGAGAGGGTCCCGTCGTGAAGGTCGCGGATCAGGTGCCGGGCATGGCGGTCCGCGAGGCGAGCGATCTGGAGCAGCGTGCTCGGGTTCGCCGTCATCATGATCCCGACGTGGGGGTCCGCCACCCCGGCCCGGAGCGCCGCGTAGTACTTGGCGTCCGGATCGCCGATCTTCGTGACGGCATCCGGGATCGTGTACATCAGCTTGACCGCCGGGCTCTGGAGCTGCTGCACCAGGCCGCTGATGTTCCCGCAGGGGATCCCGCCCGGGGTCCGGAATTTGTCGTAGTCGCTCGCCGCCTGAAAGATGTTCAGGAGGTGCATCCGGGGGTGGGCGTCGAAGCTCCGGATCCCCCAGATCTGCCAGCCGCGGCGGTAGTCGTCGACGAACCGGCGGGTGATCGGCACGTACTTCGTGGCTGCGGTCGTTCCGCTCGAGAGGGCGAACATGACCGGCGGATTCCGCTCCCCGAGGAGGGCGGTCCGCTCCCCCTGCATGGTCCGTTCGACGTAGGGGAGGGCCCGCTCATACCCGGCGACCGGGAGGGCCCGCTGGAAGTCGGCGATCGAGCGGACCCGGTCGAGGCCGTGGTCCCGGCTGAAGGCGGAATCGGCGTTCAGACGCAGGATTTCGCCAAGGATCTTCTGCTGCGTGCCGCGGCAATCCTGGAGCAGCGAGACGAAGTGGTCCGCCTGCCGGCGGCTGCGGAGCCGGACCGGTGTTGCCGCCAGACGTCGCAGATGTCGCCACATCGTCGATGCTTTCCGGAAACGGCAGGAATTGCCACAGCTTTTCCGGGTGGCCCGGGCTAGGCTTTGTTAAACTGATATCGCCCTTCAATGCTGGAACGTTCACGGTTTTCCCCCCTCAATCCCAGGAAAACTCGCGAGCAATGTCGATTGCCGAACTGAGTCCGTATCGTCCGAAGTCCTCGGGAGAAATCCCGGTCATCGACATCGAGCGGGTCGCGGCGGTCGACCGCAAGCACCGCCTGCTGGCGGAGTATCTGGGGCTCAAAGGGGTCGACGGGCTGCTGCTGCAGGGGGCCGCAAACTTCGCTTGGTTTACCGCAGGGGGAGAGAACACCCGCGCCGGAACGAGCGAGCCTGTGGCGTCGCTGTTCGTCACGAAGGATGCCCGCGTCGTCCTGACCAGCAACGTCGATTCGGGGCAGCTCTTCGACCGGGAGCTCAACGGCCTCGGGTTCCAGCTCAAGGAGCGTCCCTGGCAGGAGACGAACGGCATCCTGTGCCAGGACATGTGCCGCGGCCGGAGTGTGCTCGCGGATCAGGGGCCGACCGGCATCGATCGGGAACTCGCCGACTTCCGCCGCGTGCTCGATGACGCCGAGTCCAACGCGCTCCGCGAACTCGCGCGGGATGTCGCGCATGCCGTCGAGGCGACCGCCCGCAACCTGCAGCAGGGGGACCGGGAGACCGAGATCGCCGGCCATCTCTCGCATCGCCTGCTGCGTCACGGGATCACGCCGGTTCGGATGCAGGTGATGGCGGACGGGCAGGGGCACCGCTATCGGCACTGGGGCTTCGGCGACGAGCCGGTGAACCGGCATTGCGTCATCTCCGCGGTCGGCCGCCGCAAGGGACTGCACGCGTCGGTGACCCGGTCGCTCTGCTTCGGCCAGCCTCCGGGAGCGATGATCGAGACGCACCACGCGGCGACGCTGCTCTTGGCGACGGCGATCTATTTCTCACACGCCGGTTGGGAGCTGGGAGAGGTCTGGAAGCGGGTCCACCGCATTTACGAGAAGCTCGGTATTGCCGACGAATGGCGGCTCGCGGATCAGGGAGCGACGGCCGGCTATGACCTGGCCGGAATCGTCGTGGCCCCCGAGGAGAAGCGTCCGCTCGCGAGCGGGATGGCACTCGACTGGCATCCGAGCGTCCGCTTCGCGGCGACCGGCGAGACGGTCCTGGTGCAGGGGGAGAAGCCGGAATGGCTCACCCGGCCCGAGCAGTGGCCGATGATCACGGTCAACGTCAAAGGGGAGTCGGTCAGCTGCCCGGACATGCTCTGCCGCGAGACGGCCAGCACGTGGCAGTGACCTGAGCTCTGGTCACTCTGTCGTCGGCCGATTGGCTTCCGTGTCGTCCTGCTACTTCTTCTTTCGCAGGACGTAGATCACGTCCTGGCTCCACTCGGAGACCGGTTCCGGCTTGTCGATTTCGCAGCGGAACGTGTAGGTCTCGGCGACTTCGAACTGCGGGACGCGCGAGAACAGGGCCTGCATCTGGGCCGCGGTGTAGGTCCGGTAATGCATCTCGTCCTGGATGCGGAATTCGGTCGTCGGCGTGACGACGTCGATGTTCATCCCGAGGTGCTCCATCCGTCCGGCGCGGTCAAGCTTCTTGGTCCACATGTAGGAGGTGACCGAGGTCCCCCCCCGCTTGCCGGTCCAGGACTCCTCGTCCATCAGCTCCCCCTTGCCGGCGAGCAGGTGCAGCCCCAGCAGGTAGACGCCACCTGGGTTCAGCGCCTCGGCCATGCAGCGGATGTGTCCTTCCGCCTGCTCCTCTGTGCCGAGGTGCCGGAAGGTGTTGATCAGGTTGAAGGCGGCGTCGACCCGCTTCTTGAGCTGGAAGTTCGACATGTCGTCGACGGTGACGCTCTCCGGCAGTCCGTGGCGGCGGAGCCGCTGGTTGCAGTAGTCGACCGCCTTGGGGTTGAGATCGTTCCCGGAGAGCTCGTAGCCGAGCTTGGTGAGCTTCACCAGGAGCCGGCCCGTTCCGCAGGCGGGCTCGAAGACCCGCTTCACCTTCCGCTTCGCATGCTTCTGGAAGCAGGCATCCAGGAACTTGACCTCCTTCGCCCAGTCGGCGTTGAAGATCATGTCGTAGTACTTCGGGAAGTCGTAAATGCTCGAGGAGATCGTCTTGGGCATCGGAGAGGTCGCTGCGAGGGGAGGGGATGGGCGAGATTAGGCCAAGTCGAACCGTGATCGCCACCCTGACAGTCGAGTGATTTCGCCGGAGCAAATTGCAGCGGTGCTGGATCAACAGGAAGGGGAAAAGTCAATTTCCCGAAGAACGGCCGGGCGCGGGGGAAAGAGATTGACACTTCGGAGCAGTCCCCCCAGAATCGCCGACACTTAAGGATGTGTTGATCTGACCGTCCTGCGGCCACCTTTCTTGCTCACTTCTGCTTCATTCTTGAGGGTCCTATGCGACGGAATCGTTCGCTGCGCGGCTTTACGCTGATTGAGCTGCTTGTCGTGATTGCCATTATCGCGGTTCTCGTGGCGATTCTGTTGCCTGCGGTCCAGCAGGCCCGGGAGGCGGCGCGGACCTCGCAGTGCAAGAACAACATGAAGCAGATCGGAATTGCGCTGCACAGCTACCACGAGACGTTTGGCATGTTCCCGATGAGCTTCCAGATCGGAGGGAATTACACCGAGGCGGGGGCGCGGGCGACCCGGTCCTGGTGCCAGTTCATCCTTCCCTACATCGATCAGTCGGCTCTCTACAACAAGATCGATTTCGGCATGCACTTCGACGGCGCTGCGATGCCGGTGAATCCGGCGGCCCAGCAGAACAACGCCGTGGCCCAGACGGCGCTCCCCAGTTTCATCTGCCCCTCCGATTCGTCCCATCTCAGCGGGAAGTTGACGGGGCGGGCCAATGTGAACGGTGGAGTGGCCTACGGTATTACGAATTACAAGCTTTGTGCTGGTGCCAACTGGGCCTGGGGAACGTTCCAGCGGACCGCCAATGGAGGCCGCAACGGGGGATCCAATAATGGTCTTGACGCCGGCGACGGGTTCATGTGCCGCAATGACGGTGGTGTCTGGACTACGACCAAAATGGCCCACCTGAAGGACGGCTCGAGCAATGTTTTTGCTGCCGGGGAGGCGATTCCCGGGCTCTGCACCCACACGATGTGGTACTGGTTCAATGGGAGCACGGCGACGGCGGCCGTTCCGCTGAACTACCCGCTGCTGAACAACATCGGTGCGGGAGACTGGCCGAACAACTACTCGTTCATGAGCCAGCATACCGGGGGAGGCAACTTCCTGATGGGGGACGGTGCCGTGAAGTTCGTCTCCGAGAACATCGACCTGACGGGCTATCGCAACCTGGCCACGATCGACAGCAAGGATAAATCGCCGGTCGTCGAGTGACCGTCGCGTGAGGACCTGGGGCGGGGTTGTGGCCGTCCGCGACCCCTTGGCAAGCCGGCTTGCGGTGGACGGCATTCTGTTCCGTGCTTTGGGGATCGTGAGCGCTCATGAGAATTCTGCTGGCTGGACTGTTCCTCCTTGTGGGATCGGGGTGTGGCGGGGGGAAACCGAAGGGGCCCGATCTCGTGCCGGTCACCGGCACGGTGGTCTACAAGAACGCTCCGTTGTCGGATGTCAATGTCACCTTCCTCCCGGAATCGGGCCCTGCCGCGACCGGGAAGACCGGGGCGGACGGGAAATTCGCCCTGTCGACAAATGGACAGTCCGGCGCAGTGGCCGGGAAGCACAAGGTCGGCGTCTCCAGCACGGCCATTCCGCCGATGCCGGGGACGCCCGACGCGAAGTCGACGGCTCCCCCCGCGTTTCCCGCAAAACTCGGGGATCCGGGCAAGTCGGGCATCCAGGTGACCGTCGCCAAGGATGGCCCCCCGATCGAGGTGAAGCTCGCCGACTGACGAACCGATCCCGATTCGCACCCTTTCCGAGTCGATTCTCTCCGGAATCTTTACGGAAAGCTGGCAAACACATTCCGGTGAATTGACACTCCCGGGGGGCGTTCTTATGATGCCCCGCTTCCCACCCCGCCCCCGGACTGCCGAGTGCGGGGTGCTGTTGTCGTAAAGACTTGTCGCAGCAGAGGTAATGTTCGGTGGCTGGCAACGAGCGAATTCGAATTCGGATGGAAGCCTACGATCATACTGTGCTCGATCAGTCGGCTTCCGACATCGTTGACACGGCTAAGCGGACCGGTGCGGTTGTTCATGGACCGATCCCGCTCCCGACTCGGATTGAACGGTACACCGTTCTCCGCAGCCCGCACATCGACAAGAAGTCGCGGGAGCAGTTCGAGATCCGGACGCACAAGCGCGTCATCGACATTGTGCAGCCCACCGGCAAGACGATCGACGCTCTGAACAAGCTGTCGCTGCCGGCTGGTGTGGATATTAAGATCAAGGCCACCACATAGTTCTGTCTGGCCGCCGGCCTCCACAGATTGCCGGCGTGAGATGTCTGAGGCCGGTTCGCATCTGGCGGATCGTGGGCGGATCAGTTGTGGTGGGGATGTTGTTGTGTAACCCGACGGTTTTTCGTCGGATGGTTTGTGCAAGGTTGTCGCCATGCCAGTCGGAATCCTGGGACGTAAAGTCGGAATGACGCAGGTCTACGACGCCGAGGGGAATATCCACTCCGCGACCGTCGTTGAGGCCGGTCCGTGCACGGTTCTGCAGGTCAAGACGAAGGACCGGGACGGTTACGAAGCGGTTCAGCTCGGTTTTGACGACAAGCTGAGCCAGAAGGACAAGGAGCGGGCGGAAGACGTTCGCAAGCGGTCCCGGGCAAATCGGGCCGAGCGCGGTCACGTTGCTCAGCTCAAGAGCAAACGGCAGAAGAGCCGGGAAGAGTCGGGGATTCCGGCAGTCCCGAAGGCGAACTGTGAGCCGAAGCGGTACATTCGCGAATTCCGGACGGACGGCGAGACGGTTGAAGTGCAGGTCGGCCAGGTGATCCAGGCTGACAGCTTCGACGGCGTGGTGCGGGTCGATGTGGTTGGGACCAGCAAGGGCCGCGGCTTCGCCGGGGTCATGAAGCGGCACAACTTCTCGGGGACCTGTGCCAGCCACGGTGTCAAGAAGGCTCACCGTAAGCCGGGTAGTATTGGTAACAACACGTATCCGTCTCGCGTGTGGAAGGGCAAGCGGATGCCCGGCCACTTCGGTCACGAGCGGTGCACGTCGCGGAACCTCAAGGTTCTGCAGATCGACAAAGACAAGAACATGATCGTCGTTGAAGGCTCGATTCCGGGGCCGAACGGCGGGTTCATCTTGATTCGCCGTGCGAAGTAAGTCGTCCTGAGGACGGTTGAAGCGAGTGCCGGTGGATAAGTTCGACGCAGGTTGATTGACGTCGAGATTGACACAGAGGTTTGACCATGATTTCCGTTCCCGTTGTCGACATGTCGGGCAAGGCCGTCGGCAAGTACGAGTTCGACGAGGCAGAGCTCGCTGATCGCATCAGCAAGCAGCTCCTGCACGACGTCGTGGTCATGTACGAAGCCAATCAGCGGGCCGGGACGTTCAAGACGAAGACCCGTGCTGAAGTCGCGGGAAGCAAGAAGAAGCTGTTCAAGCAGAAGGGGACCGGTAACGCCCGGGCCGGCACCAAGCGGTCGCCGACCCGCGTCGGTGGTGGTCACGCCTTCGCCAAAGTTCCCCGTGAGTTCGGCTACCGTCTTCCCAAGAAGGCGGTCCGCCTGGCGACCCGCATGGCCCTCCTGAGCAAGTTCCAGGATGGCGAAGCGATCGTCGTCGATTCGGTTTCGATCAAGGAGCCGAAGACCAGGGTTGTCGCCTCGATGCTCAAGGCTCTGGGCGTCAAGGATCAGTCCTGCCTCCTGACCATCAAGGATGCGGACGCTCAGGTGTGGCAGTCGGCCCGCAACATCGAGAAGTTGTGGGTCTCTCCTTCCAAGGAGCTGAACGCGTACGACCTGCTGCACCAGAAGCGGCTGATCGTGACGAAGGATGCTCTCGACGCCCTCCGCGGCAAGTAATCCGCGAGACCTCAAGAGGGGCAGGAAACAAGCAATGGCACTCGTCGCAAAATCCGGCATCACGCTCGAACCGCACCAGGTCATTCTCCGTCCGCTCGTGACGGAGAAGGGGACCCACCTGTCGGAACGGCACAACGCCTATCAGTTTGAAGTTGCTCTGCAGGCCACCAAGGACGACGTCCGGAAGGCGGTCACGGAGCTGTGGGGGGTTCGCATCGCCGCGATCCGTACCCAGCTGTACAAGGGCAAGCCCCGCCGGTTCAAGAACCGCATGGGTCACACCCGCGATTGGAAGAAGGCGATCGTCAAGCTCCATCCGGAAGACCGGATTTCGTTCTTCTAAGACGCTGACGATTCAGCCACACGGAGATAAGGGAACTTTCCCATGGGAATTCGCTTCTACAAACCGACGAGCCCCGGCCGGCGCGGAGCCTCCGTCAGCGACTTCGCGGACCTGACGTGCCGCAAGAAGAAGCGCGAGAAGGGTCTGACGGTCCGCCTGAGGAAGCCTTCGGGTCGCAACCATCACGGCAAGATCACCGCTCGCCACCGCGGCGGCGGACACAAGTATCAGTACCGCATCATCGACTTCAAGCGGGATAAAGACGATATCCCGGCACGGGTTGCGTTCGTCGAGTACGATCCGAACCGGACCGCTCGCATCGCCCTGCTGAACTACGTCGACGGTGAAAAGCGTTACATCATCGCGCCGTTGGGCCTCAAGGCCGGCGACGTGATCTACAGCGGAACGAAGTGTGAGCCGAAGGTCGGCAACACGATGCCGCTGACGCACATTCCGCCCGGAACGCAGATCTTCTGCATCGAGCTTCAGCCTGGTAAGGGTGCCCAGCTCGTCCGGACCGCCGGCTCGCTCGCGACGCTGAATGCTCGCGACAAGCAGTGGGCGCAGATTACGCTGCCGTCGGGCGAAGTTCGTCGTGTTCCGGCCACCTGCCGGGCGACGATCGGTCAGGTCGGCAACCTCGAGCATCAGAACATCGTCCTCGGCAAGGCAGGACGGAAGCGGTGGATGGGGATTCGGCCCCGCGTCCGCGGTTCGGCCATGAACCCGATCGCTCACCCGATGGGTGGGGGTGAAGGTCGCCGTTCCGGTGGACGTCACCCCTGCAGCCCGACCGGCAAGCTGTCGAAGGGTGGTAACACCCGGAAGCGGCGTAAGCCTTCGAGCCGGGCGATCGTTCGCCGCCGCGTGTCGCGTCGGTACGGTCAGAAGAAGATCTGAGTTGGGTTGGTCGGTGATGCTCCCAGGGGAGTGTCAAATGAGGCAAGTCGGAGTCTGAGGACGCAGGTATGGGACGTTCACTCAAAAAGGGTCCGTTCATCGACGAGAAGCTGGCCGCCAAGGTGGCCAAGCAGGAAGAGTCGGGACGCAAGGACCCGATCAAGACCTGGGCTCGCCGGTCGACGATTCCCCCGACGTTCGTCGGCTACACGTTCCTCGTTCACAACGGCCGCCAGCATGTGAACGTCTACGTGACGGAAGACATGGTCGGTCACAAGCTCGGCGAGTTCGCCCCGACCCGCACGTTCCGCGGGCACGGTGCGAAGGGTGGCAAGTAGGCCCAGGTTCAGTTGATCGGAAGAGCGACGCTCTCTTCGAGGTTTGAGACATGGCAATCGTCAACGCAATTCACAAGCATGCCCGGATCTCCGCCCGGAAGGTTCGGCCTTTCGCGGACATGATTCGTGGCCTGAGCGTCGAAGCCGCCCGCGAAACGCTGAAGTACGTTCCCAACCGCGGTGCCCGGTTCCTCGAGAAGGTCCTGAACAGCGCGGCCGCCAACGCGGAAGACCGTGGTGCCCGGAACATCGAAGGCCTGATCGTCGCGGAAAGCCGCGTCGATGGCGGCCCGATGTTCAAGCGGATCCGTCCGCGTGCCCGCGGGATGGTCTACGTGCTCCGCAAGCGGTTTGCCCACATCCATATCGGTGTGGATGCACCGGAAGTCGAAGCCAAGTAAGTTACGCGGGCGGAGTTCGAAGCCGGACCTCCCGCCTCAGATCCAAGCAGACAATTCCAGACGGAAGGGTCCCCATGGGACAGAAGACACGACCAACCGGATTTCGCGTCGGCATCGTCGAGGATCACCGCAGCCGGTGGTTCGCCCCGAAGCGTGAGTTCGGTGCGCTCCTCGTCGAAGACTTCAAGATCCGTGCGTTCATCCGCAAGGAATACCGCCCGGCCGCCATCGAGAAGGTGGAGATCGAGCGGACCCGCGATCAGGTCGTCGTCCTCCTGCACAGCGCCCGTCCCGGGATCATCATCGGGAAGAAGGGTTCGGAGATCGACAAGCTGAAGGCTCGGCTTGAAGACCTCACCGGCCGGCGGATGGAAGTCAAGATCGTCGAGATCAACAACCCGTTCCGGTGCCCGTTCCTCGTCGCCGAAGACATTGCCCAGCAGCTCCAGAAGCGCGGCAGTTTCCGGCGGGCGATCAAGCGGACGCTCGACCAGGTCATGGAAGCCGGTGCGTACGGTGTGAAGATTCAGCTCTCGGGACGTCTCGGGGGCGCGGAAATGTCGCGCTGCGAAAAGGCAAGCCGGGGATCGATTCCCCTGTCGACCCTGCAGCGTCACGTGGCTTATGGATTCACGATCTCGCAGACGACGATGGGCACCATCGGCGTGAAGATCTGGATCGATCTCGGAAATTATTCGGACGAGGAGACCGGCAATGGCGCTAATGCCCAGGCGGGTGAAGCATCGAAAAAGCCAAAGAGGTCGTATAAAAGGTAATGCGACCCGCGGCAACACGGTCGTCTTCGGTGAGTTCGGTCTGCAGTCGCTCGACGCCGGCCACATCAGTGCCGTAACGATCGAGGCGTGCCGTATCGCGGCGAATCAGTACATTCGCGGCGAGGGGAAGCTGTACATCCGCATTTTCCCGAACAAGCCGGTCACCGCCCGCCCGCTCGAAACTCGAATGGGTACCGGGAAAGGGGAGCCGGACCACTGGGTTGCCGTCGTCAAGCCGGGCCTGGTGCTGTTCGAGATCGCCGGTGGCAACCTGGATCTGGCTCGGGAGTGTTTCAACCGGGTCGCCCATAAGTTGCCGCTCAACGTGCGGTTGATTCAGCGGCGCCCGGGCTGATCGACGAGATCGGCTGGGCCGTGTCTGCCCCGGAGCGAGCTCTGGGGAGTGGTGGAATCAGGTAGGACCAGAGCAAGGGGCCGGACGGCCGGTCCCCACAGGTGATAAGATGTCGAACGCCAAAGAACTTCGCGAGATGAGCGTGGACCAGCTCGCGGCGGAAGAAGTCGCCGCGAAGAAGGAGCTGTTCCGCCTTCGGTTCCAGGCGTCGACTGAGAAGCTCGATACGCCGAGCAAGCTCAAGGAACTCCGCCGGAACATCGCGCGGATCAAGACGATTCTTCACGAGCGGACCGCCAAGGCGGCCCCGGCGGCGAAGTAATCCCATACAGCAGACAGCTTCGGGGAAGCAGGGTTAGACCATGCGACGGCAATTGATCGGAATCGTGAAAGGTGACAAGCGGGACAAGACGCGCCGCGTCGAGGTTCCGCGGACCTACCGGCACCCGAAGTACGGCAAGATCGTCAAGGCCCGGACGGTGTGCCAGGTCCACGATGAGAACAACGAGTCGAAGACCGGGGACACGGTCGAGATTCAGGAGTCGCGTCCGCTCTCGAAGACGAAGCGGTGGACGCTGTTGCGGATCGTGCAGAAGGCGAGTGCCGCTGTCGGCGTGAACGTCGCCGATCCCGCGGAAGCCGCGCCGGCCCAGTCCTGAATGTCCGTCTCCCCGTCCTGAAGTCATTGAAGTTGGAGGTGCTGCCATGATCCACATGCAGACCATTGTTGACATCGCCGACAACACCGGCGCCAAGATCGCCCGCTGCATCCGCGTGATGGGCGGAACCCGCCGCCGCAGTGCCGGCCTGGGCGACATCGTGATGGTCGCCATCCAGAAGTCGATCGCCGGGGCAGCCGAGCCGGTCAAGAAGGGGAAGGTCGCCCGTGCCGTCATCGTGCGGACGAAGAAGGCTTACCGCCGTCCGGACGGAAGCTATGTGCGGTTCGACAAGAACGCGGTGGTGCTGATCGACGCGGACGGCAACCCGCGCGGCACTCGTATCTTCGGCGCCGTGGCCAAGGAGCTCCGCGACCGCAAGTTCATGAAAATCATCAGCCTCGCAGCCGAGGTCGTCTGAACTATGAAAATCAAGAAGGGCGATATGGTCATCCTCACCGCCGGGGATGAAGCCAGCAATACGCCGAAGCGGGTGACGGAAGTCCTCGAGGGCGGTGAGCGGGTTGTCCTCGAAGGGGTCAACCTCGTCTACAAGCATGTCAAGAAGGGGCACCCCAAGAGCCCCCAGGGTGGACGTCTCCGGCTCGAGAAGTCGGTGAGCAGCTCGAACGTGCAGTTCTACTGCAGCGGCTGCAACAAGGGTGTCCGCCTCGGTTACCGCCGCCTGCCGGACGGCTCCAAGGAGCGGTTCTGCCGGAAATGCGGGAATGGGGCAGGTCAGGTGAGCCCCGCCCGCGCACGCTATGCAAAGTCGAAGTAGTTGATTACACTTTTCGCCCCGCGGCAGTGACCGGTCCGCATCGTTGACCGCTCCACCGGCGGCAGGAGATAGAGAGAAATGGCCACCCGGCTGCAAGTTCGCTATTCCAAGGAGATCGCTCCGGAGCTTGGTAAGAAACTCGGAACCAAGAATCCGCACGCGATTCCGCGCATCACGAAAATCGTCGTCAGCATGGGGGTCGGCAAGGCCGTTCAGGATCAGAAGATCCTCGAAGAGGTCTCCGAGCATCTGACGCAGCTGACGGGCCAGCGGGCAGCGATTACGCGGGCTCGCAAGTCGATCTCGCAGTTCAAGCTTCGTGAAGGGCTCGCGATTGGTTGCCGCGTGACGCTCCGCGGCGCCCGGATGTACGAATTCCTGGACCGTCTCGTGAGCCTCGCTCTGCCCCGCGTCCGCGACTTCCGCGGGATCAACCCGAAGGCGTTCGACGGCCGGGGCAATTACAGCCTCGGTCTCGGCGAGCAGACGGTCTTCCCGGAAATCCAGGCCGACAAAATCAAGACGACGCAGGGGATGAACATCGCCATCTGCACGTCGGCCGGAACGGACGAGGGGGGCAAGGCCCTGCTCGAAGCCTTCGGCATGCCGTTCCGCAAGGACCAGGCTCCCAAGGCCTGAACAGTACATATCGTTTGGTAAAGTGTTGATCACGTGATCAGGGTGAAGTGGGTGCGGCAGAAGGCCGCGACACTCCGATCCCTGGCTTTCGACCCCTGAAGGACTGGCATGGCCAGCAAAGCAAAGATCGCCAAGGCGAACCGCAAGCCGAAGTTCAGCTCCCGCAAGGAGCGGCGGTGCCAGTTGTGCGGCCGTCCGAGCGCCGTGTACCGCAAGTTCACCGTGTGCCGGTTGTGCTTCCGCAACCTCGCGCTCGACGGACTGATCCCCGGCGTCCGCAAGGCGAGCTGGTAGTCGAGTTCAGGCGACCAAGACAAGACAGATGGGCCCCGCCCAGGTAGGACAGTTCCAGCCATGATGACCGATCCGATTGCCGACATGCTGACCCGCGTGCGAAACGCGGCCCAGATCGAGCGGCCGTACGTCGATATGCCCGCTTCGAACATGAAGGCGGCTGTGGCGTCCGCTCTCGCTCGCGAGGGATACGTCTGGGATCATGAACTGATCGAAGTCGAAGGGAAGCCCGGCAAGACCCTCCGGATCAATCTGAAGTATGGTTCGGCTGGCGAGCCGGTCTTCACGTCGCTGCAGCGGGTCAGCAAGCCCGGTCTGCGGGTGTACCAGGGGCTCGCCGAGTCCCGCGGTGTGCTGCAGGGCCTGGGTGTCCTGATCCTGTCGACCAGCAAGGGTGTCCTCAGCGACCGCGAGGCCAAGGCCCAGCACGTTGGCGGCGAAGTGATCTGCCGAGTCAGCTAGTTTCCGGGCCAGAAGTCCCCGATGGGGTGTCCGGATCGTTTTGAGTCAAACACAGCAGCGGCGTGAGCCATGTCGAGAATCGGAAAGAAGCCTGTTCCTGTCGCGGCCGGATTGGACATCAACGTCCAGGCTGGCGTGCTGAAGGTCAAAGGCCCGAAGGGTGAGCTGTCGCTCCGCTTTCATCCGGCGATGACGGTGAAGTGGGACAATGACACCCGCCACATCAACGTCGAGCGTCCGGACGACGCCCGCCAGAATCGCGCCCTGCACGGTCTCACCCGTGCGATGATCGCGAACATGGTCGCGGGTGTGCAGAAGCCGTACGAGAAGAAGCTCGAGATTATCGGCGTCGGTTACCAGGCTGTCCTCAAGGGGAAGAAGATCACCCTGTCGGTCGGCTTCGCGAACATCATTGAACTGCCGATTCCGGCAGGGATCACCTGCACCGTTCCCACCCCGACGCAGGTCGTCGTGACCGGGATTGACAAGCAGGTCGTCGGTCAGTTTGCCGCCAACATCCGCCGCGTCCGTCCGCCTGAGCCGTATAAGGGCAAGGGGATCCGGTACGTCGGCGAGCAGGTCCGCCGCAAGGCTGGTAAGGCCGTGATGAAGTAGTGGTCTCCGGCCGCAAGGAGTCGCTCCTGGCGGTCTGAGAGGATAGAGTTCAGGTCATGGCCGTCCGGTGACGTGGGCCCTGTACAATCCAGGGTCTCGGGAGTCAGAAAACAATGCGTCTTGAGAAGCGAATCACCAAGCAGCGTGAACGTCGGACTTTCCGCGTTCGGAACCGTTGCCGTGCCACGGGGCGTCCCCGGCTGTCGGTGTTCCGCAGCAACAATCATATTTACGCCCAGGTCATCGACGACGTCGCCGGAACGACGATTGTCTCGGCGAGCACCGCTGAGAAGTCACTCGGCGGTGTGGCCAAGGACAATGGCAACAAGGCTGCCGCGGCTCGCGTTGGCGAGGCGATCGGCAAGCGAGCGGTCGAGAAGGGGGTTACCGAGGTCTCGTTCGACCGCGGTGCCTACCGTTACCACGGCCGGGTGGCCGCGCTGGCGGACGCCGCCCGGTCGGCTGGATTGAACTTTTAGTCGACGTAGTCGATTTCAGGGGAGTGTGCAGTGGCACAGGATCAGGGACAAGGCGGCGGCGGGAACTCACCGGAGAAGATCGTTCAGATCCGGCGGTGTGCGTGCGTCGTGAAGGGTGGCCGGCGATTCAGCTTCGCGGCGCTCGTCGTCATCGGCGATGAACGCGGACGGGTCGGCTACGGCTACTCGAAGGGCGTGGAAGTTCCCCTGGCGGTTGACAAAGCCAAGAAGTACGCCGAACGCGGCATGAAATCGTTCCCGCTGCAGGGGACGACCATTCCGCACACCGTCGAAGGCCGTTACGGCGCCTCGCGGGTTCTCCTGATGCCGGCCGCGCCGGGAACGGGGATCATCGCCGGGGCCACCGTCCGGGCGGTTGTCGAGTCGGTCGGGATTCGGGACATCCTCACGAAAAAGCGTGGGTCGAGCAATCCGTCGAACGTCGTCAAGGCGACGATGGATGCCCTCGGAAAGTTGCGGACGCGCGACGACGTCGCCCGTCTGCGGGGAGTGGAAGTCTAATGATCATTCACGACGTCCATCAGGGCATTCACGGGCACAAGCCCCGCAAGCGGATCGGCCGCGGTTGCGGCTCGGGCCACGGTAAGACCTCGGGTCGCGGTCACAAGGGGCAGAAGAGCCGTCGCGGTACCGCCGCCAAGACGAACTTCGAAGGGGGGCAGATGACCCTCATGCACCTCATCGCGAAGCGGGGTTTCAACAACCGCGCGTTTGCCCCGAAGATCCTCGAAGTCAACCTCAAGTGGCTCGAGCTCAAGTTCGAGAACGGCTCCGTCGTCAACGAGGAGTCGCTCAAGGCGGCCGGCCTCGCCAAGGGCCGTTACGACGTCATCAAGATCCTCGGCAACGGCGAGCTCAAGAAGAAGCTCACCGTGCACGCCCACCGGTTCTCGCTCCAGGCGGAGCAGAAGATCGCCGCTGCGGGTGGTAAGGTCGAAAAGATTCTGTCATAGTTCGCGCGGCCTCCGGATTTACCGGAGGCCGTCCGGTGATTGCGAACGGGTTTTCCGCCCGCGTGGCGCGTGTTGACGGGTTTCTCAATGGGCCCGCTGTGACGTGAACGCGTGAAGAATTGGCCGCTTCCGGTCACCGGCTTATGGGGTGACCGGGCGAGGATGTCCCTCGCGGCCACCGACGGCGGTCCTCGATGATCGGGGACCACGCTACGGATCAGGCGGAAGGAACTCGGATCATGCTCGCGCGTCTGTTGATGGTCTTCCGGATTCCGGAACTGCGGCAGAAGATCATTCTCACGCTGATTCTGCTGGGGGTCTATCGCCTCGGCTACTCGCTGCTGCTCCCGATCATCGACCAGGCTCAGTTCGTCGAGATCATGAAGCGGAGCGGGGGCGGGACGCTCGGCCAGATCATGCAGACCCTGTCGCTGTTCTCCGCCTCGTCGATGGGGAACGCGACGATCTTCGGGCTGGGGATCATGCCGTACATCTCGGCATCGATCATCTTCCAGCTCCTCGGCACCGTCTATCCCCCGCTGGAAGCGCTCCAGAAAGAAGGGGAATCGGGCCGTAAGAAAATCAACGAATACACCCGTTATGCGACGGTCCTTATCGCCCTCGGCCAGAGCTTCTTCTGGATCCGCGTGCTGCAAGGGCAGGGGCATGCCGATGGCGGCACGGGGCTGCTGCTGACCGATTACTCCGGGATCTGGTATCAGGTGATGGCCGCCTTCATGATGACGGCCGGCACGGTCCTCCTGATGTGGATCGGCGAGCAGATCGATGAGTACGGGATTGGCAACGGGATCTCGCTCCTGATCATGGCGGGGATCCTGGCCCGCATGCCGGGCGCCCTCGGCGAGATCCTCGCTCCGGCGTTCCAGGCGGGGAAGTTCAACATCAAGCTCGGCAGCGACGCCGGTGTCGACAAGCTGCTGCTCCTCTGCTTCCTGTTCGTGGCGGTCATCGTCGGGGTCGTGGCGATCACGCAGGCCCAGCGGCGGATCCCGATCCAGAGTGCCAAGCACGTCCGGGGCCGCCGGGTTCTCGGCGGCTCGCGGCAGTTCCTCCCGCTCCGGCTCAATCAGTCGGGCGTCATGCCGATCATCTTCGCGTCGAGCCTGCTCGTCATTCCGCAGATGATCTTCGGCTGGTTCCACCAGATCTTCCCGAGTCAGGCCTGGCTCCTCACGCTCTCGCAGTTGTTCGGTCAGGACCGCGGATTCGTCTACAACGTCACCTACATCCTCCTGATCTACTTCTTCGCGTACTTCTGGACCTCGATCACCTTCAACCCGAAGGAGATGGCGGACAACCTGAAGGACTACGGCAGCTTCGTCCCCGGTTATCGCCCCGGCCAGCGGACCGCGGAGTACCTCGATGACGTGATGCACCGTGTCACCTACGTCGGGGCTGGGGCCCTCGCCCTGATCGCGATCGTCCCGACGATCCTGGCGGCATCGATGAACATCAACCCGCTCGTCGCCAGCTTCTACGGCGGCACGGGCCTGATGATCGTGGTGTCGGTCGCCCTGGATATCGTCCAGAAGATCGACAGCCACCTTGTCATGCGAAACAAGGGCGGCCTGCTCGAGGCAGACGAAAACCTCTAACGGGCTCCGCGGCGGTCCTCTTGGGGCCGGCGCCATGATCCGATACAGATCGCCCCGGCGGCTCGATTCGACCGCCGGGGCGTTTTTGTTGCTACGCTGATAGCCTCTTCCTCTTTCCCCTTTCGATCCGTCTCATGATCACCCTCAAATCCTCCCGCGAGATCGCGCTGATGCGGGAAGCGGGGAAGATCGTCGCCGAGGCGCATCGGCTGGCCCGCGAGCGGGTCGCGCCGGGGGTGACGACCAGGTCGATCGACGAGGCGATCGAAGAGATGTTCGCGAAGGCGGGGGTCGAACCCCTCTTCAAGGGAGTTCCAGGGAAGGTTCCGTTCCCGGCGGTGACCTGCATCAGCGTCAACGAGCAGGTGGTCCACGGCATCCCCGGCGGCTACGAGCTGAAAGAGGGTGACATCGTCAGCGTCGATACCGGGTGCCGTCTCAATGGCTGGTGCGCGGACGCGGCCTGGACGTACGCTGTCGGTACGATCAGCCCCCAGAAGGAGAACCTGATGCAGTGCGGCGAGAACGCCCTGCGGGAGGCGATCCGGGGGGTAGCGACCGAGAAGAAGTGGTCGGCGGTCGCGGCCCGGATGCAGCGGCTGATTCATGCCGCGGGGTGCAGTATCGTCGAGGAGTTCGTGGGGCACGGCATCGGCCGCAAGATGCACGAGTCTCCCCAGATCCCGAACTTCGTGTCGAAGGACCTGGTCCGCGAGGACTTCGAAATCCGGCCGGGGCTGGTCCTGGCGATCGAGCCGATGATCAACGCCGGCAAGAAGGGGACGAAGGTCCTGAAGGACCACTGGACCGTGGCGACCGTCGACGGGCTGCCGAGCGTCCACTTCGAGCACACGATTGCGGTGACGAAGGATGGGCCGCTGCTCGTGACCGAGGGAGTCGGCGGGGACTTCCGCTGGTAAGCTCCGGCGGTGAGAGTTCGAGCCCGAGGCGCGAAGCCTCTTTCGTTATGCCAGGGAAGCGGTCCCAAACCGAGCTGCATCGGATTGTCGAGCAGGCCCTCTCGCGAGTCGGCGTCGCCTGCGGCGAGGGGCTGTGGCTGGCGATCCAGCGCATCACTGTGGCCGGGCATCCGATTCACACCGTCCGCGTCGCCGCGGCTCTGCACTTTCTGCCCGCCGGCTCACCGTACTGCTGTACCGAGCCGATGTGTCATCTCGGGCTGAGCGAAGACCGTCTGCAGGGCATCGGCGATGAGATTCGCCGGGCTTTCGGACTGCGTCAGACGGTCACGTTTGCCTTCGAGCCGGAGATCAGCGTGCAGTGTCACGCCGGCATCGAGTTTCGGCCCGCGGCCTATCGCGAGCGACGTGATCAGCCCTCGCCGGATGACGAGGGCTGACAGGCGGGCCACACGCTGGAGACAGAGCCAGCCGCCGGGCCAGGCTCGCGACTCAGAAGTCGTACCAGAGCCCGCCCCCGCCGATGCTCTCGCGGCGGCCGACGAACTCCCACTGCATTGACGGGCCGTTGTAGTACTGCATGCCGAGCCGCCACAGGTGGTTCGACCTGGTCCCGCGCCATTGCCATCCGGCGTTCATGTTGACGCTCGTGATCCAGCCCCGGTCCTGCCGGGTGTGGCCGTTGATCGCTGCGAACGGCTTTCCCCGGATGCCGGTCGGTCCCTGCGGACTCATCTGAATCCCGTACTGGAACTCGAGCGGCTTCGCGCCGCCGTCAGTCCCGGCGTACCCGACTTCCCCGTAGATCTGGATCTTGTCGGTGAGGTCGATGAACGTCCCCAGGATTGCGGAGTCCCGCACGTAGTTGATCCGCTGGTAGTTCGGGTTGGCGATCAGGAACTCGTCGCCGGCGTGGGAGCTGAGGTGGTAGTAACCTGCTTTGACCGCCACGGCCCCTTCGCGCCAGACGCTGAGGAAGCCGACCCGGTAGTCGGTCGCGTCGAGCGGGGCGGAGGGTTCGAACACCTGGACCCGGGCGAGCGCCGCCCCTTCGAGCTGCAGCTCCCACCCTTCCGGTCGAGTCGTGTTGACTGTTCCGTGCCGGAGGAGAGCGACGCGGCCCCCGAGGGCCGTCTCCCACTTCCAGATCCCGTCCGCTCCCCGGAGCCAGACCGCCTGGAACCGCGGCTCTTTCTCCCCGGCGAGGTACGACGGATACATGATGTCATTCGGAAGGAGCTGCCACTCCTCGTAGCGGAGGGAGGCTCCGTCCGGCAGGCCGACCGCGGGCTCTCCCTCGGTCCCGTTCCCGTCGTCGAAGATCTCCTCCGCCGGGAGCGGCTCCCAGGGCTGCTCCCGGAGAGGGAGCTGCGGCGGGTCGGGCTCGTCGATCGGATCTCCCTGGTCATCCTGCTCAAAGACCGTCTCCCTCACCCGTCTCCGATCCAGTGAGGCAGCCCCCACCGAATCGAACTGGGCGAAAGTGACGCCGGCCAGGAGCATCCAGGCAGCCGTGCAGCCGAGTGCGCGGAATGGCGTTGCCGTCCTCAAAAGGTCCCCCCCGAGCGAGTGTCGTGGACGGTAGACCTATCGGACCGGGGTTCCGCATTTGCTCATTCGAACGGTTAGGCCCAAGACTCCATGGGTGCACACCGTGCCTGGCGCGCCGGTCAGGGAAACTTTGCGGCCTCCTCCGGAGCCCGGCTGCACGCAATTCCACTTGAACGGGACGCACTACTATATTAGAAGACACCTGTGAACAAAGGTTCCGCCATTTGCCGATAGCGATGGCAGCACATCGGAAGGGGACGCCATGGCATTCGAACGGACGAGCCTGACGCAGCGGCAGCAGGAGATCTACGAGTTCATCAAGGACAAGATCCTGAACCGCGGCTATGGGCCGACGGTGCGGGAGATCGGCGGGGCGTTCGAGATCCGGTCCCCCAACGGCGTGATGTGCCATCTTAAGGCATTGGAACGAAAGGGGTTAATCCTGCGAGAGCAGGGGATGTCCCGGGCGATCCAGCTGACGGATCAGCCGCAGCTGAAGCGGGCGAGTCTGCCGATGTGCGGTCAGATCGCTGCCGGTACACCGGTCCTCGCCGTCGAACAGGCGGAACGGATCGACTTCGGCCCCCTGTTTCAGGATGCGGACCATTTTTGCCTCAAGGTCCGGGGGGAGTCGATGATCGAGGCCCATATCGCCGACGGCGATTATGCGGTGATCCGCCGCCAGCCGACCGCCCGCGAGGGAGAGATCGTTGCGGCGCTCGTCGACGGCTCGGATGCGACTCTCAAGCGGTTCTACCGTGAGGAGAGCCGGTTCCGCCTGGAACCGTGCAACGCGACGATGCAGCCGATCTACTCGCACGACGTCGAGATCCTCGGCGTGCTCGTCGGGATCATCCGGAACTACTAGCGGTTGCTTCGCGTCCTACAGGGGGAGCGGTTCCGAGCCGCCGGAGGATTTGATCGCAACGGATCAGAGGAGGATGGGTGGTGATACGACTCGTCCTCCTCTTTTTTTTTGTCGCTAGCGGAATGGTGGTCGCCGCCTCCTCTCCGGCGCGGGCCGCGGAGACGTGGCTGGTCGGTGGGGCTTTCCAGGCGGAGCTCGAGAAGCCCTGCGTGGCGATCTTTCAGGACAAGCCGATCCGGGATGCGCTCCGGGATCTGGCCCGGCAGCTGCGGGTGGCCCTCGTCCTGGACCGGCGGGTCGATCCGACGCGGCCGGTCTCCCTGGATGGGGATCGGCTGTCGCTCCGGGAGGCGCTCGCCTCGCTGGCGGCCCAGCAGGGGCTCGGTCTCGCCGAACTCGGTGACACGCTTTACCTCGGGCCGGCCGAGACCGCCCGTGTGCTGAAGACGGCAGCGGAGATTCAGCGGCTGGCGATCGCATCTCTCCCCGCCGCTCGCCGCGTCGACCTTGCCAGGGCGCGCCCCGTCGCCTGGCAGGATCTGGAATCGTCGAGCGAGGTCCTCACGAGGCTGGGGCGGGCCGCCGGCATCAAGGTCCTGAACCCGGAGGCGGTGCCCGAAGACCTGCTGTGGGGGGAGGCCTTCGGCAATGCGTCGGCGGTTGAGGCCCTGGCGCTGTTCCTGGCTCAGTTCGGGTTGGGGTACGAATGGCCGGCGGCCGGCGCCTCGATCCGTCTCGTTCCCTTCCGGAACGACCTGTCGGTCCGGCGGTCGCACGCGGTGACCGACGATCGCAAGGGGGAGATCCTGAAGCTGGCGGGGGAGGCCTGGCCCGACCTAGAGATCGCGCAGCAGAAGGGATCGCTCGAGTTCGCCGGGCTGGTCGAGCAACACGAGATGCTCGAGCAGTGGATCCGGCCGTCGAAGCCCGCTGGCAACAGCCGTCCGGTCAAGCCGGCGGGGGACCTCTCGAAGAAGCGACTGACGTTTCGTGTCGTGCAGACCCCCGCCCGGGATGTCCTCAAGAATCTGGAGGTGACCGGGCTCTCGTTCGTCGTCGAGGAAAGCGTCGATCTCGACACGCGGCTCAGCTTCGAACTCAAGGATGCGCCGATCTCCCGAGTCATTGAGGAGATCGCCTCTCAGCTCAAGGCGGAGGCGAGCCTCGACAAGACCGTCGTCCGGATGCGACCGAAGCCTCAGTAGGACAGGGGACGACTGGGCCTGATCTCAGCCTGCCTGCTCGGCCAAGGTCCGGATCCGGACTGCCAGCAGCGCGGCGTCGAAGGGGCGACGGAACCGGTCGTCGAACCAGGCGGGTTCCCAGACCTCAGTCGGGGTGTCGTCGCTCAGAAGGGCGATCGTCCGGATGTTCGGCGAGCCCTTCTTGAGAATCTTGGCGATCGCCCCCGCCTCGCGGGCTCCGATGGCGGCATCGATCACGACGCACTGCGGCTTCATGGCGGCGGCGGCAGCGCCCGATTCGAAAGCCGAAGCGGCGCTCTGATGCTCGATCCCCATGATCTGCAGGTCCCGCTCGAGGGCGGAGCGCTCCAGGTCCGCGAGGCCGATCAGCAGCACGCGTCCGCTTGCCTTCGAGGAGAGCTCCCCGAGTGGCATCCCGTGGGCCCGCATGAACTCGATCAGGCTGTCGCGTGGGATGCGGCGATCCAGCGAGCCGGGGATGCGGTATCCCTTGAGCCGCCCCGTGTCGAACCATTTGCTGACGGTGCGAGGGGCGACCTGGCAGATGCGGGCGACGTCGCCCGTGGTGTAGACGGTGGTCTCAGTGGCAGTGAGCATGGCGAGGCGCGAGGGGAGGGCCGCGGAACAGTTTCCGTTGGCCATCCTGACCCGGGAGCCGCCAGTCCATAGCGGATGATTCGTGAAAATGCAGTTCCCGTGCCCGTCCTGCCGAGTTGAGCGCTACGACAGGGCAACATCGCGTAATCCCTGATGAAACCACTACATTCGTCAGGGTTTCCGGCGGCGACCGCTCTGGCGCGCTCACGCCTCTGTCTCGGCGGATTTACAAGAGTCGGCAGATTTGTTTGTAGGGTTGAACAGGGCCGCCCCACCCGGGAGCGGCCCGGGAGGGACGGGGAATGGGCCGGATTGCGATCGTCGGAACGCTCGATACCAAGGGGGCCGAACACGCTTTTCTGGCGGAGATTCTCCGGAGCCGGGGGCACGGACCGCTCCTCGTCGATGTCGGGACCGGCGGTCCTCCGACCGTTTCGCCGTCATTGACGCGAGATGACGTCGCGCGAGAGGCGGGCGTCGATCTGGCCCCCATTCTCGCTCGGCAGGACCGGGGAGCGGCGGTCGCCGCGATGGCGAGTGCCATTCCGACGGTGCTCAAGCGACTGGCGGTGAGCGGTGAGATCACCGGCGTCATCTCGCTCGGCGGGGGAGGGGGGACCGCGATCGCGACTGCCGGGATGCGGGCCCTGCCGATCGGTTTTCCCAAGGTGATGGTTTCGACCCTCGCGACCGCGAACCCGGCGGCGTACGTCGGCGAGTCGGACATCGTGATGATCCCGAGCGTCGTCGATATCGCAGGGCTGAACCGCGTCTCCCGGCTCGTCCTGACCCGCGCGGCGGGAGCGATCTGCGGGATGGTCGAGGTCTCGGTCGATGTCGCCGCGGGGGCCGCGGGGGCCGCGGCGGACCGCCCGGTCATTGCCGCGAGCATGTTCGGGAACACGACCACCTGCGTGGAGCGGGCCCGGAGCGTCTGCGAGGCGGCGGGCTACGAGGTCCTCGTGTTCCACGCGACCGGAACGGGGGGCCGGACGATGGAGTCCCTGATCGCGAGCGGGATCGTCGCCGGCGTGCTCGATATCACCACGACCGAATGGGCCGATGAGCTGGTCGGGGGGATCCTGTCTGCCGGAGCCAAGCGGCTCGAGGCCGCTGCCTCTGCCGGCGTCCCTGCGATCGTCGTTCCGGGGTGTCTCGATATGGTGAACTTCGGCGCGCCGGAAACCGTCCCGGCCAAGTTCGCCGGGCGGACGTTCTACCGCCACAACCCGCAGGTGACTCTCATGCGGACCACGCCGGAGGAGTGCGCCGAACTCGGCCGGATCATAGCGGAGAAGCTCAACGCGTCCCGCGGGCTGGTGACGGTCCTCCTGCCGCTCCGCGGAATCAGCCTCATCAGTATGAAAGAGGGGGCGTTCTATGACCCCGCTGCCGACCACGCGCTGTTCACGGCACTGAAGAGCGGGTTGCGGCCGGGGATTCCCGTCATCGAGTGCGACAACGCGATCAACGACGCCCCGTTCGCGGAGCGGTGCGCTGCGGAACTGCTGAAGCTCATGGAGGTCAGGGCGTAGGCCAACGTCGCATTCCGCGGTCCGGCCTCTCCCGGCGAACGCGACGTAGTGCTTCCAGCGATCAGCCGACAACCACCCGCGGCTGCTTCGCCGGGTCGGGCTCGGCTTTCAGGAGCAGCTCGCGGACGAGCCACGGAACATTCCCTTCACCGAACAGCACGAAGCCGATGTTCGCCCGCATCGGGTTTTCGTTCGACCAGCCGAAGTGGATCTCGGGCGGACGGCCGCACTTCGACATCTCGAGCGCCACCGCGGCCAGGACGTGAGGGATCGACGAACAGTTCGTGATCCTGAGGAGAATCCGACCCTCCTGCTGCGTCACGTCGAGCGTGGGGTGCTGGTAGAACTCGCTCACATCCCCCCGTTCGACCTCCACGAACACGATCGGTTCGTGCGGCTGGAGGTGGTGCTCGGTCCGGATGCTCTGTTCCTTCTCGATCAGGTCCCGGCCCCCCGGACGGTGCGGGACGAGGATCGCGATCTCGAGGTGCCGCAGGCTGTCCCACAGGAACTGGTCCGACTCGTCCTTGAAGTCGAAGCCGGTGAACCGGAGCTCGGTCGACCGCCAGGTCCGCGAGATGATCGAGGTGGCGATGATCGACACGATGAAGAAGCTGGCGATATGCAGCCCCTGCGGTTTCTCGAGGATGATCGAGATCATCGTGTATAGAAACAGCAGTCCGATCAGGCAGTACATCCAGGGGAGCCGCCACGCCCAGTGCCCCTGCCGCGACCGATACGTTTCGATAATCGTCGCCACGGCGGCGCTCGACATCAGCACCACGACCCCCGTTGCATAGGCCGCTCCCTGGGCGTCGACGCTGGCGTGGAACACCCAGGTGACAAACAGGTTGATCACGGTAAAGAGCATGACCAGCGGGCGGGTCGCCCGGGCCCAGTCGGGGGCCATGCCGTACCGGGGGAGGTACTGCGGCACGAGGTTCAGCAGTCCCGCCATGGCGCTCGCGCCGGCGAACCACAGGATCACGACGGTGCTGATGTCGTAGACGGTGCCGAACGCTTCGCCGAACAGGCTGCTGATCGGAAGCGGGCTTTCGCCGTGGGCGATGTAGGCCAGGGCCCGGTCGGCCGCCGGGCCTTTGCGGTGGCCGGACTGCTCGACCTTGATGACGACGTCTTCCCCCTGGTCGGTCTCGATCGTGGTCGCCGGGGCTTCTTCCTTCTGAAGCGCCGTTGCCGGGATCAGCGTGGCGGTCACGAAGGAGGAGCTGAGCAGGAAACCCGACATGATGATCGCCGCCAGGAGCAGCAGCTTGCGGGCCCCCTGAATCCGGCTCTTGAGGCGCTCGGCGGGAGTCTCGCCTGACTCGGCAATGAGCGGCATGACCGCCACGCCGGTCTCGAAACCGCTCAGGCCGAGCGCCAGCTTGGGAAACAGCAGGAAGCAGAGGAGGACGATCGAGATCCAGCCGGTTCCCGAGATCGGAAGCTCATGCCGGATCGCCCACTCTCCGGCGGCGACATGCTGATACCACTCGTGGATCAGCGACTGGTGTGCGGCGAGATACCGCAGGCATTCCAGCAGCAGGATCAGGTTGAGCGTCAGATAGAACCCGACGATCGCCACCGCGAGCCAGACGACTTCGGCGAAGCCCCGCATGAACCAGGCCCCGAGCATCGTCAGGAGGATCATGGTGAGCGTCACCTGTCCCTGGAGCCAGGCCGGCGCGTGGTCGCGCCAGAACGGGTTCTCGAGAAGGTGGACCGTTGCGTCGGCGGCGGAGAGCGTCTTCGTGATGACGAAGTCGGTCGCCGCGAATCCGAGCAGGACGAGGACGAGGATCTTCCCCCACCAGCCATGGACGAGCCGCTCCAGCATCGCGATGGAGCCCTGCCCATGAGGGGAAGACGAGGCGACGTGGCGGTAAATCGGCACCGCTCCGAAGAGCGTGACGAGGACCAGGAACAGGGTCGCGATCGGAGAGAGCCGGCCCGCGTTGTCGAACGCGATCGACGGCTGATAGCCCAGGGTGCTGAAGTAATCGACCCCGGTCAGGCACATGACCCACAGCCAGAAGCTCTTGTAGTGGCCGTGGCTTCCGGAGGCGTGCTGGGCGTGAGCGGCATCCGGGCCGTGCTGACCGTGCCCGCCGGATGCGGGAGAGGACGAGACCGTCATGGACGTTCCACAAACCGCTGGCGAGGTTCGGCTGCTACGAGGGCCGGGCGGTAGGAAGGATAGCGTCTCCCCATCCCGGGGAGCGAGCCGGCCGGACCTGGCCCCAAAGCAGTCGTCGATCGACGCAGTCCGATGTCAGCGCAGCAAAAAACCCGAGGGATAGACCACCCGGGTTGTCAATCTGTCATCGTTAGGCGAGGTCAACCAGCGGGCTGATCCGCCGGGCCTTGGCCACGAGAGCCTGCTTTTCCGTGTCCGTCTTGGCCGCCGCGAGCTTCTCGCGAATCTTCTTCAGCTTGACCCGACGGGTCCGACGACGTGCCAGTTCGCGACTCCGCTCAATCCGCCCCATGGTTCTATGCTGTGCTCAAACGGGAAATGTCGGTGGGAAAGGGGCAGAGGGTACGCGGTTTTGCCCCCTGCGTCAAACCGGTCCAGCTCGCCAAGGAGCAAGGGGAGCCGCCCGAGCGCCGATCGCAAGGATTTTTCTTGACTCCCTCGATTGCGGCGTCTAGTTTACCGATAGGTTAATTAACCAGTTGGTGAAATTGATGGTTGCCGACCAGCTCAGTTCGACGTTTGCCGCCCTCGCCGATCCGACCCGGAGGGCGATCCTGTCTCGCCTCTCCGGGGGGGAGGCGTCGGTCAAGGAGCTCGCGCGGCCGTTCGAGATGACCCTCCCAGCGATTTCCAAGCATCTCAAAGTGCTGGAGCGGGCAGGGCTGATCGAACGGGGGCGCGAGGCGCAGTGGAGGCCCTGCCGGCTCCAGGCGGCGCCGCTGCAGCAGGCCTCCAGCTGGATTGAGCAATACCGCCAGTTCTGGGAACAGCGGCTCGACCGGCTTGAGGAGTACCTCCGCGACGTTCAGGGAGGGGCGACGGCAGAAGAAACCTCGGCGGATCTCCCTTCCAAGTCACCCGAGCTTCCCCCCGGTTCTGCTTGATGAGGCCCTCGGGGCCATTCTGTCCCACGGTCAGACCCACTCTCGAACTCGAAACGAGTCCTTCGCCATGCCGTCACAGCCCTTCGCCCCGATCTCGGATCCGCCAGAACTCCCGACAGCCGATCCTCCAGCAGGACCTTCGCTTCGCCGGCGGGCGTTCCTGACGGCGCTGGCTTCTGGGGCCGCCGCGGCCGGTTCCGCTCGAGCTGAGGGGCCGGCCACGGAGAAGCCGGCCGTCAAAAAGGGCTACGCGCCGGTCAACGGCCTCAAGATGTACTACGAGGTCCACGGAGCGGCGCGGGTCGACGGTCCCCCGCTGGTGCTCCTGCACGGCGGCGGATCGACGATCGAGACGTCGTTCGGCGCGGTCCTGCCGCAACTCGCCCGCGTTCGCCGCGTGATCGCCTTCGAACAGCAGGGGCACGGGCGGACCGCCGACGTCGACCGCCCGTTCTCCTTCGAGCAGTCCGCAGACGACGCGGCCACTCTGCTGCGGCATCTCCAGGTCCCCAAGGCCGACCTCTGGGGCTACAGCAACGGGGGGAACGTCGCGATGCAGGTCGCGGTGCGGCATCCCGCCCTCGTCCGCCGGCTCGTGATCATGTCGTCGATGTCCCGGAACGACGGCCTCATCGCCGGCTTCCACGACTCGCTCAAGGGGGCGACCCCGGACAACATGCCGGCCGAACTCCGGGTGGCATACCGGAAGATCTCGCCGCACCCCGAAGCCCTGCCGCAGTTCGTCACCAAGTGCATCACCCGCATGCTCGAGTTTCAGGACTGGCCCGACTCGATGCTCCGCGGGATCGCCGCGCCCGCCCTGGTCCTGATCGGCGATGCGGACGTCATCCGTCCCGAACACGCCGTCGAGATGTTCCGCCTCCTCCCTGCAGGGCAGCTGGCGATCCTTCCGGCCACCGATCACATGGAGATCATCCGTCGGACCGACCTGCTGCTGCCGCTCGTCTCCACGTTCCTCGACGCCGCTCTTCCCGCGTCCCAGCCCCGGTGATTGTCATGCGCGCCTCCGACTCTTCTGGCACCTCTCCTGCCGTCCCGAACATGGTCCGGATCGAACGGCTCATCGAGGCTCCCCGCGAGCTGGTATTCGCCGCCTGGACTGACACTGCCGGGCTCGCCCGCTGGTTTGCACCGCGGGGCTGCACGATCGAGTATCGCCGGCTCGAGATCCGGCCGGGTGGCCGGTTTCACTCCTGCATCCGGAGCCCCGAGGGGCACGAGTGCTGGTGTGTCGGCGACTACCTCGAGGTGGTCCCTCCCGAGCGGCTCGTGTTCACGATGGTGATCGCGAACGCCCAGGGAACCCCGATCGATCCGCAGGCGGCGGGGATGGACCCCGAGTGGCCGGCGGAGACGACCGTCACCGTGCGGTTCGAAGCGGTCGGCCACCAGACCCGGCTGACGCTCGAGCAGACGGTCCAGGAGTCGCTCGCCAAGCGGACCGGCGCGCACCCGAGCTGGCTGCAGATGCTCGATCGCCTCGAAGAACAGCTCCAGGCTCGCTGAAGGCCTGAAGCCCCGATCCCGTTCTGATCCGCGTGTCGCCGTTGACCGGAGGACCCGGCTGTGGTTTCACGGACTACAGCTGGGATCCCTCGACCGCCTGGTCGAGGACTTTCAGCAGCAGGTTCTTCCCGGTCCGGCTCTGCCAGACCTCCCACTTGTTGAAGGCCGCCTCGCGGGCCTGGTCCGAGGAGAAGCCGGTCGAATTCGGGACGTAGAGCTGCTTCGGGCTGGGCATCAGCCCCGTGAAGCCGAAGTCGCGGGGGGACTGGCGGACCAGATGGATCGATGCGACGAGGGCCGCGTCCCGGATCTGCGACGTGACGTGCTGCTTCTCGCCGTTCTTGTCCTGACTCCACTCGCCGAACTTCGTCTCGTCTTTCAGCAGCGGCGCGAGGTCGGCGACGTTCTCGGGCGTCCCCTTTTCGCCGATGAGGAGGACTGCCTCCACCAGCCGCATGCTCCGGTCTCCCCGGTCCGCGACGGCGTTCTTCACGACTTCCAGGGCCGGGCCGATCGCTTCGTCGAGTCCGAGCCGGCGGGCGAGGTCGAAACGGGACTCGGGGAGTCCCGCATCAGGACGCTGGACCCACTGTCCCAGGAACCGCTGCAACTGGTCGTGGTAGTCCCCATGCAGGATGGCGGACTGGGCGGAGCTGAGGGTAACGACGTTGGCGACCTGCATCTGGACCACGCGGTCGAGCGGGCAGTCCCGGGAAGCGGCCAGATAGAGGATCGTGGCGAAAGTCTCGAACGAGAAGTTCCGGGAGTCCTGCTGCCACGAATAGGTGTCGGCAAACAGCGACGCGAACGCCGCGGGGAGATCGCTCTTGTGCTCGACGAACGAAGTCAGCACGTCCGGGTGGGCCAGGAACATCGACAGGTAGAGTTTGATCGAGTCTTCGGAGTCCCCCGCCAGGTCCGAGAAGCGGTCCCACCCCAGGGGGGCGAACTTCGGATCGCCGGTTGCGGAGAACCGCTCGAACTGCCGCTCGAGCACCCGTCGCTGGACCACCTTCAGCAGCCGCTGGGCCCGGACCTGGACTTCGGGGTCTTTGGACTGCGCCTGGATCTTGAGCGGGGCGTACGCATCCTCGGGGATCTCGAGAATCTTCCGCTCGGCCGCGTGGCGTTCTTCGAACCGGGGGGAACCGAGCTTGCGGAGGATCTGGTCGGGAGTCTCAGCCCAGGCAGTCGACGCTCCGCAGACGATGACCGCACCCAGGACAATCCGCTGGACAATTCGTTCGACAGTCCGTGCCGCTCCTCGGCGAACGCTTGTCATCTGCCGCCTTCTTTCTGCTGCAGCGGTTCGGCGCGGAGGACTGGACCTCGCGGCGCATGGTCCTGGCCGTCCGCCGAACTCAACACCAATCATACTGCGGTCTCCGGCCCGGGGCGAGAGGCGTTTCGTGCTGTCCAGCTTGGTGATGGGACAGGGATCGGAATGGCGAACGCGGGCCGCGGCCAGTCTTGTCAAGACTGACCCGCTCAATCGTCTCGAGCGGCGGGAACGCGGATTGAACGCTCTAACGAGACGCGCCTACAATTCTTTTCGCTGGCTGATTTGTAATCCGTCTTTCAGGACGGCCGATTCCGGTGTCCTCTTCGGAGGTGCAAGCCGCCCGCAGTGCCTGGTGATTTTCGTATGTCGCGCCCCAAGTTTCTCGTGTACGGTCGCTCCGACTCCTGTCTCAAGGATGTCGCGGCGGGATTGTCGTCGCACTGCGACGTCACGACCGTCCAGACCCTCGATGAGGCGGTTGCCGCTCTCCGTTCGGGAAACGTGCATGGCTTCTGCGTCCTCAACGAAGGGGCCTCCCCCAGCGAGTTCCTGCTGGAGGCGGGGGGAATCCTGAAGGCCCTGCCGCAGGGAATCGCCCTCCTCGATCTCAAGGGGCAGATTCTCTGGTCGAACCCGCAGTTCCAGACCCTCAGCGGGGCCAAGGGAGACGTCACCGGGCAGCGGTTCTTCGACGCCTTCGAGAAGTTCCAGTTCCTGCCCGGGGAATTTTCGCCGATCCAGACCGCTCTCAATACGAACCAGCTCGCCGAAGCGACGATCAAGACCGGCGACCAGACCTACCTGACTGTCGAGGTCAAACCGGTCGCGGAGACCGACCGGGCAAGCGGGGCGTACCTGATCGCCATCGTTCACGACGTCTCCTCCGCCGTGACCGCCCGCCAGAAGATCGAGGCGATCTACGCTGCGGGGTTCGAGCTCGGTGACCTGCAGCCGGAAGAAGTCGTCGACCTCTCCGTCGATGACCGGGTCGAGCTCCTGAAGGACAAGATCCTCCGCTATACGAAAGACCTGCTGAAGTTCGAGACGGTCGAGATCCGGCTCCTCGACGAGCAGACCGGCGTGCTGAAGCCGCTCCTCTCCGTCGGGATGGGGACCGCGGCGGACCGCGAGCTCAAGGCGCTCCCGGAAGAGAACGGCGTCACCGGCTACGTCGCCACGACCGGACAGAGTTATCTCTGTCTCGATACCCAGCGGGACTGTCACTATCTCCCCGGTGCGCCGGGGGCCCGCAGCTCGCTCACTGTGCCGCTCGTGCTGCATGACCAGATCCTCGGGACGTTCAACGTCGAGAGCACGAAGCCCGGCGCCTTCACCGACAGCGATCTGCGGTTCCTCGAACTCTTCTCGCGGGAAGTCGCCGTCGCCCTGAATACGCTCGAGCTCCTGATCGCCGAAAAGGTGACGACCGCCGCCAACAGCACCAAGCAGATGCTGTGCGAGGTGGCCGACCCGGTCGACGAGATCCTGAACGACGCGACCTACATCCTCGAAAAATTCGGGGACAAGCTCCCGGCTGCCTGCAGCCGACTGCAGAACATCCTGAATCACACCCGCGAGATCCGTGAGTCGATCCGCAAGGCGGGAGACGTCGCGGGCGGGGGTGTCGGTAAGGGGCTGACGAACCAGTTCCAGCACCCCAAGCTCCGGCATATGCGGGTCCTGATCGTCGACTCCGACAAGGAGATCCGCCGGTCGGGACACGAGATCCTCGGCCGCTTCGGGGCGAGCGTCGAGACCGCCCACAACGGCGAAGAGGCGCTGATGATGATCCGGACCCACCGCTACGACGCGGTCGTGGCGGACATCCGGCTGCCGGACCTCAAGGGCTCCGAGTTCTTTCAGAAGGTGCTGGAGATTGACGGCCGGGTCGAAGTGATTCTGATGGCAGGCTTCGGTTACGACGCCAACCACTCGATCGTGAAGGCCCGCCAGATGGGGCTCCGCTCGGTGATCTACAAACCGTTCCGGATCGACCAGCTCGTGAAGGCGGTCGAACTGGGAGCGGGGAACACGGCCCCCCCCTCGTCCAATGGGGCCGCGCGGACGACCGCTCCGGCGCCGATCAGCACCTGATTGCTGGTGTTCCAGGCGAGGGGCTTCGATACCGCGGGCTCAGAGAAGCTCGATTCCGCGATCCGTGATCTGGTACGGGACGATCTCTTCGGAGCATTTGCTGCCGCGGTGCTTGGCGATGTAGAGGGCGCGGCCCATCTTCACACCGTCCCGGATCTTCCCCATCAGGATGATCGTGTTGGCGTTCGACAGGACGTCCCCGGTCTCGATCCGCCGGGACAGCAGGTCCTCGAGCATCACCTCGTGCGACGTGCAGAGGATCATGCAGCCGAGGGCGGTGTTGTCGTACGTGTGCCGGGCGACCGCTTCGGCGTGCTCGCGGTAATGGGCCCGGAACAGGTCGCGGGCGACCCACTCCGCCTCCTTCTGGAAGATCTGGTGGTAGATGTACTCGAACAGCTCGAACTGGAACGAATCGCTCGCCCGGTCGCTCGGCTCGACCCCGTCGATCAGGCACCGCCGGACGCCGTGGATGAAGTTGCCGTAGAAGAAGGCGATTGTCTGCTCGAGTTTCCGGTTCAGGTCGACTTTCCACTCCCGCTGGGCGTCTTCGTCGAGGTCCGACATCGTCACCCGCCGGCCTGCCCGGTTGAAGAGGTGCGCGCTGTCGAACCGGGCCTTCGATCGGTCCCACAGCGACTCCGGCGGAGCGTAGAGGTTGGCCGGCATTTCGCGGAGCGCCCAGTCGGCGATCCGCTGGGCGTAGTCGGCGTGGTTCTGCGAGTCGCCGCGGGAGGTCAGGTCGAACAACACCCCCGGCTCACCATCCTGCTTCCGGCCCGCTTCGAGGAACTGGATCCCGAGCTGGGTCTTGCCGATCCCGGTCGCGCCGAGGATCACTCCCAGGGTCCCGGGGATCAGCCCGCCATCGAGGAGCTCGTCGAGTCGGGGGAGGCCGGTCGAAATGCGGTTCGCTGCAGGCATGCTGTCGTGGCGGAAGGAGACAGGGGAAAGCCGACAGTGTGACGTGGCCGCTGCGACTCGACCACCGATCCGTTCTTCCGGACTCCTGGTCGGCCCGACAAGAGCAGGGGCTCTGGGCACTTGAGGCGTGGCACGATGGACGAACGGCCGGTCGACATGGCACGATGAAACCTCATCGTCCTCTCCCGATCCGGACCGTCATGCTCGACCGACGCACCTTTCTGGCCCAGACGCTCGCGGGGATGGCCGTCGCTCCGGCAGTCTTCGGCACGGCTCACGCCGCCGATCCGAACGGCGACGCCTCTCAGGAACTCGGCGTCATTCTCGAACGGGTCCGCGCGGCGAACTCCCTGCCGGCCATGGCGGCCGTCGCTGTCCGGGATGGGACGATCGTGGCGGTGAACGCCGTCGGCGTCCGCAAGCTCGGCGACCCGACCCCCGTGACGGTCGACGATCGGTTCCACCTCGGCTCCTGCACCAAGTCGATGACCGCGACCCTCGCGGCGATCTTCATCGAACAGGGAAAGCTCGACTGGCAGACGACAATCGAAGAGGTCCTCGGCCCGGTGGTCCCCGGGATCGATCCCGCGCTCCGCAGGATCCCGCTCATTCAGCTTCTCTGCCACTGGTCCGGAATCACGACCCGCAACAGCCCCAAGGACACGACCCTCGGCCAGCTCTACAGCCGAGGGACGCTCAAGGGGCCACCCCGCGAGCAGCGGCGGCGGTTCTGCCGGCTGATTCTCGCCGAGCCTCCCGAAAGCACTCCCGGAACGCAGTTCGCCTACTCGAACCTCAACTACACGATCGCCGGGCACATGCTCGAGACGATCGCCGACCAGGAGTGGGAATCGCTCCTGACCCAGCGGGTCGCCGTCCCGCTCAAAATGCCTTCGATCGGCTTCGGTGCCATGGGGACTCCCGGGAAAGTCGACCAGCCCTGGCAGCACCGGATCATCGACGGCAAGCCGACCGCGATCGAGCCGGGCCCCAACTCCGACAACCCCGCGGTCCTCGGTCCCGGCGGGACGGCTCACATGACTGCGGCCGACTGGGGGCGGTATCTGATCGCCCACGTCGACGGCGAACAGGGCCTCGCTCCCCTTCTGAAACCGGAAACGTGGCGGAAGCTGCACCAGCCCCCGTTCAAGGGGGAGCAGGCCCTCGGCTGGTTCCAGGTCCGGCGGAACTGGGGGGGTCCGGACGGGCGGGTCTACAACCACTCCGGGACCAACAACCAGAACTATGCGATCGTCTGGATGGCTCCGGAACGGCGGCTTGCCGTGGGGGTCCTTACCAACCAGGGTGGGGATGCCGCCCGGGATGCGATGGACGGCGTGGCGAGTCCGGTGATCCGGGAGATCTTTCGGGACTGACTTCGGCTGGGCCGATGGCGCCCGTTGACACTTGGACCGTTCCCTGTACTGAAGCGCCTCCGGCGGCCAGGAGCTCCGCCCCTGGACCCGGTCAGGCTGCCCGCTTCGTCTTGTAGACCGTGGCGAGGATTTCGGCCATCGCCTGGTACAACTCCATCGGGACTTCCTTCCCGATCTCGACCATCTTGTACAGAGCCCGCGCCAGCGGCTTCCGCTCGAGCACCGGGACATTGTGCTGCTCCGCTAGCTTCAGGATCCGCCGGGCATGCGGACCCGCCCCCTTGGCCACGACCTTGGGCGCCGCCATCGTCGCAGGGTCGTACTGGATCGCCACCGCATAGTGCGTCGGGTTCTTCAGCACGACCGTAGCGGCCGCCACGTTCTGGAACCCGCGGGGCTTCCGCATCTCCCGCTGCCGCCGCCGCCGCTGCGCCCGGACGTGCGGGTCTCCGTTTTCTTCCTTCTGCTCCTGCTTCACTTCGTCCTTGGTCATCTTCAGGTTCTGCTCGTGACGCCACCAGTGGAACCCGTAGTCCGCCGCCCCGATGACCAGGGCACACAGCCCCAAGAGCAGCGTCAGCCAGACCCCGATCGACCACGCCGTCACGACGGCGTGACGGACGGTCAGCCGCCCCGACGAAGCGATCAGGTCCCAGTCGTGCCGGACCACCATCCAGACGATGGCCCCCGTGATGGCGATCTTGGCGAGGGCCGACAGGACCCGCCCCGAAGCCTCCATCGAGAACAGCCGCTCCCACCCCCGCGTCGGGAGCAGCCGCTCCCACTTCAGGGTCAAGGCATCGGGGGAGAGATGAAAACCGGACTGCAGCACCCCCGCTCCCACCGAGGCGATCAGCAACAGACCGACCAGCGTTCCGACGGTGTCCCAGGTCGCCCCCAGGATCCATCGGCCGGCGAACGAGGCATGCTTGATCGACCAGTCGGTGGTCGAGATCCCCCCCAGCGTCTCCCGGAACCGCTCCATCAGCAGCTCGCCGAGCCACGGCCCGCCAAGCCAGAGGGCCCCTCCCAGCATCAGCAGCACGAATCCCGTCGACAGGTCCGGGCTGTAGGCGACCTGCCCCTCGGCGCGCGATTGCTCGCGCCTCCGTTGGGAAGCGTCTTCTGTTTTCGAATCGTGATCGACGTCGGCCACGAGCGGGGAGGGGAGGGACTAGTGGGGAGAGGGGGAGGAGGCGAGGTGTGCGATCAGATGGGAAGGGGAGTCGGAAAGGGGCCTGAGGCCGAACGGCGTCTAGGCACTGATGCTGAGGCGGGCCATCCGTTCGAGCAGACTGACGGTCACCCGGCAGAGTTCGGGGAGGAACACAATCAGGGCCGTGAGGCCCGCGAGCAGCCGGATCTGGAAGCCAACCGTGAACATGTTCACCTGGGGGGCCCAGCGGGCCACCAGCATCAGGACGAGCGAGGTGAGGAACAGGACGGCGCCGATCGGGGCCGCCATCTGGATCCCGAACTCGCTCATCCGGCTGAAGGCCGACATCACCCATTCGCCGTTGGGACGGAGCCATTGCCCGCCGACCGGCTGGAGATCGAACGACCGCCCGAGGACCCGCATCAGGAAGTGATCGAGCCCGACGGCGAAGAACAGGAGTGTTCCGATCGCCTCCAGGATCTGCGAGATGATCGTCTGCTCCTGCGATTCGACGAGCGACGCCTGCGAGGCGAATTCGAGCCCCATCTCCTGCGTGATGTACGACCCGGCCACTTTCATCGGCACGAGGAACATGCCGAGGCACGCCGCCAGGCCGAGCCCGGTCAGGACCTCGAACGCGCCGAGAATCCCCATCCCGGGGAGCGTCAGCGACGTCGCCACTCCGGCGTCGACTTTAGCCGTCGGCAGCCACAGGAGCGTCAGGGCGAAGGCGAGCCCGATCTTCACCGTGTTCGGCAGTCCCTTCCCGGTGAACGGCGGGACGAAGGCGACGAACGAGCTGATCCGCAGGAAGACGAGAAGCGCGCCGAGGGCCAGCGGAGACATTACTGAGTCACCTCGACCAGCCGCGCGAACATCCGGCCGGTGAAGGCGCTGGAGGTTTTGAGCATCCAGGGGAGGGCCAGCACCAGCACCAGGCAGACCGCGGCGATCCGGGGAGCGAACGACAGCGTCTGCTCCTGGATGCTGGTCAGGGTCTGCAGGATGCTGATCGTGAGACCGACGACGAGGCTCACCAGGACCGCCGGCAGCGACAGCCACAGCGCGGTCCAGAGCAGGTCCCGTCCGATCTCCATGACTTGCAGCGTGGTCATCTGAATTCACCGGTATGGCCTGGGGAGCGTCACCCCGGCCAGGATCGATTGAGGACTGTCAGGGGGGCTGGGCCAGCCCTACTTCTTGTTCTTCTTGGTTGCGGCTTCGGGGCGTTTGTAGTTCTTGAACGCTTCCGTGATCTCGCTCACGAGCGCCTTGTCCTCTTCGCCGAAGGCCGAAAGGACCTTGGCCGCTTCCCGTTCCTCGAAGTTCGCCAGCATCTGGACCGCGAGGTCGAGCTTGCCGTCGTTCGAGAGTTCCTTGAGGAACTGCGCCGCCTTGGTCGGCTCCATGCTCTGGAACCAGGCGGACATCCGCTTGATGTTGTCCCGCTGCAGGTCGGTCACCCCTTCGCCGGGGACCGCCTGCTTCTTCATTTCCTCTTCGTGCTTCTGCCGCTCCGTGGCGAGCTTCTCGCTCGCCTGATTGATCTCGACGAGCCGTTTGTCCACGGCGGCGAGCTGATCCTTGATCTGGCTGCGGAGCCCCTCGATCTCGCGCTGTTCTCCCTGGATGTCCGCGAAGACGAGCTTCATCTGCGATTCCTGCTGCGCGATCGACTGCTCGCGCTGCTTCATCAGCTCTTCCCGCTTCTTGAGCCCCATCCCGTATCGCAGGATCTCTTCGACGCTCATCGCGCGGGGACGGACGGCGATCCCCATGTCGGGACCCGCTTCCCGGGCCGGGCCGTGCGCGTCGCCGTGCGAATCCTCGACCGAGGGCTTTGTGTCGTGCGCGACGTCCTTCGGCTCGACCTTCCCGGCGATCGGCGCATCGGTCGGGTCTTCGGTCTTCGCCGGTTTGACGGGAGGCTTGCGGAGATACAGGCTCACGCCGGCGGACGAGCCCCCGACGACGAGCGCGAACAAGAGGAGCGTTATGGCATTCTTCACGATTCCAATCCTCCCTCGATCTCCGTACCCCGGAAGATCCGGCGGATCCCGAACTCGTCAATCTGGTGCTGTTGCTGCTTGAGCGTCTCGCGGCGATGGACCTGGCGGTCCCGGTCGAGCAGCTTCTCGATGACTTCCACGCCGGCCCGCTTCTCGACCACGTCGGCCGAGGCCTTCTCGACGACGACCTGGGCGGCGGTGACCTGCTGCGACAGCTCGGCGACGGTCCCTTCGAGGAACGCCACGTACTGCTGATGGGCGAGGAGGTCCGCGGCGAGGCTCGTTCCGGTTCCCGTGGCGACGAGGCTCTCCGCGGCGACCAGCACGGCGCTCTCGGCGGTCGCCTGCCGTTCCTGCACCGTCCGGAGTTCCGACAGGCGCAGCGCCAGCTCCATCTCCGACAGGCGGGCTTCCTGCCGCCGCAGATGGTGCAGACTCGTGTAGGGGGAGTGGAACCGTTTCACGCCGGGGACAAACCTCAGAAGTTCCAGGCTTTGCCGAGAGCCAGGAGGCTCCGGGCGGTTTCGTCGAAGGAGGTCGCTGCGTTGACCGACTGTCTCAGGAAGGTGTTGATCGCCGGCTGGAGCTGGATCGCCCGGTCGATCTTCGGGGAGGACCCCGCCTTGTAGACCCCGAGCTGGACCACGTCGGCGACGTCGGCGTAGGTCGCCATGCACTCGCGGACCTTCTGGGCCGCTTCCTGGTGCTCACGAGTCGTGATCTCGGTGAACAGCCGGCTGATCGAGCGGAGGACGTCGACCGCCGGGTAGTGGCCGCGGGCGGCGATCTTCCGGTCGAGGAGGATGTGTCCGTCGAGGATCCCGCGGGCGGTGTCGGCGATCGGCTCATCCATGTCGTCGCCGTCGACGAGGACGGTGATGATCCCTGTGATCGATCCGGTCGAGGAGGTCCCGAGCCGCTCGAGGGTCGACGCCATGACGTGCATGACGGAGGGGGTATAGCCCCGGTTTCCGGGGGGCTCGCCTCGGAGCAGGCCGATCTCTCGCTGGGCAATGGCGAGGCGGGTGATGCTGTCGACCATCAGCAGCACGTCGGCGCCGCGGCGCCGGAAATCGTCGGCGATGCTGACGGCCGAGCTGACCGCCCGGGTCCGGAGCAGGGGGGTCTCGTCGGAGGTTGCCAGGACGATCACCGACCGCCGCATCCCCTCGGGGCCGAGGCAGTCTTCGATGAACGGGCGAACTTCGCGACCACGCTCGCCGACGAGGGCGATCACGTTGAGGTCCGCCTTGGCGGTTTTGGCGATCTCGCCGAGCAGCGTACTTTTCCCGACACCGCTGCCGGCAAACAGACCGACCCGCTGTCCGCGGCCGATCGTCAGGAGTCCGTCGATCACCCGCAGCCCGGTCTCGAGGGGCCGCGTGATCCGGGGACGTTCGAGAGCGGTCGGGGCAGTGAAGTGGGTCGACTTCCACCGCCGCGGCGTGATCGGCGGTCCGCCGTCGACGGGCCGGCCGAGCGGATCGATCACCCGTCCCAGCAGCTCCCACCCGACCGGGGTCGAGAGGGGGCGGTTCCGCCGGACCACTTCGACACCGGTCCGGACTCCGTCCACGTGGTGGAAGGGGAGAATCTGCGCGACTTCGCCGTCGAAGCCGATCACCTCGCAGCCGACCGAGCGGCCATCGGGAAGCCGCAGATCGCAGACGTCTCCGACGGCGGCGGGGAGGCGGGCGGTCATCAGCTCGCGGGCGCTAAGCAGTTTCCCGACGGTCCGGGAACCGTCGCAGTCGCTGATCTGCCGGCGAAGTATGTCGACGTTCAATTTCAGCATCGTCCAGACCCTCCAGGAGATGCCGCCGCAGCTCGGCGAGGTGCAGCGCCGCTTCCGAGAGGATTTCCCCACGCGCCGAGGTCGCGCGACCGCTTCCCCGCGCGAGCCCCGGATCGGGGACGAACTTCAACAGCCGCGCGTCCCACTCCGGCGGAGGGGGTTCGCGGACCAGATGTTCTTCGAGCAGCTCCAGGTCCTGCGGATGGAGCCCGATCGTGACCGGCTCCGCCAGACCGAGCCGGTCGAGCAGTCCATCGACCAGCTTCCGGACACCGAACTGATTCTCGTCGATCGCCTGATGGACCACTCGGGACGCCACAGCGACCGCCAGCTCGACCGCCAGCTGTTGCAGCTCCCCCAGCGACTCCTGCCGGCGCTGTTCGTGCTCCTGCACCAGCTCGCCGAGATGCGCGAGCAGTTGCCGCATCTCCTCCGGATCGGGAGGGGCAGGCTGCGGCGGCGGAACATACGGCGGCGGCTCCGGGGCAAGCGGAGGGGGTTCCGGAACCGGTTCGTACCGTTGTCCGAACGACTCGGTTCGGACGCGGATCTCGCCGATCGGGTGAGGAACCGGGATCGTGTAGCGGGGCATGACGGGGGTGCCTCACGGAGGCGGAGTGCGATGGAAGGAGGGAGCGGATCATGCGTCCTCCTCTCGCGCGATCTTGGCGATGATCTGGGCGATGGCGGCCCGGGCCTGCTGCACGCGGGCTCCCGGGACGTGAGTCTGAAGCTGGAGCTCTTCCGTGAGGGACTGCTGCGCCCGGCGGGAGAGGTTTTTGAGCACCTTGTCGAGGATCTCGCTCTCGACTTTGAACAGGGCGGTGGCGAGGGTCGTCGATTCGACCTGGCCGAGGATCTTCTGGATGACCCGGTCTTCGGTGGCGCCGAGGTCCTCGAACTTGTAGAGCGAGCCAGAGAGCTGGTTGGCGAGTTCCGGATCGTCCTCCTCGAGGGTCTGGAGCATCGGGCCGCGCTGCGCCTTGTCGAGCGAGCGGAGAATCTCGGTGAGTCGCGCCAGCCGGTCGGTCTGCTCGACGGCGGGGGCCTGGGCGGCCGCGGTCGCCCGGCCGATCGCGGCGCGGGCCAGCCGCTCCACGAGAGCGGGATGCGCGATCGCGTCCCGTCCGAGTTCCTTGATGATCGCCTGCTTCTGGTCGTCCCGGAAGAAGCCGATCAGTTCGGCCGTCCGGGCTCCCGAGAGCTTGCTCAGCAGGATCGCGATGATCCGGGGCTGCTCTCCCTGGAGCGCCTGGGCGAGCTGCTGGACCGGCATCCGCGAGAGGTCCGCGATCGGGTCGGGACCGGGGCGGAAGATCAGGGTCGCCGGTTCCGGCTCCTCGGGTTCGAGGATCTGGACCGGCGGAGGTTCCGGCGCGGGCGGGGGGGGAGGCGGGGTATGGGCGGCGAGGAAGTCGAGCATCATCTCGAACTCGTCGATGACCGCCGACTCGGTCCCCCAGTCGAGAGCGTCCCGCGGCCCCTGGGTCGTCAGGGCACGACGCAACCCGGCCGCCTGATCGGCGGGGAGATGCTCCAGCACCTGCTGCTGGACATCGCTGTCGAGCAGCCGGAGGAGAATCAGCGGTCGGTCGTCCTTGGTCACCATGGAATCCGCATCCCTGCGTCGTAATCGGTTCGGTCAGCCCCGTCAGGCGGCGCGGCGGGCCGCCTGCGGTCCGGAGGCCGAGGCGGTGGGCGTCGTCTGCGACCTCGTGTTCGCGTTGATCGAGATCGTCGGCGGGGCCCCGGCATTCCCGCCGAGCCACGCCTTGAGGACCTCTGCGGCCGCTTCGGGGTTCGACCGGGCGAGTTCCTGGAGGGCCGAGAGCCGCCGGGCCGCCGTGAGCGACACTTCGACCGGCGAGGGCTGTTCGACGACCACCGGACGGAACCGCTTGAGCGTCAGAAAGCCGAGGGCTCCGACGACCAGCGCCGCGATGCCGATCGAGCTCGCCTTGAGCCAGTCCTGGATCGAGACCGGGCTGGCGATCGGAGGCGCGGCGGTGACCGGTTCCCCGGCGGCGAGCTTGCTCAGCACGACTTCGACCTGATCGTTCCGGTCCGGGTCGAACCCGACCGCCTGCTTGATGAGGGCTTCGAGCGACGCCTTGTCGAGTCGGGGTGCGGCCGGTGCCTTGGCGGTCTTAGTGGCTCCGGCGGCAGGGGCCTCCGGCTCAGGAACGTCGACCACGGCCGCCACGGTGATCCGGCGGATCCGGCCCGGGGCTTCGGCGGTCGTGTTCGTCGTCTCGGGGTTCAGGTAACTCGTCTCGCTCTCTTCCCGCTTGTTGGCAGCGATCGATTCCGAGCGGCTCGCCCCGGCGGCGGCTCCGACGTTCGAGGGGGTTCCGGCGGGACCGCTGGCGACCGCGCGGGGGGTGGAATTCGTTTCCGACACGATCTTCTCGGTGGTCTTCACCTTGCCCGAGGGGTCGTAGGTCTTCTGCGTCGAGGTGGTCTGAGTGAAGTCGACGTCGGCGGTCACCCGGACGACCGCATGGCCGACGCCGAGCACCTCCGCCAGCATCGTCTCCGCCTTGGCGGCGAGGCCTGTCTCCAGCCGGCGGCGGAATTCGAGCTGCCCGGCGACATCCCCTTCGAGACCTCCCTCGGAGGTGAGGAGCCGCCCCTCGGTGTCCATCACGCTGACGTCAGCGGGGAGCAGCCCCTCGACGCCGTGCGAGATCAGGCTGACGATCGACTGCGCGTCGCGGCCGGTCAGGAACGCGCCGGAGCGCAGCTCGACCACGACGCTGGCGGTGGTTCGGCCCTGCTCGCGGATGAACGGCGAGGACTCCGGCTTGCTGATGTGGACCGTGGCGGACTTGATCGATTTGAGCTGCCCGATCGAGCGGGCCAGTCGGGTCTCCTGCTGGCGAAGCAGCCGGACGTGCGTGAGCGAGGGATCGCTCCAGATGTCCGTGGCGCCGTCACCCTCTTTCCCCGCACCCCCCCCGGCCGCGCCGAGGTGTTCCTTGCAGGCGAGGCGGGCCCGGCTCAGGTCGCTCTTGCCGACCGAGATCGAGGACCCGGAGAAGTTCAGCTTGTAGGTGATCCGTTCCGCTTCGAGGGTGCTCACGATCTCGGCCGCATCGGCCGGGGCGAGACCGCTCGCGAGCGGGACATAGTCGGGCTGCAGCGACCAGTACCCCACCCCCGCCACGATCGCGAGGCAGAGGACGAGCCCTCCCGCCATCGAGATCTGCTGCGCGCGCGTCCAGCGGCTCCACTGGCCGGTGAGCTGCGTCATCAGGTTCTGAAGGAATTCCACGTTGGTTCCGCCAGGAGGGGCGAGGAGGGGTCAGGAAGGGGACGGGGCGGGGCAGGGGCGAGGTCGGCGGATCAGATCTGCATCCGCATGATGTCCTGGTAGGAGGAGATCACCTTGTCCCGGATCTCCATCAGGAGCTGGAACGCGAGGTCGGACTTGGCGACATTCAGGACGACCCCCTGGAGGCTGTCGGCCTGACCGGTCGCGAGGTCGTTGATCGACTGCTGGGCCCCGATCTGCTGCTGGTTGACGTCCTGCAGCAGGTTGGTGACCAGTTGCGAAAACGGCATCTCAGCGGACGCTCCGGAGCGAGCCATCGGCTCCGGAGCGATCGCTGAGAGGGGTGTCCCCCCCACCGAAGGGAGAGACGCGGGGCTGATCGGCGGGAGGGCCATCATCCGATCTCACGCAGGACGGACAGGGTCTGCTCCGCCATCTGGCGGAACGTCTGGAGCGACTTGAGGTTCGCCTCGTAGGTCCGGCTGGCGACCATCAGGTCGATCATTTCATGCGGCAGCTTCACGTTCGGCAGGGAGACGAAGCCCCGCTTGTCGGCATCCGGGTGCGAGGGATCGAAGATCGTCGGGAACTCCGACTGGTCTTCGACGATCCCGGTCACCTCAACGCCCTTGAGACCGAGAGTGTCGCCGTTCTGGCTCTGGGCGTCGTTGAGGGCGGAGGTGAAGACGATCTCCTGGCGGCGGTACGGGCCGCCGCCGGGGGTGCGGGTGGCGTGGATGTTGGCGATGTTGTTCGCCACGACCTCCATCCGCATCCGCTCGGCCCGCAGGCCCGAGGCGCTGATATCGGTGGCGGCGAGAATCCGGCTGATCGACATGGTTCACATCCTTGTCTGGAGGGCCGCGATCTAGGACATCGCCCGCCGCAGCTTCGACATCTGGCTGACGATGAGCTGGGTGGCGGTCTGGTGGATCAGAGCGTTCTGGTTGAGCTGGCCGAGTTCCTGGTCGACGTCGACGTTGTTGCCGTCGGCCCGCTCCGGCAGCCCCTTCTGCTCGGTCGCCTGGAGGGGCCGGTCGTCGCTCTCGAGGTGCCGCTGCAGCGCCTCCTCGAACGAGACATCCATCCGGTGGTAGCCGGGGGTATTCACGTTCGCGAGGTTCTGGCTCAGGACGCGGTGCCGCACCTCGGCGGTCGCCATCAGGTGCTGCAGCAGGTCGATCTGTCCGGAAACAGTCTGCATGGAACGATTCCGATCCCTGTGTGCAGCGCGGTCCGCGGTCTCCCGCGACCGCCGATGCTGCGCCGTCCCGCGCCCGAAGCCGGCAGAGCAGATTGCTCCATCGTTACTATCGGATTCTTCGGCAAAGTCTCCCTAGCCTGCGAACTTGAGGGCAATCCGAATCGGCCGAATGCGATTTTCCCGTCACACCCCGCAGCGGTTCCTGCCGGAGGGGTTCGGCAGGTCCTGCCGGAAGTCGCTCCAACCGGAATTGGCGGCGTAACCGCCCGATGCCCGCATTCAGACCCGAAGGCGAAAGATTCTGTGGAGGACCCGGAAAAGGGGGGTCAAGAGTTTCCCGGATCCCAACGATTCAGTGTGATGTTCCTGCAGCGGGCGGGAACAGCTCCTCCGGTCGAATGAGTCGATCGCGATGGCGGTTCTGCTCTCCCTGGGGAGATCGTGGCCAGGGCGGTCAACGACAGCAGAGCGAACGGGTTGCTCCGGACGAAGTGCGGTCGTCCGGTGCGAGGAGCCCTGTCCGGTCAGGATGTGTGGGTGACCGGGGTCAGGACACGGTTTTCGGGGAGAGAGACGAATCGTCCGATCGGGCGGAGCGGGCTGCGCGACTGCGCGGACCCGGAACTCCCGTCCGGTGGTCCGATTCGGTTCGAGCCCGACGGAGATCGAGACCCTCCCCGAATTTTTAAAGAGTCCCGATGAAGAGTTCCGTCCGCACGTTCCGGCTTCCCACATTGCCGGCCGTCGCCGTGCAGTTGCTCAACGTCTTCTCCGACCCGGACGTCGCCATTCGCGAAGTGGCGCGGCTGATCGAGTCGGACCCGGCGCTGGCGGCCAAGATTCTCAAGGCGGCCAATTCGGCCCAGTTCGGTTGCGGCCGGGGAATCGCCGACATCAGCCGCGCGCTGACCCTGCTCGGGAAACGAACCGTCACGTCGCTGGCGCTCGGCTTCTCCCTTTCCGAAGTCGCCACCGGGAAAGGTCCGCAGAAGGAACTGTTCCAGGAGTACTGGCTGCAGGCCGTGGTTCGGGCAATCACCTGCGAGCTGATCGGCCGGCGGTTCGCCCGCGGCAAAGAAGGAGAATTGTTCGTCGGCGGGCTCCTCTCGTCGATCGGTTCGCTCGCCCTGATGCACTCCGAGCCCGCCGCCTACGCCGAACTGCGGGGGAAGTCCGAGGGGAACGATCGCCAGCTCCTCGCGCTGCAGCAGGACGCGTACGGAACCGACTCGATCACGCTGACCGCCCAGCTCCTCGGGCAGTGGAAGCTCCCGACCGAGATCATCTCCGCCATTCAGGAACAGGCCCGGGACGTCGCGTTCTTCGAAGAGGCGGACCCGAAGGACGTCACGATCTTCGACAAGGGGATCACCGTCGCCGCGACCATGGGAGAGTTCCTGTGCCGCGAAAAGCGGGCGGTCGCGCTGATCCGCATCCACGAATTGATGGGGCTGTTCTTCAACATCCCCGAGAAGGAGATCGAGGAGTTCATCGCGCAGGTCCAGGAGCGGCTCGCCGGCAGCTCCGAGATGTTCCGGACCGACACCAGCCATCTGCCGATGACCTCGGAGATCCTGTCGCAGGCGATGGAGCAGCTGTCGGAACTGGCGGCCCTCGCCCTCAAGGACAGCACGTCGCCGAACTCTCACGATGTGCTCGAAGAGAACGGCCGCCTCCGGCGGCGCGTCGAGGAGCTGACCCGCCGCAGCACGATCGACCCGCTGACTCACGTGTTCAACCGGGGCTATCTGACGGAGCGGCTGACGGAGCAGGTGGCGGTGGCGCGGCTCCGCGAGCAGCGGCTCGGCCTGATCTTCATCGACGTCGACTACTTCAAGAAGGTGAACGACACCTACGGCCACTCCGCCGGTGACCGGGTCCTCGAGATCGTGGCGCGGGCCATCGAGGGAGAAGTCCGGGCGAGCGACGTCCTGGGGCGCTACGGCGGGGAAGAGTTCATCGTCCTGCTCGGCCCGACCGACCTCCCCGGCCTCGAGCGGGTGGGCGAGCGGATCCGGCACCGGATCGCTCACGAAGTGATCGAGTATGAAGGACAGCGGATTCCGGTCACCGCGAGCGTCGGAGGGGTCGTCATGGGCCCCCCGGGCGAGGCGACCGATTTCCAGGAACGGCTGATCGAGTACGCGGACGCAGCGATGTACGCCGCCAAGCGGGGGGGCCGCGATCAGGTCGTCCTGCTCCAGATCGACCCGGACGGGAACCAGCAGCAGGTCTCCCCCGCGAAGACGCTGGCGACCCCGGCCTGACTGTCGCCGGGAGTCCTGTCCGCGACGCCGCGGTTCTCATCGCGTGTCGAATCGCTCCCCTTCTTGAGCGGCACCCGGGCCTATTCGATGGCTTCGTAGTTCGGAGCCGGCGGAGCCGCCTGAGGCGCGGTCCCTTCGGGCGTGAGGCCGGGGACCGGCGGCGTGATCGCCGGCGGGGTGAACGGGACCGATGCCGGCTCAGCTGGGACGGCAATGGTCCATTCCGGCGGCAGCGTCTGCGGCGGGGACGAAGTCCCGGCCGCCGAGGACGTGCCTGAGGCCGGGGCCATCAGCATCAGGGCGATGTCGCGGGACGCCGTCTGTCCCAGCACCCGCGGGCTGATTTCGGTGATCGGGTCGTGTGGCGGGACGATCGGGGGGAGAATCCACCCGAACCAGCCGCCGCGCGGGATCGGAGCCGGCGGGCCGGTCGGGGCGTCCCACACTCCGTCGTAATCGAGGACCACCGCGCCGTCCACCGAGCGGATCAGCATCACCCGGACCCCCAGCTTGAGCGGTTTGACAGGGGTGATCTGCGTCACTTCGTAGAGCAGCGTGAACGCGGACGGGCAGGTCTTCTGGATGTCGGTGACGAGCAGTCGCAGGTCGATCGCCTCGCCCGGCGTCGGCCGGGAGCTCGCCACGGGCCAGGGGCCGGAGTAGTCAATCACCTGGTAGACCTGCGTCCGACGGATCGCCGCCTTGAGGTCGTCGTGGAAGCCGCTCGACAGCATCGGCGCCGCGGACCGCTCGTTGAGCGGCACGATCGCCAGGGACTGCTGCGGCATCGCCGGCGGGACAATCGGAGGATTGACGTCGATGTCGACCGCGTGGTGCGCACACCCCGACGCGAGGCAGACGACCGCCAGACAGGACGCGAGGAGCGTTCTCATGGATTCGGTCCCCCCATCAACTCCGGCTGGGGCGGCGGCGGCGGGGCCGGCGGAGCAGGGGAAGGTGACGCGGCGGGAGTGGACGGCTGCGACATCTGTTCGATGAGCGACAGGATCTCCTCGGTCACCTTGTCGTTCCGCTGCTGCCGGGCGTTCATTTCCTCGGCGAGCCGGACGAGATCCCGGTGATGGGCCTCGGTCTGCTTCTGCAGGTCCAGCACCGCCTGCGTCAGGGCCGTATTGACGGCGGCCTGCTGGGCGAGCCGCTGATGCAGCGCCTCCCACTCCTTCGGCATCGCCTGTCCTGCGGCCTGAAACTGTGTCTGCAGGATCTCCGCCTCCGAAGGGGCGGGGGGCATTCCGTGGGACGGAAACAGGGCCGCCTCCAGCGACGTGGCGGCGGGGGTCGCTCCCAGCGGGGCTCCGTTGGCCGAGACGGCGTCCGCGGGATGCGAGCTCTTCCAGCCGTCTTCGAGGCCGAGCAGGGGGGACGAGTTGGCGGGGATCGGATGGACAGACGGGGTGGCGTCAACCGGCGGCGCAGCCTGATGCCGGCCGACGTGCGGCAGCGAACGCTGGCACCCCGCGCCGAGCGCCAGGCTCAGCACAAGCGACGAACGGATCAGCGACGACGCGGACATTGCCCCTTCCCCCCCTCCCCACCACCGAAGCGTCCCGTTACGCCGGGAGGCATTCCAGAATGATCCGTTCGCCGCAGCGGCAGCGGACTTCGATCTCGCGGATCACGTCCCCCTCCCGCTGCACCGAGATCTCCACTTCGCAGTTGTGTCCCGCACGACCGATCGAAACCGGCGCGGCCTGCACCCGGACTGCTTCGCGGCGCAGCACGGAGTGGGATCGCTGTTCGGACGAAAGATCGGCAGCCATGAACATCATTTCCGTAGGGCCGATCCGGTCCGGGTCGGCCAAGTCGTGTGGTCGCAGTCTCTAGGCGGCGTCGCGGCGGGTCCGGCTCTGGACGTACTCCCGGGCCCGCAGTTCCGCCTGCTGCAGGATCCGGCAGATCCGCCCCTCGGAGAGCCCGAGGGCATCGCCGATCTCCCGCAGCCGCAGGTCGTCCATGTAGTACATCGAGAGGACCTGGCGGTGCCGTTCGGGAAGCCGGTTGATCGCTTCGGCGAGCAGCTGGGCATGGTCCTGGTCGGCGACGACTTGTTCGGGCCGTCCGGCCCGCCAGTCGGTGGTCCCGGCCGCCACCGTGTCGAAGTCCAGGGTGTCGGGCTGCGTCATCCGCATCGCCTGCAGGCAGTCTTCGACCTCGTTCTCCTGCAGCCCCGTCAGGCGGGCGATGTCTTCAATCCGGACCGGCGAGTCGAGCCGGGCGTACGCCTCGCGGATCAGCGCCCACCGCTGGAGCATGTGCTGAGGGAGGGGGCAGTTCCGGCGGAGCTCATCGAGGATCGCCCCCCGGATCCGGGCGTGGGCGAACGCGCGGAACGGGACGCCGCGGGCTTCGTCGTAGTGCCCGGCCGCTTCGACGAGCCCCAGGGTCCCCGCCGCCTGGAGGTTCTCGACGTCGGCGGACGACGGCAGCTCCCGCGCCATCCGGCCCAGAATGTTCCGGACCATGTCGAGGTGCTCGAGAGCCAGCCGGTCGCGCCGGCTCTTGCGAGCGGCGTCCTGGTATTTCTTGGTCGCGGAATCCATACGGGTGTGGCTTCGGTGCGTCCGTCAAAAGTCGGTTCAGCCGGGGGACAACTCCGGGTGGGACTCACGCCGGCGGGCCGGGCGGGGGAGCCGCGGCCCCCCCTCCGGGCGGCGCTCTTCGCGTCTCCGCAGGACCTGTTCGTGGACTGCGGCGAAATCGGACTGCTGCGGTGGCGCTGCGGGCGACACCGGTGTGTTGTCGAGCGGAACGAGGGTCCGGATCCCCTGGGCGTCGAGTCCGACGACCATCAGCCGCTGGTCGACCTCGACGAGGCAGACTTCCCCCCGGCGCGAGACCGGAATCCGGCTGACGATCCGCATCCGCGGAGGCGCGGCGGCCGCTCCCGCGGCCAGGGCGCGCTTCTTTCGGTAGAACAGGGCCGCCACGAGGCAGAGGGCGAGGATCAGGACCGCGGTCCCCATCCGGTCGATGATCTGCGGCAGTTCCGGAACGTTGACGGCGAGCTCATCCATGCCGGCGGTGTGAACCTTCGGCGTGGCAGCTTCTGTGTTTGTGGAATCGGCTTCGAGCGGTGCCGTTTCGGTGATGGCACGTCGGGCCTCTGCGGTCGGAAATGCAGGAGCGATGTCTGGTGTGTGTGGGGCTTCGGGAACTGCGGGCTCCGCCGGGACGATCGCCCCCGCGGAACTCAGGTAGCCGGAGGACCAGGCCGGCTTCTCGCCGGGAAAGAGACTCGCGGGAGCGTTCCCGGTCGACTCCGCCCGCGCAGCGGCCGCGCTCGAAAGGAGCAGGACGGCGAGGAGGGGAGTGAGCCGCATCGAGTTCTCCTGAACGATCAGGTTGCTGATCAGGACGCCGCCCGACCGGAGGGGGATTCGACCTGCGTGATGCGGACCGCGTACCGGTCTTCCACCACCACGACTTCGCCCCGGGCGAGCCGGACCCCCTGGGCCATCAGGTCCACCGGCTGGGAGACGTAGCGGTCGAGTTCGACGACCGCCCCTTCCCCCAGTTGGAGCAGTTCCCCGAGCGGGAGCGTCACCCGTCCGAGTTCGACCGAGACAGTGACCGTCACGTCGTAGAACCGCTGGAGCGGGAGCGTTCCCCCGGCAGCCGGCGCTCCGGTGACGGACGGGAAGTCGGGTGGGTGGACGGAGACACCCGGGTTGAGGTCATTGACGACAGCCGACGACATGGCGTGTCCGCTCGAAAGAGTCTGATGGCGTGCGCGTCCGCAACGGAGCGCGGTCTCACATGAGTTCGGCGGCGGACTTTTCCTGTCTGAAGGACTGTGCCGGTCAGGTAAGGGATTCCGTAAGTCCCGCCGCGCCCCCTGATGGCGGACGCTGCGGGGCTGGCGGGGTGTCCCTCACGGCCGAATGATTTCCTTCACCCCGGGAGCCGCGCGGGCGTGGCGGGATGCAGCAGCCGGCCGGTGGCATCTCAGGGAGCGAACCCCGCAAAACCGGCTCCTCGTGCAAAATCGATACAGGCCGCAGAGTCCAGCAGGCCGATACCGATGAGGGTGGACCGTGCCCGTGGCTCGGGGCGGTTCCGTTCAGGGGGGAGGGGAGCATGCTGCAGGGACTCTATTCCGCTGCTGCATCGATGGATGCCGCCGATCTTCAGCACGCGATCGTGTCGCGAAACCTCGCGCACGTGAACGTGCCGGGATTCCGCCGCATGTTCGTCCATTACCAGGCCAACTCGTCCGGGGCCGGGGAGGGAGGGGACGTCGACACGTCGGGCTACAAGGGGCCCGGGACGCCGACGATCGCCGTGGACTTTCAGAACGGCCCGACACAGGTGACGAACCGGAACCTCGATGTCGCTCTGATGGGAGAGGGCTTTTTTACGGTTCAGGGGCCCTCCGGTCCGCTCTACACGCGGAGTGGTTCGTTTCAGCTCAGCAACGAAGGGGTGCTCGTCTCTTCCGAAGGACTCCCGGTCCTGAACGAAGAGGGGGGGCAGATCCAGGTGCCGCGCGGTTCGACCGAAGCGGATGTCTCGATCTCCACGGCGGGGCGGGTTTCCGTCAAAGGGAACGCGATCGGCACGCTGGCGCGGGTGGATTTCAGCGACCGCAAGGTGCTGATGCCGCAGGGAGCGACGTTGTTCGAGAGTCCCCCGGATTCGTTTCCGACACCTGTTCCGACGGCGCTGCAATCGGGCTTGCGCGAGCAGTCGAACGTCAATCCCGCCTCGGAGCTCGTGATCATGCTGACGGGGATGCGTCAGTACGAAGCGGCCCAGCGGACCATGTCCACGATCGGCGGTGCGCTCCGCGAGCGCATCGACCTGGGGAGGTAATCGAACATGCTGCGCGCCTTGTATACGAGCGCCACCGGGATGAAAGCCCAGGAAACGCTCATGGACGTCACGGCGAACAACATCGCCAACGTCAATACGACCGGCTTCAAGCGGAGCCAGGTCAACTTCGCCGACCTCCTCTACAGCACCTCTCGCGCGGCGGGAACGGAAGTGGCGGCCGGCCAAGTCTCGCCGACCGGGCTGCAGGTTGGTAGCGGAGTTCGCGTAGTCGGGACGACGAAATCGTTCAGTCCTGGAACGCTCGAGAACACCGGAAATCCCCTCGATGTCGCGATCAACGGCGACGGGTTCCTCAAGGTCAGGTTGCCCAATGGTGACTTTCGCTACACGCGGGACGGTTCGCTCAAGATCGATGCGAATGGAACTTTGACGACCGCCGATGGGTACACGCTCGAGCCGCCGGTCGTGATTTCGGCGGAGGTTCTTCAGTCGAAGCTCACCGTGGGGACCGACGGACAGATCACGGCGATCTCCGCCACCGCGGGGACATCTACGAATGTCGGCAAGCTGCAGCTCGCCAAGTTTCTCAATCCTGCTGGCCTCAGCAGTGAAGGGGGGAACTTGTACGCGATGACGCCGGCATCCGGGCAAGAGCAACTCGGCGACGCCGGGGTGAACGGGACGGGGACACTCATGGGGGGATACCTCGAGAAGTCCAACGTCGAGGTGGTCACCGAACTCATCTCGCTGATCACCGCCCAGCGGGCCTACGAAGTCAACTCCCGGGCGATCCGCGCGGGTGACGAGATGCTCTCCACCACCAACGACATCGTGCGATAGGAGCAGCCTCCATGAAACTCTCCGCGATCCTGTCGTTGCTGCTCATCCTCGCGATCGTCCCCGGCGGGGCGACCGCGGGCGATCCGATCTTGATCACGCTCCATCCCTCCGGATCGGCGCTCGAGCCTCTCGTCGTCCTGGCGGACGTGGCCGACGTCGAGACGTCGAGTGCCGAGCAGCAGCAGAAGCTGGAAGAGATCGATCTGTGGGAGTTCAAGGACGGAGATCCGCAGGACGCGAGCCTCGCGCGGAACCTGATCCAGACGCGGCTCCTCCTGGCGGGCTACTCGGAGAGCGACCTCCGCTGGCGGGGGGCGGACGAATGCGTCGTCCGCCGGGGGCGGAACATCCAGGCTTCGGCGTCGCGAGAAAGCCGACCGCGGCCGCGGCTCAGCCAGCATGTCCGTCTGACGGATATGAATCTGGAAGCCGCCCTCCAGGAGCGGATCGCGGATGCCGTCGACCTGCCGCACGAAGACGTCAAGGTGCACCTGACCAGTCCCTGCTTCTCGCGGGTGCTGGCAAAGGAGCATCTCGGACAGATGGGGAAGATCGAACTCACCATCCCGAACCGCCCCCAGCCGGGCCGGGTGACGGTGGGGGTGCGGGTCGTCACGGATCTCCAACTGCTCGCCACGGCTCAGACGCAGATCGATCTGTCGCTTCGGCGTCCGATCCTGACCGCCAAGTCCGACCTGCCGCGCGGCACGCGGATCTCGGAAACGGACCTCGTCGAGCGGCCGCAGTGGCTGACGCGAGCGGAGGCCCACCCGCGGCAGAGCGACGCCGTCGGAGCGGTCCTGAGTCGCGACGTCCTGGAAGGACAGGGGCTGAAGGTTGCCGATCTCGTCCATCGTCCTGCCGCGGCCCCCGGCGACCCCTCGATCGTGATCAAAGCCCGAGACAAGGTGAGCGTCACGGCCCGGAAGGGGCCGCTGGCGATCTCGATGCAGAATGCACAGTCGACGGAGCAGGGGCGCGTCGGAGAGTGGATCAGCGTTCGGAACATCGAGTCGGGCAAGACCGTGTTCGCCCGCGTCGTAGGACCGGGTGAGGTGGAGATCCTGCTCAAGTAGGGAACCAGACGCCGGCCGGGGGGCCGTCGATTCGTACGGGCTGAGTTGGCCGTCAGGAGGATGCCTTGAGAAAATGTGACCTGTTGTCCGTGGCCTTCGCGATCGGTGCCGCCGCGAGTGCGCAGCACGCGTTCGCCCAGGACCTGTGGGAGCATCGGAGCCCCACCTACGGCTTTCTGTTCTATGACACGCAGGCCCGCCAGGTCGGCGACAGTCTGACGATCGTCGTCCGCGAGGATTCGAGCGTCCAGAACAACGACAACCGGGGAATGAAGAAGCAGACCGGCCTCAAGAGCGCCTTCTCGTTCGCCGGGAAGGCGGACGGAGGGTTCGCGACGCAGGACTCTTCGGCCTCGATGGACGAAGCCCTGACCTCCGATCGGTCCCTCACGGGGAGCGCCTCGTTCCGGAGCCAGCGGGCGTTCACCGACCGGATGACGGTCACCGTCACCGACGTCCTCCCCAACGGCAACCTGATCGTCCGCGGCACCCGCGAGATCACGATCCAGGGGGACAACCGGACTCTGATCGTCACCGGGATCGTCCGGGCGTACGACGTCGGGCCCGACAACACCGTCAACTCCCGGCTCGTCGCGGATCTGCGGATGCTCTACGACGGCAAGGGGGCCGAGCAGGCCTTCACGCGTCAGGGCTGGATGGGGCGGATCGGCAACAAGATCTGGCCGTTCTAGAACGCGTTTCGTCCTGACCTTCGCGACTCTCTCCGGAAACGATCCATGTTCCTCTCCCGCACTGCCGCGACGCTGCTGCTGACAACGGTCATCGCCTCCGTGTGCGGAACCGCTCCGGCCCGGGCCTCCGGGATGGTGCGCGTGAAGGACATCACCCGGGTCGAGGGGGAGCGGACGAACGTCCTGGTCGGGCTCGGGCTCGTGACCGGTCTGCAGGGGACGGGGGGGAAGAACCCCCTCACCCGCGAGTTCGTCCTGAACCTCGCTCAGCGATTCGGCATCCGGTCGGAGCCCGATCTGATCGCGAAGCTGCGGAACGACACGTCCGAGAAGTCCGACAACACGTCGGTCGTGGTGGTGACGGCGAGCATCAAGACGGGTGAGATCAAAGGGAACCGGATCGACGTCACGGTCTCGACTCTCGACGACGCCAAGAGCCTCAACGGGGGAATCCTGCTGCCGACCCCGCTGCTGGCGGTCGACGGCCAGGTCTACGCCCTGGCGTCGGGGGCGATCGGGACGAGCGCCTTCTCCTTCGCCGGGGAAGCGGCCTCGGTGCAGAAGAACCACCCGACGACGGCCCTCATCCCGGGGGGGGCGACGGTGGAGAAGGAGACCGTCACCGCCCGAGGCCTCGAAGGCCGTATCCGGATCCTGCTTTTGAATGCGGACTACGAGACGGCCCGCCGGATCGCGGCCGCCTCCAATCAGAAGATGCCGGGGCTGGCCGAAGTCCTCGACTCGGGGACCGTGCTGCTGACGAAGCCTGCGCAGTGGCAGGGGGATATCCGGGATCTGGCAGCCGATGTCCAGCAGCTCCTGGTGGTCCCCGACTTCCCCGCCAAGGTCGTCATCAACGAGCGGACCGGCACGATCGTCATCGGGCACAACGTCCGGATTTCCCGCGTGGCGGTGACCCACGGCAGCCTCGCGATCTCGACCGGCGAAACGCCGGAAGTGTCGCAGCCCGCTCCGTTCTCGAACGGCGAAACGACCGTCGTCCCCCGAACGCAGGTCGACGTCGTCGAAGAGAAGAACCCGATCATGGTCATCGAAGAGCCGACCACGGTGGCCGATCTGGTGCAGGCTCTCAATGCCCTGGGGGTCAGCCCCCGCGACCTCAGCTCGATCTTCCAGACCATGAAGTCGGTCGGGGCGCTGCAGGCGGACCTCGAACTGAAGTGACGACCTCACGGACCGCGTCGCCACTCCGAACGCCTCCTTTTCCCACACGACCCACGAGACCGGCATGGACGCCCTCGCTTCACTCCCCAGCGCCAGCTCCCTGATGGGGGACGCCACCCCCCGCATCTCCAGCCTGCCCGACAAGGCGGCCAAGGAAATGGAAGGGGTGTTCCTGTCGCTGCTGGTCAAGGAAATGCGGCAGACGATCGGTTCGGAGAACGGTTTTGCGGGGGATCCTTCCGACACGATCGGCGGTCTGTACGACCAGCTGATGGGGGACCATCTCACCAACTCGGGTGGCATCGGTCTCGCCGATTCGGTCCGCGCCGCTCTGCTGCGAAAGACGCATTCATGACTCTCTCGCTTGTCGATCGCCAGAACTATTTGCTCGCCGACGAAGCCCAGGCGCTCCTGACGCGGGAGGGACAGCACCTGGAGCAGGTCCGGGCGTGGCTCCAGCAGGTCGTCACGGACTGGGCCACCACCGACGTCACGGCGACGATTGCGCCTTTGGAGGCTTCGGCCAGGCAACTGGCGGAGCAGCGTCGCCGGTTCAAGATCGCTCTTTCCAAGGGGCTCGGAGTCGCGCCGGCCGACGGACGGCTCTCCCTGCTGATGGATCGGCTGCCGGTCGAACGGCGGCGGGTTCTCACGACCGCCCGGGCACACGCCCTGTGGCTCATGCAGCGGGTTGCCGAGCTGATGCGGCTTGCCAGGATGCAGAGCAACGACCTTTCCTCCTGTCTCAACACGCTCCTGCACGGCGTCGCCGCGGGGAACGGCGGGGGAGGGACCGGCGTGGTCGAGCGGTATGACGGCCGCGGTCTCAAGGCGAACTCGTCGCGCGCCACCTTCCTCAACGATCGGTGTTGAGCCATGCTGGAATTCGACATTGCCCTGTCGGCCCTCCGGGCGAGCCAGCGCGGACTGCAGGTGACCGCGAACAACCTCGCGAACGCCACCACGCCCGGCTACCACCGCCAGCAGCTCATCCTCACGGAGCGGGCTCCGATCCAGGTGAGCAACCTGCTCCTGGGGACCGGGGTGGACGTGGCCCGTGTCGCGCGGGCGCGGGACCTCCTGACCGAGATGACGATCAACGGGACCACCTCCCAGCAGGGGATGGGGGAAGCCCGGATGGAGTCGCTGCAGAAGCTCGAATCGATGTTCGCCTCGGGGGACGGGAGCATCCATTCGACGCTCCAGAACTTCTTCAACCAGCTCGACCAGCTGGCGACGAATCCGGCGGACATGACGATCCGCCGCGGCGTGATCCAGGGGGCCCAGTCCCTGACCGGGTCGATCAACGACATCGCAAACGGGCTCGATGGCCTTCAGAAGAACCTCGACTCGCAGATCGACGACACGCTCGGCACGATCAACAACCTGACGTCTCAGCTGGCGGAGCTGAACCGTCAGATCTCGATGGCGCAGAACCTGAACGCCGAGCCGAACGACCTGCTCGACAAGCGGGACGCGATCCTGGGAGAGCTGTCGAACTACATCGACGTCAAGTCGGTCGAGTCGACGACCGCCGACTCGGTCACCTACCTCGCCGCGGGCGGCGTCGTCTTCTCCACGCAGCCGCAGACGATCGGGCGGCTCCAGCTCGACGACGGCAGCACGGTCATCGTCCGGCAGCCCGGCACGGACCCTCTGACCATCCCGTCGGGCCGGCTGGCGGGATTGCTCGAAGCCCGCAATGAGCTCGTTCCGGCGGCCCGGGATCAGCTCACGACCTTCACCCAGACGTTCGTGCAGGCGATGGACGAGATCCACGCCACGGGGATCGGCCGCACCGGGCCCCAGAGCCGCATCGACGGCGTCCGTCCGGTGAAGCTGGTGGGCCAGCCGCTGGCCCGCGCGGGGACGGAGCTCCCGATCTCGGGTGGAGCGCTCTACGTCGGCGTAACGAACCTTGCCACCGGGGAACGGACGGTCCAGAAGGTCTCGTACGACCCGAGCGTCGATCGCCTGCAGGACATCGCCAACCGGCTCGGAACCGTTGCGCACGTCCAGGGTTTCGCGCACCTCTCGGACGGGACGCTGTCGATCACGACCGATTCCGGTTACGCGATCGACTTCTCCGGTCAGCCGCAGTCGGGTCTCGATACCACCACCTGGACCGGGACCAGCGCGCCGAAGATCTCCGGCGTGTACACCGGGGCCTCGAACAACGACTGGACCTTCAAGATCAACGGCACCGGCCGGGTCGGGATCGATTCCGGCCTCTCGGTCGATGTCTTCAACGCGGCCGGCGAGCGGATCAAGACGCTCGACATCGGCGCGGGGTATTCCCCGGGGAGCGCGCTCGAGATCGCCGACGGGATCAAGGTCCAGTTTCCGTCCGGAACAGTTACCTCCGGAGAGCAGGGGACGGCCGAGATGGTCGCCTCCCCCGATACCGGTGGCCTCCTGGCGGGGCTGGGGCTCAACACGCTCTTTACCGGAAGCGCCCCCGGGACGCTCGCGGTCCGGAGCGACCTGATCGCGGATCCGTCGAAGCTGACGGCCGGGGGGACCGCGGCGTCGGGGGACAACTCCGTCGCGAAGCTGATGGCCGGAGTCCGCAATCTGACCCTCTTCGAAGGTTCCCAGACGTCGGCGGAGTACCTGGCACAGGTGTCGTCTGTACAGGCATTTCGTTCGCAGGACGCGCAGCAGCAGGTCGCGAACATAAAAACGGTCGCGGATCGTCTGCAGTCGCAACGGGACAGCGCCTCGGGGGTCGATACCAATGAGGAACTGATGCAGATGCTGAGCTATCAGCGGATGTTTCAGGCGGCGTCGCGGTTCATGCTGACGGTGAACGACACCATGGCGGAACTGATGCAGATCGTGAGGTAGTGTCGGTGGTGGCGGGAGAGCCGTTCCAGGTTCCCCCGCTTGCCGGACCGGCAAGGTCGCCGACGGTGAGCGGCGGCGAAGGAGAGGCTCCGGAGTCGATCGACGGAGGGAGCGCCGGAGAGGCAGGGAGGTCTCGTGGCATTGCGTGTGACTCAATCGGGGCTGTACGCGACGGCTCTCTCGACGCTGCGCAAGCAGACGACATCGCTCAGCAAGCTCCAGAACCAGATCCTGTCCGGCAAGTCGATCATCGACCCCTCGGACAACCCGATCGGCAGCCGGACGATCGTCCTCCACAAGGCGGTCCTGTCGGCCCTCGATTCGCGGACCACCTCGATCGAGACCGCCCGGAACCTGCTCTCCCAGAGCGAAGTTCAGCTTTCCGACGCGCAGGACATGTTCGTCCGTGCTCGCGAGATCGCTCTCTCGGCGCGGCAGTCGACCGACGACACCGAAGTCCGGACGCTGGCGACCGAAGTCGACAACATGCTGCAGCGGATGCTCGCCGTTGCGAATACCAAGGATCAGGGGATCTATCTCTATTCGGGCAATCAGTCGACGACGCAGCCGTTCAGCCTCGTCGACGGACGCGTGCAGTATTCCGGCGGCGATGGCGGGGTCTCTGTCCCCTCGGGGGACGGGATCGAGCTCCCGATGCTCTACTCGGGGAGCGAGGTCTTCCAGAACACCCTGCGGGGTGAGACGCTGGTCCTCGGTTCCACAGGCCTCAAGCCCGGGAACGGGACCGACAGCGGCTACGGACACGCTGCGATTCAGGTGACGCATACGGCCACCAGCTTCGCCCCGGGCTCGGGGGTCGCCTCCGGTGCGAGCGCCGCGGCGAACGACACCGTCCTCGGCGCGATCGGAACCCACTCGCTGGTGATCAACGACACCAGCGGGACGGGGGCCTCGGGAACGATCACGCTCAACGGCGGCCCCGAGGTCGCGTTCACGAGCGGCGACGCCAACCTCAAGGTGACCGGTCCCAACGGGGAAGTGATGTACCTCGATACCCGGAACATTACGCCGGGGTTCAACGGGACGGTCGGGGTCGGCGGCGACGGGACGCTCTCGATCGACGGCGGAATCACCACCGTCCCGCTGACCTATGCCTCGGAGGTCCAGGTGGTCGACAGCCGGACCGGCGAGGTGACGAACCTCGACACCTCGGCGGTGAAGCTCGCGGGGACGGCGGATGTCGAGTACGGGGGGACGGCGGACGCGTTCAACGTCCTGATCGAGTTGCGGGATACGCTCCGCAACAAGGACAACATGAACTCGGCCGACTGGCAGGCCGCGATGGGACGCCGGATCGACGACCTGGAGCGGATGCAGGATCACATGTACGAGATCCGCGGGGCCCAGGCGGTCTCGCAGCAGCAGCTTGATAACCTCCAGACCCGGACCGAGGACCTGACCCTGTCGACCAAGAAGGCCCTCAGCGACATCGAGAACGTCGATGTCACGGACGTGGTCGTCAAGCTGCAGGAAGCCCAGAACCAGATGCAGTTTGCTCTGGCGGCGATCGCGAAGTTGAACGACGTCAGTCTGCTCAACTACATGAGGTAGCGGCCTGAGGGTGGGGAAGGATCCCGCGGAGACCAGATCGGTCTGGTGCGGGGTCCGAGCCGGAGTAAAATCGGCGGGATCGAGATGGAGATTCGCAGGAGAGAGATGATGGCAGCGCAAGACCCGGTCCGCCGTCTGGATGGAGCCGTTCGACAGCCGGTTCCCCGGCCGCACTTCGAGATCACGGCCGAAATGGTCTGGTTCCGGCTGCAGGAGGCGGCCCGCCGCGACTCCGTCGACCTCCGCGACCTGGGGGAACTTGCCGTCCAGCACCCGGACGTCCGGGACGCGATCCTCAAGGCGACCAATGACACGGAACGGGGACCGATCCGGCCGTTCGACGACGTGACGCGGGCGATGGTCTTCCTGGGCCTGCAGCGGCTCCGCCAGATGTTTTCCGATCGCTACGAGACGCTCGCGAAGCAGTCCCGGGAAACCGCTCTGAAGGCCAACCCGCTCGCCTGAGTGAGTCGATCGAGGCCAGGGGCAGGGGCGGGGACGATCCGCTTCGACATCGCATTCGACATCGCAGGGGGGCCGGGCGAGCCACGTCAGTGCCGCCCCGAAGCCAGTTCGAGCGTCTTCCGGTTCGATTCGTTGACCGCCATGACGGCCCACACCGCTTCGATCGGCGTGGTCACAAAAACAATCAGCCCGGCAGTCGGGACGAAGAAGAGGACGTTGATCACGAGCATGACGAGGCCGCCGTTCACCGTGGCGTAGAGCAGTCCCAGCGGACCGAAGAACAGGGCCAGCAGGAACGCGACGGCCGCACTCTTCTGCTCGGCAACGACCGTGACCGTCTGTCGGACAGGTCGTGCAGCGCGATCCCGAAGGAGCGGGTCGAGCATCTCGCCGCAGAAGCGGCACTTCTTCGCCCGAGCCTGAATGGTCTCGCTGCAGAAGGGGCACTCCACCAGGGCCGCGGCCGCCGAACCGGCTTCGGGGGCGCTGTCGAGGATGTCGAACGCTTCGACTTCGCCCGCCGGAACTGGTGCCGGACTGCGGCGGCCGGTCGCCGGATTCGGAAATGGGGCAGGGACCGGCGCCGGAAGCGAGAATGACGCCGGCGGTGGTGGGGGAGAGGGCGGGGGCGGCGCCGAAGGGGAAGCGGGCAGGGCTCCGGGGCCGGCCACGAAGCTGTTCGCGCAGCCGGGGCACTTGAGCTGCTTCCCGTAGAGCCGCGGCTTGACCGTGAGCGGCTTCTGGCAGTGCGGACAGAACATGGTGGCCCTCGGATCGCGAGTCTGGTCGGGCCCGGTCGGAATCTCCGCGTGCCTCAGTGCCCGGGGCGATCATACGACCGTCGACAGACGGCGTGCAATCAGAAGTGCCGAGCCGCGCCCGCTCGACTCACGGCAGAGCCAACGGCCCGCTGCCGACGAATGCCAGCAGCAGCCGCAGCGATCCCGCCGCACCAACCGGCCCCCAACTCCATCGTCCGCCCAAGCACCGTCCACGCCGGCACAACCCTCTTCGCCCAACCCGTCGCTCTACGGCCACCTGGGTCCAGGGCGAAGCCCTGGTGGTTAGGCGTCGATGAGGCCTTCTCGGATGGCCCAGCGGCAGAGTTCGACGCGGTTGTGGAAGCCGAGGCGGTTCATGAGGCGGAACTTGTGGCTTTCGACCGCCTTCTCGCTGAGGCGGAGCTCGTCGGCGATCGCCTTCACGGGGCGGCCGGTGGCGAGCTGCACGAGGACCTCGAGCTGCTTGTCGGTCAGCTTGCTCATGCGGGTCTGGCTGACGACGCGGTAGTTGCCGGCGGCGTCCCGGTCGAGCCGGTGCGAGAGCTGTTCGGAGACGACCCGCTCTTTTTGTTTCAGACGCTTGAGCTGCTGAGTGAGGGTCTGGAGCGAGTCCCGGCGGGAGAGGATGCCGTGGACCTTGTGGGTCAGGAGCTGGTCGAGCTGGGTGTCGGTCAGGTCCTCGGCGAAAACGGCGAGGCGGGTCTGTCCGAGCCGGACCGGGAGTTCGTCGCAGAACTGCCGCGAGGCTTCGCGGAAGATCCGGGCGTCGAGGAGGCAGACCTCGGGGCGGCAGCGGCGAAGCTCCTCTTTGATTTCGGCGGGGGTCGATCCGCGGGCGACGACTTCGACCCCTTCCTCGCGGAGGGCGGCCGTCGGGAGGAGGTCCAGAAAGAGGACCGACGAATCGCCCCAGACGAGTTGAATCGATTCTTGTGCTGTTCGAACGATGTCCATCTCGACTCCTGTTCCTTCCGAGGAACGCCATCCCGCGCCGCGATTGATTCCCTTGGCCCGAATCGCCTTCGCCCGCAGGGGAGCGGCCTAAGCCGTAACCCTTGAGGCGCTGCTCCGCTCGTTTCCCGGCGAACGTCCGGTGGTTCCGGTCGGTCGCCGCGAGCCTCGGCGAATGAGATCCCGCATCTCTGCGGTGAACGATAGTGCCGGTGAAGGAAGTCGGGGGAGGCCACTCGTCGGGAGCGGGGCGCCGACAGGCATGCGCTGCCGATTCCGGTGGTTTCGGATCAGGAGGGGTTCCCCGCGCGGAAGGTCCCATGAGAAAACCCGGTTACGGACTCGGGGGATCCCCCGAGTCGGGGTGAAAATGACGGAAAAGTCTTCCCAGTTCATACAGTTTCTCAAGTGCCGGGGGGGGATCGACCGAATAGGACGATGACCCGAGGAGTTTTCGAATGGCTGCCCCCGCTGCAAACCCTGGTGCTGATCAGGAAGAGGCCCCCGTCAAGAAGGGGCCGGGGCTGATCGTCTGGCTGCTCGCCGCCGTCGTGTCGGGGGGGATCGGGTTTGCCGTCCCGATGCTCCTGCCGAGCGGAGAAGCGGTGGCGACCTCGGAGCACGGAGAAGAGGGAGCGACCGACGAGCACGCCGACGAAGCGCATGGCCATGCCGGCGAGAGCGGCGGACATGGTGGCGGCCACGGCGGAGGGCATGGAGATGCCCACGGCAGTGGCGGCGCGGCCAAGTCGAACTCGACGATCGCCTTCGTGAACTTCGGCGACATCGTGGTGAACCTCGATGAAGGGAAGCTCAACCGTTACCTGCGGCTCAAGATCATGCTGCAGGTCCGGACCAAGGATGAAGCGCAGGTGACGTCGGCGATCGAGACTCAACGGGTGGTCCTCAAGAACTGGCTGCTGAGTTTTCTGTCCGACAAGGAGCTCGCGGACATCCGCGGGGCGGCGGGGCAGGGGATGCTCCGGCGTGAGATCCAGGAATACTTCAATACGACGCTGTTTCCGGACGGGAAGGATCGGATCTACGACGTCCTGTTCGACGAGTTCAACATCCAATGACCCAGGCCGCGACCCCGTCACGCCACGACTTCCACGACCCGCGGCGGCTTCCGCCCTCGGCGTGGAAGGCTTTGAATCAGTGGACACGCGACGCCTTTCATCTGACCCAGGAGACCTGGCAGCCGACGCTGCTCTCTCCGGTGACGATCGAGGTGGACGGGGTCGATCCGCTCGACGTCCGCGAGGCGCTCGGACTCGCTCCGAGCCCGGGACTCGGGATTCACGTCCGGATCGGGAATGCCGGTCTGCCGGGGCTCTTGGCCATGTCGCGGCGGCAGGCGATCGGATTGCTCGCCGACATGCTCGGGGACCGGATCACCGAATGGCCCGAGCCGCGGGACCTGACCGACCTCGAGGAGTCGCTGCTGGGGATGCTGTTCCAGCAGTTCGCGCATGCTCTCAGTGAGACCTGGCCTGGTGCCAAGACCGTCCCCGCGGTCTTTGACAGCTCGGTCGATCGCCCGCACCGGACGCGGCTCTTCGCGCCGGACGCGACTCTGATCATGGTCCGGATCCGGATGACCTCCCGCTTCGGCGCGGAGGATGCGTTCTGGTTCCTCCCGATGGAGGAGATCGAGCAGCTGATCCGAACGGAAGGCTCGGCCACCGAGTCGGCAGCGGGAGCCCCGTCGGCGATCCTCGAAGACCTCGCGCTCGATCTTCCGGTCCCGCTCGTGGCGGAGCTCGGGCGGACGCGGATCAAGATGTCGGAGATCGCCGCCCTGCGGGTGGGCGACGTGATCGTGCTCGACCAGTCGATCAGCCGGAGTCTTCCGGTGTACGTCGGCGACCGGGTCAAGTTCCGGGCTCAGCCGGGCCGGGTCGGAGCCCGCCAGGCGCTCGTGATCGAGTCGTCGGCCGGAGAGACTCGGGAGTAGGGCCTTCGCGCTCGCATCGGAGCCGCCGCTTCCCCCCGGCGCTCCGCGGACAGGAGGTCCGCCATGAACGAAACACTCACCGATCTGGCCCAGTCGGCCGCCCAGCAGGGGGCCGGAGCCGGCCTCGCGCAGCCGATCCAGATCGCCCTGATGCTCGGGGCGCTGGTCTTCCTGTCGGCCGCCCTCGTGACGCTGACCGCCTTCACGCGGATCATCATCGTCCTGTCGTTCGTCCGCCGGGCTCTCTCGACGCAGGAAATCCCGCCGACGCAGGTCCTGATCGGCCTCGCGCTGTTCCTGACGATCTTCGTGATGGGCCCGACGTTCGACGGCATCGATAAGGATGCCGTCCGCCCCTACATGGCGGGGAAGATGAGCGGATCGTCCGCCTGGGAGGTGGGGAGCGCCCACCTGCGGACGTTCATGACCCGCCAGACCCGCAAGCAGGACCTGGCGCTGTTCCTCGACCTCGCCGGCATGAAGCAGGTGAGCGGTCCGGAGGCGGTCCCCTGGCGGGTGCTGATGCCCGCGTTCGTGACGAGCGAGCTCAAGACCGCCTTCCTGATGGGTTTTTGCCTGTACCTGCCGTTCCTGCTCGTCGACCTCGTCGTCTCGATCATCCTGATGAGCCTCGGCCTCATGATGATGCCGCCGGTGGTGATCTCGGCCCCCTGCAAGCTGCTCCTGTTCGTCCTCGTCGACGGCTGGACGGTGCTGCTCAAGGCCTTGAGTCTCAGCTTCCATACGACCGGTTAGAGGTAAGAGCTTGGAGGTAAGAGGACGGCGGACTCGCCACGTTCTCTCTTCTCTCTCTCTCCACGCACCTCGAACCTCCCACTTCCCGTCTGACCGCCATGTCCACGCCTGCCACCCCCGCCTCCCGCGCCGCGAACCAGAGCGACACGATGCTCTCGTTCGGCCTCCTGGCGATCCTGGCGGTCATGCTGGTGCCGTTGCCGACGGCGCTGCTGGACATGCTGATCGCGTTCAATCTCGGCGTGACCGTGCTCCTCATGCTGGTCACGCTCAACGCCCGGCAGGCGCTCGAGCTGTCGGTCTTCCCGTCGCTCCTGCTGCTGCTGACGCTCTACCGGCTGTCGCTGAACGTGGCGACGACGCGGCTGATTCTTCTCAACGGCGACGCCGGGCGGATCGTCACGACGTTCGGCAACTTCGTCGTCGGCGGGAACCTGATCGTCGGGCTCGTGATCTTCCTGATCCTCGTGATCATCCAGTTCGTGGTGATCACGAAAGGGGCCGGGCGCGTCTCGGAAGTCGCGGCGCGGTTTACGCTCGACGCGATGCCCGGCAAGCAGATGGCGATCGACGCCGAGCTCGGGGCCGGGGCGATCAACGAAACCGAGGCCCGCCGCCGCCGGGATCTCCTGAACCGGGAGACCGAGTTCTACGGAGGGATGGACGGGGCCAGCAAATTCGTCCGCGGGGACGCGATCGCCGGCCTGATCATCACCGCCATCAACCTCGTCGGGGGGGTGGCGCTGGGGCTGACGAACGGGATGTCGTTCGTACAGTCCCTCCGGACCTACTCGGTCATGACCGTTGGCGACGGCCTCATCTCGCAGATCCCCGCCCTGATCATCGCCACGACCGCCGGTATCCTCGTCACCAAGGCGAACTCCTCGACGAGTCTCGGCCAGGAAATCGGCGACCAGATGCTCAAAAGCGAGCGGTCGCTGATCGTCGGCGCGATCATCGTCGCGATCATCTCGATGACCCCGGGGCTGCCAAAGATCCCGTTCCTGCTCCTCTCCGCCGGGCTGTGGTGGAAGGTGGTCCAGGGGCGGCGGGCCAAAGCCAAACCTCCCGCGCCGGTCCCCGCCTCCGAGAAGACCCCCGAGGTCCGCGAGATCGAGCATCTGCAGGAATTCCTCGTCACCGACCGGGCGATCATCGAGGTCGGGACGCGGCTGATTCCGTTCGTCAACAACAAGCACGGCAAGAGCGTCACCGAGCAGATCACCTCGCTCCGCCGCGACTTTTCGCGGACCAACGGGATCTGGATTCCGCCGGTGCGGGTCATCAACAGCGTCGAGCTCGAGCCGGAGTCGTACCGGGTCCTCATCGCCGGCCGGACCGTGGCGCGGGCGACGATCCGGGTCGACCTGCATCTCGCGATTGCGCCGGACGCCCGGCCAATCCCGGTCCCCGGGGAAGAGACCCGCGAACCGGCATTCGACCTGCCGGCCAAGTGGATCGGTCCCGAGCACAAGCGGCTGGCGGAGATCCATGGCTGCACGGTGGTCGACCCCGCGAGCGTGATGATCACGCACCTGGGCGAGCTGCTGAAGCGGCATGGCCACGAGCTGATCAGCCGCGAAGACGTCAAGAAGATGATCGACACGGTGAAGCAGTTCGCCCCGACGGTGGTCGACGAGCTGAAGCCCGACGTCGTCCGGATGGCGGTGCTGCACCAGGTGCTGGTGCTGCTGGCGGCCGAGCGTGTTCCGCTGGCGGACCTCGTGCTCATTCTCGAATCCGTGCTGAACCATGGTCCGCAGATCAAGCAGCCGGAAGATCTGGCCGACCGGGTCCGCGAGGATCTCGGGCGGCTGATTTCGGATCGCTACCGGGACGAGAAAGGGGCGCTGCGGGCGATCGTGATCGATCCCCGGCTCGAAAAGCAGCTCCGGGAATCGCTGCGGGACAAGCAGTTGGCCTTGGCGCCGCAGCCGCTCGAGAAGCTGCTGGGAGCACTTTCGAACCAGTGGCAGGCGTCGCTCCGTCAGCAGCAGCCGCTGGCGGTGCTGATCGACAAGAACCTGCGGCGGCCGCTGCGGCGGCTGCTGGTCCGGGCCGCGCCGGATCTCGGCGTGATTTCCTATCAGGAGGTCCCCCCGGACATCCTGCTCCAGACGACGGCGATGATCAAGATGGAGGAGGTCTACCCGGCGGGTGCCGGGGATCCGAACCGGAGCAGCCTCCCCGAGTTCGCGTCGCTGGCCGGATAGACCCGCAGCGGATCGCCGAGGAACGTGCCGCCGGCAGAGCGTCCTGAGCTCCTCCCAGCGTGCCTCGGCTGTTGAGGAGCAGGGGAGCCCCGGTGGCAGGCCAGCCCGCCGGAGGCGTTTCCATGTGGAACGGCTCGAGCGTGGCTCGGTTTTCCGTTCGGAGAGAACCTTCGCCAGTCTTGTCTGGAAATTCACTCCATTGTCAGGTCGTCGCCGCCTCCTCGCGGGGGCTCTCGGGCGGCCGAACTTCTCGGGGTCATTCGCTTCCAGCAGCCGGATCAGCAGGCTGTCGGAGTGCTTCCGTTTGAACGCCACGAGCTTGCGGCCGTAGTAGACCGGTTCGGGGATCCCGTCGACCGCGATCGCGCGGGCCTGTTCTTCGAGGCCGAGGGCATGCTCCTGCTGGATCCTGGCGAACGCCTGCCGGTAGGTCTCCGAGACCCGCATCGCGTTGTAGTGCAGCTCACGGGAGACCCCCGCCTTGGGAGCGGCAATCCGGACGATGCCGTAGATCCGGTAAGCGTCGAGGAACGCTTCCTGGGGCCTGGTCAGTGGTTTGTTCATGAGGTGTTTCCTGCCGTGGGATGGGGGACCGGCGTCCTGCACCGCTCAATCGCCGCGCCGTTCTCCTGTCTGTGGGTCTGACCGGACAAATCCTTCACGGTCAGGTCGGGGCTCTGCGGCGGACTCGGGGGCTGCATCTCTCAATCGCCTCGCGGATTCCCCGGGCTGCGCCGCCTGACCGGAAGAACGCCTCATGGTCAGGCTGCGGTGGCCGCGCGCCGTCGAGATGCCGATGCAGTCCCGCCAGGGACGAAGATCCCCCGTCCAGATCTCATTCCTACTCGATCCTCAGGCGGGGCAAGACGTTTGCCAGGACTTTCCTGGCTGGAAACGGGGGAGGGAGCTGCGGTTGGCGAAGCCGCTGCGTCGTCCCGTCAGAAGAGCCTTTCCGCTCGGGAGCCAGGACGGAAGCGGGCTGGTCGCGAGAAGCGCTGCGCAGCTCGCGGTAGAATTCCGACTTCGAAGTTCGAACGCGGGTTTCTCTGGAAGGGCCACTCCCCATGCTGAAGCACATTCTTGACCTCTACCAACAGACCCCCGCGTGGATCAACGCGAAGCTGGCCAGGGAAGAGGCCCAGGACGCGCGGCTGGATGCGGGGCGGCTCCGCCTGCAGGTGGCGGACCTACAGCGGAAAGCGGACGCCCTGACGATCGCCTGTCAGGCGCTGTGGGAGATCGTGCGGGACGGCCTCGGGGCGAGCGAGCAGCAGCTTCTCGACAAGATGCAGGAGATCGATCTGCGGGATGGAGAGGCGGACGGCAGGACCGCGAACACGCTTCAGAACTGTCCGCACTGCGCCCGCGGCTCGAATGCGAACCGTCGGAACTGTCTCTACTGCGGAAGCCTCCTGCCGCCATCCCCAGCCGCCCGACCTGAGGGTGGTTCCTGACGCCCCGCGGGGAGAGAGCCGCTCGACCTGCCGGCGGGGGAGGACGCTGCAGGCCGACTGAAAGGAATCGGAAGACTCTTAAGAAGTAATGAGGCGAGGGCGTTTCGACGGACGAGGCTGGCCGCGTGTTGCTCCGCCGAGTCTTACGAAGTGAGTCAGTCCGACACACTTGCGCTTTTTCTTTGCTGAAGAGGGCCTCTGTTCATCGGAAAGTTGCGGGCTGCTCGCGTGACAGGGACCCTGAGACCGATATCATCGAAGACTTGGTCGAGATCGCCGTTCGGCTGACGCTCGACCCCATTCGCCCGTCTCAAGGCAACAGTTCGATCCCCTCGTCCGCGCTCCGGGCACGGGTCCGCACTGGAGGAATTGTCTCCTCGTTTTTCGTCAATCGTTGACTCCCGTGAAGGACCCGAACATGTACGGCAACGCGCCTGTCGTCCAGCTTCGCAAACGTGGTTTTACGCTCATCGAGCTCCTGGTGGTGATCGCGATCATCGCCGTGCTCGTGGCCATTCTGCTCCCGGCGGTCCAGCAGGCCCGCGAAGCGGCCCGCCGCTCCTCCTGCAACAACAACCTGAAGCAGATCGGGCTGGCCATCGCCAACTACGAATCGACTTTCAGTCTCTATCCGGCCGGCCGCCAGGGGTGCGACGGAAGCTGCACGGGGGATCCGACGTGGTCGTACTACGGGACGAGCGCCTTCGTCGGACTCCTCCCCTACATCGACCAGACGGCCCTGTTCAACAAGTACGACACGGCCAACCCGATCTACAACAATTCCAGCACCACCTGGCTGGCCTCGGCCAACAACAAGGCCTTCGTCGCTTCCCGGCCGGCGACCTATGTCTGCCCGTCGGACATCAGTCTGCCGACGGTCAACTTCACCGTCGGCGCCGACACGGCCCCCACGGCCGTCTCGAGCTATGGCCTCAGTGCGGGAACCTATGGCCCGTCGGTGACGACAAACACGACCGGCAAGTTCGATAACACCGGGATGTTCGTCTACAAGTACTACTTCGGCGTGAAGGATGCCCTGGACGGGCTGTCCAACACGTTCTTCGTCGGCGAAGTGAAGTTCGCGGACAACACGACGAAGCCGAACCAGTGGCCGTACTTCAGCCGCCACACCGCCGTGGCCCGCAGCACCGAGAATCCGATGAACACGAAGGTCGGCGCGGGGACCCAGTTCGAAGGGGGGAACGCCTGCTTCGGCAGCTACCACGTCGGCGGAGCCCAGTTCGTGTTCGGCGACGGACGGGTCGAATTCCTTTCGGAGAATATCGCGCTGCCGGTGTACCGCGCTCTGTCGACGCGGAAGGGTGGCGAGACCACCAACGCGCTCTAGTCGGCGATCGACCGTCACGCGGACGCTCCTGTTTTGCTCTCAAAACAGGAACGCCGCGGATTCGATCGAGCGGAGTCTCGCTGAGTGGATCGACACTCGGTCGGTCCCGACGCCGAAGCCTCAGGCCGGGACGTCGGACGATGTCCGCTTCTGTCCCCTCCGTTTGGTGAATGGCTCGTCACGGGTCATTCCTGGCCTCTTCCAGTTCCTCTTCCGTTGCGGATTCCGTTCATGTCTCGCTCTTCTTTCCGCCACTCCGTGGTGGCTCTGTCGCTTCTGTCTCTCGGCACGCTCGGCTGCAATCGTCAGCCCGCCCGCCCGAAGGTCGTCAAGGCTTCGGGGACCGTCGTGGTCGACGGAGAGGCCCTGGAGTCGGGCTACATCCAGTTCATTCCGGAGAACGACCGGCCCGCTTCTGCCCAGATCGGCCCTGGCGGAAAGTTCGTTCTCGAAACCTTTGAAAACGAAGACGGGTGCGTCCCCGGGAAGCACAAGGTGACGGTCGTCTCGGTCGACGAAAGCGACAAGACGGTCCGGAAGTACAAAGCGCCGCCGGAGTACGCCGATCTCCTCACCTCCAAGCTGGAGATGCAGGTCGACGAGCCGACGGACACCCTCCTCGTCCGTCTCACCTGGGGAGGCCGCAAGCCGACGGTCGAGAAGGTCCGTCCCGAGTACTGAGATCCACGCGAAGCGACCTCCGATGCTTCCGGGCGAAGCATCGGAGGAGGGGCCAGATCTGGTTGAGAAGCGGCTTGAGAACTGTTCTGCCACGGAGGACTCAGAGTGAGGAGAGGCTCTGCTCGCCTCCGTGAGCAGCTTCCTCGGCTCTGGTGTTCTCGGTGGCCTCTGTGATCTCTGTGGCTGGTTCTGAGATGGGTTCGCCCGAGAGGGCGCGGGCTGCAGTGCGGCTCAACTTCTGAGAGGCGAGCGCGCTCCCCGTGATCACGATCCCGGCGTCAGTTCTTTGACGAACACGTTCCGCCAGCGGATCTCCCCGCCGTGCGTCTGGAGCTGGATCGGTCCCTTGGCCGGAATCGATTCCTCCTTCGCGAAGTAGTTGTGCATCTTCGCGTCGTCGACGACCAGCTTGTCGTTCAGGTGAACCGTCACCTTCTCGCCGACGATCCGGATCTTGAAAGCGTTCCACTCGCCGAACGGCTTGTCGGCCAGCACCAGCGGCAGCTGCCCCGGCGCATCCTTGGGGTTGTTGAACAGGCCCCCCGACCCCTTGTCGGCGTTCCGGTCCCATTTCCCCCCCTCCTTGGTGTAGTCCCAGATCTGAACCTGGGGCATCCCGCGAAGGTAGATCCCCGAGTCCGCCTTGGCGACCGTCTTGTACTCGAGCAGCAGCTCGAAGTCCCCGTAATCCTTGTCGGTCGTCAGGTACAGCCCGTTCCCGTCGTTGATCAGCTCGCCGTTCTCGACCGTCCAGTGCTTCCGGATATCGTCAAGCGACGCCTTGTCCTTCTTCGCCCGCTCTTCTTCGGGGAGCGCCAGCCGCTTGGCCGGATCCTCCGTCCCCCCGCCGCGCCACCCGCCCAGATCCTTGCCGTTGAAGATCGCGACATACCCCGCCGGCGGAACGTTGAGCGCCGCTGGAGCAGGGGACTCGGCCTGCGAACGAGAGGTCGCGGCAATAAGAGAGAGAGAAGCGAACAGCACGCGCGTGACGGTGCGAAGCATGTGGCCAATCCGGAGGAGGGATGAGGTGCGGGCGGACGGCGAGCGACGCTATTTCAAGAGCTGGGGCTCGGCGGGTCAAGGAAGCGCACCGCGGCTTGTCAGAAGGCGACCGGCGGGGCGTCAGCGGGGAGGACTCATGAAGAACGATCGCGAAGAGCTACGGCGGAGTTCCGTCGCCTCAGGATCGAATCTCGAGCCGCCGCGAAGCCCGCATGGACCAGGAGAGGAATCGACATCCCTGCCAGAGCCACGAGTTGGCCCCGCCCCACGCAGAAGTCGGTCGTGATCGCGAAGAAGGCATCGCTGTGCTGAGTCCGGCTCTCCTTCCGAACGATATCTCCGTACTGCCCGAGGTCCTCCCCCGCCGCCGCCCGGAGATCCGGGAGGAGGGCCAAATCACAGCCGCCCGCCATCAGCATCGCCGCCACCGGGACGGACAGCTTCAGCCTCCACGCACAGAAGCAGAGGACCACGTAAGCCAACGTGATCAGCCCCACCGACACGCTGAGCTGCTCAGGCTTGGCGAGGTAGAGCGCGAGCGTTGCCAAGAGACCTCCTCACGAGCATGAGAGCTTGCGGCCGCAATGGCGGCGTTGAGGGAGTCTACGGCTGCGCGTGGCGAAGTGTTGGCTCGATCCTTGGACGCGGCGATAGGTTCGTCCGGTATGGTCTGGACGGTTCCCTGTACGGAAAGGCCTCCGGCGGGCAGGGCTCTCGCCCTGCACCCGAACAATCAGCCCTCTTTCACGCACGCCTGCCAGCGGAACTTCGGGTTCCGACCCGCCGCCACCTCGTCCGGACGACGGATCCGCGTCGAATGCGGGGCCTGCTTCAGCATCGCCGGGTCTTCGCCCACGATCTTCACGACGGCGTCCACGAACGCGTCCAGCGTCTCCTTGGACTCCGTCTCCGTCGGCTCGATCATCAGCGCCTCGGGAACCACCAGCGGGAAGTACACCGTCGGAGCATGGAACCCGTAATCGAGAAGCCGCTTCGCGACCTCCATCGCCGTGATCCCCTTGCCGTCCTTCAAAGACTTCGCCGAAGCCACGAACTCGTGCATGCACAGCTCCCCATGCGGCACCGGCAACACGTCCTTGAGCCGCGCCTTGAGGTAGTTCGCATTGAGCACCGCCTGCTCGGTCATCTCCCGCGCCCCCTGCGGACCGAGAGTCCGCAGATAGAAGTACCCCCGCAGCAGAATCCCGACGTTCCCGAAGAAGCTCCGGACCCGCCCGATCGACTTCGCCGGCGTTTTGAGGCGGTAGCGAACCACGCCCGCCGGATCGGTCTCCTTGGCGATCACCGGACCCGGCAGGTAGTCCGCCAGGAAGTCCCGGACCGCGATCGGACCCGAACCGGGGCCCCCCGCGCCGTGCGGACCGGTGAACGTCTTGTGGACGTTGTAGTGCATCATGTCCCCGCCGAAGTCCCCCGGACGGGTAATCCCGACGATGGCGTTCATGTTCGCCCCGTCGATGTACACGAGCCCCCCGGCGTCATGCAGCACCTTCGAGATCTGGGCGATCTCCTTCTCGAAGATCCCCAGCGTGTTCGGGTTCGTCACCATGAACACCGCGGTCGAGTCATCGACCTTCGCCTTGAGGGCCTCGATGTCGACCAGCCCGTTCGTCGACGGCGGAAGCTGCACGCAGTCGAACCCGGCGATCGCGGCGCTGGCGGGGTTCGTCCCGTGGGCGCTGCTCGGGAACAGCACCTTCGTCCGCTTCTCCCCCCGGTCCTTGAAGTACGCGGCGGCGGCCAGCAGGGCGGTGAACTCCCCCTGGGCGCCGGCGGCCGGCTGCAGCGAGACGGCGGGCAGCCCCGCGATCTCCGCCAGCATCTCCTGCATCTCGTACAAGAGGGCCAGCATCCCCTGGATGTCGTCCTCGTGAGCGTGCGGATGCAGGTCAACGAGCCCATGCAGCCGCGAGAGCCGCTCGTGCCGCTTCGGGTTGTACTTCATCGTACAGCTCCCCAGCGGATAGAAGTGCGTGTCGACGCACATGTTCAGCGTCGAGAGATTCACGAAGTGCCGCACCACGTCCGGCTCCGACAGCTCCGGCAGCGCGGGGGGCGTCGCCGCGACCGCATCCGCTCCGAGCAGCTCGGACAGGGGCCGCACCGGAACGTCGGATTTCGGAAAGACGGCGGCCCGCCGGCCAGGACTCGAAAGCTCGAAGATCGGCCGGGTGGCCTGGGCATTACGCATGGATCGTTCGCAGGTCGAAAAAGGGAGCCGCGGCGGGCAACAGGGCAGGGGGAAACGCGGGCGAAGTCTCTCGCTCCGTTCCCCAGGCGGCAAGCGAGCGCTCGCCGCCAGGGCGGATCGGGCGATCTCCCCGGAAATCCGCCCAGGAAATCGTAGGTCGATTTCCACTTTAGTGGAAGTCTGTGCGGCACTCTGGACAACGCATCAGCGGACGTTTTCGTAGAGGGCCGCCAGCTGCACTCCCTCGCGGCGGATTTCCGCCAGCAGCCGAAAGCCGTTGGCGGCGGCCTTCGGCTCGTCGAACGTGGCCCAGGGGTCCGCCATCCGCCGGTGGACGACGACGAACCGGACCTGGTCGCGGATCTTGTCGTCATAGGCTGCGAGCCGGATCCCATGCCGTTTCAGGGTCGGCAACTGAGCATCGAGGTCGGGGAGCTGCAGCGGATGAAGGACGGGGGCGACGTGAACCGTTCCCCCCTCCGGGATGAGACGAACGACCTCATCCCAGAAGGTCCGGTTGAGCGGTTCCCCCCAGTAGCTCCGCTCGAAACCGAGCCGGTTCGCCCTCCGCAGCCCGCCGACCGCAAGGTTGTAGTGGCTCAGCAGGAAGGGCCACGTCGTGACGAGCCCGGCGGCCTGCGCGGCGAAGACGACCCCCATGATGAGCCCGGCCGCCGCACGTCCCCGGGCGCGCGATGCGGCCGGAGGGGTTCCGGTCCCGGCAGGGGGCATTGCGGCCCCGTCCGGTCCACCGAGCCACCTCTCGATCCGGGACCACAGCGCCGCGCCGCCACAGCCGACGAAGACTCCCCACAGCGGATAGCTGATCAGGAACAGCCGTTCGCCGTCGTAGACCGCGATCCCCGGGAGCGCGAAGAGGACCAGCGGAAACAGCACCGCGGCGAGCACCAGCTGCAGCCGCGGATCGCTGCGAAGCGATGTCGGAGCGGCGCCCGGATTTCCAGTTGGGCAGGTCGCTGCTCCGGCGGTGGGGCCCCTCGAAAAGAGTCCCAGGATTCCGAGGAGATGCAGCCCGAGCGGCACGGTCGTGGCAAAGATCACGAACGGGTAGTGCCACGGCACGTCGCGGTCGGCGAGTTTCATCCCTTCGTAGTAGCAGTACAGCACCTGCCGGTCGGTCGAACTCGCAAAGTACCGCGCGACATGCCGGACGGGATCGAGCCACAGCCAGGGCCAGCCCGCGAAAAACACCGCGAAGGCCACGCCCCCCAGGATCGCTCCCGGCACGATCGCCCGCCAGCGGAAATGCCACAGTCCCCACAGCCCGATCGGGACGCACGCGAGCGCCCCCTGAATCTTGGTCAGCAGCGCGAGGCCCAGCAGGGCTCCCCCCAGCACGGCGTCCCGGAGCGCCACCCGGGGCGGGGCCGTTGTCGCCCCGACGAGCCCCCTCGTCCACCGGTGCGCAACGAACAGGATCGCTGCCGAGTAAGTCAGTCCAACGAAGCTCTCAAGTGCCGCCAGATGCGAATGCCCCAGGAGCCGGGGAGTGAGGGGCAGGGCCAGTGCGGCCAGCAGTCCCGCCTTCGGGCCGTACCAGATCCCGGCTGCGGTGCCGACGAGGAACACCGTCATCGCAAAGGCGATCGAAGACGCCAGCCGCGCATCCGCGGTGACGTAGAAGTCCCGATCGCCCCGCCCGTGCCACCAGCGTCCCCCCGCCTCGGCCAGTCCCAGTCCCAGCCTCCCCAGCGGCGGATGATCCGGGTTGTATCCCGGCGCCCCGAAGACCTCCTTGATGCTGTCCGTCGAGAGGATCCCCAGCCCGTAGAACCGCAGCGACTGGACGATGTACACCCCCATCTCGACGTTGTAGACCTCATCGAGCGTCAATCCCGGTCCGGCGGGGAGACGGGGCAGGGCTCCAGCCGGATCACGGGTTGCGGCCGACCCGACGAAGGTGAGGAAAGCCACCACGAGCGGCCCGGCGACCGTTCGGAACAGGCTCGATCCGCTCCGGGACGCGGGGTTCATTCGGGGGCTCGGCAGAAGGCAGGAGTGGGAGGATCAAGGGGAGGCCGGTAAGTGCGAAGCCTCAGGATTTCGCGGTCATTGTGTGCGAGATTGTCACGGACGCTACGGTCCGCAGGGAAGTGACTCGCAAGTCAAGGAAATCGCAGGAATTCGCCGACAGGGCAGGATTGATCTCGTCGATATCCGTTGATAGATTCCTGACCTCATCTCTTCGCTATTTTCACAATATCTACCTCATGTCCATCCGCGTGCTCGCCGTGGGAATGATGGTTGCGCTGGCGGGGTGTGGTCCGTCCGGACCGGCAGCACCCGCAGTGTTTCCCGTCAAAGGCATTGTCAAAAAGGGTGGGCAGCCCCTCAAGGGAGTCACTGTCGGTCTCTACCCGGCGGGGGGAGGGTCGGCCAAGGGGACTCCGGGATCCGGCGTCACCGACGATGCGGGGGCCTTCGAAATCCGTTCGACCGCGGGGAACGGCGTGTCGGTTGGAACCTACAAGCTCGTGCTGACGGCACCGCGTGGCGAAATCGACTACGCCAGCTATGGCAAGAAGCAGGGACCTCCGAAGGCGACGATCGAAATTCCTAAGAAATTGACGGCGGAAAGCAGTTCCGACCGGATTGTCGAAGTTCAATCGGGCTCCGACAACGTTGTGAACGTGGATCTGTAGCGGCTTAAGTCATTTCTCATCGGCCTGGTTCTCGCCAAAGCCGGTTTTGTACCCGTTCGAGGTGGTCGATGTCCCTTCGGTACCGCTCGGTTCGAGCAGCATTCACGCTCATTGAACTTCTGGTGGTGATTGCGATTATCGCCGTTCTTGTGGCGATTCTCCTCCCCGCGATTCAGCAGGCCCGCGAAGCGGCTCGTGCGTCGCAGTGCCGCAACAATCTCAAGCAGCTTGGGATTGCGATGCACAGCTACCACGAAACGTACGGCCAGTTCCCGCAGAACTATCTCGCCGACCGCGACGGCAACAATCGCAACCTGACGGCGATTTCGTGGCTGACCGCCTCGCTGCCGTATATGGATCAGGCCGCGATCTTCAATGGCCTCGACTTCAGCACTCTTGAGACCCCCTCCCGCAACACGCTCGACAACGCCGCGGCCCAGAGGTACCGGTCCAAGACGATCGCGACCCTGATGTGCCCGAGCAATCCGCAGAAGGCGGTCAACAGTTACGCCTATATCTACGACGGCGGCGGCTGGAACGGAAACAGCCGGAATGCAGACGGTGGCCGTACCGACTACGTCGGCAACATGGGAACCATCTGGACCGGCTGGAAGGACTGCGGCGACTGGGGGGTCAACCAGACCTGGACCGGTGAGTGGGGGATGTACAACGAGAACTACGACTCGTTGGGCCGCCGTGGCGGTGTGTTCTGGTGGCGGGGCTCCTGCAAGATTGCGGACATCACGGACGGCACGTCCAACACCGTCGCCTCGTTCGAGAATCACCACTGGAACTTCTCCAAGAAGTATCCGTCGGAACCGAACCAGACCGGCGGATGGTTCTCGCCGATCGGTGCCATCGACACGATGCACAAGCCGATCAACTTCGATCCCGAGATGTTCCCCAACGGAAACGGTGGCGATGACAGCCGCTGCACGGCGTTCTCCAGCACGCACACCGGCGGCGCTCACGCCGTGATGGCGGATGGCTCGGTGAAGTTCATCAATCAGAACGTCGACTACAACTCCGTCTACACGTCGCTGGCGACCCGCGCTGGTTCGGAACCCGCATTCGAGATTCCGTAAACCATCTCTTTCGGTCCTCCTGCCTCCGGACCGTTGTCCGGAGGCTTTTTTATTGGGACGAGCGTCATGCGGGAGCTCGGGTTTCCCTGTCTGTGCGTCCTGCTGCTGGCCTGGGGGTGCAGGCCGCAGGTCGAATCCGCTCCCGCGAAGGAGCCCGCCCCGTCTCCGCCGGTTGCTCCCGTTTCGTCAGTGCAGCCCGCATCGAAGGCTTCCTCCGGGAGCCCGTCCACTCTTCGCGGGGCTGAGCCGAAATCGACCATCCGCTTTACGGATGTTGCGGGCGAGACCGGATTGAAGTTCCGCTATCTCAACGGTCCGCTCGAACTGAAGCTGATGGTGCAGTCCACCGGCGGAGGTGGGGGCTGGCTCGATTTCGATCGGGACGGCTGGCTTGACGCGTTTCTCGTTCAGGGAGGCGATCCGACGCGGACGCCGGCAGATCCGACAGGCGACCGACTGTTTCACTCCCGACAGGGAACGTTTCAGGATGTGACCTCTGTGGCGGGTCTCGGCGACATCGCCTACGGACAGGGACTGGCGGTCGGGGACTTCGACAACGACGGCTTCTGCGACGTGTTCGTGACGAACGTCGGTCCCGATCAGCTCCTGCGGAATCTCGGGGACGGCACATTCGAGGACATCACGCGGCTGGCGGGAGTCGGCGATCCGCGATGGGGGACGAGCGCCGCCTGGGGTGACCTCGACGGCGATGGCGACCTGGACCTCTACGTCTGCAATTACCTCCTCTTTGACGTTCGCGATCCGACCCCCTGCTTTACCCCCGAAGGGAAGAAGGGGATCTGCCATCCGGAACATCTCCCTCCCGATGACGACGAGTGCTTCGAGAACCTCGGCGACGGGACGTTCCGGGCGGCGGCGGACCGGTGGGGCCTCAAGGCGCCCGGGGGGAAGTCGCTGGGGGTCGTCATCGCGGACCTCGCCGGAGACGCCCGGCTCGACGTCTTCGTGGCGAACGATACGGCGGCAAACCATCTGTTCGTCCAGGAGGAGGGGCAGGGGCAGGGGCACCGCTTCGCGGAACGGGCGGTCGAACTCGGCTGTGCGCTGAGCGGCGGCGGACGGACGCAGGCCAACATGGGGGTCGCCTTCGGGGACTACGACCGGAACGGCTTTCCCGACCTCTATGTCACGCATTTCACGGATGAGTCCAACACGCTCTACGCCAATCTCGGCCCCAACGGTTTCCGCGACGTCACGATTGAGGAGGGACTCCATCGGCCCACGCTCGACGACCTGGGCTTCGGAGCGGTGATGGTCGACTTCGATTCGAACGGCCGTGAGGAACTGTTCGTCGCCAACGGGCATATCGATGACTGGCGGTATCGGGGAGAGGCGTGGCAGATGCCTCCGCAGCTGTTCGAGTACGACGGCCGGAGCCGGTGGCGGGAGACGTCGGACACCGCCGGTCCCTACTTTCAGCGGAAGCTGCTGGGGCGGGCGGTCTCGTCCGGAGACTACGACAACGATGGAGACGTCGACCTGCTGGTGGTGAATCAGAACGACGAGGCCGGGCTGCTTCGGAACGACTCGCCGAAGGGACGCCGGCTCCTGATCGATCTGCAAGGGACCACGGTCCCCCGCGATGCGGTCGGTTGCCGCGTCGAGGTCCGCTGCGGGGAGACGACTCTCGTGCGGTGGCTGGCGGGGGGGACGAGCTACTGCGCCGCCCACCAGCCGCGGCTCGCCTTCGCGCTCGGCGAGCTCGGCGGAGAGTGTCTCGTCACGGTGACCTGGTCCCCGGCGTCAAAGCCGGAGGTCTATCGCGCGGCCGCCGACGAGAGGCTCGTCCTGCGGGAGGGATGGGCCGAGCCGGTTCACCGGTCGTCTCTCTAGAACGATCGCGACAGGGTGTCGCGACGGCCGAGAATGTTCCAGACTGATGGGATGGTCCGCCTTGTGGGGGACGCGGGCGAGGGGCGGCGGGACAACCGCCGGCTCGCCAGGAAGAGCCCGTGACCGGAGCGTCCGACGAACTGATGACCACGAGCCCTTCTCGCCGAGTTCTTCTGATCGGGCTGACGATCGGCGTCGCCGCCCTGGCGGGCTGGATCGCGGGAGGACTTCGCGGCCGCTCGTTCGAGGCCGAGGACCCGCTGGCGATCCGGTCCGGCCCGGTTCCGGCCCAGCTCCCGAGTGCGCGGCCCTCCGGGGGATACGTCGGGAGCGAGCGGTGCGCGGCCTGCCACGCCAAAGAGTTCGAGACGTACCGTGCGCACCCGATGGCGAACTCGATGAGCGAGGTCGCGATCAGATCGGATACGGCCGGGGGCTTCCGCGCCGCGGGGCACGAATTCCAGGTTGAGGTGCGGGACGGGGCGATGTGGCACGTCGTCCGGCGGTCGGTCCCGAACTTCGATCCGCTGTACCGGATCGAAGAGCCGATCCGCTTCTCGATCGGGTCGGGGCGTCGCGGGCGGTCGTACGCGGTGCAGAGGGGGAGCATGCTCTACCAGTCGCCGATCAGCTGGTACACCAGCCACGGCTGGGGACTCTCCCCCGGCTATCAGGAGCGGGAGCGGGTTCCGGCGTTCGAGCGGAGACTCGGCGACGGCTGCGTCCAGTGCCATGCCGGGCGCGTAGAGGGACTGGCCGGGCGTTCGGACGAGTTCACTCCGGCGGTCCTCGCCGAGGCGGCCATCGGCTGCGAACGTTGCCATGGACCCGGACGCGAGCACATCGAACGGCATGCTCGAGGCCCGTCCCGGGATTCGGGGGAGCACGACCCGATCGTCAATCCGAAGCGGCTCGACCCGGCGGCCCGGGAAGCGGTCTGCTATCAGTGCCACATGACCGGGGCGGAGCGGGTGCTGCGGTTCGGGCGGAGCGAGTTCGACTTCCGTCCGGGAGACCGGTTCGAGGAGGTATGGCTGGCGTTCGTTCACGACTCCAAATCCTCCGGCGAGGCGATGGATGCGGTCAGCCAGGTCGAGCAGATGGAGGGGAGCCTCTGTTTCCAGCGGAGCGCGGGGCGGATGGGATGCACCTCGTGTCATGATCCGCACGGGGTCCCTGCGGCCGAGAAGCGGGTGGCATTCTTCCGCGAGCGGTGCGTTGCCTGTCATGACGGGAGCTCGAAGGGGGGGTGCTCGCTCCCCGAACCGGAGCGACGGGGGAAGTCGCCGGAGGACTCCTGCATCGCCTGTCACATGCCGCGGGGGGCGGCGGGGGACGTCCCCCACACGTCGCAGACCGATCACCGGATCCTTCGAAGCCCGGGAGCTCTGGAGTCCAGGCCCTCTTCGGGGATGCAGCTGTTCCGGTCGTTCGGCGCCGAGGTCCCCGCCGACGAAGTGGAGCGCGCCCGGACGCTGCTCATGGCTCGATACGCGCAGCAGTCGAACGACCGGATCCTGGCGGCCCGCGCGGCACAGGGGCTCGTCGAGCTGCGGCCCCGGTTCCTCAGCGATCCCGCTCTGCATCGGATGCTCGGCGCGATGGAGGACATCCTGCTTCGTTCCCAGGATGCCAGGCTCTCCCTGGAAGCGGCGACCCGCCTGGCGCCCCGGGACTTCGAGACCCGGAAGCGGCTCGGCTTATGGCTGCACCGGGACGGCGACTATCCCGCCGCGGCGGCGCTCTTGGGCGAACTCCATGTCGAAGGACCGGGGGACGTGGAAGTGGGAGGCCGCCTCGTCCACTCCCTCGGAAACCTGCGGCGGGCCCCCGAGGGGGTCACAATCGCCGAAAGCCTCCTGAAGCATTTCCCCTACGACTGGCAGCTCGTCAACTGGCTCTCCCAGGTCTACCGCTCTCAGGGAAAGCAGGATCTGGCGGAGAGCTACCTGGAACGCGCCAAGCTGCTGAAGCCCGCGTCGCATGACGCGAAGTGACTGCCAGGGGGGAGCAGCAATTCTTCACTCTCGTCGCCGGAACCGCCTGACGGTCCCGTCAACTGGCCGATGCGGAAACGCGGGGGGGGACCGAAAACCGCGAAGCGGCGTTACAGCCGTCTGCGCAGGGCGGTCGCCAGCTCCTGTTCACCGCAGTCTTCCATATAGGCCAGAACCTCCCGCATGAGCCCTTCGTCCGCATCGGCGGCCGTCGGCAGTTGTGACAGGCTCCGGCCGATCCGCTTTCCACGAAGGGCCAGCTCCGATTCCCGTTTGGCGGCGTCCGCCTGCCCGAGAGTCCGGAGCACCCCCCCCCGCTGTTGCCGCGTCTTCCAGTCGAGAGGATGGAGGGCAATCGCCTTCCGGTACTCCTGATCCGCCTCCGCCGGCTGGCGGCGGGTTTCCAGGAGCCAGCCTCGATAACGGGGGAACCTGGCGTCCGCCTCCGTTCCCCGGGCATCCCCGAGGAGCCGCTCGACCGCCTCGACATCCCCGTCCGTGATGGCGAGGTCGATCAGAAACGCCACGAGGTTGGCGTTGTGCGGGTAGAGGGTCCGGCAGCGTTCGACCCGGGCCATGCTCCCCGGAACGAGCTCCGGATCGGGGAACAGAGCGGACGAGGACCGGAACGGCGCGCTCGCCATGTAGATCGCGAGGGCCACCTCCAGCGGCTCGACTCCCGGGGTGACCTGCGTCCACTCCAGGAGGCGGACCGCCCCGTCGGAGAACGACATGTCGCTCCAGGTCATGGCGTAGACGTAGGCCTCCGCCGGCTCGCGCTGCAGCAGGGCCGCCCGGCGGATCAAGTCCATCAGCTCGGTCCGGCGGAGCGTCATGGCGTGTACGTAAATCAGCCGCTGCCACGCCTGCGCGGAGAGGGGGTCGACTTCCAGAACCTGATTCCAAGCCGCTTCTGCGGCCGGGACGTTCCGGATCTCGGAGAGGAGCAGGTCCGCCCGGAGGAGCGTCAGCTCGGGAAACCGGGGAAACGATTTCGGTATCCGGTCGAGAGCGGCGGCCGTTCCCGCAAAATCGAACAGTCGGCGCCGCGCCTCGGCCCGGGCCACCCACGCCTCGGGCGTTGCGGGGGCGAGGTGTGTCCAGACACGGCTGGCCCGGTTCAGCTCCGACCAGTTCTCCTGTTTGGCGGCGAGCTCGCAGTCGCGCTGCAGCGCCGCGATGCGGGACCGGGAGGCGAGCGAATACCCTCCCCAGAACACCACCGCGACCGCGGCGGCGACGGCCGCGCGGGTCATCGCAGTGCGTTTCGACATGGAACGAGCGGGTGAAACCGGAATCGAACTCGACCGGGGAACCGGAGGTCCCGCCCGCCGGACCGGGCCGCGAGAACCGCGAGATCCATCCGGGCCGGAGGGACAAGAAAAAAGGACTTGCGGCGATCCGCCGCAAGTCCCGTCGATTCCTCAGTGCCCACGACAGGACTTGAACCTGTACGAGTGTTACCTCACTAGCTCCTGAAGCTAGCGCGTCTGCCAATTCCGCCACGTGGGCTGGGGGAAGGACGAATCCTACTTCCCAGGGTCGGTTTTTCAAGCGACTTGTCTTGAGGCTTCGCCCCCGTGTATCACTTGAGCCTGATATGACTTTTGTTCATCCGATGCGTTCTCGGGAGCAGCAATGACGATGTGGGGACGAACCCTGTGCGGGATGGTGGTGGGATTCGCGGCCATGGCGCCGGCGGTCCAGGCTGCGGACGACACCCCGGTCCAGTGGGAACGGGTCCAGCTCGACGCCCGGTTCCGGTCCGAAGGGGTCGCGGTCGGCGACATCAATAAGGACGGCAAGGCGGACATCGTCGCCGGCGACCTCTGGTACGAAGCTCCGACCTGGACGAAGCACGAATTCCGCCCCGTCGGCGACTTCTGGGCCGGCCAGGGTTACAGCAACAGCTTCTGCAACTGGACCTACGACTTCAACGGGGACGGCTGGCTCGACATCGTCGTCGTCGGCTTCCCAGGGGACCCGTTCCACTGGTACGAGAACCCCAAGGGGGAGGCGGGCCACTGGAAGCAGCACGTCATCTGGCACAGCATCTGTAACGAGTCGCCGCAGTTCACCGACCTGACCGGGGACGGCAAGCCGGAATTCGTCCTCGGCTCGCAGCCCGAGCAGCAGATGGGCTACCTCGAGATCCCGTCCGGTGACGCGGTCTACCAGAAGTGGTCGTTCACCCCGGTCAGCGTCCCGGGGGACCCGGCAACGAACGGGACCTTCAAGTACTACCACGGGATCGGCGTCACGGACCTCAACGGCGACGGCCGGAACGACGTCGTGATCCCGCACGGCTGGTGGGAGCAGCCGGCGACCCGCGAAATGAAGCCCTGGACGTTCCACGAACATCGCCTGGCGGTGAAGCCCGACGGCGGACCGCTCACGGGAGCGGACATCCACTCGGACGACCTCGACCTCGACGGCGACCGGGACCTGATCATGAGCTCGGCCCACCAGCATGGTCTGTGGTGGTTCGAGAACGGCGAAAAGCAGTCGAAGCCGGGGATGACCGGCCACACGGTCAACGAGCTCTTCTCGCAGACCCACGCCCTCCTGTTCGTCGACGTCAACGGAGACGGCAAGAAGGACCTCGTCACCGGCAAGCGGTACTACGCCCACAACGGCGGCGACCCGGGGGCCAACGACCCGGTCGTGATGTACTGGTACGAAATCGAGCGGACCAAGGAGGGCCCCAAGTTCATCCCTCACGAGATCCTCGCGGGACGGGACACGGGAATCGGCACCCAGTTCATGACCGCCGACATCAACGGAGACGGGCTGCTCGACATCGCCCTCTCGAATAAGAAGGGTGTCAACATCCTGCTGCAGAAGCGGAAGTAGTCGACTCTGCGGTCCATCAATGACAACGCCTCGCACTGGTGAACCGGTGCGAGGCGTTTTTCGTTTCGAAGCCGGCAGACTACTTGTTGCCGCCGCCCGAAGTGAACGTGCTCGCCGCGATCCCGATCAGCGCCCCCTCGAGGAGGTTCCGCTGCACGAACGCCGCGACCGCCTCGCCGCACTTGTACTGCAGCAGCAGGTAGTCCCCTGCCTGAACCACGATGTTCTCGTGCGGGTACCGCATCGCGCGGTACAGGTCGATTTCAATCGGCACCGTGTTGCCGTCGGGAAGCTTGCGGAGGATCACCAGCCGGCTGGCACTGACGATGACGTCCTGGTTGAGAGCCGAAGGGCCACCCGAGGAGGACATCGACTGGCTGCCGGAGTTCGTGTTGCGGGTCCCCTGGGCCACCGCGATCGCCTCGAGCACGTGCAGGTCGTAGTCGCGGGGAAGGGTGTACTGTCCGCCGCCGAGCAGGCCGCCGGTGTAGAACACCTCGGTCTCGCGGGACTCGATGAAGACGATGTCCCCGTCGTAGAGGGTGATGTCCTCTTCGGTCAGGTTCGGGTTTTCGCCGGGGCCGATCCGGACCGGGATCTTGACCACGTTCGGCCCGTCAATCGTCAGCTCGAAGCCGGAGAGATCGGGGGACCAGGCATTGATCGGCGTGCTTCCGCCGCTCGAACCGAAGCGGAGATTGGGGCTCGTGGGGCCGAGTGTCTCGGCGGCCGTTCCCGGATGCCCGAACGAGTGACCGTCCGCTTCCGGAATCATCGTCGAAGGCCCGACCGTCTCCATCGGATACCCGGCCCCCGCGGGAGGGAGCGTCGGCGGCATCTGGGCGGGAGCCGGATAGCCCCCCTGGAATCCGACGGCAGAGGGCTGCGGGGCGAACGGCGTCCCCTGCAGGTTGCCGCTCGGAGGAGCAAACTGCGGCTGAGCTCCGCCGAGCGAGTAACCCTGCTGCGGAGCATAACCCGACATATTCGAAGCCAGCGGCTGACGTCCACCGCCCGACTGGGCATCCACGGCGCCCGAAGCCCCGAACGCCTGGTGTCCGGTCAGCTGGATCGGCTGCCGCCGGTCGGTCGTCTCGTGGCGGGCATGAACGAGCGAGTGACCGCCGAACTCTCCGGCAGGGATCTGCATGAATCCGGCGGCCGGAACCTGCCGCGGGTCCCACGAGCTCGGCGGGCAGGAGCGGGCCGAGTTGTTGCGGCGGTTGCGGATGATGTACAGCGTGTTCTCGGCGTTGAGGCCGGGAAGGCCCGACGCGGCATCGGCCCGCGACAGAGCGTGCATCACGTCGTTCTCGTAGGCCCGCAGCCGGACCTCGCGGGCGATGCCGCGGCGGTCGCTGCCGACGTTGATCATGCTCCCCTGCATCGTCTGCAGGCTCGACTGCGCCTCCTGGCGCACGACCAGCACCCGGTACTCGCGCGGCCGCAGCAGGCTCACCATGATCCGGGCCGGATCGGTCCGCAGGATCTTGTGGTCGATGGTGTACGCCTTGCGGATCGCCTCTTCGGTCTCGTGGAGCGTCAGCCCCTGGACGTTCAGCGGCGGCAGCTGCGGCAGCGGCAGGGTGTTGTCGTCCCGGACCTGGATCGGGAACCCGAGGGTCGGGGGATCGTCCGGCGTGTGAGGCATGTTGATCGGCGGGATCTCGCCGATCGCGTTTTCAGGATTGGGTGACCAGCCGCCGAGGACCCCCGGCACGTAGACCGCCAGGATGTCCCCCCCTTCGACCCGGTGCTGGTCGGGAGGCTGACGGACGAGCATCCCCAGGTCGATCGTCCGGCGGTTCTCACGGGTCGCCGCCTGGAACTCGGTCGGCATGTAGCTCGCCGGCACGCCGCGGACCGGGCGGAACGCCGCGCATCCGGAGCTCCCGGTCAGCAGGCACAGTGTGGCAAGCCCGAGCAGCCCTGCCGAAAACCGGCGAGGGAATCCCAGCACCTTCCGGCCCCGCGCGACGGCCGGCTGCCGACCGGTGTCGGTGGAGAGCTCGGTCTGAGAGATCGCTCGCTTCATCGTGGGCAGTCCGGTGAGGAGTCTCATGGGGCGGGGGAGGGAAGGGGAACAACGCACTCGAAGGCCACTCTGATCAGCTCGGTCCCGCCGGAGGGCAGCCGCCTGGGCAGCTGCCGGGCTGGACCTTGTTGTATTCACCGCGGAGCGGCACGGCGTGCTGGGCTCCGTCGCAGTAGCCGTGGTACCACTCGTCGACGCGGGCGTGCCCCTCGGGGGTCCGGAAGCCCGCCTGCCAGTACATCGCGGGGGGAACGGCAGGGGCCCGGCCGCTCGCCCCGAGGGCGACGTCGACGTAGGCCTGCTCGAATCCGCGGCGATAGTCGCACGAGGGGGACGGGCAGTCGGAGCTGACGTTCATCGCCATGTGCTTGCGGGCGACCTTGCGGGCGGTCATCCCCGCCATGAAGTCGTCGAGTTGGCGGCAGTACAGGTGGTTCCCGCTGAACGTCGGGGTGTGGGCGGCAACGACGCCGGGGGTATGGCAACCGCTGAGGGTCGTCGACGCGAAGAGGAGGCCCCCCACGAGCGCGGACGCCGGTGCGATGACGCCGGGACGGCGTGGAAGCACGATGGGAGATGGCCGGTCGTTCATCGAAGACAACCCTCGAGATCTCTGGGCGAGACTCCTCCCTGTCGACGAGGGTCTCCCTCGGTGTATCGGTCTGAACCAGCGGTCAGGTCGATCTAATCCGCACAATCAGCGCGCAAAGCAATCTTTGCCCAGGTTCACCAAAGTCCAAACCGGCAGAATCCGCCAGCGTTCCGCCAGAGCTCCGCCCTGGACCGGGGCGGCGTGGGGCGATGGGTTGCGCTAAGGGGGCTGCGACGCCAATGGTTGGTGTTCGGGAGGGGAGGTGGAGGAAAGGCGGTCTTTGCGCAACCCGACGTGCCTGCCGATCCCGGTCCAGCGGGGTCGCTGGCCCCGCCGGAGGCGCTTCCGTTCAGGGAACCATGGTCAACGGCTGACGCCCAATTCCGGAAACCACCATCGCGGGCCCCTCCCTCCAGACCGTGGGAATCGCAGGGAAAGCGTTCTGATGAAGAACTTCCGCCACACCCGGTCCGCGCTTGGACACGCAACGTGTTCCATGGTTCTCGAGCGCTCACGGCCTCCGGCGGCCAGCAGCGTGCTGGACCCGCCAGCGGCCCGCTGGACCGGGGC
>VFQQ010000285.1_pt1 | contig 115994 bp, 86 predicted proteins | sample 3512341 | NCBI WGS metagenome assembly VFQQ01 (sample SAMN10412373, study PRJNA504923) | tailings metagenome | isolation source: Relicate 2 Philex TSF1 revegetated site | place: Philippines: Tuba, Benguet | collected 2017-08-29 | reverse complement strand
TCCTCGTCCGAAGGGATCTCCAGTGTCGGCGACCCAGCTGGTTCATAGGGTCTATGCCACCGAAGCGAGTGCTGGCCGTGCGCGGGGTCGGAGCCACCCCATGCGCAAGGGCCGATAGGGTGGGCCCTAGCCCACCATAGGCTCGATCCTGAAACGCCGTACGGACCGGCATGGGACAAAACATATCTTTTCATCGCGATGGATGTGTGGTTTGATTCGGCGCCCGCCCCGACCGCCCGCGCCTGCCATGTCCGCCCTGCCCGCCTGCACGCCCGCTTCCAGCCCCAAACGCATCGACCTCGTCCTGATCGGCGCCCGCGGTCGCGTCGGCAGCGCGTTCCGGGCGCGCCTCGCGGAGCGCCGCGAAATCCTGAGGGCTGGGCTCGGCATCGACCTGCGCCTGCGTGCGGCCTATGACCGCCGAGGTCTGGCGGAAAACGAGCACGGGCTCGATCCGATCGGCATGGACGGGCTGCTGGCGCCGCGCCGCGAGGGCGATATCGGCCGGCTCTGGAGCCGCCTCGGCCTGGCCTGCGCGACAGTGGCAGTGGACTGCACCGCCAGCGACGAAGTGGCCGGCGACTATCCGCAGCTGCTGGCCCGCGGCATCGCCATCGCCGCCGCCAACAAGCACGCCGGCGCACGTCCCCTGCACTTCTATCGCGACCTGCAGGTGCAGGCGCAACGCACGCCCTGGCGCTATGAGACCACGGTGGGTGCGGCCATCCCCGTGCTCGGCCCGCTGCGCGACCTGCGCCTGCGCGGCGAGCGCGTACTCGGCATCCGCGGCCTGCTGTCCGGCTCGCTGTCCTACCTGCTGTCGCGCCTGCACGAGGGCGTGGCCTTCTCCGAGGCCGTGTTCGAGGCGCGCGAGCTCGGCTACACCGAGCCGGATCCGCTGGAGGACCTGGGCGGCCAGGACGTCGCGCGCAAGCTGCTGATCCTCGGCCGCGAAGCCGGCTTCGCCCTGGAGCCGGCGCAGATCACCGTGCAGCCCTTGACCGATGCGCGCGGCGTGCAGGGCGAGGCGCTGCTGCGCGCGCTTGAAGCCGACGACGCGATCTGGCGCGCGCGCATCGCGGCCGCGCGGGAACGCGGCGAGCGCCTGGTGGTGGTCGGCGAAGTCGACGCCAGCGGCGGCCGCGTCGCCGTGGCATCGCTGCGCGCGGACGACGTGCTGGCCAGCGCGCGGCCGCGCGAGAACGTGCTGGAGATCCGCACCGACCTGCAGCAGCAGCCGCCGCTGACCCTGCGCGGCCCCGGCGCCGGCGCGGAAGTCACCGCAGCCGGGGTGTTCAGCGATGTGCTGGCGCTGGCCCAGGCGCTGCCGGGCTGATGCACGCCGTGGAGCACATAAGGGGCCTGCCGATCGTCCTCGGGTGGCGCATGCCGGCAGACGCATGAGAGACCTTCGCGAACAGTTGACTGCCCCCCGCCTTCGCGGGGGCGACGGAAGACTGCTCGAAGAGAGGGGGATGCCGCGCCGGGCGCTGGGATCGCTGCAGACGCCGCAAGCGCATGCAGCGGCCCTCAGGCGCACACTTGAATCCCGGTTCGCAGCAAGGTCTGGCCGCGTTCGCCTTGGCGACCTCCAGCCACTACACTCGGCTCGAAGCTGACCGGGGCCTACCATGCTGAAGCCGAACTATCCGCACTACCTCGGCGGCCGCGCCGAGTCGCCGAACGCTGATCTCAAGGTGCTGGAGAAGTTCAGCGGTGAGGTCGCGGCCTGCGTGCCGCTGGCGTCTGCCGCGGACGTCGAGCGAGCGATCGCAGCGGCTAGCGCTGCAGCGCCCGCGATGGCCGCCTTCAAGCCCTGGCAGCGCCAGGCCGTGCTGGAACACTGCGTGTGCCGCTTCCGCGAGCGCGCCGACGAACTCGCGCTGGCCCTGTGCATCGAGGCCGGCAAGCCGATCAAGGATGCCCGCGGCGAAGTCACCCGCCTGATTGACACCTTCCGCATCGCCGCCGAGGAATCGGTGCGGATCGGGGGCGAGACGCTCAACCTCGAGATCTCCGCGCGCGGCAACGGCTACCGTGGCTTCACCCGCCAGGCGCCGATTGGGCCCTGCAGCTTCATCACGCCCTTCAACTTCCCGCTCAACCTGGTCGCGCACAAGGTCGCCCCCGCCATCGCCGCCGGCTGCCCCTTGGTACTGAAGCCCGCGCCGCGCACGCCGATCGGCGCCCTGATCCTCGGCGAGATCCTCGCCGAGACGGATCTGCCGGCCGGCGCGTTCTCGATCCTGTGCTGCAGCAACGAGGACGCAGCCCCGCTGGTCGAGGACGCGCGCTTCCAGCTGCTGTCGTTCACCGGCGGTGCGATCGGTTGGGATTTCAAGGCCCGCGCCGGCCGCAAGAAGGTCACGCTGGAACTCGGCGGCGACGCCGCCTGCATCGTCGACGCCGAGCCCGGCGTGGCGCTGGAGCATGTGGTCGATCGGCTCGTGTTCGGCGCCTATTACCAGAGCGGCCAGAGCTGCATCAGCGTGCAGCGCATCCTGGTGCACGACAGCCTGTACGCGGCGCTGCGCGAGAAGCTGATCACCCGCGTCGAACAGCTGAAGATGGGCGATCCGCGCGAGGAGGACACCTTCATCGGCCCGCTGATCGATCACGCCGCGGCCGAGCGCATCGAGGAATGGATCAGCGAAGCCAGGGCCGGCGGCGCACGCGTGCTGGCCGGCGGCGAACGTCGCGGCAACCTGCACGCCGCGACCCTGCTGCAGAACGTGCCGGCCGACTGTCGACTGGCCCGTGAGGAAGCCTTCGGCCCGGTCGCCTACCTCGAACCCTTCAGCGACTTCGATGCAGCGCTCGCGCGCGTCAACGCCTCGCGCTACGGCCTGCAGGCCGGCGTGTTCACCCGCGACATCCAGCGCGCCCTGCGCGCCTGGGAGCAACTGGACGTTGGCGGCGTCGTCGTCGGCGACGTGCCCAGTTTCCGCATGGACAACATGCCCTACGGCGGCATCAAGGCCAGCGGCCTCGGCCGCGAGGGCGTGCGCTGGGCGATCGAGGACATGAGCGAGACACGGCTGCTGGTGCTGAAGGACTGGAGCGCGTGACCGCAGCGCCCTGCTCTCATTCGTCCGCTGGCGCGCGCTGCAGCACGTTCTGGTGCGCCGACTCCACGCGCTGACGGTCCCTCGCATGTGAGAGCGCCTGGCGCGCACGCTCCATCGCCTCGCGACTGCATGCTGCGGCTGCGCGACTCAGGGCCGCGTCATTGCTGGCCGCCAGCGCCTCCAGCACCTTCTGCAGGCGCAGGCTGACTTCCAGACAGCCGGCGCCATCGCGACCGATGCCGAGAAACGCGTCCTCGCACAGGTCCTGTACCGCCAAGGCCGGCACCGCGACGCGGTCAAAGCGCACCACCGCCTGCGCCGGAGCAGGGGTGCACCAGCGCGAAAGCAGGCGCAGCTGGGCGCCCAGCACCTCGATCGCGGTGCCCGGATCGTTCACCGCCGGCGACAGCGCGCGGCAGGCGATCTCGCTGAGCACCGCCAGGCCGAAGCGCGGGTCCTGCGCGAAGTCGCGGCGGCTGCCGATGTCGAAGGCACCGCGCAGCGCCTTCACGACATCAGGCGAAGGCGCACCCTCGACGCGCAGCAGCGGCCGCACCGCGCTGGCGAAGACGCCCGGCAGGGCGAGCAACTGCAGGCGCAGCCCGTGACGCCGGGCACAGGCCTGCAGGGCGTCGAGATCCACCGAGCGCACGTAGCCCGGCGCGTCGGCATGCAGCAGTGCTCCTGCAGCGTCGACGCCGACCAGCGGCACGCCGCCGAGAAAGGGATCGGCGACGCGCCGCTCCAGCGCTTCGCGAGTGCAGGCCTCGACGCGATCGATGACGTTGCCGAGCCGGCCCAGATGGGCGATGCGCTGCACCCAGGCGATCAACAGCAGGATCACCAGCGCGAACAGGCCGCAGGTCAGCACAAACAGCAGCATGCGGCCCGAGTCACCGAAGGCGCGGTTGTGCAGGGCCACCTGCGCGACCACGCTGAAGATGAAGGCACCGATGAAACCGCTCAATGCGTTCTGCGACAGATCGTCCGCCACGACCAGCGGAAACGAACGCGGCGTCGCGGTGGTCGCCGCCGAAGCGTAGGCCGACACCATCGAGCCGACCGCGAAGGTCGCCACCACCAGCATGCTGCTGGACATCACCTGCAGCAGACCGTGCAGAGACTCGGCGCTGATCGTCGGCAGGCCGACCAGGCTCATCGACTCGTCCAGCCAGGTCGCGGTGAGCACCGCGAGAATCGAGGCCAGGCAGAACAGCAGCGGCCGCCACCACAGCAGCTGGCCGATCCGCGCGTGGGCCGCTCTCAAGCGGCGCCAGAGCGTCTGCATCCGGTTCTCCTTGGCAGGCATTGCGTCACGACAGCATCGCCCAGGCTGCGGGCCAGCGCCAAGCACGATTCTGGTCGCGTGCAGGCGGCTGCCGAGGCGAACGGGAGTGTTGCGAGCACGTGCACACCGCGCGACGACTGGCAGCAAACACTTGCGCGCGCGCCGACGTCACCCTGCTGTGCTGAAATGTCGTGCTGGCACGCCCGACCGTCCGGACGGCCCGCGCGAACCTGACAGGAAGTCCCATGCACCGTCCAGACCGTTCTGCTGCCCTGCTTCTCTGCGCCTTTGCCGCCCTCGGCATTTCTTATTCCTCGCATGCCCAGCCCGAGGCCGCGCCGGCGGCGGTTCCCGCCTCCAACCGCATCGAGCTGCAGCCCATCGAAGCCCTGGCCCTGCCCGATCGCCAGAGCGCCAGCGCGACCGTGCTGGCTCCGAACGATGCGCTGATCGCCGCCGAAGTCGCCGCGGCCGTGGCCACGGTGCATGTGGAGGCCGGCCGCGAGGTCGAAACGGGCGCCCTGCTGATCAGCCTGGACGAGCGCGACGCGCGGCTGGGGCTGCAGCAGGCCGAAGCCCAGCTCAAGGCGGCGCAGGCGCGGCTGACGCTGGCGACCCAGCGCGCCGAGCGCGGGCGCAGCCTGCGGGCCAAGCGCCATATCAGCGAGGACGAACTGCTGGCGCTGGAGACGGGCCTCGATGCCGCAAAGGCCGACGTCGATCTGGCGCACGCCGCGCGCGATGCAGCGGCGAGACAGCTGGAGAAATGCCGCGTCCGCGCGCCATTCGCGGGGGTGGTGCTGGAGCGCCAGGCCCAGGTCGGTGCGCTGGCAGCGCCGGGCACGCCGCTGCTGCGTCTGGTTTCGACCGCCGCGCCCGAGGTCGAGGCCCAGCTCGCACCCGAGGCTGCGAGCCTGCTCGAAGACGGGCGCGGCATCGTCTTCGTGTCGGCAGGCCGACGCTATCCGCTTCAGCTGGAAGCGCTGTCGCCGGTGCTGGAGCGCAGCGCGCGCACGCGGCTTGCGCGATTCGCCTTCGCTGGCGAGGCCGCACCCGCCGGCAGCACGGGCCAGGTCGAGTGGACGAGCGCGGCCCTGCTGCTGCCGGCCGGGCTGATGGTCAAGCGCGACGGCCATCTGGGCGCCTTCATCGACGAAGACGGCACCGCCCGCTTCGTGCCCGCCTTCGATGCCCAGGAAGGTCGGCCGTTCCGGCTGGAGCTGCCCGTCGGCACCCGCGTCGTCAGCCAGGGCCAGCAAGGCCTGAAGGAAGGCGCCGCGCTGCCGGTGCCGGAACGATGAACCTGCTCAAGCGGCTCATCACCCACCACCCGCTGGTCAACATCGCGTTTGCGGTGGTGCTGGTCATGGGTGCGATCGCCTACTCGACCATGCCGCGCGAGCAGGATCCCGAGATCAACTTCAACTGGCTGAACGTCAGCACCGCGCTGCCCGGCGCCTCGGCCGAGGACGTCGAAGCCAAGATCACCAACCCGCTGGAGGACGCCCTGCGCAATGTGCAGGACGTGCGCTGGGTAATCAGCTCCTCGCGCGAGGGCGTGAGCAACATCCTGGTGCGCTTCCGCGAGATCGACGAGCGCAGCTTCGACAAGCGTGTCAACGACGTCCGCCGCGAGATCCAGAACAAGGCCAATGCCGAGCTGCCGGTGGAGGCGCTCGACCCGGACATCCTAGAGATCACCACGGCCAACGGCTTTCCCACCGCGATGGTGGTGCTGCGCGGCCAGGCCGACGACGAGCACCTGCGCTTCGCCGCGCGCAGCGTGCGCGAGGACATCGAGCGCATCAGCGGCGTCGACCGCGTGCTGGCGCTGGGTTTCCGCGACCCCGAGCTGCGCGTCGAATTCGACCCGCAGCAGCTGGCCGCGCGCGGGATCAACGCGGTACAGCTGTCGGATGCGCTGCGCGGCTGGTTCCGCGACGTCTTCGCGGGCAAGCAGGATGCGAGTGACGCCGAATGGCTGGTGCGCGTGGCCGGCGCGGTGCCCGACGTCGAGCGTCTGGCCGGCTTCGAGCTGCCGCTCGCGAACGCCGCCGCGGTGCGGCTGGACACACTCGCCGAGGTGCGGCGGATCAGCCAGCGGCCGCGCCAGCTGGTCGGCACCGAGGGCCAGCCGGCCGTGCTGCTGTCGGTCACCAAGATCGGCGGCAGCAATACGCTGGAGCTGGTCGACCGCCTGCGCGACTACGTCGAGCGCAAGAACGCGGTGCTGGCCGGCACCGGCCTGTCGCTGGTGCTGAGCGACGACCAGTCCATCCCCACCCGCGACGCGCTGGCGATCATGCAGGACAACGCCCTGGTCGGCCTGATCCTGGTGCTCGGCGTGTGCTGGCTGTTCCTCGGCTCGCGCATCTCGGCCATGGTGGCGCTGGGCGTGGTGTTCTCGATCGCCGGCACCTTCATCCTGCTGGACATCACCGGCAACTCGCTCAACGTCTCGGTGCTGCTCGGCATCGTGATCGTGCTCGGCATGCTGGTGGATGACGCGGTCGTGGTGGTCGAGGCCATGTACTACCGCATGCAGCGCGGCACCGAGGCCATGCAGGCGGCGGTGGAAAGCCTGCGCGAGGTCGGCCTGCCGGTGCTGGCGGCGGTGTCGACCACCATGGCCGCCTTCCTGCCGCTGATGCTGCTGCCGGGCATCCTCGGCAAGTTCATGTTCGTCATTCCCTTCGTGGTCACCGTGGGCTTGGCGGTGAGCTTGATCGAGGCCTTCTGGATGCTGCCCGCGCACGTCACCGCGATGGGCAGCAAGGCGCTCAGCCGTTCGCGCAGCCAGGCCTGGCGCGAGCGCTGGACGCATGCGCTGCGGGTCAAGTACACGCGCGCATTGATCCACGTCATGCGCCGGCCGGCGCGGTACTTGAGCGGTGCCTTCGCCCTGTTCCTCGGAACCCTGGGTCTGATCGTGCTGGGCGCGGCCTTCAACAGCGGCCCGGTGCGCTTCAACTTCTTCGCCTTCGATCCGATCCGGCTGTTCTACGTCAACGTCGACCTGCCGCCGACCACGCCGATCGAGCAGAGCATCGCCCACACCCTCACCGTGGAGCAGATCGTGCGCCGGCACCTGCGCGAGGGCGAGGCGCGCTCGGTGGTGTCGATGGCCGGCATCAAGTTCACCGACGTCGAGCCGGTCTATGGCGATCGCTACGGCCAGATCGCGGTCTCGCTGAACCCCGCCACCGACGACTCGCGTCTGATCGACGAAATCATCGAGGGCATGCGCGCAGACATCGAGGGCGCGCCGGTGCCGGCGAAGATGTCCTTCTTCAAGCTGAGCGGCGGCCCGCCCACCGGCAAGGCGATCAGCGTCAAGGTGCGCGCGGACGATCCCGCAGAACTCGCGGCGGCCGCCGAGGCGGTCAAGCGGATCATCGGCGGCATCGAAGGCGCGCGCGACATCAGCGACGACTCCAGCCCCGGCCGCAGCGAACTCAAGCTGGAAGTCGACGTGGCGGCCGCGCGCGAGGCCGGGCTGGATCCCTCCGCGGTTGCACGGCTAGTGCGCCTGCACGTCGATGGCGAAGTGGTGGCCGATCTTCGCGACCGCGGCGAAAAGGTCGAGCTGCGCGTGCAGGCGCGGCCGCAGCGGCTGGATCGTGTGGAGGCCCTGCTGGCGCAGCCGGTGGCCCTGCCCGGGGGCGGCACCACGGTGCTCGGCGCCCTGGTCAAGCACGAGACGCGCATCAGCGCCGACCTGATCAAGCACTGGAACTTCCGCCGCGCGATCACCGTCGAGGCCGATCTCGATCTCGACGTGAACAATGCGGTGGCGGCGGCGCAGACCCTGCGCGAGCAATGGGAAAACGTGCGTGCGGCCTATCCGAACGCCGATCTCGACTTCTCCGGCCAGCTCGACGACATCAACGAATCGCTGGCGGCCATGGGGCCGCTGAGCCTGCTCGGCATCGGCCTGATCTACCTCATCCTGGCCGCGCAGTTCCGCAGCTACTGGCAGCCCTTCCTGATCCTGGTCACCGTGCCGCTGGCGCTGGTGGGCGTGACGCTCGGCGTGGTCGTCTCGGGCAACCCGGTCTCGCTGTACACGATGTACGGTGCGATCGCCCTGATCGGGATTTCGGTGAACGGTGCGATCGTGCTGATCGACGCCGCCAACCAGCGCCGCGCCGCCGGCATGCGCACCCTTCACGCCGCCATCTATGCGGCGCGTCGCCGCGTGATCGCCATCGCCATGACCACCGGCACCACCATCGCCGGCCTGTTCTCGCTGGCCATGGGCTTCGCCGGCGAAAGCCTGCTGTGGGGCCCGGTGGCCTCGGCCATCGTCTGGGGCCTGGCCTTCTCCAGCGTGCTGACCCTGTTCGTGGTGCCCGTGCTGTATCGGCAGTTCATGAAGGGGCGTCCACCGGGCCGGCCGCAGGGCCTGGGCATGTCGGTCTGACTAAGAACATGACCGCATCGGCCACTTGAATCGCAAATCCAAAGGGGCGCGCCCGTGGGCGCCGGGCCCGCTGTCGGGGCCTCGCGCGACACGCGCTTGGCTCTTGATTCGCGCTCAAGCCTGGAGCAGATCGGGGCGAGCGAGCACTGTCGCGCTGCGCAGACTGCGGTGGGCCAGGGCCCACCCTATTGAGAAGTGATCCTGTCGCGCTGCGCAGGCCGCGGTGGTCCAGGGTCCACGCGATGGACGGGCGATTCGTGTCGCAATGCCGAGGCTGCGGTGGACCAAAGCCCACCCCAGGGATGCGCATTCCATCACCGGTGCCGCGACTGCGGCTCTGCATAGGGTGGGCCCTGGCCCACCGCAAGCCTCAAGCCGCCTCGGTTCGGCGTGTGCAAGCGCCTGACATCAGCGAACCGACCGGGACCGGTCGCGCGAAACGGCCCCTCGACGCAGGCGCAGCGCGCCTGCTTCGCACGCGATCCAGACCAGCCTGCTCTGTGGCGCGGACAGCCAAGGCTGTCGTTTCGCCCTCGCAATCGCGTGTCCGTGGATGAGCCCGGCGATACCCGTCGCGGCCAACCCAAGGAACGACCCCATGAACACTCTCCGCACTCTCGCCGGCAGCTGCGCGCTGCTGCTCGCCGGCACCCTCGCCCAGACCGCCCAGGCTGCGTCCAGCCACGACTACTACATCCACTTCGGCGGCAATGAATCCATCCAGCCCGGCCAGGTCACGATCAACAGCCAGTGGCACGATGCCATCGCGCCCAAGGCCGGCGCCTGCGGCATCCGCCTGCTGGGCTCGGAAAACACCCAGTGGGTCACCCAGTTCGGGCAGCACTTCGGTACCGCCAACATCAGCACGCAGGACCCGATCGTGATCCGCCTGCGCGACCTGCCGGGCTGCAGCGGCAGCGGTATCGACATCAGCGTCGACGGCGTGCCGGTGGCCTGGCCGAACTCCGATTTCGAGTCCTTCTTCGTCTATCAGGCGGACGATTTCCGCTGGATCGACAACAACGGCAACCTGATTCCGCGGCCCTTCTGCGGCGCCAACTGCCGGGGGCCGAGCGACTTCAAGGCGGCGCAGCAGAACTCGCACTGGAACTCGGCGATCTTCGCGCTGGAGAGCGCCAGCCTCGCCGGCCAGCGCAATGGCGGCCCGGTACTGGATCTGCGCAGCATCCAGGCCCAGCTGCGCCTGCTGCAGCCTTCGCTGAAGCTGGTCGAACTCGAGCAGACCCTGCTCGATGCGGTCGAACTGCGGCGCCGCGAAATGGCCGGCAGCGAGGACCGCGACCTGCGCGATCGCGAGAACGTGGCGCTCAGCGCGCTGGCCGAAGCAGCCCAATACGCCCAGCGCTGCGAGCTGAGCTGGGCGCGCGGCAGTGCCGAGGCCAGCACGGTCTGCGAACGTGCAGCACGACTTGGCGTGCAGGCCCGCACGGCGGTCGACGTGGCGGTGGATCTGCTGCCCGAGTAAGCCAGGCCATGCGGGCGCAGGCAAGCTGCGCCCGCAGCTTCAGCGGACTGGACAACGCACAGGCAATGCCCTCAACCCTGCCCCGCCTGCGCCAGCAGCCAGTCCACCACGCTGCGCGCGGCCGGCTTCAGGCGCCGGTGCTCGGGCCAGACCACGTGGTAGCTGTAGCGCCCCGGCAGTTCGGGGCCCGGCAGCCGGTCCAGGGTGCCCGCGTCCAACCAGGGCTGCACGATCGAGGAGCGTGCCAGCGCAGCACCGAGACCCTGCTCGGCCGCGGCCAGCATGTCGGTGCTGTCGCTGAACACATAGCGCTCGTCGGGCACGCCGACCCGCAGCCCGGCCATGCGGCACCAGTCGCGCCAGCCCTGCACGGCGAGGTCGGCGATCAGCGGCAGCTGCAGCACCCGCTCGGCCGTACGGATGCCGCGCGCCAGCTTGGGCGCGGCGACCGCGAACAATCGGTCCTCCAGCAGCGGCGCGGCACTCAAGCCCGGCCACCGTCCCGGCCCATAACGAATGCCCAGATCCGGCCCGCTGTCGTCGAAGCGCGTCAGCGCGCTGCCGGTATCGACATTCAGGCGGATCTGCGGATGCGCGCGCGCGAAGTCCGGCAGCCGCGGGATCAGCCAGCTCGAGGCGAAGGAATGCAGGGTGGTGATGCGCACCGGCGGCTCGCGCTCGCGGCTGCCGCGCAGGCCGCGCATCACCGCGTCGATGTCGGCAATGGCGCCGGACGCCGCATCCGCCAGCAGGCGACCTTCGGCGGTGAGCTGCACGCCGCGCGCGTGGCGACGGAACAGCGGCAGACCGAGCCGCGCCTCCAGCCGGCGCACGTGGTGGCTGACCGCGCTGGCGGTGAGATGCAGCTCCTCGCCGGCATGGGCGAAGTTCTGATGACGCGCGGCAGCCTCGAAGGCGGCCAGGGCGGAGAGCCAGTCGCTGTGCAGGGCCATGTTCGACTCAAATGAGGTTTGTGGCTCGCGCAAGCATAAGTCGCTTGTGAAGGCGACGCCTGCGCGGACAATTCGCTGCGCCGCAGGGCCTTGGTCTGCGCGGTCCGGAAACGGCCAGCGCCGGTGTCAGCGGATGTCCAGACTTGCGCCTCGCAGCAGATTCGCGGCTCTCCCTCCCCTACGAGTTCGCCCCATGTCCGCACCCGCTTCCGCGCTTCCCCTTCCGCAGCCCGGCCTCGCCGCGCGCTGGCTCACGCCGGTCGAACTCGCCGTGCTCGGCGCGATCTGGGGGGCCTCCTTCCTGTTAATGCGCGTCGCTGCCCCGCATTTCGGCGCCCTGCCCCTGGTCGAGCTGCGGCTGGCCTTCGGCGCGCTGATCCTGCTGCCCTTCCTGTGGCTGGCCCGCGCGCAGTTCCCGTGGCGGCTGTGGCCGCTGCTGGTGCTGGTGGCGGCGATCAACTCAGCCGTGCCCTTCACCCTGTTCGCCTGGGCCGCCGAGCGCGCGCCAGCAGGCATCGGCGCGATCACCAATGCGATGACCGTGCCCTTCACCGCCCTGGTGGGCTTTCTGTTCTTCGGCGAGAAGATCGGCCAGCGGCGGGCGATGGCGCTGGCGATCGGCTTTGTCGGCGTGGTCGTGCTGGCCAGCGGCCGCAGCGCCGGTGCCAGCGTGGGGCTCGCCGCGGCAGCCGGCACGCTGGCGGCCTTCCTCTACGGCATCGGCATCAATCTGGTGCGCAGGCACCTGTCGCACCTGCCTGCGGGTGCCGTGGCCGCGGCCAATCTGCTGTGTTCCTCGCTGCTGGTGCTGCCCTTCGCGATCGCCTACTGGCCAGCGGTCAATCCCCCGCTGCTGGCCTGGGGCTCGGCGCTGGGCCTGGGCGTGCTGTGCACCGGGATCGCCATGGTCATGTACTACCGGCTGATTGCGCGGGTGGGTGCCAGCCGCGCCTCGACGGTGACCTACCTGATCCCGCTGTTCGCGGTGAGCTGGGCCTGGTGGCTGCTGGACGAGCCGGTGACCCTGCCGATGCTGCTGGCCGGCGCGCTGATCCTCGGCAGCGTCGCGGTCAGCCAGCGCGCGGCGCGCTGAGGCCACACCGTTCCGCCTGTGCTCGACGAGCGGCGGCTCCGGGCGCAGCGGTTCAGCAGCAGCTTCCGCCTTGAGCGGCCGCCGCGGCGGTCGCTGCGGGCGCACAGTCGAACAGGCCGAAGTGCGTGCGCTGGTCGCCGATCAGCTCGAAATGGTTCGCGTAGCGCGTCAAGGCCAGCATGTCGAACGTGTTGCCGCACACCCGCAGCGGCCGGCCGCTCTCGAAACGGTGGTGGTCGTCCAGATCGAACGCATGCGGCGCCTGCGACAGGCTGCCGCGGTAGACCGCGAGCTGGCCGTAGTCTTCGCAGCGGTCTTCCAGGTCGAGCTTGAAGGCGCGCATGGTGATCGATTCGAAGCGGACCATCCCGAGCTTGGCTTCAATGGCCGGGTCGAGCAGGGGAATCGGCGCGCGGCTCACCACGCGCGCGTCCGCGCAGCCCACCGCGGCCATCACGCGGCGGAAGTCCTCGACGTAGAGCGCGCCGCCGAGACACTCGCCCAGCAGCACCGGATCGCTGCGCAGCGCAGTGGGAATGCGACGGTCGGCGAAGACATCGCTGAAGTAGAGCTCGCCGCCGGGCTTCAGCACGCGGAAGATCTCGGCGAACACGCGCGCCTTGTCGGGTGCGAGATTCAGCACGCAGTTCGAGACCACCACGTCGACGCTGGCGTCGGCGATGCCACAGGCGGCGAGGTCCTCGATGTAGCCTTCAACAAAGCGCACATTGCTGCGCGCATGGCCGTAGCGCGCGGCCTGCCAGGCCTGGTGCCGGCGCGCGACCTCGAGCTGCTCCGGCGTCATGTCGACACCAATCACCTGACCGCCCTCGCCCACCAGTCGCGACAGCAGGTAGGCATCGCGGCCGGTGCCGCAGCCGAGGTCGAGCACCGTGCAGCCCTCCAGCGCCGGCGGCAGCGGCGACCCGCAGCCGTAGAAGCGCTCATGGATCTCGGGATGCAGATCGGCCAGCAGCGGCCGCAGCCAGGCCGGCATGGCCTCGGCCGGGCAGCAGGCGCCGGTCTTCAGATCGCGGCTGCTCTGCAGCACCTCGCCGTAGTAGCGGCGCACATCGGCATGCACGGAAGTGTCGGTCATGGGGCTTCTGCAGTCGGAGGAAAAACGGGGCGAACTCTACGACGTAAGGAGTTCGATTCGTGTCGTGCGATTGCCGAGGCTACAACGAATCCCGAATCCCGAATCGCGAATCCCGGCTCTCAAGCCCTCCAGCTCTTCAGATGCAGACTGGTCTCGGTCGCGCTCACACCCGGCATCGCGCGGATGCGCTCCAGCGCGGCAGAGAGTTCTGTGAGATCGCGCACGCGCAGTTCGGCCAGCAGATCCCAGCGCCCATTGGTGTCGTGCAGGGCAGCGACGCCGGGCTCACCGAGCAGGGCGTGCACCACCTTGAGCTGGTTGCCTTCCACCGCGATCGAGGTCCAGGCCCGTACTTCCTCGCGGGCGGCATCCGGGCGCAGGCGCAGGGTGTAGCCGCTGATCACGCCCTCGCGCTCCAGCCTCGCCATGCGGTTGGTGACGGTGCCGCGCGACACCTTCAGTGCCGTCGCGAGTTCCGCGACGGGCGCGCGGGCATTGGCACGCAGGCGCGCGATGAGCTGCTGGTCGAGGTCGTCCATTTGCGCAGATTGCCACCGATCTCTGCCACTTTGCCATCCAACTGTCGAAATGCTGTCGATCTTGCCATTTCGCGCTATCGCCTGGCTCCGGACAATGCCTATCCACTGAACCCCGCCGGAGCCCGCCATGACCACCCTGCTCACCACCCTCGACGTCTCCCGCCTGGTCGCCCGCCTCGGTCTGCCGCAGCTGCTGGCGCAGATGGTCGAGTACCTGGAGGCCGACTTCCGCCGCTGGAACGACTTCGAGAAGTGCGCGCGCCTGGCCTCGCATTCGGAGGTCGGCGTGATCGAGCTGATGCCGGTCTGCGACGCGCGCGAGTACAGCTTCAAGTACGTCAACGGGCATCCGAAGAACACGCGCGAAGGCCTGCCCACGGTGATGGCCTTCGGCGTGCTGGCCGACGTCGACACCGGCCGCCCGACCCTGCTGTCGGAGCTGACCCTGACCACCGCGATGCGCACCGCGGCGACCTCGGTGATGGCCGCGAAGCACTTGGCGCGCAAGGGCTCAAAGGTGATGGCCCTGATCGGCAACGGCGCGCAGAGCGAGTTCCAGGCGCTGGCCTTCCACTACTTGCTGGGGATCGAAGAGATTCGCCTGTTTGACGTCGACCCCGCTGCCACCGCCAAGCTGATGGCCCATCTCAAGCCAGTCAGCGGCCTGCGCGTGGTGGTCTGTGCCGATACGCGCGAAGCGGTGCGCGGCGCCGATATCGTCACCACGGTCACCGCCGACAAGACCAACGCGATCATCCTGAGCGGCGACATGCTGGAGCCCGGCATGCACATCAACGGCGTGGGTGGCGACTGCCCCGGCAAGACCGAACTGGCCGCCGACGTACTGCGACGCGCTTCTGTCTTCGTCGAGTTCGAGCCGCAGACCCGCATCGAAGGCGACCTGCAGCAGATGCCGGCGGACTTCGGCGTCACCGAACTGTGGCGCGTGCTGTGCGCCGATGCGCAAGGCCGCCGCAGCGACTCCGAGATCACCGTGTTCGATTCGGTCGGCTTCGCGCTGGAGGACTACAGCGCCCTGCGCCTGCTGCGCGATCGCGCCGCCGAGCTGGGCCTTGGCGAGACCATCGGCCTGATTCCGGGGCTTGCGGATCCCAAGGATCTGTATGGGCACTTGATGGGCGAGGCCGCGGCAGCCTCGGGTGCGCGTCGCGCGGCGTGAAGCCGGCGAGCGCGGCCTTTGGACGTCATTCGCGAGGAGTATCAATCGCGAGCGTCGCATAGGGTGGGCCCTGGCCCACCGTAGGGTGTGCTTCCGCCCAGATCCAAGCCTGTGCCTTGGCGCGATGCGCGCCCCGACGCGTCGCCGCAGGTGGTGACCGGGGCGAGCGTGGAGCGCATGGTGGGCCGGGGCCCACCCTATGCAAAGCCTGAGATGGCCCAAGCGCTGCCTGGCTGTCCTGCCCTTCTCAGGCGATCCGCTCGACGCCACCCATATAGCGCCGCAGCACCTCGGGCACAGTGATCGAGCCGTCGGCGTTCTGGTAGTTCTCCATCACCGCGATCAGGGCGCGGCCGACGGCGACGCCGGAGCCGTTCAGCGTGTGCAGGGGCTCGGGCTTGCCGGTTTCGGGGTTGCGCCAGCGGGCCTGCATGCGGCGGGCCTGGAAGTCGCCGCAGTTGCTGATCGAGCTGATCTCGCGATAGGCGTTCTGTGCCGGCAGCCAGACCTCGAGGTCGTAGGTCTTGCGTGCGCCGAAACCCATGTCGCCGGTGCACAGCAGCACCTTGCGATAGGGCAGGCCCAGGGTCTCCAGCACGATCTCGGCATGGCGCACCATCGCCTGGTGGACGTCCTCGCTCTCGTGCGGGCGAGCGATGGCGACCAGCTCGACCTTCTCGAACTGGTGCTGGCGGATCATGCCGCGCACGTCGCGGCCGTAACTGCCGGCCTCGGCGCGAAAGCACATCGAGTGGGCGGTGAGCTTCATCGGCAGCTCGGCGTCCTCGACGATGCTGTCGCGGACCAGGTTGGTCAGCGGCACTTCGGAGGTCGGGATCAGGTAGCGCGGGTGTTCGCCCACCGCGGTCTTGAACAGGTCCTCCTCGAACTTCGGCAGCTGGCCGGTGCCCTGCAGGGTGTCGGCATTGACCAGCAGCGGCACGTTGCATTCCAGATAGCCATGCTGGCCGGTGTGCAGGTCGAGCATGTACTGGGCCAGCGCGCGGTGCAGGCGGGCCAGCTCGCCGCGCAGCACGGTGAAGCGCGCGCCCGAGAGCTTGGCGGCGATGTCGCCGTCCAGCCAGCCCTTGTGCGCGCCCAGCTCGACATGGTCCTTGACCGCGAAGTCGAAGGCGCGCGGCGTGCCCCAGCGGTGCTGCTCGACGTTGTCGGCCTCGCCGCCGCCCAGCGGCACGTCCTCACCCGGCAGGTTGGGCACGCCCAGGCTGATCATGTCGATGGACAGGCGGATCTGCTCCAGGCGCTGCTCGCTGGCGTTGAGTTCCTCGGCGAAGGAAGCGACTTCCTGCTTCAGATGCTCGGCCTTGGCCTTGTTGAGATCGGCTTGATCGAACTCCTCAGTGGCATTGAGGCGCGCAATCTGCCCCATCAGCGCACCGATCTCCTTCGACTTCGAGTTGCGCAGGCTCTGCAGCTCCTGCGTGCGCGTCTGGATCTGCTTGCGCTCGGCCTCCAGGGCCTGCAGGCGCTCGACGTCGAGCTCGAATCCGCGGGTGCTCTTCAGACGCTCGGCGGTATCGAGCAGGTGGGCGCGCAGCAGCTGGGGGTCGAGCATGGGAGTTCCCGCGGGTCAGGCACGATGGAAGACCCGCGATTATCCGTGTGCCGGGCGCGCTGCCGCAATGCAGCAGCCGTCGATCAGGTGATCGGGCGGGCGCGCGGTCCGCGGTCGCGCCAAACCCTGCCTGCGAGCAGCGGAGCGGACCTTGTAGCGCTCGGATGTCGATGTTCTGGCAAATCGGCGAAGCCAGACTGCGCTCGGGCCGCTAAGCTGCGGGCGCCGCCCTGCGCGCATCCTTCCCAGTCTGCTACGAGACCTTTCCATGGCCGCTGACGCTTCGTCCATTTCGCTGACCGGCGTGGTCGCCCTGCTGGGCGCCGCGGTGGTGGCGGTGCCGCTGTTCCGCCGCCTCGGTCTCGGCTCGGTGCTGGGCTATCTCGCCGCCGGGCTGGTGGTCGGCCCCTACGGCTTCAAGCTCTTCACCCAGCCCGAAGCGATCCTGCACACCGCCGAGCTCGGCGTCGTGCTGTTTCTCTTCATCATCGGCCTGGAGATGCGGCCCTCGCACCTCTGGCATCTGCGCCGCCAGATCTTCGGGCTGGGCGCACTGCAGGTCGGGCTGGCGGCATGTGCGCTCACCGGCGTCGGCATGGCCTTGGGTTTCAGTCTGACGATTGCCTTCATCGCCGCCGCCGGCTTCGTGTTGACCTCGACCGCCATCGTGATGCAGCTGCTGGCCGAGCGCGGCGACATCGCCCTGCCGCCCGGGCATAAGATGGTCTCGGTGCTGCTGTTCGAGGATCTGCTGATCGTGCCCCTGCTGGCCCTGGTCGCGTTTCTCGCGCCGGTGGCCGCGCCCGGGGCCGATGCCGCACCGGTCTGGCAGAGCGTGCTGCTCGGCTCGGCGGCGCTGGCCGGCCTGCTCGTCGCCGGCCTGTGGCTGCTGAACCCGCTGTTCCGCCTGCTCGCCCGGGCCGGCGCGCGCGAGGTGATGACGGCGGCGGCGCTGCTGGTGGTGCTGGGCTCAGCCCTGCTTCTGCAGGCCGGCGGCCTGTCGATGGCGATGGGCGCCTTCATGGCCGGCGTGCTGCTGTCGGAGTCGACCTTCCGGCATCAGCTGGAAGCCGACATCGAGCCCTTCCGCGGCCTGCTGCTGGGCCTGTTCTTCCTGGCCGTGGGCATGTCGCTCGATCTCGCGGTGGTCGCCGCCAACTGGGCGCTGATCGCCGCTGCGGTGCCCGCCCTGATGCTGACCAAGGCGCTGTGCATCTACGGCGTCGCCCGACTCACCCGCAGCCCCCACGGCGAAGCCGTGGACCGGGCCGTGCTGATGGCCCAGGGCGGCGAGTTCGCCTTCGTGCTGTACGCGGCGGCCGCCAACGCCGGCCTGATCGACGCCGGCGTCAATGCCAACCTGACGGCGATCGTGGTGCTTTCGATGGCGCTGACGCCGCTGGCGATGATCGTGCTGAAGCGGCTCACGCCGGCGGTCGCCATAAACACCGAGGCGGTGGAAGCGGCGAACGGCCTCAGCGGCAGCGTGCTGATCATCGGCTTCGGCCGCTTCGGGCAGGTGGTCAGCCAGGCGCTGCTGGCACGCGGGGTGGAAGTGAGCATCATCGACCGCGACATCGACATGATCACCAGCGCCGAGAAGTTCGGCTTCAAGGTCTACTACGGCGATGCCTGCCGGCTCGATGTGCTGCATGCCTCGGGCGCCGGCACCGCACGCGCCATCGCCGTCTGCACCGACAGCCGCGAGGCCGCCAACCGCGTGGTCGAGCTGGCGCGTGACGCCTTCCCCCAGGCCAAGCTGCTGGTGCGTGCGTATGACCGCGAACATGCGCGCAAGCTGGTCGCTGCGGGCGTGGACGTGCAGGTGCGCGAAACCTTTGAATCCGCCCTGCGCTTCGGCGAGCAGGCCCTGCTGTCGCTCGGGATCGCAGCGGACGAGGCCCGCGAAATCAGCGCCGAGGTGCGCGCGCGCGACGCCGAACGCTTCGCCCTGGAAGTGGCCTCAGGCTCGGCCCAGGCCGGGCGCGGGCTGCTGTTCGGCAATCTGCCGGGCGCCGCGCCCTCCGGCGAACGCATGCTGCCGACGCCGCTGCTGAAGCCGCAGCGCGAGGGCACGGTGCTGAATCCGGAAGCGCTGCCGCAGGCGGCCAACACGCCCGGCGAAGCGCACTGAGGCTTCCATCCACCTTGCCTTGGCCTGTGCCGGATCAGGCCATGCATCGCGCCCGAGCTGGGGACCTCACTGCCACTGCGCCGAGATCATCCGCCAGTCGCCGTCCTCTTCGCGCCAGGCGGTCTCGACCTGCCAGACCCGCGCGGACTCCGGCAGCAGGCTGCCCTGCCCGCCCGTCGCCACCGCGGTGAAGCGCAGGGTGGCGCGCTGGTCGAACATGGCCACCTCGATCGGCCCCAGGCTGAGGCCGAGACGCTGGTGGCGCAGCACCATCACCCGCATCAGGTTGCGCGCCCCTTCGCGATCCAGGCCACCGGTGGCGGTGAAGTCCTCGGCCAGGTAGTCGACGGCAGAGCCGACCTCGCGGGCTTCGATCGCCGACTGCAGTGCCTCCATCGCCTCCAGCAGTCGCTGCTCGGCGGGCGCGCGGACACATCCGGCGAGCGCTATCAACAGCAGCAGGCCGGCGGCCTCGAGCATGGCGGACGGCAGGCTTCGGCTGGGCTGGGGGAGCTTTGTCATCACGCTTTGCACACCTGCTGTGGCGAGGGCATTTTCCGGACAGGCCTGCAGCCATTGAACCGCCTTGCCTGCCCAAGGGGCCTATGCTCCAATCGGGTGAAACATACCGCGGGGCACGGTCGGCAGCATACGGGCTCCAGCGGCGCATACGAACCGCACCGGCACAGGTGCGACAGGGAGGAAGAACCGAATGAGCGCATCGCGCCCGTGGCTGGCCCAGTATCCGAAGGGCGTCCCCGCCGAGATCGACCTGGAGCAGTACCGCAACATCGTCTCGGTGCTGGAGGACAGCTGCGACAAGTACCGCAGCAAGCCGGCCTTCGAGAACATGGGCAAGGTGATCAGCTATGACGAGCTGGATCGCCTGAGCTACCAGTTCGCCTGCCACCTGCTGCTGGACTTGAAGCTCAAGAAGGGCGACCGGGTCGCCATCATGATGCCCAACCTGCTGCAGTACCCGGTCGCCATCTTCGGCGTGCTGCGCGCGGGGCTCACGGTGGTCAACACCAATCCGCTGTACACCGCGCGCGAGCTGAAGCACCAGCTCAACGACTCCGGCGCGGTCGCCATCGTGGTGGTCGAGAACTTCGCCAACGTCGTCCAGGAAGTCATCAAGGACACGCCGGTCAAGCACGTCTTCACCACGGCCGTGGGCGACATGCTGGGCTTCCCCAAGCGTCTGATCGTCAACTTCGTGCTCAAGTACCTGCGCAAGGCGGTGCCTGACTACAGCCTGCCGGGCGCCGTCAGCTTCGTCGACGCCGTCAACGCGGGCGCCGGCAAGAAGCTGCCGACGATCGACATCGCGCCCTCCGACATCGCCTTCCTGCAGTACACCGGCGGCACCACGGGCGTGTCCAAGGGCGCCATGCTGACCCACCGCAACCTGGTGGCGAACATGCAGCAGTCCTCGGCCTGGCTGGGCACCAACGTCAAGCTCGGCGAGGAAGAGATCATCACCGCCCTGCCGCTGTACCACATCTTCGCTCTGACGGCGAACTGTCTGGTCTTCATCAAGTTTGGCGGCCTGAACCACCTGATCACCAATCCGCGCGACATGCCGGGTTTCGTCAAGACGCTGTCCGGCATCCGCTTCACTGCGATCACCGGCGTCAACACCCTGTTCAACGGCCTGCTCAACACGCCCGGCTTCGACAAGCTGGATTTCTCCCGCCTGCATCTGACCCTGGGCGGCGGCATGGCCGTGCAGCGCGCCGTGGCCGAGCGCTGGAAGAAGGTGACTGGCGTCACCCTGGTCGAAGCCTATGGGCTTACCGAAACCTCGCCCGCCGCCTGCATCAATCCGATGGACCTGAAGGACTTCAACGGTGCGATCGGCCTGCCGGTGCCCAGCACCGAAGCCTGCGTGCAGGACGAGGAAGGCAAGATCCTGCCGATCGGCGACGTTGGCGAGCTGTGCATCCGCGGACCGCAGGTCATGGCCGGCTACTGGCAGCGCCCGGAAGAGACCGCCAAGGTGCTGACCGCCGACGGCTGGCTGAAGACCGGCGACATGGCCAAGATGGACGAGAACGGTTACTGCTACATCGTCGACCGCAAGAAGGACATGATCCTGGTCTCGGGCTTCAACGTGTACCCGAACGAGATCGAGGACGTGATCGCCACCCATCCGGGCGTACTGGAGGTCGCTGCCGTCGGCGTGCCGGACGAGAAGTCGGGTGAAGCGGTCAAGGTCGTGATCGTCAAGAAGGATCCGAACCTCAGCGCCGAGGACATCAAGAACCACTGCAGGCACGAACTCACCGGCTACAAGCAGCCGCGCTTCGTGGAATTCCGCACCGAGCTGCCGAAGACCAATGTCGGCAAGATCCTGCGCCGCGAGCTGAGGGACAGCGCCAGCGCGTGAATTGGACATCGCGGCGGGGCGCGGACGGGCCCTGCCGCGATGACTCCGCCGGGCATCGGTCGCGACGGATTGTCCGGGTTGGTGCGTGTGAGCACGGACTCACCCAGCCCGGAGCCGCCCATGTCGCTCGACGCCCCTACCGCATTCGCCCCATACGGCAGCGCGAGCACTGCCTCGCAGGCTCGCGTACCCACGCCGCTGCGCCTGTTCGCCTGCCTGTTGCTGCTGGGGTTCGCAGCGTCCGGCCTTGCTGCGACAACGCACGCCGACTCCACCTGCGTCTTCGACGCCAGCATCCAGCGCTTCGAGGCGCTGCGCCTGCGCGAGTCGCTGCCCGGCGGCGCGATGCTGCTGGGCACGCGGCAGGGGCTGCTGCTTGAGCACTACGGCGGCAGCTATGGCCCGGAAACGACCGTCGCCATCGCGTCCGCCAGCAAGCTGCTGAGCGCCGTCCGCATCCTGCAGCTGGCAGACCGCGGCGTTCTCGATCTGGATGCGCCGGTCGGCGCACAGCTGCCGGAGTTCACCGGTGAGAAGGCCGGCATGACGCTGGATCAGCTGTTCTCGCACACCTCGGGCTACGGCAATGATTCGGCCGCGCCGGAAATCACCGACCGCAGCATCAGCCTTGCCGAAGCCGTGCAGCAGATCGCCTGCTGCCGTGACTTCCCGACCGGGTACACGGTGGGCGGCCAGTTCGCGTATGGCGGTGTCTCGATGCATATCGGCGGACGCGTCGCTGAAGTGGCAACGGCCCAGGACTGGCAGCTGGGCTGGCAGCAGGCGCTGGGCGCGCCGCTGGGCATCGACAGCATCGACTGGCAGGCGTTCGGGCCGACCACCAACTACATGATCGCCGGCGGCGCGCGCTCGGACCTGCGCGACTACGGTGCCGTGCTGCATCTGCTGCTGAACGAAGGCCTCGCGGGCTCGGGCCGACGCCTGCTGTCCCGCGACAGCGTCTTCGAACTCTGGCGCGACCGCATTGGCGCGCTTCCGGTCATCGACCCGCCGCCCACCGCCGAGCCTCCCGTGCGCTATGGTCTCGGCAGCTGGTTCGCCCCGCAGCGCCCGGCCGGACGTCCGCCGCTGATCCACAGCCTGGGCGCCTTCGGCTTCATGCCCTGGGTCGACTTCGAGGCAGGCCTGTTCGGCGTGTTCATGCTGCGCGGCCTGCCCGGCATCAATACCCGCCTGCTGCCGGAGTACGAGGCCCTGCTGGTTGAACTGCGCGCCGCGGCAGAGGCGCCGGGCTGCGTTGAGTTCGAGCGCTTTGATGCGGTGTTCTCTGACACCTTCGAAGGCTCGGGGCCACCGATCCTGTTGCCCTGAGCCCGCTCTGGCGCCAGCGCGGCCGCAGAAGGCGACCGTCTCGTCAACGGCCACATCTGAAAGCACGCAGGCCGCCCACGGGCGGCCTGCGTGCTTTCATCAGATCCACCAGCCAGCGTCAGAAGTCGTAGCTCAGGCGCGCATACAGCAGGCGGCCGCTGCGGCCGAAGGGCGAGTAGTTCGAGTACGGGGTGTTGCCGGTAGTATTCAGGTTGACGGTGAAGGCGTCGGGATACTCGTCGGTGAGGTTCTCTGCACCCACGGCGATCCGCCACTGTTCGCCCAGGCTGACGCGGGCTTCGAGGTCAAGCAGCACCTTCGGACTCAGCACGAAGTCGGTGGCTGCCGTCGTGCCGGGGGTCAGCACCTCGCCGTAGCGGGTCGCCCGGAAGGTGGCGCCAAAGCGGTCCATGCTCCAGTCGACGATGGCGGCGTACTTGTCCTTGGGCGTGCCGCGCTCGAAGGTCAGCACGTTGACGCGGCCGAACAGCACCGGCGCCGGATTCAGGGCTTCAAGCTCGGCGGTCACCGGCACGCGGGTCACCGTGGTGTCGTTGTAGTTGCCGAGCAGGGTGAAGTCGAAGCTGCCGGCGCCGTCGGTTTCCAGCGGCCAGTTCAGCACCACGTCGACGCCCTTGGTTTCGGTGTCGACGCCGTTGATGAAGAAGCGGCCGCCGCCGATCCCGATGAAGCCGCGCGACTCGAGGTACTGGCGCACGTTGGCGGCGGTGAGGTTCTCGCTCAGCACGATGCGGTCGTCGATGTCGATGCGGTAGGCGTCGACCGTCAGCGAGACGCTGCCGATGTTGAACACCGCACCCAGCGAGAAGTTGACCGACTCCTCCGGGTCGAGCTCACGCGCGCCCAGCGCGATCGCCTCGGGCGAATTCACCGGGAAGGTGGTGATGTCGAAGGGGATGCCGTTGATGAAGTTGGTCGAGGTCGCGGTGAAGAACTGCTGCTGCACGCTGGGCGCGCGGAAACCCGTCTGCGCCGAACCACGCAGGGCGAAGGCCTCGGTGAAGTCGTAGCGCAGGGCCAGCTTGCCGGTGCTGTTGAAGCCGAAGTCGGAGTAGTTCTCCATGCGCACCGCTGCCGAGCCGAGCAGCTTGTCGGTGAGGTTGGCTTCGAGATCGACATACAGACCAACGGCCTGGCGGTCTTCGTCCACTTCGTTCGACGGGCGGAAACCGGGGAAGACCTGCGCGCCCGATGCGGTGGGCGTGCCGTTGGGCAGCAGGATGCCGCCGTTGCGGTAGGAGTCCGGCTCGCCGGCGAAGATCGAATAGCTCTCGCGGCGGGCCTCGGCGCCCACCGCGACGTTGAGCGGCGACGAGAACGCGGCGACATCCACCGAACGCACGCCCGACAGGTTCAAGACCAGCTGGTCATAGTCGAAGCCACCGGCGTCGAAGGATGTCTTGCTCGACGGGCCAAGCGAACGGTTGAGTGTGTTGTTGATGGTGAAGGCCATCTCGTTGCGGCCCCAGCCAACCGAGGCGTCCATGTCCCATTCGCCGGTGGTCCATTCGTAGCCAAGCGCGAAGCTGTAGTCGTCAACGCTGGGCGAAATGATCGGCAGGAAGCCGTCGGGATAGATCTGGATGACGTTGCGATCGTCGAGCGCACGGCGGAAGAAGCCGGCCGAGTCGGCCTCTCTCCCCTGGTAGCTGGCCCATGCATAGAGCTTGCCGCCGCTGGAGAGATTGACGCCGGCGTTGCCGAACAGGGTCAGCTGCTCCAGGTCGGGCTCGCCGTACCAGGCGTTGAAGCGATCGATGCCGGCTTCGCGCGGATCGAACTGGCCGTTGATCAGCGGGTACTGCTGGCGGAAGTCGTAGCCGCCGCGCTCGGTGCGCTGCTGGTCCTTGTACTCGGCCGAAAGGGTGACGTAGCCATCCTCGCCGAGGCCAAAGCCCTTCCAACCCGACACGGTGACGGTATCGCCGTCGGTACGGTCGCGGGTGATGGTCGACGGCGTGGGCCAGTTCGCGCCGGCCGGGCCTGGAGTGACCGGCGTGGTGTAGCTGGTCTCGCGCACGCCGTAGGACACGCTGGCATTGCCGCCTTCGCTGGCGGCGCGCAGCAGCACGTTGAGCACGCCGGCGATGGCGTCCGAGCCGTACTGCGCGGAGGCACCGTCGCGCAGCACCTCGATGCTCTGCACGGCCGCCGTCGGGATCGTGTTCAGATCGACGGCGGCGGCACCTCGGCCCACCGAGCCATTGACATTGACCAGGGCCGAAGAATGACGGCGCTTGGAGTTGACCAGCACCAGCGACTGGTCGGGCGAGAGACCGCGCAGAGTGGCCGGGCGCACGGTGTCGGTGCCATCGGTGAGGCCCGGCCGCGGGAAGTTGAAGGACGGCAGGGCCACGGACAGCGCCTGGTTCAGTTCAGGTGAGCCGGTACGCTCCAGGGCCTGTACGCCGACGACGTCGAGCGGCGCGGCCGTATCGGTGGCCGAACGGCCCGCCACGCGGGTGCCCGTGACGACCACGCGGTCGAGTTCGCGGGCTTCGTCCTGCGTGGCTTCCGTCTGCGCGAGCACAGGCGCGGGAGCAGCCAGGACGAGGGCGATGGTGAGGGCGAGTGGCGTGCGCTTCAGTGCGGGCATGGGCATCTGTCTCCTGCGGCGTGAGTGCTACGGGGGCCCTGCCTGGCACGAACGCCAACCGAGGGCACTGGCTTAACGCTTTCGCAACGCTAGACCGGTTGCCGCGTACGCGTCAATGCACGGACATCGACTGCGCTGCACGGCCATCACGCCACCTGCACAGTCGCAGCAGGCGCGCCCGGCCGATACCCCCCGCGCACATCGCCTGCGCTAGTCTCGCCAGCCCCACATCACTGGAGCACCCCACGATGTCGCGAAGCCTGCCCTCCTGCCTGCTCGCCCTGTTGATTGCTGGCTCGCCGCTCTCCGCCGCGGCGGAGTCCTTCAGCCTGCCCGCGCTGCCCTACACGGTCGACGCGCTGGAGCCGCATATCGATGCCAGGACGATGGAAATCCATCACGGCCGCCATCACCAGGCTTACGTCAACAACCTCAACGCAGCGGTGCAGCAGGACGCGCGACTCGAGGGCATGACCCTTGAACAGATCCAGCGCGGCATCTCGCAGTACTCAGCCGCGGTGCGCAACAACGGTGGCGGCCACTTCAACCACAGTCTGTTCTGGAGCCTGCTCGCGCCGGTGGGCACAGGCGGCGAGCCCAGCCCCGAACTGCTCGCCGCAATCAACACCCAGTTCGGCTCGCTGGAAGCCTTCAAGCGCGCGTTCGAGACTGCGGCGCTGTCGGTGTTCGGCTCGGGCTGGGCATGGCTGATTCGCACTGAGACCGGAGAACTCGTCATCAGCACGACGCCCAACCAGGACAACCCGCTGATGGACGTGGTCAGCCCCAACGGCGAGCCGCTGCTGGCGATCGACGTGTGGGAACACGCCTACTACCTGAAGTACCAGAACGTCCGCGCCGACTATGCGCGCGGCTGGTGGCCGGTGGTGAACTGGAACGAGGTCAACCGGCGCTTCGCCGAATCCGGCTGAGCCAAGTCAATCGCGCACGTCGGCAACCGGCGGATCGCCGAAGTCGGCGGCGAACAGGCAGTCCAGCACCTTGGCGGCGGCCCGCTCCGGTGAGTCCAGCGCGCCGCTGCTGTGGAAGCCCGCAAATACCTGCTGCGCGGCGAAGCGCGCGCTGTCGGCACCACGCAGCTGCACCTGCATGCCGGTATCGATGATGCCGGGGGCGAGTGCGCAAACCCGCGCGGGATTGGACGCGCCCACCTGCTCCTCGGCCAGGCTGCGGCTGAAGTGATCCAGGCCCGCCTTGATCGCACAGTAGGTGCTGACGCCCGCCAGCGGACGTCGGCCAAGCCCGGAGGATATGTTCAGGATGCGACGCTCCACCGGCCAGTCGCGGCTGACCTGCAGCACCGCTGCACTGAGCAGCAGCGGTGCTTCCAGGCCGACCCGCAGCGCAGCCTGGACGTCCTCTGCAGCCTGGGTCTCGAACGCGCCGGGGCGCTCCAGCATCGCCGCGTTGTTGATCAGCAGCAGCTGCCGCAGCCCAGAGGGGCCGCGTGCGCCCAGATGATCCGACAGCCGCGCCGCCACCGGTGCAGCCACGACCAGATCGACCTGCCACTGCTGCAGCGCGATGCCGGCGCTGGCTGCGGCCTGCTGGAGGCCTTCATCGCGACTGCGCGACAGACACAGCAGCTCGACGCCGCGCGCCAGCAGGCCGCGCGCGAGTGCATTGCCGAGCCCACGGCTGGCGCCAGTCAGGATGCAGAGCGTGGCCATGATTCGTCCTCGGTTGGGTCTTGGGGAGGGCTGACGATGGATCAATCGATCTGTGGCCGCTGGCCTTCGGTGACTGCGCGCAAGCGCTCCACCAGCACCGGCCAGTCGACCTCGCGCTGGATGCCGTTGACGCTGATCCGCGGCAGCCCGGAGCCTTCCACCAGGGTATAGCCACGCGCGGTCCGGCTGACGCCGTCCATGGTGCAGACGTGGTTGCGCAGGCGGCAGCCGATCCCGATGCGGGCGTAGCTGAAATTCTCGAACGCGCGCAGCACGCCCTGCTGCAGCGCCGCCGCCGGCCCCATGCCGCCCACCGAGGAGAGATCACGCACCGCGCGCTGGCTGATCCTGCGAGCGCCCTTCGCCTGCTCGTCGGTCTCGAAGCGGGCGTCGAATGCCACCGGTGACCAGTCGACCAGTCGCAGCGCGCGGATGTAGCCGTTCATGCGACCGGTGATCTCGCCGAAGCCGAAGGCAGCAGTCAGGGGCTGAAGATCAAGGCTGCACAGCTCGACATCGGCCGCGAGGGTCGGCGCCACCCCGAACGGTCGCTCGATCGACAGCCCACCCACATCGACGGCGCCGTCGAACACGCGCATGCGCAGCGTGCCGTCCAGCGCGAGTACGCCACCTTCGAAGCGCATGCCCGGGATCTCGCCGGACAGCTCGCCGACGAAGGGCGGCCAGGCCAGGGCCGCGGACAGCTGGCCGAGATCGAGCCCCTGCAGGGACGCCGCGGCAGCGAAGCGATCCTCGCCCTCGGCGCCGCTGGCGACGCTCCAGCGGAAGCGCTCGATCTGCAGGGCGCCACCCAGCAGGCCGAGTCGTGCCGGTCGCTGCAGACGGAATTCGCCATCCGAGCTGGCCCACTCCAGCATCGCTGGCTGGAACTCGATGCCGTACAGGCGCAAGCCATCGAAGGAAAGGCGATTCGAGATCGCAGCACTGCTGCGCGAGAACCCGAGGCCTCCGCTCAGCCCGCGCAGCTCGAACCGCTGCTGCGCATCCACCAGGGCCAGCTGCTCGGGCGTGAGGCTGAGCCTGCTCACGCCGCCATCCGCCAGCTCCGCGCTCAGCTTGAAGCCGCCTTCAGCGCCGAGCCCGGGCAGGCCCAGGGTCGCGAGCAGGCTCTCCAGATAGCGCGATACCAGCAGTCCCGCGCGCGCGCTCGAAGCCTGCAGCTGTGCCCGGGTGATCACGCTGGGTGCCGAGAAATCCAGCTCGGCGCTGCCCTCCAGCTGCAGCGCCTCGGGATCGTTCCAGGCCAGACGCTCCACGCTCCAGCGCGAAGCCGCACCGACCGCGGCCAGCTGCAGCTGCACCGGCCGCGCCGGCAGCGCCACATAGACCGGACCGCCCAGCAGCTCACCGCCGCTGAAGGCCAGCTCCAGGCCCAGGCGTGTGCGTTCGCCCAGGTCCAGCCCGACGCGGCCGCGCAGCTCGAGATCGGCCGCGGCGACCTGGCCGTCCACGGTATCGATCCCGAGGCCCTCGGCGCGTACGCTGCCCTCAAGCCGCGGAGCATCGAGTGCGAGGTCGAGCTCCAGATCCGCGGCCAACAGGCCGCCGGTCAGGCGGGCCTGCGACCACAGGCCGGCCAGCATCGGCTGCAGCCACTCCGCGGGCAGGCGCTCGGCCTGCAGCCCGATCGCGCCCTCCTCCGCCGGCATCGAAGCCTGCAGACGCATGCGACCGCGCTGCAGGGACAGCTCCGCGGCACCGCGATCGAGGTCGAGGGTGAGCTCGCCGGCGGCTTGACCGCGACTGCGCAGCGGCCCGGCGCAGCGCCACACGCCGACATCGCGAGGCCGCAGTTCGCAGCGCCACTCGAGATCCGCAAGGCTATAGCCGAAGCCCGGATGCTCAAGACGCTGCAGGCTCAGGTGCAGACCCAGGCCAGCGCCGGGCTGCGCCGGCTCGCGCAGGCGCAGCTCGATGCCATGTACGCCCAGCTCCCCCTGTTGGGCATGCTCGGCACGCGCGACCAGCTCGCGCGCGGTGGCACCGCCGCTGATCGGCAGCAGACCCAGGGCCAGCAGGGCAGAAGGCAGCGCCACACGCAAGGCGGGCTTGAGCAGGCTTGTCAGGACACGCATGCTCGGCAGGATAACGGAACCATTCCCATGGAGGCGGCGCCCGCATGTCTGCACCTGTATCCCGACTGCTGCTGGTGGAAGACGACCCGATCGGCGCCGAATGGCTGCTGCACACCCTGCGCAGCTGGGGCTTGGCGGTCGAACACGCGCTCGACTGCACGCAGGCGCTCGCGCATGGCGATCTCGCGCACTTCGACGGCCTCCTGCTCGATCAGCGCCTGCCGGACGGTGAAGGTGGCGCCCTCCTTCACGCCTTGCGCTCGCGCGGCGCAGCGGGCCGCGCGCTGGCGCTCAGCGCCGATCTCGATGAAGCCACGGAGCACTCGCTGGTAGTGCAGGGCTTCGATGCCTGCCTGCGCAAGCCGGTGCAGCCGGGCACCCTGCTCGACGCCCTGCGCCGCCTCGAACTCTCGCCGCCGCACTGGGATGAAGCCCGAGCGCTGGCCTGCGCCAATGGCCGCCTCTCGATCGCCCAGTCCCTGCGCAGCCTGATGCTGGCCGAGCTGCCCGCGCAGCGCGCGGCGCTGGCGCTGGCCGGCAACGAGGCCAAAGTCGATCCAGGCCCGCTGGATGCGCTTCTGCATCGCATGCTGGGCTCGGCCCGACTCACCGGCGCGGCAGCGCTGGCGGCGCATATCGACGGCGCGCGCGCGGCCCTGCAGGCGGAGGCAGCGGCATACGCGCTGCCGCGGGCGCTGGCTGAGCTGGATGCCGAGATCGATAGGCTGCTGCAGGATGCGCGCCCGCTGGAATCGGCAGTCGACTGATCGCGCAGCAATTCGAATCGAGCAGGCAAGCGTGATCGCGTCTGCCCGGCTTCGCTGGGGCTGGTTTCGTTTAGGGATGAAATGCTCGGCGTGCACTGCTCGGCGCCCGCGACCCGGCACACCGCCCGCCAGGCGCTCAGCCGCGCAGCTGCTCGAACTCCGCCAGCAGGCCCCAGCTGCGCAGGCTGCGCCCGTGCAGATGCCGCTTCAACTCCTCGCGCAACAGCCGGCGCAGCGGCGGCAGCAAGGCTTCGGCCGGCGCCTGCTCGCTGCGTAGCGCCAGCAGCGCGGCGCCTTCGATGCCGGCCTGCTCGGCAATGCCGAGACGCAGCGCGCCAGCCTCGCCCAGCCAGCGGTAGCGCGCTGCAGGCTCGATCGGAAGGCCGGCGTGGTCGGCATCCAGCGACAGCTCGAAGCCGATCGCCGTGAGCAGATCGCGCTCGAAGCAGCGCAATGGCCAGGCCAGATCACCCACCGCCAGCTGCGAGAGCAGCAGCGCGTAGCGCGCGAACAGAGCGGATTGGGCCTCTCCTCGGTTCAGGAGTTGCACCAGCAATTCGTTGGCGTAGAACCCGGCCATCAGCGCGTCGCCCTGCAGGCGCGGCGCAAGCCCCGCCGGCTCGACCTCAAGCAGCTGCGGCAGCTCGCCGCGGCCCTGCCAGGCGACGATCAGGGGCGTGAACGGCTGCAGCAGGGCCGCGCGACCGCCGCCCTTGCCGCCCTTGGCGCCGCGCGCCAACAGGCCCATGCGGCCATGGCCGGCACTGAACACTTCCAGCAGCTGGCTGGTCTCGCGGAACGGCCGCGCATGCAGCACGTAGGCGGGCTCGCCTTCGACGCGCGGGCCGGGGCTGCCGCTGCGCGACACGCGATTACTCGGTGTAGCCGAAGCGCTGCAGCACCTGCTCGTCGTCGCTCCAGCCCTCGCGGACCTTGCACCACAGCTGCAGGAAGACTTTTCGGTCGAGCAGTCGCTCCATGGCGATGCGCGCGTCCATGCCGATCTGCCGCAGCTGCTCGCCGCCGGCGCCGATCACGATGGCCTTCTGGCCCTCGCGCTCGACCCAGATCACCGCCGCGATCCGCGCCATGCGCCCGTCCTCTTCCCAGTTCTCGATCTCGACGCTGGTGGCATAGGGCAGCTCGTCACCCAGCTTGCGCATCAGCTGCTCGCGGATCAGTTCGGCGCAGAGGAAGCGTTCGCTGCGGTCGGTGACCTGGTCTTCCTCGAACAGCGGCTCGCCCTCGGGCAGGTGTTTCAGCAGAACCTTCTGCAGCACCTCCAGGCCCTTGCGCTTCTGCGCCGACAGCGGCACCACTTCAAGGAAATCGTGGTCCTTCATGACCTGCTGGATGAAGGGCAGCAGGGCGCCCTTGTCCTTCAGCCTGTCGACCTTGTTGATCACCAGCACGCGCGGCACGCCGGCCTCGACCAGCGCCCTGTAGGCGCGCTCGTCGTCCTCGCGCCAGGCGCCGGCTTCGATGACCAGCACGCCGACCTGCACATCGGCCAAGGCACCGCGGGCGGCACGGTTCATGTAGCGGTTGATCGCGCGCGACTCCTTTCCGTGCAGGCCGGGCGTATCGACGTAGACGATCTGCCCGCCCTCGACCGTGCTGATGCCGAGGATGCGGTGGCGGGTGGTCTGCGGCCGGCGCGAGACGATGCTCACGCGGAAACCGACCAGGGCGTTGATCAGGGTGGACTTGCCGACGTTGGGGCGGCCGACCACAGCCACGTGGCCGACGCGGAACTCGCCGGCGGCGGGGCTCTCGGGGGTGTTCATACGGATTCCTTGGTGGATGCGGCAAGCAGGGCGGCCAGCACCTCGGCGGCGGCCTGCTGTTCGGCCTCGCGGCGCGCACCGGCGGTGGCGCTGGCTTCAATGGCGTGGCTGTCGACGCGGCAGACGACCTCGAACTGCTTGTCGTGGTCATCGCCGCGGGCTTCGAGCAGGCGGTACTCGGGCAGGCCCAGCTGACGCGCCTGCAGCCATTCCTGCAGGCGGGTCTTGGGGTCCTTCTCGGCCTTGAGACCAGGCGGCAGGGCGGCGATCAGCGGCTCGAACAGAGCCAACACGCGCGCCCGGCACACCTCGAAGCCGGCATCGAGATGAATGGCACCGATGATCGCCTCAACGGCATCCGCGAGGATGGACTCGCGCCGGAAACCGCCGCTCTTGAGTTCACCCTGGCCGAGGATCAGGCGATCGCCCAGCTGGTGGCGGCGGGCAAGTTCGGCCAGCTGCGGCTCACGCACCAGCTGCGAGCGCGCGCGGGTGAGCGCGCCCTCGTCAGCCTTGGGGAAACGATGGAACAGGGCCTCGGCGACCACCACGCTGAGCAGGGCGTCGCCGAGAAACTCGAAGCGCTCGTTGTTGCGGCCGCCGGCGCTGCGATGGGTCAGCGCCTGCTGCAGCAGGGCCGGATCGGCGAAGGTGTGGCCCAGCGCCGAGCTCATCGGAACAGGCTCTGGATCAATCGATGACACCCTGGCGCGACAGCTCCACGGTCTTGTCGAAGGACGCGACGAAATCGAGGTTGTAGGCCAAGGGCTTGCGCACTTCGTACTTGATGTTGAGGTTGTAGCCGTTGCCCGAGCGGGTGATCTTCACATGGTTCGGCTTCACGGACTCGACGTAGGAAATGTACAGGCGGCGATTCAGCAGCTCGCGAATCCTCTCCGGCGTCATCTGCCCCACGCCAGGCTCGCCCTGCAGGCCCTTCATGGCTGTCACCACCGAGTGGTACTCCGAGTACACGGGGAACAGCCGCATGATCAGGAAGGCGAAGAACCCCAGGATGCCCAGCATCACAAGAGCGCCGAGTAAGGTGATGCCGCGCTGACGGGTGCCGAGTTTCATGGGAGACCTCGTGGTGTAGGGGGTGTCGTACCGTAGGGCGTCATGGTCGCGAAGCTGGCGATGGCGCGCAAGCGCTCTCTGTGGACCTCGCCTCACTCGCCCAGCAAAGCACGTTGAAGAGCCTGCCTATCTTTCTTGATCTTGACCTTCAACGCCTCGAGCGCTGCTTCGGCAGCTCGGAGATCAGAGAGTCTGTGTTGCAGGGCAGTGTCCGCGAAAAGTGCGGCGGACACTTCCGCAGGGACCGCCTCTAGCGAGGCCCCGCTACCCTCAGCCAAGTTCAATACGTGCTTGCAAAGAGTTCCATGGCTGCCGGCTTGGCAGGAGCACTTGAACTTCACGCCATTTGAAGTGACTCGCACGACAACCGTATAGGGCACTGGCGCGCTGCCCTGGACAGAAAATTTATGGCTGAACACTCTGCCCTCCAAGCTCTTGGAGAAAGCGCGCCTCGCTCCACACCGTTACACCCAAGTCTTTTGCCTTTGTCAGCTTGCTCCCACTCGCCTCACCGGCAATGAGGATCGAAGTCTTTTTGGAAATACTCCCCGCTACGCGCCCGCCAAGCTGCTCGATTTTGTCTTTCGCCTCGTCACGGCTCATCGAAGCCAGACTTCCCGTGAGAACAAATGTCATCCCGTGGAACGGACCACCTAAATCTTCTTCACAAGTGCTAGCTAGTCGCAGCCGAGCCTCCTGCTCCGTGGCAAGTTCGAACTCATGGAACAACCCAAGATCAGACCACGATCTTTGCCAATCGCGAATCGCCGCAGCAGGCCAACCATGCTCCTTCAATTCCTGCTCACCCAGCGCCCCGAGCAACTCTAGGCTTGGATAGGCCTGACTCAACGCATCAAGCTTTCCATCACCTACATCCGGGAACAGAGGGTTGTTCAAGACTGAGTGCAGCTTCTTCCAGGCCGAAAGGAACGCGGCCAAGCCCAAGGATCTGACAAAGCTAGCATCCGGCCCCTTACGCTCAGCGGGCCGAACACCCGCATCCAGGAGGGCATCGATCACGGCCAAGTTATGCGGCTCGCTGAAGAAGCTTGAAACGTTCTTGGCCACGATCTTGCCCATTCCGTGCACGCACATAAGCACAAGCACGCCAGCAGATCGCACTTCAGACAGAGAGCCAAGAGCCCGCGTAAGGTCCTTCGCAGTCTCCTCGCCAATTTGCAGGATGCCCAAGCCGAACAGCAGGCGCTCCAGGCTGGGCCGGCGACTGCGTTCGATGGCCTCGATCAGGTTCTCGGCCCAGCGCGTCGCCACCTTGCCGGCCTTGACCGTTTCCGGCGTGCTGCCGTCGCGGGCATCGGCCCGGCGCTTCATCTCCAGCAGGTCGTCGAGCGTGAGGCGGTAGAGGTCGGCCACGCTCTGCACGAAGCCCAAGTCGACCAGATCCTCGACCATGCGCTCGCCGAGGCCCTCGATATCCATGGCGCGGCGCGAGGCGAAGTGGATCAGGGCCTGCTTGCGCTGGGCCGGGCAGAACAGGCCACCGCTGCAGCGGGCCACCGCTTCGCCCTCCGGCCGCACCACGGCGGACCCGCAGGCCGGACATTCGGTCGGCAGCAGCCAGGGCGCGGTGCCCTCGGGCCGGCGCTCGGCGACCACGCCCAGCACCTCGGGGATCACATCGCCAGCGCGGCGCACGATCACGGTGTCGCCGACGCGCACGTCGAGCCGCGCGATCTGGTCGGCGTTGTGCAGGGTCGCATTGGTGACCACGACGCCGGCCACCTGCACGGGCTTGAGCCGCGCCACCGGGGTGATCGCGCCGGTGCGCCCGACCTGCACGTCAATGGCCTCGACCGCGGTCATCTCCTCCTGCGCCGGAAACTTGTGGGCGATCGCCCAGCGCGGTGCACGCCCCACTGTCTGCAAGGCATTCTGAGCATCAAGGCTATCCACCTTGTAGACCACGCCGTCAATGTCATAGGCCAGCGCGTCGCGCTTGGCGCCGATGCGCTCGTAGTAGGCGATCAGGCCGTCGAAGCCGCGCGCGGTGTCGACCTCGGGGCTGACTGGCAGGCCAAGCTCGGCGAGACGCCGCAGCATCTGCGAGTGCGTGGCCGGCAGGTCGAAGCCTTCGTGCGCGCCAAGGCCGTAGGCGTAGAAGGCAAGCGGCCTCTGCGCGGTGATCGTGGGGTCGAGCTGGCGCAGCGAGCCGGCGGCACCGTTGCGCGGATTCGCCAGCGTCTTCTCTCCGCGCTCCAGCGCGCGCTGGTTGAACTCAAGGAAGCCCGCGCGCGGCATATAGACCTCGCCGCGGACCTCCAACAGTGCAGGCGCATCGCCGCGCAAGCGCAGCGGTATCGCGCGGATCGTGCGCAGATTGGCGGTGACGTCCTCGCCGGTCGCACCATCGCCGCGGGTCGCGCCCTGCTCCAGCACGCCCTGCACGTAACGCAGGCTGATCGCCAGTCCATCGAGCTTGGGTTCGACCGAGAACTCTGGCGAGGGGTCACCGGTCTCCTCGACGATGCGACGCACGAACTCGGCCACTTCGCGATGCCGAAGCTCAGGCAACTGCTGCTCTACGTCGTCGAAGGCATTGCCGAGCGAGAGCATCGGCGGGTCGTGCTCGACCTTGCCGAACGCGCTGTCCGAGCGCGCGCCCACGCGCAGGGTCGGCGAGTCGGCCGCGCGCAGCTCCGGATGCGCTGCTTCCAGCGCCTCCAGCTCGCGCAGCAGCCGGTCGTACTCGGCGTCCGGAATCCCCGGCGCATCCAGCACGTGGTAGCGGTAGTTCGCGTCCTCGATCTGCGCGCGAAGTTCCGCCGCACGCGCACTCAGGCTTTCATTCGCCATGGGGTGGCTCTCAGGCCGCGCCAACCATGCGGCTGGCCTCGTCGATATCGACCGAGACCAGGCGCGACACGCCGGGCTCGCGCATGGTCACGCCGGCCAGCTGGCGGGCCGCTTCCATGGTCGACTTGTTGTGGGTGACGAACAGGAACTGCACCTTCTCGCTCATCTCGGACACCATCGCGCTGAAGCGGCCGACGTTGGCCTCGTCCAGCGGCGCATCGACCTCGTCGAGCAAGCAAAAGGGCGCCGGGTTGAGCTGGAAGATCGCGAACACGAGCGCGACCGCGGTCAGCGCCTTCTCGCCGCCGGACAGCAGCGAGATGTTGGACACGCGCTTGCCCGGCGGGCGCGCCATGATCGCCACGCCGGTGTCGAGCAGGTCCTCGCCGGTCAGCTCCAGATAGGCGTGGCCGCCGCCGAACAATCGCGGATACAGGGCCTGGACGCCGGTGTTGACGCGGTCGAAGGTGTCCTTGAAGCGGCCGCGGGTTTCCTTGTCGATCTTGCGGATCGCGTTCTCCAGCGTCTCCAGCGCCTGCGTCAGATCGTTGTGCTGGCTGTCCAGATACTCCTTGCGCTGCGACTGCTCGCCGTACTCCTGGATCGCCGCGAGGTTCACCGGCTCCAGCCGCTTGATGCGGGTTTCGAGTTCGTCGAGCGTCTTCTTCCAGGCCTCGGGCGTGGCGTTCTCGGGCAGGTTGTCGAGCAGCGCCTGCGGCTCCAGTTCGGCGGCGGTGATCGCCTCCAGCAGGCCCTGCGCCTTCAGCGCCAGCGCCTGTTCGTCCAGCCGCTTGCGCGACAGCCGCTCGCGCAGCAGCAGGGCGCGCTGGTCGAGCTGCTGGCGGCGCTGCTCGTAATTTCGCAGCTCGCCTTCGATGCCGTCGACCGCCGAACGCGCAGCCGACAGCCGCTTCTCGACGTCGATGCGGCTGTCCAGATAGACCTGCAGTTCGTTCTTCAGTGTCTCGATCGGCGCATCGCCCACCGACAGCTGTTCGGCGAGTTCGGCGCGACGCTGGCCCAGCTGCTGCAGCTGGTTCTTCATGCGCGCCAGACCCTGCTCCAGCCCGGCGCGCTGGCTGCGCTTCGATTCAAGCTGCAGGGCCAAGTGGTGACCGCGCTCGCGCAGCTCGCGCACCGCCGACTGCGCGGCCTCGCGGGCCGCGAACAGACGCTCGCGCTCGCCTTCAAGCGACAGGCGCAAATCCTCCTGCTCGCCCATGCGCTCCATCGCGTGCTCAAGACGCGCACGCGAGTCGCCGGCCTGCTCCTGGGCGTCCTCGATAGCGGTGGACAGCTGCGAAAGCTCGGCTTCGATGCGCTGGCGCCGGGCCTGCGCCTGGTCGAGCTTTCCGCCGAGGCTCTGCAGCTGGCCCGACAGCTCGGCCACGCTGCGATGCGCCAGATAGAGGCTGCGCTGCGCGTCCTCGCGCTCGATCTCGGCCTGCTGCAGGGCATCACGCAGCTCATTGAGCTGCTCGACCAGGGCTTGTTCGCGCAGGCCCTGGTTCTGGATCTCGGCGCGCAGGTTCTGCAGCTCGCGCTCGCGCGCCAGCGCACCCTGCTGGGCCTCGCCCGAGCGCAGCACGCGGGCGAAGCCGGCGGACAGCCACTCGCCTTCGCGAGTGATCAGGCTTGCGCCTTCGGCCAGCGCCGGCAGCCGCGCGCGCGCCGCATCGAGCGAGTCGACGGCGTGCACATCGACCAGCAGGCGCCGCAGCGCGGCCGGGCCTTCGATTTTGGCGGCCAGCGAATCGGCGGGCGCAACCAGCACTTCATCGGCCTCGGCCAGCAGTGACAGCCGTCCCGCCCGCAGTGCGGCGAGCGCCTCGGCATGCTGTGCCGGGCTCTCGACCATCACGCCCTCGATCAGGCTGCCGAGCACGGTTTCGACTGCGGTCTCCCAGCCCGGCTGCACCTTGAGCACGCTGCCGGCGCGCGGCTGCTGCTCCAGGCCCTGCGCGCGCAGCCAGTCGAGCACCGCGCCCTTCTCCTGGCCGAGCGCCGCGGCCTGCAGGGCTTCCAGCGAGCCCAGGCGCCCACGCTGGCTCTGGATCTCCTTGCGCACCTCGGCCAGCTGGGCCTGGCTGAGGCGCTGTTTCTCCTGCACCGCCAGCACGGCCTGCTTGCGGGCATCCAATCCGGCGGTGAGTTCATCGACCTGGGCGCGCTGGCCCTCGGCCTGTTCCTTCGCGTCTTCGAGCGCGGCTTCGATCGCCGAGACATCGAGACCCTGCAGCTCGCCGGCCAGCGTCTCGCGGCGGCGTCCGAGCTCGAGCATCTGCCGGTCGAGGTAGTCGATGCGGGTGCGTTCGACTTCGGCCGCGCGCGCGGCCTCGGACTGCGCCTGACGCTGCGCGTCGGAAGTGCGCTGCCAGTCGCTCAGCGCGCGCTCGGCGGCCTGCAGGGCTTCGGCGCGTTCGGCCAGCTGCTCGCCGACCTCGCTGGCCGCGGGTTCCAACTCCTGCACCACGGCATCGAGGTCGGCCAGCTTGGACGCGTCTTCCTCGATGTGCGCCAGCACTTCCGCGTGCGAGGCATCGGCCTCGGCCTTGCTCTGGCGCAGGCGCTGGGTCAGTTCCCCTTGGTGGCGGATCTGCTGCTCGACGCGGGCGATGTCGCTGCTCAGGCGGTAGCTCTCGGCCTGCACCTTCGACAGCGCCTCGCCGGCCTCGCCCTGCTGCACGCGGGTCAGCTCGATCTGCGCCTCGACATGACGCTGCTCGGTGACCGTGGCTTCGAGCTGCAGGTCCTCCTCACCCAAGCCTGCGCGCAGCTCGGTCAGCTCGCGCTCGACCGCGCCGAACAGCATGGCCTTGAGCTGCGCGTCGCGCTCGCGCTGCTCGGCGCGCAGCTGCTGGTAGAGCTCGGCCTGCCGGGCCTGGCGCTTCAAATGCTCCAGCTGCTTGTCGACCTCCTCGCGCAGGTCGTTCAGGCGGTCGAGGTTCTCGCGCGTGTGCCGCATGCGCGTCTCGGTCTCCTTGCGGCGCTCCTTGTACTTGGAGATGCCGGCGGCCTCCTCCAGGTAGACGCGCAGGTCCTCGGGCCGGGCTTCGATGATCTGGCTGATCATGCCCTGCTCGATGATCGAGTAGCTGCGTGGCCCAAGGCCGGTGCCGAGGAAAAGATCGGTGATGTCGCGCCGGCGGCAGCGCGTGCCATTCAAGTAATAGGCGCTGGCGCCATCACGGCTGACCATGCGCTTGACCGAGATCTCGTTGTACTGCGCGTACTCGCCGACGATGGCGTGGTCGCTGTTGTCGAAGATCAGCTCGACCGTGGCGGTACCCACCGGCTTGCGGCCGGACGAGCCGGAGAAGATCACGTCGGTCAGGTTGTCGCCACGCAGGCGGCTGGCCGAGCTTTCGCCCATCACCCAGCGCACGGCGTCGATGATGTTCGACTTGCCGCAGCCGTTCGGCCCCACCACGCCGGTCATGTTGGTCGGCAGGTGCAGGGTGGTGGGATCGACGAAGCTCTTGAAGCCCGCCAGCTTGATCGTGGACAGACGCATCCGGTGCGTTCCTCTGGCGTGGGCTTACTGGGTCGGCGCGCTGGTGCTGCTGGCGCCCGGTGCAGCGATCTGCGCGGTCTCGCGCAGGGCGCGGATGCGCTCGCCGACCGCCTGCTGCAGCAGCTGCTGCTCGATGCCGGCGCGCACGGCCTCGAAGGCCGGCGGGGTGAAGTCACGGCTGGCAACGCGCCGCAGCACGTGGTAGCCGAAGCGCGTCTGCACGACCACCGGAGCGACTTCGCCATCGGCCAGCTGACCCAGCAGCTCTGCGAACTCCGGCGGCGTCTGGGTGAGGTTGGCCCAGCCCAGATCGCGTGCCTGCACGGCAGTCGCCGAGTAGCGCTGCATCAGCTCGGCGAAATCCGCGTCAGCGCCCAGCGCTTCCGCCAGGGCGGCGGCGGCGCTGGCCTCGTCGGCAAACAGGATGTGCTGGGCGTTGTATTCGACGCGCCCGGTGCGCTCGACCTCGCGCGCGTAGTAGTCGCGCAGCTCCTGCTCGCCGATGGTGACCTCGCCGCGCAGCGCATTCAGCTGATGGCTGGCCAGGACCTGCATGCGCCCCAGCGCCAGTTCGGCTTTCAGGGACTCCGAGCCCGACTCGCTGCCCGACAGCCCGGTCTGCGCCAGCAGCAGGGTCTCGATCAGACGGTCCAGCGCCTGCTGGCGCTGCTCGGGCTGGGCGAGGTCAAGCCCGAGTCCGCGGGCGAAGGTCTCCAGCAGCGGCTGGGTGATGGACTCGCCGTTGACCACCGCCACCACCGGGCCTTCCGGCGGGCGCTGCAGCACCTGGTCCTCGCTGGCGTCCTGGGGGCTGCGCTGAGCGCACGCCGCCAAGCCGATGGCTGCACAGAGTGCGGTGAGAATCAGACGGACAACAGCTGGGCGGATAACAGCAGGGCTCATCCCTGGAACTCCTCGGGGGCGTATGCGCGCATGGACAGCGCGTGGATATCGGTCTGCATCAGGCTGCCCACGACCTCGTACACCGCACGATGGCGGGCGATGGCGTTGAGACCGGAAAAGGCGGGACTGACGATCAGCAGTGAAAAATGCCCGCGACCGTCGCGCGCGCCTTCATGGCCGGCATGCTTGTGGCTGTCGTCGCTGATCTCCAGCAGGCTGGGCTGCAGCGCGGCCAGCGCCGCGCGAATGGCCTCGACGCGCGCGCTCACGGCAGCACCGGGCGGAATGGCAGCACCTGCACGGATTCGTAGACGCCGGCCTCAAAGTACGGGTCGGCCTGCGCCCACTCGCGCGCGGCGGCGAAGTCCTCGAACTCGGCGACGATGGCCGAGCCGACGAAGCCCGCCTCGCCGGGATCTTCGGCGTCGATCGCCGGCAATGGACCCGCCAGCTTCAGCCGGCCCTCGTCGCGCAGCGCGTGCAGTCGCGCGAGATGCGCAGGCCGCACCTCCAGCCGTTTGGCCAGGGAGTCGGGCGCGTCACAGCCGATGATCAGGTACCACATGGCGCGGACCTCGCGGAGCGTGGAGAGCGGAACGGCGGCACCCGCCGGCGGAGCGCGGCCAGGCGGGCGGAAGTCACGGGGCTATCCGGCCCCGGTGCGGACCGCGCATCATATGCGCTCCCTCAAGCCCCCTCAAACGTCCCCGCCCCGTGCCGGGACGCTTTCGCGGGCGCGCTTTGCAAAGGAGCCCCATGGGCGATCGCATCGAAATCCATCCCGTGAACCCGCAGCCGCGGCAGATCCAGCGCGCGGTCGATGCGCTCAACCGCGGTGAGCTGCTGGTCGCGCCTTCGGATGCCGGCTATCTGTTCGCCTGGGCGATCGACGCGGTGCGCGCGGAGGAGCGCGTGCAGAAACTGCGCGGGCTGGACAGCAAGCATCCTTTCACCTTACTCTGCGCCCGCCTGAGCGAAGTCGGCCGGATGGCCAAGCTCGACGACAGTGCCTTCCGCATCGTCAAGCCCCTGGTTCCCGGGCCCTACACCTTCATCCTCCCGGTTTCTTCGGAACTGCCTCGGCGGTTCAAGCAGGCCAAGCGCAAGGTCATCGGCTGCCGCATTCCGGATCACCCGGTGCTGCAGGCGCTTCTCGAAGCCTGGGGTTCGCCCCTGCTCTCGACCACTCTGGAGCTCTCCGCGGACGCCGCCGAAGAGTCGCCGGACCGTCAGGATGCCTTCGAAGTCGCGGAGCACGCCCTGCGTCACGTCGATCTGATGCTGGATTCCGGGGATTGCCCACCCGGGCCGACCAGCGTGGTCGATCTGTCTGGAGACGTTCCGGTGCTGGTCCGCAAGGGCACGGGCGCGGTGGACTTCCTGGACAGCTGAAGGCGCGCACGGACGGGGTCCGTCCCCTGCGCTCAGCCAAGTGCCATCCACGAGCGTAGTCGGAATCAAGCATCACCAGCGAAGCGGATCCGCTTCGCGCGGCCGAGGGGACGGCCGCAGGCGGCAGCTGCCGCCGCAAGCACCTTGTGTGGACCTGCTGCGTCGTCCGGATCGCCAGCCGTCCACTGAAAGTCCGCCAGGCCGGTCCGGCCCGGCGCTGACGATTGACCCGGGCGCGCAGCGCGCCATGCAGAGACCAGGATTCATCTCAACGATGACCGTCGATTCGGCGCAGCCCGCCGACACCAGTGCCAGCCCGTCGCCCAGCGGCCCACCCCAGCAGCAGGAAATGCCGCTGGCGATGGTGCGTGGCCAGCCGGTGCTGCAGATTCCGCAGGATCTGTACATCCCGCCGGACGCGCTGGAGGTCATCCTCGATGCCTTCGAAGGCCCACTCGACCTGCTGCTCTACCTGATCCGCCGGCAGAACCTCGACATCCTCGATATCCCGGTCGCCGAGATCACCCGCCAGTACATCGACTACATCGGCCTGATGCAGGACATCAAGCTGGAGCTGGCCGCCGAATACCTGGTGATGGCCGCGATCCTGGCCGAGATCAAGTCGCGCCTGCTGCTGCCGCGCCCGCCCAGCGCCGAGGGCGAGGAAGAAGACCCGCGCGCCGAGCTGGTGCGCCGCCTGCAGGAGTACGAGCGCTTCCGCCAGGCCGCACAGGACATTGATGCCCTGCCCCGCATCGAGCGTGACACCCAGGTGGTGCATGCGCAGACCGGCGACCGCACGAGCGTACGCCTGCCTCCGCCGGTCGACCTGCGCGAGATGCTGCTGGCCCTGCGCGATGTGCTGAAGCGCGCCGAGCTGTTCAGCCACCACAACATCCGCCGCGAGGCGCTGAGCGTGCGTGCGCGCATGGGCGAGCACCTGGAGCGCCTCTCGCACGGCCGCTTCGTGTCCTTCATCGAGCTGTTCCGCGCCGAGGAGGGCCGCCTCGGCGTGGTGGTCAGCTTCCTTGCGATGCTGGAGCTGGCCAAGGAAATGTTGATCGAGATCGTGCAGGAGGCCCCGCTGGCGCCGATCTTCGTTCGCGCGCTCGGCGCCAGCGCCGAGGACGCAGACACCAGGATCGCCGACGCCCTGCCCAGCAGCGACGGCAGCGATCTCGATGACGCCGGCGAGGGCGTGTTCGCCGATGAGGTGCCGTCGCTCCCGCGTGCTGCCGCCGCGGATGTGTCGGAGACCGATCCAATCGACGCCGACGCCGACGCCGAACAGCAGGCGACACCCCCTGCCCCACTCCGCACCGAGGAGCCCTAGCCCACGCATGGACTTCGACCTGCTCAAGCGCATTCTTGAAGCGGCTCTGCTGGCGGCGCCGCAGCCGCTGACCGTGGCCCAGCTGACCGACCTGTTCGGCGAAGGCGAAGCGCCGCCCGCCGACGACATTCGCCGCGCCCTCCATGCGCTGCAGGAAGACAGCGCCAGCCGCGGCGTCGAGCTGCTGGAGGTCGCCTCGGGCTTCCGCTACCAGGTGCGCGCCGAGATCTACCCGCACATCGCGCGCCTGTGGGCCGAGAAGCCCGCGCGCTATTCGCGTGCTCTGCTCGAAACTCTCGCGCTGATCGCCTATCGGCAGCCGATCACGCGCGGCGAGATCGAGGCCATCCGCGGCGTGGCGGTGAACAGCCAGATCATCCGCACCCTGGAAGAGCGCGAGTGGATCCGCGTGGTCGGCCACCGCGATGTGCCCGGCAAGCCGGCCCTGTTCGGCACCACCCGCGCCTTCCTCGACTACTTCAACCTGAAGAGCCTCGATCAGCTGCCGCCGCTGTCTGCCCTGCAGGAGCTGCCGGACATCGAGCCCGAACTGGACTTCGACGGCGCGCGCGCGAAGGCTGCGCTGCCGGCCGGTGCTGCCGACGCTGGCGAGGCCCAGGATGCGGGGGCCACGACACTCGAAGGCGACGCCGCCCAAGCCGCCATCGATCCAAATGCTGAAGAAAGTGCGCAAACACTGGCCGAGCCCGGAGACAGCGCCACGGCCGGCAACACGGATGCAAACACGCCGCCAGCGGCGTTGACCGCTGCAGACGCAGACGCAGACGCAGTCGCAGAAGCGTCCTCCGCAGGCGGCGACGCTGATGCGGCCCTCGCCGACCCCGACAGCATCGACGGCGCCCAGCACGCCGATGCCTACGAGAACGATCTCGACACCGCGGCGCGCCTCGACGAGGAGCGCGCCGCGTCCAACACCACAGACACCACCGACCCCACGGGCGAGTCCGAGACTTCGCCGGAGCAGATTCCATGAGTGAGACACCCCGCCGCGTCCTGTCCCTGAAGCGCGAAGGCGCTGCCGCCGTCCGCGTTGAAGAGCGCCTGCACAAGGTGCTCGCCACCGCCGGGCTCGGCTCGCGTCGAGCCCTGGAAGAGCGCATCGCGCGCGGCGAAGTCAAGGTCAACGGCGAAGTCGCCGCGACCGGCAGCAGCGTCGCTTCCGGCGACCGCGTCGAGATCGACGGTCGCGCCTTCGTCGCCGCCAACCAGAGCGAGCCGGTGCAGGTGCTGCTGTACAACAAGCCCGAAGGCGAGTTGACCACCCGCGACGACCCCGAGGGCCGCGCCACCGTGTTCGAGAAGCTGCCCAAGCTGAAGAACGCGCGCTGGATCGCGGTCGGCAGGCTCGACATCAACACCACCGGCCTGCTGCTGCTGACCACCGACGGCGAACTCGCCAACGCGCTGATGCATCCCAGCACCGAGGTCGAGCGCGAATACGTCTGCCGCATCCACGGCGAGGTCAGCGAAGACGTCATCCGCCAGCTGCAGCGCGGCGTCCAGCTCGACGACGGCGAAGCGAAGTTCGACGTCATCGAGCCGATCGGCTCCAGCGACAGTCACGCCTGGTTCCGCGTGGTCCTGCGCGAAGGCCGCAACCGCGAAGTGCGCCGGATGTGGGAAGCCGTCGGCTTCACCGTCAGCCGCCTGAAGCGCGTGCGCTACGGCGGCGTCGAGCTGCCGCGCCTGTTGAAGCGCGGCATGAGCGAAGCGCTGCCGGCCGAACAGGTCGACGCGCTGCGCGCCAGCCTCAACCTGCCGCCGCCGGAAGCCAACCTGACCCTGCAGCCGGTGATCGGCCAGCGCCGCGCCAAGACCAGCGAGTACCGCCCGGCCGCGCGCGAGCAGAAGGCCTGGACCCAGGGCGCCTATGGCGACGAGGGTCGCGAACTGCGCGCCTTCGACAACATCCGCGAGGACGCCCCGCGCGGCCGCGGGCGCGGACCGGGACGCGGTGGCCCCGGCGGCCCCGCCGGCAAGCGCAAGCCCGGCGGCAAGCCGGGCGGCTTCAAGTCCGGCCCCGGCGCGCCGGGCGGCCCGCGCGGCGCGGCCAAGCGCCCGGACAACTACGGCAACACCCTGACCGCGCCCGGCGGCGAAGCCCGCGGCCGCGGCGGCCCGCGCGTGCGCAGCGGCAACAGCACGGCCGCGGGCGGCGCCAGCGCCAGCGGCGAGTTCCGCAGCTGGTACGTGCCCGAGGGCGTGACCACCACCAGCCCCGCGGCCCGCCCGCAGAACCGTCCCACCGGCCGCCCCGGTGGTCCGGGCGGCGCCGGTCGTCCGGGTGCGCCGGCGCGTTCGGGTGGCCCTGGCCGGCCCGCGGGCCCGGGCGGCCCCGGTGGCTCGAAGTTCGGCAAACCGGGAGGCCGTCCGGGCGGCGCGCCCGGCGGACGCCCCGGTGGCTCGCCGGGTGGCAAGCCGTCGGGCAAGCCGGGTGGCCCGCGCCCGGGTGGGCATGGTCCCAAGGGGCATGGCCCCGGTGGACGCGGCCCGCAGGGCACGCCCAAGGGCCCGCGCGGTCCGCGCTGAGGCCGGTCCGCCCTGCCACGCTGCACTTGGATCCTCCGGCATCCCTGGGGCGCCCGCCTACGGCGGGGCGCCCCGAAAGCCGGAGCAGAAAGCGCCTCGCGCCGCCAACGCCGGGTCCGCGGAGACGCCGGGCACAGTCTGCGTCTGCGCCCAGGCACACCGCAGGCGCGCGGCCGAAAACACGGCCGGCGCAGTCCCCGCGCCGAGGCGGGGTACGGCTCAATCCGCGTCGAAGCGGTGACATGACTATCGGCACAAGGGTTGCAGCCGCTCGGGGACTCCCCGCAAAGCGCGCTCCCCAGTGCACATCGCAGGCGCCCCCCGGCGCGATCGGCTGAATCACCTGCTTGGCTACATCCTGCTCGGCGGCTGGATGCTGGCCATGGGCTGGGCCTTCTGGCTGATCGAGGGTCGCCCGGCGCATGCGCGCGCCCAGCTCGCGTCCGCCCCCCAGCGCGTGGAATCCATCGAATCCTGGGGCGCTTCCCGCGGCGCCGGCCGCAACCAGCGTCCGCTGCTGATCCTGCTGCCCTCGTCCTGCGTCTGCGCAGGCCACGCGGTCCTGCGCGAGCGTCTGCAGGCGCTGGCGCAGTCCACGGGACTGGCATCCCAAATCGCTGCCACCAGCGAAGCGCCCCACGACCTGCTGCCGCCCGGCACCGGCGCCGCCCTGTTCAACGCCCAAGGCAGGCTGCTGTTCGCCGGACCGCTCGAATCCCCTCTCCACTGCAGCGACGGCCGCAGCCTGGTCGAACTGGTGCTTCCGCATGCGGCCGACGACCGACCGCCGCTGTGGGCGCCGGTGATCGACGAGCCCTGCGCCTGCGATGGCCGTTACCTCCCCACCTGAAGCCCGACGGACCCCCATGAGCGCTACGCCGCTGAACTATCTGGACGAACTGCGCCGCGATGCCGATCGCGTCATGCTGGCTCTGGTGGGGGTCATGACCCTGCTGTCGCTGGGTTTGGCCCTGGGCACCGGCACCTGGGGCAGCTTCCTGCTGATCGGCGTGCCGACCGCCGGCATCTGCGCCGCCCAGGTGCTGCTGAACAACGGCGCCCTGTCAACGCGCCTCACCATTGCCGCCGCCTTCATGGTGCTGTCGGGCCTCACCATCCACCAGGCCCACGGCATGATCGAGATGCACTTCAGCATTTTCGTGCTGTTGGCCCTGCTGCTCTACTACCGCGACTGGATTCCGATCGTCTTCGCCGCGGCGGTGATCGCCGTGCACCATCTGGCCTTCGACTACATGCAGCGCCAGGGCCTGCCGGTGTGGGTGTTCGTGGCCGACACCGGCTTCATCATCGTCGTGATCCACGCGCTTTTCGTGGTGGCGGAAACCCTCGTGCTGGTGATCATGGCGCGTTCGCTTCAACGCGAAGTGCAGATGGTCGGCGCCAACCCGGCGCGCCTGATCTCGGTGGCGCGTCGGCTGGCCGATGGCGAGCCCGCCGATCTCGACAGCCTGGGCAAGGTCCCCGATGGCAGCATCGCCGACGCGGTGATGCGCAGCGCCGCGGCGATCGAGACCTCGCTGGGCCAGGTCGACGAGGTCATGGGCGCGATCGCCCAAGGCGACTTCAGCGGCCGCGTCGATTCCGCCGGCAAGCGTGGTCGCTACCTGCATATCGCCGACTCGATCAATCGCTCCTGCCAGCAGCTTGACGACGTGCTGGGCGCGACAACGCGCGCGGCCGGCCAGCTGGCTGCCGGCGACCTTGGCGCGCGGCTCGACATGGCCGCCGAGGGACGCTTCGAAGTCCTGCGCGACAGCATCAACACCCTGCGCCACAGCCTGCGCAACTTCATCCAGATGCAGGACGGCGCACTGGTCGCGGCCCGCGCCGGCGACACCGCCCACCGCATCGATGCCACTCGGATGCAAGGTTTCCAGAAGCAGCTGGCCGAGGGCATCAACGGCCTTGTGCAGCTGTTCGGCGACGTGCTGGGCGATGCCGGGCGCATGATGCAGGGCCTGGCCCGCGGCGACCTGCGCGAACGCATGCGCGGCGAGTACCAGGGCACCTATGCACGGCTCGCCAGCGACGCCAACAGCGCGGCGCAGGCCATGGCAGACACCATCAGAGGAATCAACGCCGCGAGCCAGACCATCCGCCAGGCCGCCGCCGAGATCGCCGCCGGCAACGCCGACCTGTCCTCGCGCACCGAACAGCAGGCCGCTGCTCTTGAGGAGACCGCGGCGAGCATGGAGGAGCTCACCTCCACCGTGCGCGGCAATGCCGAGAACGCGCGCTCGGCCAATCAGCTGGCGATCGGCGCCGGCGACGTCGCCGAGCGCGGCGGGCAGGTCGTGCATCAGGTCGTCGACACCATGGGCCAGATCAACGCGCAGTCGCGCAAGATCGAGGACATCATCGGCGTCATCGACGGCATCGCCTTCCAGACCAATATCCTCGCCCTGAACGCCGCGGTCGAAGCCGCCCGCGCCGGGGAACAGGGCCGCGGCTTCGCGGTGGTCGCAGGCGAAGTACGCACCCTGGCGCAGCGCTCGGCCGCCGCCGCCCGCGAGATCAAGGGCCTCATTTCGGAGACGGTGCAGAAGGTCGGCTCGGGCAGCCAGCTGGTCGACTCCGCCGGCGCCACCATGGCCGAGATCCTGGCCTCGGTGAAGCGCGTCACCGACATCATGGGCGAGATCAGCGCCGCCTCGGCCGAGCAGACCTCGGGCATCGAACAGGTCAGCGCCACCGTCACCCACATGGACGAGGCCACCCAGCAGAACGCGGCACTCGTCGAAGAAGCCACCGCCGCCGCGCGCACGCTCGAAGAGCAGGCGAACCAGCTGGCGGAAGCGGTCGCGCGCTTCAAGCTGTAGGCAGAGCCTGCTCCCGCTGCAAGCGCGGGCGTGGGCGCGGGCGCAATCGCGCCGCCTTCGGGATCAATGCCATCGTGTACACGTGTTGGGTACCCGCAGCGCCTCGGTTGGGCAGCGCTGGTACACCGAGCGCCGCGGTGCGCGACACGCGCACCCTACTCACGGACGACTGCCCTGTAGGGTGCGCGTGTCGCGCACCGGATTGGGCTGAGGACGCAGCGCCGCAGCACGAGCCCGAGGCCGAGCCCAAGCCACTCGACACGACATCGCCCGCACGATGCCGCGAGGACCCCGGAATCACCGCGGCAGACGGCTCAGCGCTTCAAACGCACCCACGCCCGCCGCACCAGGCCGATCGCCCGCCCCAGACGCGAGCGCGCGAGCAAGGCCCGCGCCTGGTCCAGCTCGGTGGTGATGCGGCCAACATCGCGATACAGGCGCTGGATGTGCTGATCGCGCCGGGTGACCAGCACGCGCAGCTCCTGCGCGTCGTCCTCGCTCAGCGTGTAGCCGGCAGCGAAGCGCTCGGGCAGCGGGCGATCGACGTAGATCGTCGAATGCGAATCGGCGAGTTCTTCGGTAGGCCGCTCCTGCGTGTAGAAGTACAGGGCGATCGAGCGGCGCGACAGCGTCCGTCGCGCCTCGGGCAGGTCGATGCGCTCGAAGCCGTGCCAGCTGATCTCGTTGGTCTCGAAGATCACGCAGCGGTTGTCCAGCGGCGCGATCCGCACGATCTCGTCGTCAGCCGCGCGCGGATCGCGATGCAGGTCGAGGCAGCCGCCCCAGGCCTCGTCCCATTCCGGGTTCAGATACACGATCAGGTTCAGCCGCCGATGCCAGCCGGTGATCGGATGCCGGTTGAAATCGACGTGGGCATCGAGGTCCTGGCCGTGGCGGTTCTCATGGGTACCGCCGCCGAAGTACCAGGGGTCGTAGAGCAGATCGGGAATGCCGGTCAGCGTGGACACCAGGTCCAGGAAGGACTTGGATTGGATCAGGTCATCGAGCGCGGCATAGGCCGGGCCGATCGCGCGGATGCGCTCCACCACCGCCTTGTTGCCGATCTCGCCCTGCTCGTTCCTGGCAAAGCGCGGATCGAAATCCGGGAACTCTGCGCGCAGGCGCTCTAAATAGTTTGGCCGGAAGAAGCCCTCGACCTGCAGGTGGCGGAAGGGTTGGGCGCTCTGGAAGCCATCGCCCAGCGCGGCGGCACGGCTCAGTACGTCGGCGCTGACGAGATCCTGGATCGAAGACATGGGGAAATCCAGTCGGTGCGGGGCCGGCACGCAGTGGCAGCGACCCGGCGAAGGCTGCGAACGATAGCAGGGCGGACGCGGCGTGCAGCGCACACAGGGGCAAGCGCTCAGAGCGTGTGAAGAACCCCAGACGCCGTAGCGAGGGCGTCTCTGGGCGTTCGTGGCAAAGCGCGGTGCGCGAATTCAAGGGAGTTTGGCGGGTCAAATGACCGCGGAATTCGCGTAGCGCGCTGCCGCCACGGGCGGCCAGAGGCGGCCGCAGTAGGCGGATGGTTCTCACATGCTCTCAGGCCTGGCGCAGGCAGTCGCGTCCGGCGCTCTTGGCCGCATAGAGCGCGCCGTCCGCCAGCGCAAGGCTGGCATCGACCCCACCGCTGGGGGCCGCGAAGGCCAGCCCGGCGCTGGCGCGATACTCGATGATCTGGCCGCCGACCTGCACGCGACGCTCGCGAACCCGCGCCAGCAAACGCTCGGCCCACTGCCAGGCGAACTCCGGCGGATGCGCCGGCAGCAGGCAGAGGAACTCCTCGCCGCCCCAGCGACCGACAGCGCCCCGTTCGGGCACTTCCGACAGCAGCAGCTCGGCGAAATCACGCAGTACGGCGTCACCGGCGCGATGGCCCAGACTGTCGTTGATGCGCTTGAAGTGGTCGAGGTCGATCATCAGCAGCGCCGGCCGCTCGCGGTTCTCGCGGGCGAAGTCCGCCTGCAGGCGCTCGATCAGGCTGCGGCGATTGCTGAGCCCGGTCAGCGGATCCTGCAGCGAGAGGTTCTTGAAGCGCTGGTTGGCCTCGCCCAGGGCCAGGGCGGTGGCTTCCAGCGCCTCCTTCTGCCGGCGCAACTCACGAGTGCGCTCGCTGACCAGGCGTTCAAGCCGCGAGCGCTGGCGGGTCAGGCTGCGCACCCGCCACAGGTACAGGGCCAGCAGGACGAGCAGCACTGCCACCACGGCAGCGCCGCGAAACAGCCAGGATTCGGTCCACGGCGGCACGACTTCGAAGGAGACCAGCGCCGCCTCGGCCCGCTGCCCCTGGTTGTCGACCTCGAGCTGCAGCGTGCTGGTACCGGCCGGCACGTGGTCGAGGATCAGGGAGCGCCGCGTGCCGAGGTCGATGAAGGCCTGGTCCTCGCGCAGCCGATAGCGGAAGCGAACGCTCTCGGGCTGGTTGAAGACGAGCCCGGTGAAGTCGAGGATCAGTGGACCATGGTCATGCGGCAGGCGCAGCGTGCCCGGAGCGGTGCCCGAAGGCGCCAGCGAGGGCACGGCTTCGCCGTCGACGCGCAGGTCGGACAGCCGGGGCCGCGGCAGCTCCAGCGCATCCGGCAGGGCGGCAGGGTCGAACGCTGTAAGACCGTCGATCCCGCCAAAGTACAGCCAGCCGTTGCGGCCAAGCGCCTCGGCCTGGGTCGCGAACTCGTCAGCGGCAATGCCCTGTGCGCGGGTGAACAGGCGCAGGCCACCGCCGCGCGGCTCGTAGCGCAGCAGCCCGCGATTGCTGGTGATCCACAGCATGCCGCTGCGATCGCTGACGAGACCCAGCGCGGGGCCATAGGGCAAGCCCTCGGCACGCCCCAGCGCCCGAAGCTGCAGCTGCTCCGGCGCATCCGGATTGCCGACCCGGACCACGCCACCATTGGTGGCCAGCCAGAGGCTGCCGTCGGTATGCCGATGGATGTCCCAGACGATGGGCGCCGGCAGGCCGTGCTCGACGCCGTAGCGGACGATTGTCGCGCCGTCCGCATCGAGGATCGCGAGCCCGGCCCAGCTGCCCACCCACACGCGCTGCTGCGGGTCGATGTACAGCGACTGGATGTTCTCCATCTGGCGCCGCCGCCACAGCGGGAACTCCGGCGTCGCCAGCGAGATCCCCGCGCGCTCGCTGCCGCCGGACTCGATCCGACTCAAGCCCGAGGAGGAACCCACCCAGATCCGACCGCGGGCATCCTCGGCCAGCACGCGCACGCCCGCCATCGCGACCTCGACGCCGATCGGCTGCTCGCGCTGCCAGGGTTCGAACTCGCCAGTGCGCAGGAAGAGGCCGTCGTCGGTGCCCGCCCACAGGCGGCCGTCGCGGCCTTCCAGCAGGGCCCAGACCAGACGTGAGGTCATCGGCAGCACATCTTCGGCACTACCGAAGGGCTCGCTTTCGAAACGCCAGGGCTCGCCGAGCCGGCGCTCGCCGCGCACGCGCTGCACGCCGCCGCCGAAGGTGCCCAGCCAGAGGTCGCCGTTGCGGGCCTCGAGGATCGCGCGCACGCGATGATGATTGAGCGCGGCCGGCCCTTCATCGCGGTAGCCTTCGACGTGGAAGGCGCGGTCCTGCGGCGTGAAGCGCACCAGCCCCTCACCCCAGTAGCCCGCGAACACGCCACCCTGCTCATCGGACAGCAGCGACTGCACGAGGAAGCCACGACCCGCGAGGCGCGCGGCGCGGCGGTGGTTCATCACCCGCAGGCAGTCACAGCCCGGATCGAACCAGGCCAGGCCCTGGTCAGTGCCAACGAACACCGAGCCGTCGGGCCCCGCGGCCAGCGAGAGGATGCGGCGCGAGCGCAGGCCCACCGACTGCGGCTGGCCGGGCAGGAAGTGCCGCGTCTCGCCGGTATCCAGCCGCAGCCGGAACAGGCCCTGGTCCCAGGCGCCGATCCACAGAACGCCGGCCGGATGCTCCAGGAACGCATCGGTGTTGAAGGGTGCGGTCGATCCCTGCACCGGAAAGGGCAGCAGCTCGCCATTGCTGTCGACGCGGAACATGCCGTCACCGCTGCCGACCCAGACACCGCTGCTGCTCGCATGCAGCTCCCAGAACTCGCGGCCAGCGTGCTCCGGCTGCTGTGCCAGGCGTTCCACCTTGAAATCGGCCTGCATGGGATCACCGTCCCAGGCGAGTCGCTCCAGACCACCTCGCGAGGCCAGCAGCAGTCGCCCCGGCCCGGTCACCTCGACCGAGGTCAGGTGCTCCGCCTGCAGTCCATCGTCGACGCCCAGGTGGCGAAAGCGCCCGTCGCGCCGATCGAAGACGATCAGGCCGCCGCCATTGGTGGCGAGGAACAGATAGGGGTCCTGCAGGGCGAGGTCCGAGATGTAGTTCGCGGCCGCGCCCACTCCCAGCGACTCGGACGGCCGGTACACCCGGAACTCGTAGCCATCGAAGCGGTTGAGCCCATCCTCGGTCGCCAGCCAGACGAAGCCTTCGGCGTCCTGGACCATCGACAGCACCGAGTTCTGCGACAGGCCGTTGGCCACCGAGTACTCGGTGGCGGCGCGTGCGGGGAACGGAAACAGCAAAGCGAGGGCTAGCAAGGCGAGGGCTCGCCCTCGCCTGACGCACCGCTCTATGGGCCACGGTTCAGAGTGGAACATGAAGGTCACAACTGGAGGCGATCACAGCAGGATGCAGGATTCGGACCGCTATCCGAACAATTGCTGGGGCGCGTTGAGTCATCGGCACCACTGCATCTCACACGGAACCCCGTCGTAATCCCCGTCCATCTCGACGCCCGGACAGTTCCGCAGGAAGTACTCGGCCTCTGCACAGGATCGCATCTGGGGGCAACGGGTGCGCCCGTCACACTGGAAACTCTCCACTTCACGCACCGCGGCTGGGGCCGCAATGTGAGCTGGCGGCTTGATCAAGCGCGCCACCGGCTCAGCGAGCTGCTCACTGTGCCAGCCCTCGCCACTCAACAGGAATGCGAAGCCGGCGAGTGCCGCGATAACGATCAAACCCCGCAGCCACGCGGGAGCTGCGTGCTCCCGTGCCTGCATTGGCAAATGCCGCCCGGGGGCTTCAACAGGATTCACATCACCTGGGCGTAACACATCGATGGCCTGCTTTCGGCCCGCGGTATCCGAACCTAGCTCGTACGACACGACGAGACCCGCGTATGGACGAATCTCGGAGGCCCGAAAGCTCGACAAACGAACGAAAACGCGCTCGTTTGACCCCGCAGGTTCGATGAAACCAAAGCCTCGCGCTTCCCTCCACTCGATCAGTACGCCGTGTCGTCGCATGGCTCTCGCCTGAGTTGGAGGGCACGCTTGAGGTCGAAGGCAAGCAAGGTCGGCAGCGGCCGAGACTCACTCCAGCGTGAACCACTGCACCTCGACGCGGCGATTGAGCTCGCTGTCGGGGCCGGCTGGCTCTTCCCAGCCGCGGCCGACCAGCTCAAGCCGATTGGCGTCAATGTTCGGGTACTTGGCCAGCAGCGCGTCACGCACGGATTCCGCGCGCTGGCGCGACAGCTCCATGGCCTTCAGCGCCATGCTGCGCACCAGCGCCTGGCCGCCCTGCTGCTCGAACTCACCGACGCGCGCATTGTCGACGTGGCCACGCAGGACCACGATCGAACCCGGGCTGACCTGCAGGAAGCCGCGGATGATCTCGAGGTACTCCTGGTTCTCCTTCGAGTTGGCGTCGAGCTCGGCCGAGTTCGGCTGGTAGAAGAAGCGGATGTCGCGGCTGAGCAGTGCGTCGCCTTCGAGGTTCACCGCGCCCTGGGTGCGGATCGGCGCGATCGCCACCGTCTGCGCGGCGAACTCAGGCTTCACCTGCAGCGCCTTCAGCGCGGCCAGGTCGATGTAGCGCGCGGGGTCGGCCGGGTTGCGGATGATCCCGCCATAGGCCAGCAGCGCGCTCTGGAAAATGCCCTGGTAGCTGCCGGCCGCATCGATGGTGCCCTCGAAGAAGGCGAGGTTCTCCGGCAGGTTGGAGAAGTGCACCTTGGCCAGCTCGGCGCGGGTCTCCTCCACGCTCCAGCCGAAGGCGCGGCCGACCGTGCCCAGCTGGCTCTCGGGGGATTCACGCAGCTGGCGATTGCCCTCCAGCAGACCGTGCACCAGGGCCTGCACCTTGTCGGCGTTGACGCGGGCGAACTCGCCGTTGACCAGCAGCAGGTCGGCGATCACCAGCAGGTTGCGGTTCGAGACCAGCATCTTGGCGCGGCCGCCGCTACCGGCGATGGTCTCATCGGTGCTCGGCGACCAGCCGATGCAGCCGTTCAGGCGCGGACGCGAAGCCGCCAGCTGCTCCGCATAGGCCTCGCAGGCGACGGTGGCGTCGTCGTAGAACACCAGGTTGATGGCGTCCGCGCGCGGCGCGGCATCCAGATCGCGCAGCACGTTCACCGAAGCACCGGACTCCGAGGCCAGATAGCGCAGGAAGAACTCGCTCTCGTTGAACTGGGTGCCGGCAAGCACCTTGCCGCGCAGCGCATTGATGCCGGTGACGCCGCTGTCGACGACGATCATGTTGGCGCCACGCGAGAACGCCATCTGCGCCGGCACCACGATGTCGAACTGGCGGCCGAGCACAGCCAGCACGTCGGCCGTGGTCACGCTGGCCGCGACCTTGCCGTTGTTGAGCTTGGACCAGCTCTCCTCCTCGCTCAGCGTGATGCGCAGCTGGAAGCCGTACTCGCGGGCAAAGAAGGAGTCCGGGTTCGGCTGCAAGCCGCCGTTGGCGACGATCAGGCCCGCGTAGCCGGCGTACTCGCTCAGATCGACATCGAGGATGCCGTCCTTCATCTGGTAGGGCGCGGAACGGTCCAGCACCGGCGGCGCGGTCAGCGGCTCGATCGGATCGACGCTGGCGGCCTCGGCCGCTTCGGAACGCGCGCCGCTGTCGGCGCTGGTCGCATCGCCGGGCGCGTCCTTGCCCATGTCCTGCATCACCAGCCAGCCGCCCAGCGCGAGCAGGCCAAGCACCAGCAGCACGGAGATCAACTTGCCGGCGGCATTGCCGGATTGCAGCGTCAGTCGGTTCATGCGGGCACTCCTTGAGCGCGGGTGGCGATGCAGATTGAACAGGGGTTCGAAGTCACGACTGCCGCTCTGATGCGCGCCCGCGCTGCGGCACCGGCGGCGGCCCCTGCAGCACGCGCTTGGGCAGGCGCACGGGTTCGGGGCCTTCGAGGATGCCGGCCAGGTCGCGCTGGCGCTCCAGCCAGCGGTTCGCCTCGTCGAATGAGCTGGCCAGCGCATTCAGCGAATGCACGACGCCATCGGCATCGGTGGCGAGCAGGCTCTGCTCGCGGATCAGAGAAATCTGCTGGTCGATGCGGGCGAGCTCGGCGTCGACATGCTCGAGCCGCTCGCCGGCGGCCGCGTGCGCGGCCTGGCGCTGGTCGATCACCGACACCTGCTGTTCCAGGCTGCGGCGCAGGTCGACGCCGAGGCTGCTGTCTTCAAGGCGCGCACGCAGCGCGTCCTCCTGCTGCTGCAGGCGCGCACTCTCGGCCTGCGCGGTCTGCACCACGTGGCCGATCGCCATGCGCGCGGCGAGCAGGCGCAGATGCAGCCAAACGAGCTGCTCTACGCTGTCGGCATGGGTGGCCATCAGGCTGGAGCTGCGCAGACGGCCGACGATCTCTCTCGCGCGCGCTTCGATCTGCTGGTGCTGCGCGATTTCGGCGGCGCCCAGCTGCCCGAGCAGGGCGCGATAGCGCGCGTCCTCGGCCGACTCCTCGATGCGCTCGCTGTGGCCGGGCTTGAACGCTGCCGAGTCGACCGTGGCGCGGAAGCGCTTGCTGCTGGAGGTCGCCCACAGGTAGGCGACTTCGAGCCCCGCGCCCAGCACCCAGAAGCCCGGACTCAGGAACGCCCCGAGCAGACCGAAGGCGGCGAGACCGATCCAGTTCGGCGGGATCGGCATGCCCAGCGGACGGGCATTGAAGGCGCGCCAGACGTACTTCATGCCGGCGTGGCTCCGTAGGGCCGCAGGCGCTCGGGCACGAACTGCATGTCGGTGGCCTCGCGGATGGCGATGCGCATCTGGAACTCGAGCACATCCAGCGGCACCGGCGGCTGATAGCCGACCAGGCAGGCGCGCACGGCGTCGACCGTGGACTCTTCCAGCGTGCGCACGCGCCGATAGACCTTCACCGCCAGCGCCTCGGCGGCACCGGGGGTCAGCAGCAGGGGCAGGTCGAGTTCGGCGAGCGCATCGACGCCGGGGCTGACATCGAGGCGCTTCAGCAGCGCGTGCAGCAGACCTGCGCTCTCGTGCTCCGTGCTGGTCGGCAGCAGCGGAATCTTGACGTCGATGCGGCCGGGACGCTTCAAGTCCACTTCGATCAGGTCGGGGCGAGAGCTGGCCAGGATCCACATCACCCGGCCGCGGTTCTTACCGTCGCTCATCTCCTGCGCGATCATCGAGTACAGGCGCCCGGACAGGCCGCTGTCGCCGCTGCCGGAGTCGCGCTTGCCCAGCGTCTGGTCGGCCTCGTCGACGAAGACGATGCAGCGGCCGAGCGCGCGGATCAGGCGGAAGATCTTCTCCAGGTTGCCCTCGCTGGAGCCGACCCAGCGGTCGCGGAAGTTCTTGAGCTTCACCACCGGCACGCTGGCCTCGCCGGCCAGGCATTCGACCAGATAGGTCTTGCCGGTGCCGACCGGACCGCAAAAGATGTAGCCCATCGGCAGCGCGCGCAGGTCGGAGTTGCGCCACAACGCCATGTCCTGGCGCAGCCAGGCCTTCAGCGCTTCGGGCGAGTGGTAGTCGTCGAGCGTGCGTTCGCTGCGGATGAACTCGATCAGGCCGGCGGCGTCGCCCTCGATCATCGCCTTGCGCACATTGATCCAGTCGGCCTCGGCCAGCTGCTGGCCCTCATGCGCACGCCGGCGCACCAGCGACTGCAGCGCGCTCAGGGACACGCCGGCCAGCTGGTCGGCGATCTCGCTGCCCTGCCCCGCATCAAAGGCGGCGGCGTGGTCGACCCGGAGCTGGGCCAGGGCCTGCTCGATCTCGGGCTTCTGCGGCAGCGGCAGCTGCACGCGCTCCACGCGCGGGTTGTTGGCCACCAGCGGATGCAGGTCATGCAGGTTGTCGGCGATCAGCAGGCTGACGAAGGGCAGCTCGGCGAAGGGCGATTCGCCGGCCCAGTCGCGGACCAGGCTGGCGAGGCTGGCGGTCTCGAAATCACCGGCGCGATTGGCCGGCAGGAACTGGTCGGCGCCGCGCACCAGCACGGCGACGGGCTCGGCCTCACCGCGGCCCAGCGCGCGCAGGTTGCCGCGGTAGCGCAGGTAGCGGCTGATCAGCTCGACCGCCGCACGCGGGTCGTGGCCCACGCTGGACAGCTGCGCCGCCCCTGGCCAGGCCTGGAAGCCCTCGCTGCTGCGCAGGGCCGACAGGCCATTGCCGGGATCGAACACGAACACCAGCGGGAAGCCCTGCAGCAGGCGCGCATCGAGGTACTCGACCACGCCGACCAGCCGACCGTTCAGCACGAAGCGATCGGCGACGTTGCCGTGCAGGATGAACTGGCCGTGGGCGCCACTTTCGTAGGCCAGCTTGAGGGCGTCTGCCCAGGGCGGAAGGTCGGTCGTATGCGTGCTCAAGTTCGAGGTCTTCCGTTGTGCGCTGCGTGTGGGCAGAGCGTCAGCTGAGGGTCGCGCTTTGCACCCCTCCCCTCACGGGAGAGGGGGCGGTAGAGGGCTGTGCGAAGCGCCGCATTGCATACGAACGCTTCCGGCGAGCCACGCAAATCGAGGCCGGAAAGCCAATGACCGGGGCGAGGGTCCAGCTCCGGTGGGCCAGGGCCCACCCTATGCGATTGCGAGGTGACCGTCGGACGCAGCGCAGTCACGACACCGCCGCAGTCCCCTCCAATCCCGAATCCCGAATCCCCAATCCCGGCTCTTACTGCTGCTCCGACTGCGGCGTCGCTGGGGTGCCCATGCTGCGCGTCGCCGGCTGCGCTGCCGGGGCCGCCTGGCCGGGCAGGCTGATGCCTTCGGCAGCGGCAAAGTCGGCCAGGGCCTGCGAGGCCAGCGCATCCATCTCGGCCTGCTTGACGTTGATATCCGTCATGTCCAGCGAGTCCTTGGCGACGCGGGCGCGGCCGGCGGCGCGGTTGCGCTCTTCCTCGACCATCTCGTGCAGTCGGTTGAGCGTGTCGCCCGAGCCGCCGATGCTGCCGATCATGCCGGCGGCCATCTCGTTCATCTCGGCCACTGCCGACTTCATGCGCATGTCGTTGATCGCGCCCTTCAGCGAATCGATCTTGGCGCGGGCCGCCTGCACGGCGACATCGCGGGCCTTGATCAGGTTCTGGTAGGTCTCTTCAGCGGAGGCCATCTGGTTGCGGTTCTCGGCCAGCTCGCGGCTCACCGTCTGCAGGCGCAGCGCGTACTGGGCGGCGGCCTGCTGGTTGCCGGCGCGCAGATGCGCCGTGGTGCTGGCGCGCAGCTCGGCTTCGTCGCGCTCCAGCTTGCGCACCTGGGAAATCAGGCGCTCGACCAGGCCGGCGTGCGCGGCCAGGCTCTGGTTGTAGTTGCCGATCTGCTTGCGCAGGTTCTCCTGCTCCAGCTCGAGCAGGGCTTCGGGGTTGCGCTTCTCGATGCCCTTGATGAACAGGGAAAAGAAACCGCGCACAACATTGACAAGGCGACCGAACATGGCTGCTCCAGCGAAGCCCGCGATGGGCGTTGATCGGGCCGGAGTTCCCACGCTCCCCGGCGGTACGGCGCTTGACGCACGCGTCGGCGCCACTGTGACGCGACACGTTACCGCGTTGGGCTTGCGTGAAAAAGGCTTGCGCCGGGCCGTCGCGGCTCAGGCCGGATCAGAAACCAAAACGCAGGGCCTGGTCGATCTCGACCGGAAAGGCGACGTTGACGTCGGGCGAGCACGACTTGTCGTCGCGACTGACCGGCCAGTGAAGCACGTAGAGCGGCGGGGCCTGCTGCTCGCGCGCGACCGCGGCGAGCCGGGCCATGCCCTCGCGGTCGTTGTAGTAGGACTCCGCGACGATCAGCGGCACCTCGCCCAGGCCAATCCGGCGCAGTCGATCGACGATACGCCCGTACAGCTCGCCCTCGTCGGCCTCGGGCCAGCGATAGATCGAGAAGGCGAAGGCCCCGGGATAGACACGCTCGCCGCCGGGCAGGCGGTAGACATAGCTGGTGTGCTCCAGGCGCGCGCGCAGGCGGTCGGGATCCGGGTCCGAGATCAACGAGAAGCCGACGCTGCGCTGCGGGTCGAAGCGGCTCACGTAGTTCTGCCACATCCGGTTCGCGTAGCGGCTCCAGGGCTCGTTGTCGGGCTCGGTCGGCAGGAACACCGTCTGCCCCAGCACGTTGACGAAACGCGCACGCGGCATGCCCTCGGTCATCAGGTCGACGCGGTAGTCGAGGCCTGAGCCCTCGATGATCGGCATCAGGTTGGCGATGAGGTTCCAGTTCTCCTCGAAGCGGCTCTCGTCGTAGGAAACCCACTGCGCCACGTCGTTGCCGCCCTGCGGATGGAAGCGCACCAGCAGCTGGGCGAAGCCGGCCGCGTGGATGTCGGCCAGCAGATCAGCGAGGTTCTGGCGCATCCGTGGATGCAGATCGCCGCCGGTCGAGTCGAGGATGGCCGAGCCCGGCCAGACGCCGTCGGCATCGGCAGGGCCGGGTGCGCGGAAGTGGTAGATGCCCACCGCGATGCTCTCGCTGCCGCGCGCACGCAGTTCGACCAGGATGTCGGTCACGCGCTGGCGAACGCCGGGCTTGTGCAGGTTGGCGAGCACACCGAAGGGCTCGCGATCGCAGTTCGGGCCGAGGTCGAAGAAGCCGAGGTTCACGCCCGGCCGCGCCTCGCTGCTCACGCGCAGGACACCGCCCTGTTCCAGGCCGGTCGCAATGCCGCGGCTGGGTCCGCGCAGTGCGCGCAGTGCAGGCGCCAGCCCGCGTCTTCCCTCGGCATTGGCGATGCCAGCCGGGCCGTCGAGGATCAGATCGGGATTGCCGTTCGGCCACTGCACCGGCCGCAGCGGCTGCGCCTGCAGGCTGAGCGGCAGGGCCAGCAGCGCGCTGCACAGCAAGGCTGCAGTCAACGCCGAGCGCACGCACAAGCGCGAAGCGCCGCAGCGAGCGACCGCCCCAGCCAGCGCCCGCAGGCGCCGGCCGAAGCGCAGCGGATCAGAACGCATTGATCCCGGTCACCTCGCGGCCCACCACCAGCTGGTGGACGGTCTCGGTGCCTTCGTAGGTGATGACCGATTCGAGGTTCAGCGCGTGCCGGATCGGGCAATACTCGGTGGTGATGCCCGAGCCACCGAGGATGTCGCGGGCCTCGCGCGCGATGTCGAGCGCGATCCGGCAGTTGTTCCACTTGGCCAGGCTGACCTGGGTGGGCTGCATCTGGCCGGCATCCTTCAGGCGACCGAGCTGCAGCACCAGCAGCTGCGCCAGGGTGATGCGGCGGGCCATCTCGGCCAGCTTGATCTGCACCGCCTGCGTCGCCGCGATCGGGCGGTTGAACAGGATGCGCTCCTTGGCGTAGTTCGCCGCTTCGGTGTAGCAGGCGATGGCCGCGCCGATCGGACCCCAGGTGATGCCGTAGCGCGCCTGGGTCAGGCAGCCCAGCGGGCCCTTGAGGCCCTTGACGTTGGGCAGGCGCTGGCGGTCGTTGACGCGCACGTTGTCGAAGAACAGACCGCTGGTCACCGAGGCGCGCAGGCTCATCTTGCGGTGGATTTCCTGGACAGCGAAGCCTTTGGTGTCGGTCGGCACGATGAAGCCCTGGATGCCCTCATCGGTCTGCGCCCAGACGATCGCGATGTGGGCCAGGTTGCCGTTGGTGATCCACATCTTGGCGCCGTTGATGACCCAGTCGTCGCCGTCGCGCCTGGCGTGAGTCTTCATGTTGGCCGGGTCGGAACCGCCGTGCGGCTCGGTCAAGCCGAAGCAGCCGATGATCTCGCCGCGGGCCATGCCGGGCAGGTACTGGCGACGCTGCTCTTCCGAACCATAGGCGTAGATCGGATACATGCACAGCGAGCTCTGCACCGAGACGAAGCTGCGGATGCCCGAGTCACCGCGCTCCAGCTCCTGGCAGATCAGGCCGTAGCTGACCGCGTTCAGGCCGGCGCAGCCGTAGTCTTCGGGCAGCGAGGAGCCCAACAGACCGAGGCTCGCGATCTCCGGCACCAGCTCCTTCGGGAAGCGCCCCTGGTCGAAGCAGTCGCCGATGATCGGCAGCACGCGCTCGTCGGTGAAGCGGGCCACGGTGTCCTGCACCGCGCGCTCTTCGTCGGTGAGCAGCGAGCGGACATCGAACAGGTCGGAGGCGTTCAGGGGCATGGGGGCGGTCGATCGGTGGTGGGAAGCGCCGAATTGTAGCCGGCCCCGCCCTTCGCAGGCATCAACGTGCCGTGGAGCGGAACAAGCCGGGGTTGGGGATTGGGGATTGGGGATTCGTGTACCGCCGGTACGTTCGGGCTGGCCTGGCGGCTGTCCGCCGCTGTGTGGTTCGCGTGCGCGATCCAGTTCGTGTAGGCCGGACAGACCGGCAGGCTTGGCCGCAGCCCGCCACCGCCTTGTGTAGGAGCCTGTTTGCAGGCGACACCGCGCTCCACGCGTGCGAAGGCCCTAGCCCGAACGCCATCCGAGGCGGCACCCCCGACTTCCGACAGGCACGACCCGCCCTGCCCTCGCCTACCATCGGGGCGGGGATGCGCGCCGGCCTGCGGCGCGCTCGCGTCATCACTCAAGGGGATCACAATGCACGCACGCCATCGCCGCGCCCAGTTCGCGCTGCTCGCCGTTTCGCTGTCCGCCGCACTCGCCATCCAGGCTGCGCCGCAGGTGCTGCACTGTGGGCAGGTCTTCGATGCCAACTCCGCGCGTCTGCTCGGCGAGCACAGCCTGGTGATCAACGAGGGCCGCATCACGGAAGTGCGTGCCGGCAAGGTCGAGGCATCGACACTCGGCGCCGATGCCACCGCCATCGATCTGTCCGCCCACACCTGCCTGCCGGGCCTGATCGACATGCACGTGCACCTCGGCTCGCAGACCAGCCCGGCGGCCTATTCCGAAGGTTTCCGCCTGAATCCGGAGGACTACGCCCTGCGCTCGGTGGGCTATGCGGAGACCACGCTCAAGGCGGGCTTCACCACGGTGCGCGACCTCGGCGGTCTGCAGACGCTCGCCCTGCGCAATGCGATCAACGAGGGGCGCATCGTCGGCCCGCGCATCTTCGCCGCCGGCAAGTCGCTGGCGACCACCGGCGGCCATGCCGATCCACGCAACGGCATCAACCGCGAGCTGGCGGAATCGCTGGGCTGGCCAGGCCCCGAAGAAGGCGTGGTCGCAGGGCCCTATGAAGCCCGTCGCGCGGTGCGCCAGCGCTACAAGGAAGGCTCGGACGTCATCAAGCTCACCGCCACCGGCGGCGTGCTGAGCTTCGCCAAGAGCGGCGACAACCCGCAATTCATGGAAGACGAGATCCGCGCCATCGTCGAGACCGCGCGCGACTACGGCTACAAGGTCGCCGCCCATGCCCATGGCAAGGAGGGCATGCGCCGCGCGGTGGCGGCCGGCGTCGATTCGATCGAGCACGGCACCTACATGGACGAGGACGTGTTCAAGCTGATGCGCGAGAAGGGCACCTGGTACGTGCCGACCATCAGCGCCGGCGTGTTCGTCAGCGAGAAGGCCCGCGAAGTCGGCTACTACCCGGAGATCGTGCGACCCAAGGCCCAGCGCATCGGCGCGCTGATCCAGGGCACGGCCGGCCGCGCGCATGCGGCGGGGGTCAAGATCGCTTTCGGCACCGACGCCGGCGTGTTCCCGCACGGCGACAACGCGCGCGAGTTCGAGCTGATGGTCGAGGCCGGCATGCCCGCCGCGTTCGCCCTTCAGAGCGCGACGAAGAACGCCGCCGAGCTGCTGGGCGAGTGGGAGAGCCTGGGCAGCCTGGAGGCCGGCAAGTTCGCCGACGTGGTCGCCGTGTCTGGCAACCCGATCGAGAACATCGGCCTGATGCGCGACGTGCAGTTCGTGATGAAGGCCGGCGCTGTGGTGAAGGCGCCCTGAGCCACCGCCATTCGTCCGCGCCAGCCCGGGCGCGGACGAATGGCGCCGAGTGTGTGCGGGCTCAGTGATCCGGCAGACGGCCGGCGAGGGGTGCCGCGCGCAGCGTCCCGTAGCGGACTGATACTCAAGCTCACGTTCGTTGCCTGGAAGTGAATGCTGTGGTTCCATCGTCAGTGGCGCCGCCGCTGGCGATGGGAGCAGGCGCCGCTTAGCAGCCTCCCCACTTCCGGAGACAACGCATGACGCGCTACGTGATCGGTCTCGTTCTGCTGCAACTTTGCCACTTGGCTGCCGCCGCCCCCCTCGACTGCAAGGCTCTGGCCAACAGCGCCGACCGTGCACCGCCCGACTACGCCCTGCAGTGCATCGATGCAAACCAGCGCTCGGCGCTGCCACTTGCAGCTGAAACCGTGCGCGCCCCTGGCGACATCGCCTTTACCGTGGACATCCGCGGCCAGGCACCACGGCTCGCGAACACGCTGTACGACTTCACCCTGCCGGACTTCGCCACCCAGACTTCGCGGGGAGTCACGCAGGCATCGATCTTCGCGCTCGACTTCAGTGCAGACGGCAACACGCTGTACGGCATCAGCGGATCCGGGGCCGCGTCCAACCCCTCGACGCTGTTCACGATCAACACACTTACGGGAGCCGCCACGGTGGTGGCGCCACTGAGCGGCCTCACCGCGGGTGACAGCGCCTCGGGGCTGAGCATCGACCCCGTCAGCGGCATTGCGTACTTCTCCGCGGCCGGTGGCGCTCCGCTGTTGTCGCGTCTGTACACGCTCAACCTGGCGACGGGCGCGCTGACCCTGATCGGCCCGCTCTCCGCGCCGACCGACCCCACCGGAACGATCTTCATCGACATCGCGATGAACTGTGCCGGCGAGCTCTACGGCCACAACATTGGCGACGACGCGCTGTACTCGATCAATCCGTCCACTGCTGCCACGAGCCTGATCGGCGCGCACGGCCTTGCGGCGAACTTCGCGCAGGGTATGGATTTCGACAATACCGACGGCACGCTCTACGCATTCATGTACCTCGGCTCAGGCACCAACCGCTTCGGCAGCTTCAACCTGGCCACCGGCGCATTCACCACGCTGACCCAGGACAACCCGCTGGGTGAGTTCGAAGGTGCGATCCCGGGCGTGTGCTCAGCCGGAATCTTTGCGAACGGCTTCGAGGCCACGCGCTAGCGGCAGCCCCGGCGCCCTGCCCTCGTGTTCCGACTCCGGGTTCGCCCGGAGCCGGGCCGCGAAGTGGGGTGTACGGCTCAGCACACTGTGACGTGCGATCGGAAGGCAACACGAGCGGCCCGGGCATGCCGCATGCATGCACTTTGGCAACGCCTTCCAAAATCTCGACATGACCCCACCCGCCTCGCCGCCGGCGCGCCAGCGCGCAGCCTGCCCGACCGAGTCCCACTCCTCTTGGGCTGACTCGGGCCGGCGCATGCTCATTAAGGCCGCAGGGCGCCGGGTGGCGCAAAGCCTGCTGCTGCTCGTCGCTACGCTGTTGGCGCCCTGCGCTTCCGCTCTGGATACCTCGAAAGACTTCCACAACTTCGTCAGCAACACCTGGAGCATCGAAGAAGGCCTGCCGCAGATCAGCGCGCTGGCGCTGGCGCAGGACACACAGGGCTATCTGTGGGTCGGCACCCAGGCCGGCATCGCCCGCTTCGACGGCCATCGCTTCACCGCCTTCACCCCGGAAACCGCTCCGGCCCTGCCCGGCACCTACATCAATGCCCTGTTGGCCGATGATCAGGGCACGGTCTGGGTCGGCACCTACAAGGGCATGGCGGGCTGGCGCGAGGGCGGGTTCTTCGCCGTACCGGTCGCCGGCGATGCGGCCAGCGGGCCCAACATCCAGGCGCTGGCGCGCAGCCCACAGGGCGAGGTGCTGGCGGCGGCCGGCAACACCGTTTTCAGTGTGCGCGACGACGCGCTGAACCCCCATCTGCAGCTCGATCAACCCGCGCGTGCGCTGCTGGCCGAAGGCGTCGACCTGTGGATTGGCAGCGTCGGCGGCATCTACCTGCGCCAGGCCGATGCGGACCCACAGTTCCAGCCCTTCCCAGATGATGCCCGCACCGCCGCGACGCGCGTGCTGCTGCGCGCCAACGGCCTGCTCTGGGCCGGCACCAGCGAGGGCCTGATGGTGCTGCAGGGCGATCGCTGGCAGCGCCATCTGGGCGAGGTCGGGCTTTCGCACACGCCGATCGAAGCCATGCTGCTGGACCGCGACGGCAACCACTGGATCGCCGAGCTGGCCCATCTCACCCGGCTCCGCGCCGACGGCAGCTTCGAGCGCGTGGTGCGCGAGGGCGCCGGACTGTCGATCCGCTCGCTGTTCGAGGACCGCGAGGCCAACCTCTGGCTGGGCAGCCAGTGGAGTGGCGTCACCCGCCTGCGCAACGGCTGGACGCGCCGCTACAACCAGCGCCAGGGCCTGCAGACCCCGCTGCTGTGGTCGGTGGCCGAGGCGCCCAATGGCGCGCTGTGGGTGGGCAGCGACTCCGGCCTGGTGCGGTTCGAGAACGGTCGTTTCGAGCAGGTGGTCGAGGGCGCGGCGCTGCCGCATCCCAGCGCCTATTCGCTGCGCGCCGAGGGCGACCAGGTCTGGATCGGCACGCGCTTCGGGCTGGCGGTCCTCGAAGGCGACGCGCTCAGCACGCCGCCGCGCTTCGAGGCGCTGGCCACCCTGCAGATCAATGGCATCGTCCGCGACGGCCGCGGCCGCCTGTGGGTGGCCACCAGTGGCGGCCTGTTTCAGGACGACGGCGAACGCGTGAGGCGACTTGGCGAAGCGGAAGGCCTGGTCGACCCGCGCGTGCGCTTTGTACTGCCGACCCAGGACGGCCGCCTGCTGGTCGGCACCCAGTCGGGCGTGTTCGAGATCCGCGAGGATCGTGCGCTTGCGTTTGCGGCCGATCTCGGCATGCCGGCCGGGCTGGACATCACCGTGCTGCACGAGCTGGCCAACGGCGATCTGGTGGCGGGCTCGCTGGCCGAGTTGATCTACATCTTCAGCGGCGGCCGCTGGCATCTGCTGGGCAAGGCCCAGGGCATGCCCGGCAACGCGCCCTTCTTCCTCGCCCATGACGAAACCTATCTGTGGGTCGGCGGCATCCGCGGCATCGGCCGGGTGCCGCTCAGCGACCTGCAGGCCCTGACCAGCGGCCGCAGCGACCGCGTGCGCGGCGAGATGCTGCTGAACGAACGCGGCGATCGCCGCGGCGGCCAGAAGGGCTACTGCTGCAACGGCGCCGGCAACAGCAAGGGCCTGCAGCGTGGACGCCAGCTGTGGGCGCCAAGCCGCGATGGCCTGGTGGCGCTGGACACCCAGGACGCGCGCCTTCCGGACGCCCCACCCACGACCCTGATCGAGCGCGTGCGCATCGACAGCGACTGGCGCGCGGTGAGCGCAGCGCAGGCACTGGACCTGCCGTCGGCGGTACGTGACCTCGCCTTCGAGTTCACCGCGATCAGCTTCTACGAGCCGCGCAGCATCGGCTTCCGCTATCGCCTGATCGGCTACCACGAGGACTGGCGCGAAACCGACGAAGCCGGCCAGCGCGTCACCGGCTACACCAACCTGCCGGGCGGCAGCTACCGCTTCGAGGTCCAGGCCTCGACCTCCACCGGGCAGTGGAGCCCGGCGGCCACCCTCGCCTTCCGCATCGAACCCAGCTTCCGCGAGACCCGCGGCTTCATCGCCCTGGTGATCGCCGCCGTCGCCCTGCTCGGCTTCGCCGGCTACCGGCTGCAGCGGCACCGCTACCACCAGCGCGCGATGCAGCTGGAAGCCCTGGTGCAGCAGCGCACCCTGGACCTCGCCGAGGCCAACCAGCGGCTGCACGAGGCGACCCAGACCGATCCCCTGACCGGCCTGCGCAATCGCCGCTACCTGAGCGCGCAGATTCCGAAGGACATCGCCTTCTACGCGCGCGAGCTCAGCGCCCCGGCGCCGCAGCCGCGGGTGCTGGTGTTCGCGCTGGCCGACATCGACCACTTCAAGAGCATCAACGACACCCATGGCCATGCCATCGGCGACCGCGTGCTGCAGCAGTTCGCCGAGGTGCTGCTGGGCCAGGTGCGCACCGGCGACTACGTCGCGCGCTGGGGCGGCGAAGAGTTCGTTCTCGTGTTCCGGCCGATGCCCCTGGCTTTCCTGCCGGTGCTGGGCGAGCGCCTGCGCTCGGCGATCGCGGCCTTTCCCTTCGACATCGGCGCCGCCAAGCCGCTGCGCCTGACCTGCTCGATCGGCCTGTGCCAGTACCCGCTGCTGCCCGGCGGCAACGATGCGCTGCACTGGGAGCATCTACTGGAGCTCGCCGATCGCGCCCTGTATCGCGTCAAGCGCGAGGGCCGCAACGGCTGGGGCGTGTACCAGGCCAGGCCCGACGTCACCGCGCAGCGCGTGTTGACACTGCTGCGCGAGGGCGAGAGCACGCTGGAGGACAGCGCCGAGCTGTCCTTCCTGAGTGGCGGTGCCGGCGAAGCGGCACGCGAAATCCTCGACCTGCCGGGCTGATGGGGCCGGACGTTGGGCTGGCTTGGATCGCGCGGACACGCCGTTCGCGCAGGCCCGGAATCGACGTGGTCGCCTCAGGCCTCTCGATGCCAGTCGGCACGAACAAGAAGCGCGATTTGGCCTTCCAGCTCCATTGGGGGCACGGCGTCACTCGCGGTCGTAGGGCGGCCAAGCGCAGCGCACCCGCCAGTCTTCGCGTCAAGCGATGGCTCAGATCGTAGGGCGGATAAGCGCAGCGCATCCGCCAGCCTCCGCATCGGGCGAAGCCTTAACCGAACGCATCCACCACCAGCAGCCCCCAAAGCCCCAGCACCGCCACAAAGTTCAGCATGAACACCAGTCCGCGCAGGCGGACATTGGCGGTGAAGATCTGCACCACGCTGTGCAGCAGGCGGCCGCCGATAAACGTCCAGGCCAAGACCATCGCAGCCGTCGAGGGCACGGGCTGCAGCAGGCAGGCGAGATGGAAGAACAGCGGCCACTCGAACTGGTTCGACAGATTTGCGCTGATTCGCGGCTCGATCGCAGCGAAGGGATTGGAACCATCCGCTCGCCGTCCTATGCCCCAGACCTTGGGCGCGCGCGCCACGGTCAGCGCGGCGTACAGCAGGGCGGCCAGGGCGACGTGTGCGGCCATGGGCAGCAGAAACGCCTGGGGCATCGACAGCATCAACAGAGCGCCTCGCATTCGATACCCGCGACCGCACACAGCGACTGCAGGCGCTTGTCGAAGCTCAGCAGCCTTGCTGCCTGCCGGCGCGCGACCACGGCATACACCGCGTCGTAAACCGGATGCTGGTGGTCGATGGCCAGCTGCAGCGCTTCGGGGAAGAGCGGACCTTCTTCAATGTAGGCCTGCACCAGCAGGTTGGCTTCGGCATGCCTCGCACGCGCCTCAGCCGCGTCGATGACGCCGGTGCGGACATACTTCCAGAGCGCGTTGGCGACCTCGATGCGAAGCAGGGCGGGCGCGATGACCGCGCTCGCACTTGCGAGCGCATCGAGCAGGCGTGGCTGCGATGCGGCGTCCATGACGGCACGGACAGCCGCGGATGCGTCCAGCACCAGGACCGAGCTCATCGGTCGCGGTCTTGGCGCAGCAGATCCTCGGGGCCGATCGCGCTCTCCGGCAGCCTCCGCCCGCTTTCACGTAGCCGGTTCAGCACCGCGAGCCGCCGATCCTCGCCTGCCAGGCCCAGCGCCCGGCGCAGCTCGACGACGGCCTGTTGGGACAGGCTGCGCTGCTCGCTGCGCGCGGCTGCGACGACCGCCTCATAGACGTCGTCGGGAAGCTCTCTGATCTGCAGGGTGGGCACGGGTGCACTCCGCATGAGTTTTGCACCCCGCAGCGTAGAGGCTCAATCCTGCCGCCGCAAGCCGGCTTTCGCCGACGCGGCGCATGGATAACCGCAAGCACACAGGTCGCCCTCCTCCGCGACGCAAGACCCGTCACGCCCCGGCTTCGAGCTGCGATGAACGAGCGAGCCTAAGGCTGCTCCCCCTCGAACCCATTGGCGAAGATCTCGTCGGACAAGGCCGCTTCCGCGAACTGGCGGCAGCGGCCGAACTCCGAGGTGCCGAGATAGCGCTGGTTGAGCACGAGCGGAGGGCCACTCATGCGCGTGGCGGTGGCAAGGATCCAGGTGCTTCCGGCGACGAAGTAGTTCGACGAGCCCGCCAGCCGGATCTCGACCCCGCTGAAGCTGCCAACGCCATTGGCGAACGGGCTGCCATTGGTGATCTGCACGAAGGTCGAACCCAGCGGGTGCAAACCCTCGCCATGGAAGCCGGCCGGAAGCCCACCGCTGATGACCAGTGAACAGGCCGCAGCGCTGCCGTAGAAGTCGATGCGGTACCAGCCGTTGGCCGAGTTCAGGCTGCCCGCAACCAGCGCGCTGGCCGCGGTGCCGGCCACGCTGCTGAGCACGGGCGCGTTCTGGCTGTCGTTGCCCGCCGCGATGGGGGCGGCTACGGCGTTGTTGGCGTCGAACAGGTTGCGACCATCGTCACCGAGGTCGATGCCGATTCCGCCGTGCGCGTAGCTGGCATTGGCGCGCAGGGTATTGCCGCGGGCGCCGGTGATGGCGACGCCATCCAGCGCGTTGTAGGCGATGTGGTTGTCGTCGATCAGGTTGTTGTTGGCGCTGTTGCGCAGGAACACGCCGTGGCCAGCGTTGCCGCGATTCGCGCAGGTGCCCGCGCACAGGGCCGGCACGCCGATGCGATTGCCCGTGATGCGATTGCCGGTGGCGAGGGCACCGGCCAGTTCAACGCCGTGGCTGCTCGCATTCGCGATCACATTGCCGCGGAGGACGTGATCGGGCCCTGCGACGAACACGCCGCGCTCGTTGCCGCGCACGTCGCCACCGGTCTGGGTGCCGATGTAGTTGTTCTGTACCAGCGCCCCGACGGGCTGGTTCGAGCCCGAGCCGCTGACGTTGATGCCGATTCCCAGCGTGCTGGCGATGACGTTGCGCTCAGCGGGCTCCGGCCCGCCGATGCGCACTCCGCTCACCGTGCCGCCAACGCGTACGCCGGTGCCCGACGGCAACAGGGTCGAGCCTGCGACTCCACCGATCTGGTTGCCGACAAAGCGGTGGTTGCGACCGCCAACGAACTGGGCGGCGGCGAAGGAGTGACCGGAGAAGGCGATCCCTTCGATGCTGACCGTGGCGTCCGGCGAGGCCGCGGTGTCGACATTGAAACCGTAGGCACCGGTCAGCTGGTTCGCACCATTCAGCACGATGCACAGGTTGGCGTTCCAGCCCAGCACGGCCGTGTTGCGGCTCGCACCGGGCTGCGTATAGCCCTCGATCGCGAGCGGATGCGCGATGGTGGGCAGCAGGCTGGCCAGCGTGATCGTGCGAGGACAGGCGCCGGGGATGTTGAAGCGTATGGTGTTGAGGCTTGGTCCGGCATTGGCATCGATCAACGCTTGGCGCAGCGAGCCCGCGCCAGAATCGTTGGTATTGGTGACGGTCAGCACCGGGCTGGCCACGCCCAGGCTGGCCTCGAAGGCGCCGCGGTCGGGCGCCGAACTCTGCCAGCGCGGGTTGCCCGCGAAATCGAGGTCGTAGAGCAGGCTGGAATCGGTGCGCCCGCTGTTGAGCGCCGGCGACCCGGTGGACAGGCGGAAGTTGTCGGGCGACACGAACAGCGGATTGCCGGTCTGCGTGGCGATCTGCGGTACCGCCAGCGGGCTCGCGGTCTCGACGCCTGCGCCGAGGACGTTGTTGAGCAGCACCATCGCGGTGCTGCCGCCGTATTCGCTGCGGTTCTGCGCGCGGATGTCGAGCCCGTTCTGCCAGAACACGCTGCTGGTGATCGTCACCTGCTCGCCGCCGTAGTCGCGGAAGCAGAGGGCCGCCGGGCCGAGATTGCGCACGAAGCTCGAGTGCTCCACCCGCACGCGTTCCGGATTGTGGTTGAAGTAGTCGAGGGCGCAGCGCCCCGACGAGTCGGATCCACCCGCCCCGCCATAGGCGACGATGCTGTTGCGCAAGGTCAAACGCAGGGCATTGACCCTGGTGTCGGTCACCGTGTCGAACCAGACCCGATTCAGGAACACCTCGCCTTCGGCGAAGCTCATCTCGACGCGGACCAGCTCGCGGAAGCTCAGCCGTTCGATGTGCAGGGTGTGGCCTTCGCCCAGGGGCGCCGAGAGGGTCAGCGCGCTGCCGGTCAACACCGTCGCGCCCGGATCCTCGCTGCGCGTGGTGCAGCTGCTGTTGTAGCCGCCCTCGATGCGCACCGAGCGCGCCGGGTAGACGAAGTTGGCCTGGTGCGGCGCGATCGTGCTGCCCGCCATGTTCCACGCACCGGCGGCCATGCGGATGGTGACTGGCTGCAACAGGGCGAGCCGGTAAGCCGCATCGAACTCGGCGACGGTACGCACGCAGGCCGCGGCCTGGGCGCGCGCGGCGCCGGGCAGGAGCAGCGCCATGAAGCCGAGTAGAAGGACAGCAAGCAGGGGACGATGCACGGCGTGTCTCCGATGGGGCACCTCACCGGACGAATGCACCCGGGCGGGCAAAGCGAACGCAGGACCCTGCAACCTCAGGCGCACCGACCGTCTCCTTCGCTGACAGAGTGGCCGGCGCGTGCCGACCGCATACGCGCCGCAAGGACGAACCTGCATGTCTATCCACCCCCGGCGGCACCTCATTTCCACGCTGTGCGCGCTGCTCGCCCTGGGCCTGGCTGGCGCCTCGGCACAGGTGCCCACACCGGGCGAGCGCGGACCGCGAATCCAGGCCGCCGCCCAAGCCATCGGCCAGGCCGTCCGCGAGGTGCATCGCCTGCCCGGCGCCTTCCCCGCCGTATCGGCGGTCGTGGTGCACGGCGAGGAAACGCCACTCCTGCTGGCGCGGGGCGAGCTGCATGCGGGCCACGCCCGCACGGCTGATGCGAACTCGCGCTTCTACATCGCCTCGCAGACCAAGTCCTTCGTTGGACTGCTGGCAGTCGAGCTGGATGCGCAGGGCGTGCTGCCGCTGTCGACGACGCTGGCCGAGGTCTGGCCTGGGCTGCGCCTGCCCTCGCCCGCCGAGCCCGCGCGCATCACGCTCGCTGATCTGCTCTCGCATCAGGCGCCGCTGCGCACCGACACGCTGAACCTCTTGAGCGCCTATGTGCGCGAGTTGCCGGCCGCCGACTACCCCGCCCTGCTCGCCGAGCACACGCAGCCGCGCGAACCGGGCTTCCGCTACGCCAACCTTGGCTATCTCATCTACGGCGCCGCGCTGGAAGCGCGTACCGGCGCCGCGTGGCAGACGCAGCTGCAGCAGCAAGTGCTGCAGCCGCTGCAGCTGCGCTACGTGCACGCACGCAGCTCGGAGGTCGCGCAGGAGGCTCTGGCCTGGAACCACCAGTGGGACGGCCAGCACTGGCTGACGACGCCGCCCAAGCCCGACGCGCTGATGCATGCCGCCGGCGGGCTGTATGCCTCCTCGGCCGACATGGCGCGCTGGCTGCGCGCGAACCTGCGCCTGCGCTCACCCAGCGGCCGGCCCTCACGCGCGAGCTTCGAGCGCGCGCAGCGGCCGGCGGTGGAAGCGAATCTGTCAGACCGCGAGTTCGTCTGCGACGGCTACAGCCTGGGCTGGTACGCCTGCGGCTATCGCGGCCACCGCGTGCTGATGCACCCCGGCAGCTATCGCGGCGCGGTCAGCGTGAGCCTGCTGCTGCCCGACCTCGACGCCGGCCTGTCCTTCGCGGTCAACAGCGACAGCGCCATCGAAGGCTTCGCGCTGGAGCTGATGAAGGCCTTCATCGGCCTGGCCCATGGCGATGACTCTGAACTCGCGCGACTGCGGCAGGCGGTCGACGCCTATCCCGGCCGCCTCGCACGTCTCGTCGAATCGCGACGCGAGGCCGTGGCGAGCGCCCGCGCCGATCCGAGCTGGGGCGGCTGGGCGTGGAGGCCTACGCGAGAGGAACTGCAGGCCTATGTGGGCGAGTTCGAGAGCGAACGCCTGGGGCGGATGACAGTGCGACTGGGATCAGACGGGCTGGAAGCTCGGCTGGGTGCGATGCGGCTGCAGCTGACGCCGGCGCGGGAGGGGTTGTTTGGGGCAAGTGGTTCAGAAGTCGAGGCGGCTGAGGCATTCGAGTACGAAGCGGAAGCCCTTCGCTGGAGGGACCACCAGTTCAAGCGCGTAAGCCTTTGAGTGCCGCCCGCTTGACAGCGGGTTGTTCAGCACTTCAACGCTTGATGCGCCGGCGATGTCGATCACAAGGCCGGCAGTTCGACCATCCACGCGCAAGGTTGGAATCAGGACAGAGCGAGGATCGACGAGCGTGCAGGTACTGGTCTTGGTGAAAGCCACGGAAGACAGCGAGAAAGGATTCGTCCCATCCCCATGGAGCACCTCCATGCTCGAGGCGATGGGCCGCTTCAACGATGAGCTACGCGCTGCCGGCGTTCTCCTCGCGGCAGCGGGCCTGACACCCTCATCACGCGGCCGACGGATCCACATCGATGGGGAAGCGCGCTCGGCTTCGCATGGCCCGTTTCCGGAACCCCGCCATCTCGTCGCCGGCTACTGGTTGTGGGAGGTCAAGGACATGGACGAAGCGATGGCATGGGCCCTCCGCTGCCCGAATCCCATGCCCGGCCCGAGCGACATCGAACTCCGACCGCTCTATGGCTCGGAGGACCTGAGCAATGACCAGGGCAGTGCGGGTTGAGGGCACTGCATTGCTATCGCGCCCTACACAAGGATTACGCGCCGTAGGTCTGTCTGGCTCGGAACGCGTTACGGCGCTTCTTCATGGGGATCAGCGCCCCTGGCTGCTCCATCCCAGAGCTCGCGCGAGCGCCACGTGCACGCAACGAACCACGGTGCACCACCGGTGTCGATGGCCAGCACAACAAGCGCAAGCGCGCTGATTGGCAGGGAACCAAACCCGAGCAACAGGGACGCGAGGGCAGCAAGAGTGCCAACGACGGGGTAGCCCGAGACGTTTGGGATCGTTGAAGCCCGCAACAGCTTCAGCAGCGGGTAGCGAAAGAAGCTGGTGTAGAAGTTCCTCAAAGCAATCCAGATCGCGACGATCAGGAAGCCTACGGCGATCACCATCGACAGGCTTGCTGGCGGACCTACGGCTTTGCGCAGAGCCACGCTCAGCGAAAGCGCAGCGAGTATGACAGGAGCTGCAGCGACCACGAGACCGAGCCCCCGACGCCGCCAGTTGCGAGACGCTGTTGCCATTGTGGATCCGTCCGACGTGGCCGGCCTCGCCGAGGGCATTCAAGTGCATGCGATTCGATTCGGCACTAAGAGCGGCGTCTCGGCGACGTATCTGCCAGCTCTGACCCCACCAATCGAACGTTGCTGAGTGGGCTGGCGGCGCTGGAAGTTCCCTCGCATCGCTTTGGCTTCCAGGCGATGAAAGGGAACGGTCCTTGGCTCCATCCGCGCGCTCGTTGCCCTCGCGAAGAGCCCGTCCTCGCGAAGGCGGGGACGGGGACTGTGGCCCAGAGCATTCACCTCAGTCGCAAGTCCACTGGATCCCCGCCTACGCGGGGATGACGGATCAGAATGCCCTCAAGCCCGACCGTTCAACAGCCCGTCGGGAGCAGCGCTCACGGGACAGGCGCGAACTCAAGGGGAAGAATCAGCAGGAACCTGTCGCCCTCCCGTCAGTTGTGGCGGGACAGGGGCCAACGGCTGACGGCTTCGATGGCAGGCGCCACGAAGCGATCGTCTGTGGCATCCAGGGCGCGCACGGCGCCGGGCCGGTTGTTCTTGTCGACAAGGTCCAGCACTTTCATCCTCCGAGAGTTCACTGGCTGGGGTCGCTGCTACTCGGCACACCCCCTAACCGCCGCCTCAAACCGCACCGCCGCTCCACCACTCGCGCCCATAGCGATCTCAAGCTTCTCCTCGGCCCGCACCCCACGCTTCTCGATCCGCATCGCATACGGATTGCTGCGCCAGTTCGCGCCCTCGCCGTCCAGATAGAGGTGGGCGCAGTAGCGCTCGCCCGCCTCAAGAAAATCCAGCGGCAGGCTCAGCGTGCGCGGATTCTCGTCGGTGAGCGCGCCGAGATACCAGTCGCGGCTGCCGCGCTGCTGGCGGGCGATGGCGATGTAGTCGCCGACTTCGCCGGCCAGGGCGCGGCTGTCCTCCCAGTCGGTGGGCACGTCGCGGATGAACTGGAAGGCCTGCGGGTGGGCGGCGTAGTGCTCGGGCAGATCGGCCACCATCTGGATCGGGCTGTACAGCACCACGTAGAGGCTGAGCTCCTTGGCCAGGGTGTGCTGCACGCGGTTCACCGCATCGAGGCCCTCGTAGGCCAGGTTGAAGATGCCGGGCGTGTAGTCCATGGGGCCGGACAGCATGCGCGTGAAGGGCAGCAGGGCGACGTGCTCGGGCGGGTTCGGCGGCGTGCCCCAGGCGTTGTACTCCTGCCCGCGCGCGCCTTCGCGGGTGAGCCAGTTCGGGTAGGTGCGGCGCAGGCCGGTGTCCTTGATCGGCTCGTGGGTGTTGATGCTGATGCGGCGCTGGCTGGCCTCGATCAGGGTGCGCTGGTGCTCGTTGACCATGAACTGGCCGTCGTGCCACTCGCGGCGCAGCACGCCATTCTCGTCGACGCGTTTGATGCCGCCGCCGTCGGCGACGTAGCCGGTCTTGACCTGGCGCACGCCGATGCGTTCGTAGAGGTCGAAGGCAGCGTCCATCTGCCGCGCATAGTTGCTGACGTGGCCCGAGGTCTCGTGGTGGCCGACAAGACGCACGCCGCGTTCGCGCGCGTAGGCGGCTACCGCTTCGATGTCGAAGTCCGGGTAGGCGGTGGTGAAGTTGAAGATCTCGCCGTTGTGGAACCAGTCACCGTCCCAGCCGAGGTTCCAGCCCTCCACCAGCACGCCGCTGAAGCCGCTGTCGGCTGCGAAGTCGATGTAGCGCTTCGCGTTCGCCGTGGTCGCGCCGTGCTTGGGCCCGCTGGCCCAGGTTTCCACGCCAAGATGCATGCCCCACCAGATGCCGACGTACTTGCCGGGCTCGACCCAGCTCACGTCGCCCAGCGCGTTCGGCGCATTGAGGTTGAGGATCAGGTCGGAGTTGATGAGCCCGATGGCGCTGTCGGCAATGTGCAGGGTGCGCCAGGGCGTGACGAAGCCGGCGCGGGTGCGCACGCGCACGCCGTCGTGCCAGGGCGTGAGGTCGGCCTTGAGCACGCCGTCGCGCTGCTGATCGAGCACCATCGCGGCGTAGTCGACCAGCGCGGCTTCGTGGATGGCGAGATGGATGCCGCTGGCGGTGCGCAGGGTGACGGGCGTGTGCGCGCGGTCGATCACCGGCAGCTTCGTGCTGCGGTAGAGGTACTCGTAGCGGTTCCAGCCGCGCCCGGGGATCCACCAGGCGTCGAGCGTCGCAGGCTGGGGCAGGCGGAATTCGGTGAGCTCATCGAGCAGATGCAGCTCGGCCAGGCCGTCCTGTTCGGGCACGCGATAGCGGAAGCCCAGGCCGTCGTTGAACACCCGCACTTCGATGTCGAGGCGGTGGTGCGGCGCCGCGATGCGCGCCAGTTCTACGCGCAGCGCGCGGTGGTGGTCGCGCACGAAGCGGCGCTCGCCCCAGGGCTGCTCCCAGCGGCTGTCGTGCTCGCTGCTCTCACTGCGGAGGATGCGGAAGCCCGCGCCGAAGTCGGCGGTTTCGCGGAACACGAGGCCGAGCGCGGAGGGCTCGATCAGCGTCGCGTCGTCCCGATGCACGCTGTAGCGCAGCGCGCCTTCGTCGGTATCCAGCACGAAGCGCGTGCGGCTGTCGGGTGAGCGGATTTCGACGGTGTCAGCGGCGGCCTGCTCGCTGGCGGCAGTCGCGGGCAGGCCGGTGCAAACGAAGGCGCCGATCAGCAGTGAGCGGAGGCAGGAGCGAAGCGGATGGACGAACGCACGCATGGGCCGGGTCCGGGCAGCAGAGGTGGCTGCGAACGTAAGCGCAAATGTGTTGGCGGGGGTGGGGCTACATACGTATTCAGGCGGCGCGTGCTGGCGCTGCGCGTGTTGGCGGCGGCAGCGCATGTCGCCTGCGAGTGGGCCCCCACAAGGTCGCAGCGGGATGTCGCCGGCAGGCAGGCTGCCGCATCAGTTCGGCGGGGCCTGAGTGCTGGAGCGGCGAGGCTTCGCGTGGCGCCCGGCCTCTTCTGGACCTGCTGGCGGATGCGCTGCGCTTATCCGCCCTACGTCTCGAGAGACGCCTTGCAGGCAGAGAAGCCGGCGCGCGCTGAACGCAGCGCATCGACCAGTACCAACTGGCGACAGCGTGACCACTGCCCCCGAGCGCAGGGCGGTCTGCTCGCCAAGGCTCCACCCCCGCGGCCAAGCGCCCAGCGTTCGCAAGGACGCTGGGCGCACGCTGCTGCGAGCCTTCGCCCCTACTCCGCCCGATCGACTTCCACCCGGTCACGACCCGCGCGCTTGGCGGCGTACATGGCGGCATCCGCGCGGCGCACCAGCGATTCCAGCGTCTCACCGGGTCGCAGACGGGCGACGCCGATGCTCAGGCTCAGGGTCGCTGAATCCGCTTCTGCCGGGCTGATGCCCTCGATGCGCAGACGACCGACCCGCTGGCGCAGCTGCTCGGCCAGGCGCGCGGCCACGTCGAGCTCGCAGCCCGGCAGCGCTGCGACCAGCTCCTCGCCGCCGTGCCGGGCCAGCAGATCCTGGCTGCGCAGGTTCTGCTTCAGGCTGTTCGCGACAGCGGCCAGCGCGCGATCACCGAGATCATGGCCATGGCGGTCGTTCAAGGCCTTGAAGTGGTCGAGATCGATGAACAGCACGCTCGGCGGAGCGGCATCCTCGGCCATCAGCCGACGCACGCGCTCGCTCCAGGCGCGGCGGTTCAGCAGGCCGGTCAATGGATCGATGTTGGCCAGCTGCCGGGCCGAGTCACGATCGCGGCGCAGCTCCATGCTGCGGTAGGCCAGCCCCGCGGAGAGCACCAGCGCCTCGAAGGCGCCTGCCGCCATGCCGGCGTTGTCCAGCCACAGCCAGCTGCTGAAGTGGCCGAACATCTGCAGGCTGCCCATCACCGTCACCGCCAGCAGCGGCGCCCAGCCGACCGCGAAGATCAGCGCGTAGCGCGAGCCCTTTGCCGCTGCCCAGAGAGCCGCAACCAGCAGGAGCGGGCCGCCCAGGATGATCAGCGGATTGGTCACGCCGCGGCCGAACTGCACCAGCGCCGGCACCGGCAGCAGCGACAGCAGGCTGGCGGCGACGATGGCGGCAGCCAGCGCATGCAGGCCCCAGCGCAGCCGCGGCGCATAGCGGCGCAGATTGGCGAAGCGATCGAGGAACATCGCCGCACAGGCGACCGCCGCCGCAGTGGCGATGCGTCCCGACAGCGGTGCGCCGCTCTCGGGAAAGGTCAAGCCGAGCGGAGAGGCCAGGAAGGCGGACTGCAGGCCGAGGATCCACACGTAGGCCAGCAGGTAGGCGGCGTACCAGACGAAGCTGGCGTCGCGCAGGTAGGCGGCGAACATCAGCGCCATCACGGCCATGGTGAACATCACCGCCAGCGAGGCGCCGGCATAGGCCAACCAGGCCGCATCCGCGGCGGCGTAGTCGGCCGCCGGCAGCAGGCGCAGCGCAACCGTGGAAGGCAGGCTGCCGCGCGCATCGATGTCGACCGTCAGCGGCGCACCCGCCGCTGGCAGCGACTCCAGACGAAAGGCGACATCCCCATGCCCGGCATGCACTCCGCGCACGGGATTGAGCGCGCGCGTGGCCGGCCAGCGTTCGCCCGCGGCTTCAAGGGTGATCCGGTGCAGCGGCGAGACCCGCAGCTGCAGCACCCAGGCGCCCTCGGGCCAGCGGCCGCTGGCCGGCAGGAGGCGCAGACGCGCCTGCGGCTCGGCGGATGAAAGTATCCGGTTGCGCCAACCCGGGTTCGGCAAGGGCTCGAAGGCGCCCCGGCCGTCGTCGTGCCCACGCTGCAGCTCGGCGCGCAGCTCCACCTCCGCCGCGCAGACGGCACCGGCCAGCAGACAGAGGAGCAGGCACAGCAGGAACGCAGACAGGCGCGATGGCGGCGGGATCATGGCTGGAAGGAAGCAGGATCCACGCCAATGCCGCAAGTGCGCATCGATGCAGCCCTTCTGCACGCCCTGCCATCAGCGCGACATGGGGTGGACTGACTCGATGAACGCCGGATGACAGGGCGGCTCATGCCAGGTCCATTCGGCCTGCAGAGACTCGCCCCCACGCCGCGGCACCGGCCAGAACACAGCCACATGACACGCGAATGACGTCTGGATGACCAAGTCACAAATATGTCATCTCGATGCAATATCGTCTGCGCTTTCTCAGCCCAGCCCTGCCCATGACTCCCAAGACTCCTGCCCTGCTGCTGGCAGCCGCGCTGCTGCCTGCCAGCACGTCCAGTGCTGCCTCGAACTGGAGTTTCACGCCCAGCGGCGTGTTCCAGCACGACTACACCGACTACCGCCTGCGCGGCGGCGGATCGGACGACGCCGATGGTGCGCGGCGCAGCCGCCTGGGCCTGCGCGCACGCCACGCTTCGGGCCTGGAACTGCGCGGTGAATGGGATTTCGCCAGCGGGGCGGCGACCGATCTGTTCGCCGAGCTGCCGCTGGGCGGTGGGCGCCTGCGGCTCGGCCAGTACAAGCAGCCGTTCTCACTGGAAGAGCTGGGCTCGTCGCGCGACCTGGTCCTGCTCGAGCGTTCGCAGGTGCACGACGCCTCCACCATCGGCCGCCGAGTCGGGGTGATGTGGACCCAGCCGATCGCTGGCCTGCAGCTGCAGGCCAGCGCCTTCGCCGGCAACGCCGAGCAGGTGTCGGGCAGCGCGGGCACCGCCCTGCGCCTCGTCCATACGGCGAGGGCGGACAGGCACCTGGGCGTGGCGCTCGCCTATGAGCAGCGCGAGGACGAGCGTCTGCGCCTGCGCGCGCGGCCGGAGTCGCGGCTGCTGCCGCTGACCCCGCTCGATGTGGGCAACTTCCGCGAGGTCGACAGCAGCCTGCGCATCGGCACCGAAGCCGCATGGCTGCGCGGCAGCTGGCTTGTGCAGGGCGAGGCTTTCGCGCTGCGGGGACAGCGTCGCGGCGCCGACCCGGACGGCGCAGGCGCCTACCTGCAGGCCAGCTGGCTGAGCGGAGGCCACGCCCGCAGCCTGCGCGACGGCAGCGTTCGCAAGCCGGCCTTCGAACCGGGACAGCGCGCCTGGGAGCTGAGCGCGCGCCTGGGCCGCGTGGAGTTCGACCTTGGCAACGATGCGCTGGGCGCGCAGACCCAGCTCGGCATCGGCGCTGCGTTCTACGTCGGGCCGCACTGGCAGTTCTCGCTGGAGCACAGCGAGCTCCGCGCCGAGCAGACGGCCCTCGCGCCGCGCCCCGGCGACTACCGCGGACGCTTCAACAGCCTGCGCGCACAGTTCAGCTTCTGAGCAAAGCCGCTTCCGATCGGGGTCACTTACGCGGAGAACCTCTTCTCAGTAGGGCCGGGCATGAGCAGGGCCATGCCGGCCCTTGCGCGCAGGCGCGGCTGGCGCGGCTGGCGCGGCTGGCGCGGGCAAGGTGAGCCTGAGAGCACGCGCTGGCGGATGCGCTGCGCTTATCCTCCCTGCGAACACGAGTGACGCCGCGCCGTCATCGAAGCCTCAGACCAGCGGGCGCGTAGGGTACATAAGCGCAGCGCATGTACCAGAACCTCGCCACGCGCCCCGCGCTCTCCGAATCTACGTCACGCCCTCACCCGCGGGCTTCACGCCCTTGAAGGACTTGCTCGCGCCGACCGGCCCAAGCTCGACCGTCGCGCGGTCGACCACGCGCTGCACCCGGATATCGATCAGGGTGGCCTGGTTCGGGCGCAGCACCTGGCGCAGTAGGGTCGGCTCGGCGTGGATCGCTGCCGCGGCGTAGCGGACGAAGCCCTGCTCGGGGCGCACCCGCAGCTGCAGGCCCAGGCGGTCCACGCCGGGTCGCGCGGCGCGCAGCACGCGCTCCGGTTTGCGCGGATCGGCGATGGCCTCGCTGCCGGTCATCAGATCGTGGTTGAACAGGAAGCTGAGCGTGCCCGGATGCCGGCTGTTGCGCTGGCGATCGCGCAGAAAGCCCTCGGGCAACAGGTTGGGGCTGTCCTGCACGCCGGTCAGGACCAGATCGTAGTCCTTCAGCGCATGACCTTCGCTGTCCTGCAACCTGAAGATCACCAGGCTGCTGCGGTCGTGGATGTGCACGCGATCCGGCAGCACCGGCACCTTCTCGATCTCGACCCGCTCGGCAGCCTGCACCGCCTCGGATTCGGCATCGAAGGCATCGGCCAGCGCCGCATAGCCCGCAGGAGTGCCGACCTGCAGGCAGCGCAGGATCGCCTGCACCGTCTCCTCGCCCTGCCCGCCGGCCTGCGCCGACACGCCGCGCAGGATGCCCATGCCTGGGCCGGAGTGCGCGGCGCCGGCCATCAGCCGGAACGCGGTGCGCGGCGCGCGCTTCAGGCCGCCAACCGGCTCCAGCCGTCCCGGGTCACCGCCGCGGCCCTGCTCGAGCACCAGCAGGCCGGCATTGAGGTTGGCTGAAGCGACGCGCACGACACCGTCGCTGGCGCTCTCGCCGGTGTAGGGGTTGAGGTGGTCATAGAGCTTGCGATCGATGCTCTGCCCGGTCAGCACGAAGGGATAGACGCCGCTACCGTCGTCGCCTCCGGGCGCGCCGAAGCGGCCGCGGCACCAGGCCTCGTTGAGCGCCCAGGCCTCGGGGCTGCCCTGCTCCAGCCAGTCGAGCACGCCGGCGCCGGGCTCCACGCCCTGTGCCAGGGTCTTCAGGCGACTCAGGCGCCCCTTGCCGAGCTGGGCCAGGGCGCTGCCGAAGTTGGCCGGCGCCAGCATCACCAGGTGGCTCATCGGGCACGGCGGGGCGCTGCGCGGCTGCACGTGGTAGCGCCACCACCATTCACGGGCCAGCGGGCCACCGGTGCTGTGGGTGATCACCGCGAAGCGGCGGCCGGCCTGGACCAGGGCGCCGAGCTCGCGCTCGATGGCCCCTTGCAGGGCGCGGGCGAGGTCCTCCATCCGCACTTCGTCGTGGAAGGACACGTAGCGACCGAGGTGGATGTCGCGCAGGTCGAGCGCCGCGCCGCGCGCCGCGTACTCGGCGGCCAGTCGCTCGGGCAGGCCGCCGTAGGTTTCGGTGCTGGTCACCGACCAGCCGTGCAGGAAGACGAGGACATCGGGCAGCGGCATCGCGGTCTCCACGGGATGTGTTCGGCGCCTGCGCAGTGAGGCTCCAGCAGCGGAGTGCCGAGACTGGACTTTGACTCAGCCTCGCGACGTCGGGCTGCCTGCTTGGCGGGAGTCCGAACGCCGCTGCGCGCAGCCATGAGGGCACCGGCGCAGCTGCCGCGGAAGCGCTACGGCACAGGCGTGTCCGCAGGTGCTGGCAGTTGCTCGTCGATGAAGGCCAGAAGGATGTCCATGAAGGCCTGCGGATGGGTTTCCATCGGGTTGTGCGCGGCCTCCTCGATCCATTCGAGGCGGGCGCCCGGCAAGGCCTGCGCGGTGCGCTCGGCCGCTGCAGGCGGCACCCAGGTGTCGCGACGCCCCCAAACGATCAGCTGGGCGGCGGGCAGCGCCGCCACATCCAGGGCTTCGGTAGCCGCCCCCTGCGCCAGCACGCGCGGCGCGGTGCCGGCCAGCAGCAGCGGCGTGCGATAGCCTTCGAGCTCGGCTTCGGCGGGCTCGCGTCCGTAGGCCGAGGCCAGGCGTGCGGCGAAGCGCTGCGGTTCGAGCATGTGGTAATGCGCGGCGACTTCGGCCCAGCGCGAGAGCGGCGGGTACTGCAGCAGGCCGGCCAGCGCACCGGGCGGTCGGCTGCGTCCGCCCAGCCCGCCGTCGACCAGCACCACGCCGGCGGCCTGTGGCCCCAGCGCCGCGGACACCCGCGCCGCCACGCTGGCGCCCATCGAATGGCCCACCACGATCACCGGCAGTTCGCCCGCCTCATCGCGCACGATCTTGGCGACGCACTGCGACAGCGGCGCATCGGGCTCGCCGCGCGTGGTGTAGCCGTAGGGCGGCAGGTCGATGGCCAACACCTCGTGCCCCAGCTCGGCGAGCGCCGGTCCGGTGAGGCGCCAGGAAAAGGTCGAGCCGGCGAAGCCATGGATCAGCACGACACGCGCGCGCGAAGCGGCGCCCGTCGTGGGCATCCAGCGCTGGAAGTGCCAGCGCAGCCCGCAGACTTCGGTGAAGCGCCCTTCCAGATAGGGCGACTTGCGCGGCGGCAGGCCACGCCCCGGCATCGGCAGCAGGTAGGGCAGCACCGCCGCCACCACCAGCAGACCCAGCAGTGCCACGCCCACGCGCTTCAGGACTCGCATCGTTCACCTCCCCATCGACCGGCGGCGAGCATGCCAGCGGCGGGCCGCGCATCGCCAGTGGCGAAAGCGCGCTGCACTACACTGAGCGGCATGTCCGACCTCGCCCTGCTGCTGTTCGGTGCCGCCCTCGTCAACAACTTCGTGCTGGCGAAGTTCCTCGGCCTGTGTCCGTTCATGGGCGTGTCGCAGCGGCTGGACTCGGCGCTCGGCCTGTCGCTGGCCACGGCCTTCGTGCTGACCCTGTCCTCGGGGCTGGCCTGGGCGCTGCAGGCCTGGCTGCTGGAGCCGCTGGATCTCGCCCATCTGCGCACGCTCGGCTTCATCCTGGTGATCGCCGCCGTGGTGCAGTTCACCGAGCTGCTGATGCGCGCGCGGGCGCCGCTGCTGTATCGCGTGCTGGGCCTCTACCTGCCGCTGATCACCACCAACTGCGCGGTGCTGGGCGTGGCCCTGCTCAACGTGCAGGCGCGGCACTCGCTGCTGGAGGCGCTGCTGTTCGGCTTCGGCGCCGCGCTGGGCTTCGCCCTGGTCCTGCTGCTGTTCGCCCAGCTGCGCCAGCGCCTGCAGCTGGCGGACGTGCCGGCCGCCTTTCGCGGCACGCCGATCGCGCTGATCACCGCAGGCCTGATGGCGCTCGCCTTCATGGGCTTCGTCGGCATGGACAGCTGAAGCACACTTTCCGCGAATCAGGGCACCGGCACGCCCGCGCCAGCGCTCCACAGCGCATGCCAATCCTCGCGCGACAGCGGCAGCCGGGTCGCCGCGACCGCTTCGGCGATGCCCTCCGGGCGCTGGCTGCCGGTGATCGCCAACGGCCGGCTCGGATGGCGCAGTCCCCAGGCATAGGCGACGGTGGCAGCGCTGACGCCGAGCTCGGCGCCGATGCGATCGAGCTCGGCGCGCACGCGCTGCGCATCCTCGTCCTCACCCTTCAGCAGTCGCCCGCCGGCCAGTGGGCTCCAGATCATCGGCTGCACGCCGAGCTGCTGGCAGTGATCCAGGGTGCCGTCGTGCAGCACGGCGCGCGCCAACGGACTCAGCTCGACCTGCTGAGTGACCAGCTCGACCGCCGAATCCAGCAGTTCGAACTGCGCCGGGCTGAAGTTCGACACGCCGAAGCGCAGCACCTTGCCGGCGCGCTGCAGACGCTCGAACGCGCCCGCGACTTCGGCTACATCGAGCAGCGGATCGGGGCGGTGGATCAGCAGCAGATCGAGATGGTCTGTCCGCAGCGCATGCAGGCTGTGGTCGACGCTGGCGGCGATGTGCGCGGCCGAGGTGTCGTAGCTCTTGAGGCGATGCCCCGGCCGCGCCGGCGAAACCAGACGGATACCGCACTTGCTGACCAGCTGGATGCGCGCACGGATTGATGGAGAGATCGCCAGCGCCTCGCCGAACAGCCCCTCGACCGCGTAGTCGCCATAGATGTCCGCCTGGTCGAAGCTGGTGACGCCGAGCTCCATGCAGCCCTCGATCCAGCGCAGCCTCGCTTGCGCATCCATGTCCCATTCGGCCATGCGCCAGCAGCCAGCGACGACCGGGCTCAAGCCATGGAAGCGGGCGCGTGGGAGGCTGCGGGTGGGGGAGGTGTTCATGTGCGTTCCAATGAGCGAGGCAGAGCGTGCAGCACGCGGCGCGCGGCGCGCGGTGGGCAATTTGAAGCCCCTCTCCCCCTGAGGGAGAGGGGTTGGGGAGAGGGGGCCATCTCGCGGCAAGATCACCCCTCTCCCCCGGCCCCTCTCCCACGAGGGGAGAGGGGAGAAAGCTGCGCAACTGCGAGGTGTCGCCCACTCGGAAGAGTTGCAGCCTTCAGAAACGTAGCGGCCCGGCGCTTGGCCGGGCCGCCTTATGCATCCACCGCGGTGATCAGACCAGCTTGATCTCGCGCAGCCGCTCCATCAGGTAGTCATGCGAGCTGATCGGCTCGGGGTAGCGGTTCGGGTTTTCCGCCGAAATGCACTGCGGCAGGGTCTCGATCAGGAAGTCGGGATTCGGGTGCAGGAAGAAGGGCGTGGAGTAGCGCGGCTTGCGCGCGGCCTCGCCCGGCGGGTTGGTGACCCGGTGGGTGGTCGAGGGATACACATGGTTGGTCAGGCGCTGCAGCATGTCGCCGATGTTGACCACGATGGTGTCCTCGTCGGCGGTGAACGGCACCCACTCGCCCTTGCGCGACAGCACTTCCAGGCCGGCCGCGGATGCGCCGACCAGCAGGGTGATCAGGTTGATGTCCTCGTGCGCGCCGGCGCGCACGTTGGGAATGTCGTCGGCGGTGATCGGGGGGTAGTGGATCGGCCGCAGGATCGAATTGCCGAAGTTCGTCTTGTCGGCGAACCAGTCGGCCGGCAGGTCGATGTGCAGGGCCAGCGCCGACAGCACGCGCGAGCCCAGCTGGTCGAGCGTGGTGTAGAGGCCGTAGGCGACCTCCTTGAAGTCGGCGACTTCGCTGGGCCAGAGGTTGGCCGGCATCACGTCCGCGTACTTCGAGTCGCGGGCGATCTCGCGGCCGACGTGCCAGAACTCCTTCAGATCGAAGTGCTTGGCGCCTTTGGCGGTCTCGATGCCGAACGGGGTGTAGCCGCGGGCGCCGCCGCTGCCGGGCACGTGGTACTGCTTCTTGACCTCGTCCGGCAGCGCGAAGAAGCGCTGGAACACGTCGTAGGCGCGGTCGATCTGCGCCTGCGGGATGCCGTGGCCGCGGATGCCGCAGAACCCCCACTCGCGATACGCCGCGCCAAGCTCGGCGACGAAGGCATCACGGTCGGTGTCGAAGCGACGGATATCTAGGGTGGGGATGGACATGTGGTTCGCCTTCGTTGTTGGCAGTGGCGGAGTTCAGGGTTCTGGGGTTTGGAGGCGACGGGATTCGGGATTGGGGATTCGGGATTCGTAGAGCGCGGTCGTCAGCGCGCGGCAGACGTTAAGCGCTCGCTCCGTTGACGGCTGAATACGGGGCGAGTCCAAGAGGCTCGCCCCAGTCGCAAGGCTCTAAAACGAATCCCGAATCTCCAATCCCGAATCCCGCCGCCGTTGAAGCCGCGCTAAAGCGCGGCTTCAACGGCGGAACGCAAGCGCTGCTGCACATCCAGCAGCAGCGCCTCGTCGTCCGCTTCGACGGTGATGCGGATCAGCGGTTCGGTGCCGGAGGCGCGCAGGACGAGGCGTCCCCTGCCCTCCAGCCGGGCTTCGGCCGCCTTGGCCTCGGCCTGCACCCCTGCCGACTCCAGCGGCTTGGCGCCCGGGGTGATGCGCACATTTACGGTCTTCTGCGGGACCCAGCTCAGGCCCTCCTGCAGGGCCTTCAGCGACGTGCCGCTGCGGCGCAGCGCCTGCAGCACCTGCAGTGCGCTCACGATACCGTCGCCGGTACTGGCCTTGTCCAGCACCAGCACATGGCCCGAGGCCTCGCCGCCGATCAGCCCGCCGTGGGCCTTCAGCTGCTCCAGCACGTAGCGGTCGCCGACCTTGGCGCGCACGAAGGGTATGCCGCGCTGCGCGAAGGCGCGCTCTAGGCCGTAGTTGCTCATCAAGGTGCCGACCACGGTGCCGGGGTTCTCGCCCTGGGCCAGGCGGTCGCAGGCGAGAATGAAGAGCTGCGCATCGCCATCGACCAGCCCGCCCTCGGCATCGACGAACAGCACGCGGTCGCCATCGCCGTCGAAGGCGATGCCGAGCGCGGCACCCGAGCCGCGCACCAGCGAACGCAGCGCATCCATGTGGGTGCTGCCGCAGTCCTGGTTGATGTTGAGCCCGTCGGGCGAGACGCCCATCGAGATCACGTCGGCGCCGAGCTCGCGGAACAGCTCGGGCGCGATCTGGTAATTGGCGCCGTGGGCGCAGTCGAGCACGATCTTCATGCCGCGCAGGCTGAAGCCCTTGTCGACCGTCGACTTGCAGAAGCTGCTGTAGCGCTGGGCGGCGTCGCGGATGCGCACGGCCTTGCCCAGCTGCTCGGACTCGACGGTGCTGAAGGCGCGCTCCAGCTCGGCTTCGATGGCGTGCTCGACGGCGTCGGTCAGCTTCTCGCCGTCGGCGGAGAAGAACTTGATGCCGTTGTCGTAGTGCGGATTGTGCGAGGCGCTGATGACGATGCCGGCGTCCGCACCCAGCTGGCGGGTCAGGAACGCCACGCCCGGTGTCGGCATCGGCCCCAACAGCATCACGTTGGCGCCGGCAGCGACGAGCCCTGCTTCCAGGGCCGACTCGAACATGTAGCCGCTGATGCGGGTGTCCTTGCCGATCACCACGCCGGCATGGCCATCGCGGGCCAGCACGCGGCCCGCCGCCCAGCCGAGCTTCAGCACGAAATCGGCCGAGATCGGGCCTTCGCCGACGCGACCGCGGATGCCGTCGGTGCCGAACCAGCGCTTGCCGCTCATGCGCCCGCTGCTTCCGCGGCGGGCTCGGGCGCCGGACGCGGCGCCTTCATCAGCATCGCCAGGATCGCGCCGAGACGCTCGCGCATCTCGCGCCGGTCGAGGATCAGGTCGATCGCGCCGTGGCTCAGCAGGAACTCCGAGCGCTGGAAACCCTGCGGCAGGGTCTCGCGTACGGTCTGCTCGATCACGCGCGGGCCGGCGAAGCCGATCAGGGCCTGCGGCTCGGCGACATTGAGATCGCCCAGCATGCCGAGGCTGGCGGAAACGCCGCCGGTGGTCGGGTGGGTCAGTACCGAGATGTAGGGCAGCCCGGCCGCGCGCAGGCGACCCAGCGCGGCCGAGGTCTTGGCCATCTGCATCAGCGAGAACAGCCCCTCTTGCATGCGTGCGCCGCCGGTCGCGGCAAAGCAGACGAAGGGCATGCGCTCGGCCAGGGCGTACTCGGCAGCACGGGCGAACTTCTCGCCGACCACCGAGCCCATCGAGCCGCCCATGTAGCGGAACTCGAAGGCGCAGGCGGCGAGCGGCTGGCCCTTCAGGCGGCCGTGCATGGCGATGAGGGCATCCTTCTCGCCGGTCTGCTTCTGCGCGGCGGCGATGCGGTCCTTGTACTTCTTCTGGTCACGGAAGCGCAGGGCGTCGGTCGGCTCCAGGTTTGGCGCGATCTCGACCGCACTGCCGGGGTCCAGAAGCATCGACAGCCGCTGGCGCGCACCGATCGCGTGGTGATGCCCGCACTTGGGGCAGACCTCGAGGTTGCGCTCCATCTCCGGGCGGTAGAGCACGGCGGTGCAGCTGTCGCACTTGCTCCACAGCCCTTCGGGCACGCCACGCTTGTTGCCGCCCTCTGTGCGGATCCGCGAGGGCATCAGTTTGGAAAGCCAGCTCATGGGCGAGATACCCGCCTGCCTTTGGGAAAGGGGCCGGATTCTAACAGGCCGCCCGGATGCCGCCCCAGCCGGCGCCCGCTGCGCACTCAGCGGGCCAGCGACCGGGGAGCGTGGAGGCCAGCGGCAGTCGCGACGGTGTGCACCGGCGGCGGCCTCGGGTTCGCCGCAGCCACTGGCTCAGGCCCTCACCCGGCAGAGGCGCGGCTGGCCGGCGCTTCGACGTGCCGGCGTCTGCCTCGCACGGGCTCAGCGACCGTCGAACAGGCTCACAAACAGCTCGGGGTCGGCGGGCCCGCGGTGGCTGACGAAGCGGAACGGCGCCAGCGGGCCCGCAAGCGACCACCACAGCGAGAGGTTGGCGTCTTCGTGGAAACCGGCCAGCAAGCGCTCGCCGTCAGGCGCGGCGACATGGCGCGCATTGGGCTGGATCAGGCGATCCAGCAGCGCATCCGGCGTCAGCAGCTCGTGCAGGGCGGCCGGCATGCACGCGGCCACGCCCGCAAGCTCGCGCACCACGGCGGCGCCGTCGACGGGCGCGCGCAGCGGGCGCCAGACCATCAGCGGAAAATAGCGGCCGACGCGGTCGACGCTGGGCATCAGGGCGCCCGCGCAGGCCTGTTCGCAGAGGCGCCCGGCGGGCACCACGCACTGCCAGACCGGGCTGACCAGGTAGGGCTGCAGCCAGTGCTCGGAGGACGCCTGCAGGGCCAGCATGCCGCCCGCCAGCCAGGCATCGACCCGACGCACGCCATCGCCATCCGGGCCCCGGCTGACGAAGTCACCAAGGGCCGGCAGCTTACCGAACAGGCTGGTCTCCAGCATCTCAGGCACGCGAAGGACAGCGGAAGCGCACCAGCTCGCGCATCTGGAAGGGATTGCGCACGCTGTTGGCGATGATGTCGAGCTGGACCCGGCGTCCTTCGATGTCGAGCGTGGCGTTGAAGCGCTCCGGCCCGGAGCCGACCCGGAGGCCGGCGGCGTCGAACATGCGGAACAGCGCCCACGGGCCCGACCAGGTCTGGGTGCGCTCACCGCTGGCGGCGCCGGCGGCAACCGCGCGGATGGTGCCCTGGCCCTGACCCGGCCAGGTGACGCGGAAGGCATTGTTGGGACCGTGGTCGTAGGTGAACTGCTGGCCATCGAAGTCGAGGGTGAGGCGCTCGATGCTCGGGTCCATGGTCAGCACGCGCAGCTCGAAGGACAGGTCCATGGTGCCGCCGCGCGGGAAGAACACCTCGCGGATCGCCGCCGCATTCTGGAACGGCGCCATCGACACCGTGCTGCCGCTGGCCTGGCGCAGCACCCAGTTGGCGCCGGTGGTGTCGGTCTGCGCGGCAAGGCGGTTGCGGAACACGCCATCGAAGCGGCCGCCCGGCGAGAACAGGGTCTGGAAGTCACCCAAGGTGACGTCCTTGATCGAGCTGCGGGTGAAGGGGTAGCGATCGGCCAGGGCATTGCGGCAGAACTGCCCGACCTCGGCGTCGATCTCGGCCGCCAGCGACTGCCGCACATTGCCCTCGGCGAACTGCTGGCTGCTGTCGGTGAGCCCTTCGACCATGCCGCGCAGCATTTCCGGCAGGTAGGCGGCTTCGGCGCGCAGCTTGCCCAGCATCTCGGTGGGCGGCACCGCCTGCGTGCGCGCCTGGATGGCCGCTTCGACCTGGCCCAGGCCCATGTACAGCTCGTTGAACATGTTCAGCACCTGGTCGACCGGCGCGTTGCCCGCGCCATCGCCTACCAGCTGGTGCAGGTGGGCGAAGTGGTCGTCAACCAGGATCTGCTCGATGTTCTGCTCCATCCGGTTCGGCGACAGCAGATCGACCGGGCCGGCGATGCGCTCCACCGAGGAGCGCTCGGCGTTGAGCCGGCGCTCGGCGCGCGCCATGAAGGAGTTGCTGTCGGTCGCTTCTTCGGTCTTCGAGAGGCGGGTCTCGCGCGCCACCGACTCCAGCAGGCGCCGCAGCGGCGAATCGGCGCGCGAGGCCAGCACGCGGGCGAACTCGCGGCTTTCGACGATGTTGCCCGGGCGTTTGATGCGGACATCGGCCAGGAAGCTGGCCCATCTCTCGCGGTACTCGTTGAGGTAGAGCTCGCGCATCTGCCGCGGCAGCACGCCCTGCACCTGGTCGCGCAGCTGGCGCTCGGTGGTGTGAGCCGCCCGGCCCAGCACCCAGGCTTCCTCGTCCTGCATGCGCCCGATCACCGAACGCACTTCGGGCAGGAACACCTTGTGGTAGCCGTGATGGGTGAACAGGCCCGGCACGCCGGTGCGCAGGCCCTTGCCGCTGGCGCTCTCGAAGACCTGGGCGGAGCGGTCGCCAGCAGCCTCGGCGAGGGTGAAGTCGCGCAGCGACTGCTCCAGCAGCTCGCGCCGCAGGCGGCTGTAGCCGCGCTGCGCGAGCGAGAAGCCGCCGAGGCGGTCGCGCACGCGCTCGACCAGCGGCTCGTCCATGACCCGGGTCGGCAGGACCTGGCCTTCGTGCAGCAGCCGGTGCAGGTGATGCTGCAGCAGCTCGCGCTCGCTGGGCGGCATCGAGGCCGGCAGGCTGGTCTCGAAATCCTCACGGACGAAGGCCTCGACCTCGCGCGCCACGTAGTGCTCGGGCTGGTGCAGCATCAGGTACACGCGCAGCGCTTCGTAGCTGAACTCGAGGTTGTCCTCGGGCGCGCTTTCCAGCACCACATGCACGCGGTCGACGATCTGCGGCAGCAGCACCGCCTCCAGGCTGCGGCGGTAGGTCGATCGCGCTGCCGCATCCAGCTTGAAGCCCTGGAACAGACCGAAGCGCAGGCGCAGCGGCGGCTCGGTGGCGGCGAAGTCGGGGCCGTCGGCGACGCCTTCGATCGCGCTCAGGATCGGCAGCATCACCTTGGTCGTGTAATTGTTGCTGCGCCGCGCCTCGGCGAGGTGCTCGGCGATCACCTCGGTGCTCTCGTCGACGTAGCCGATATAGCCGAGGTTGCCGCGATAGCTGCCGAGCATGCCGATGCCGAACACCACCGCCGCCGTCAGCGCCGCCAGATGCCCGGCAGCCCCCAGCCAGCGCTCCCGCCGCTCGGCGCGTCGATTGCGCCCGGCCAGGTGCGCTTCGGGCAGCACCACCTTGTGCAGCAGGTCGTACAGGAAAAAGCTGCGGCCGCTCTGGGCCTGGCTGGGCAGGGCCACTCGCGCATCGAAGCCGAGGCTGCGCTGCAGGCTGCCGAGCAGGCGATCGAAGCTGCTCCCGTCCTGGGTGCCGCTGGTGAAATAGATGCCGCGCAGCATGGCCGCCGGACCAAAGCGCTTGCCGGCGAAGACTTCGCCCAGAACCTCGCGCAGGGGCGCGAGAAGGCCGGCGAAATGCTGGGGCAGCGCATAGGCGCGGGCGCGCCGCGCCGGGTCGAGTTCGTGCAGCAGCACTTCGGGAAGGCGCTCGAACAGGCGACGATTGAGCGCTTCCAGCTCGCGCTGCAGCAATGTGTCGAGATCGTCACGCCCCGCCTCGGGTTGCGCCGGCAGCGGCAGGGTGGCCCCCCAGACCTGGGCGCGCTCCTCCTTGCTCAGGCGCTCGAAGAACTCGTTGAATCCGCCCAGCTGGTCGGCCTTGGTCACCAGCACGTAGATCGGAAAGGCGATGCCGAGGTTGCCGGTGAGCTCCAGCAGGCGCGCGCGCAGGCGCTCGGCGTGGCGGCGCCGCTCGGTTTCGTCCGCGGACAGAAGATCCTGCACCGAGAGGGTGAGAATGGCGCCGTTCAGCGGCTGACGCGGACGGAAGCGCTTCAGCAGGCCGAGAAAGCCTTCCCACTCGGCGCGATCGGCCTCGGCATTGCTCTCCTGGGTGGTATAGCGACCGGCGGTGTCCAACAGCACCGCCTCTTCAGCGAACCACCAGTCGCAGCTGCGGGTGCCGCCGACGCCACGCACGCTTTCCTTGCCCAAAGTCTGCGCCAGCGGAAAGCGCAGCCCGCTGTTGACCAGGGCCGTGGTCTTGCCCGAACCGGGTGCGCCGATGAAGACGTACCAAGGCATCTGGTAGACGTAGCGGCGCCCCAGCCGCGACCAGAAGCCCTCGCCTTCCCTGCCGCTGAAGCGGGTGTCGCGCATCTGCACGAGCGCGCGCTGGAAGTCCGCGCGCAGCGCGTCCAGCGCCGGTTTATTCGGGTCTTCCGGGCCTTCGGGCTGGCCGCGCAGGCCGAGCACGGCGTCGACCAGGCGCGCATTCATGCGCTTCGCGCGCCAGACCCGGGCAATGATCCGCAGCAGGACCAGGCCGAACAGCAGGCCGATGATCCACAGGCGCACGCGCACCGGCTCCAGCGGCCGCCACTCGGCGAAGGCGAACAGCGGCCCGGCGAACCAGATCAACAGCGCCAGCAGGACCAGGCCGAGCGCAATGAACACGCGGCGGTGGAACAGCAGGCCGAACAGACGCGCGAGCATCAGCGCACCTCCCGCACGAGCTGGGCCGGTGTGGCGAACACCGTGATCTCGACGCGACGGTTCTGGGCGCGGCCTTCGGCGCTGGCATTGTCGGCGACCGGACGCGCTTCGCCGCGGCCCTCGTACTCGATCTGGAACTCGCCGCCCAGGGTTCGTCCGAGCACAAGGGCGACAGAGCGCGCGCGCTCCACCGAGAGCTCCCAGTTGGACGGGAAGCGCAGGCTGCGGATGGGAATGTTGTCGGTATGCCCTTCGACCAGTACGCGCGGACGCACCGGCAGCTCACCGATGGCTTCGGCCACGCGCAGGATGATGCGCTCGTACTGCGGCCGCGGCGCCGTGCTGCCCGATTCGAACAGCCCGCTGCCATGCAAGATCACGGTGCTGGCTTCGGCCGACTCGCGCACGCTGACCAGGCCCTGGTTGATTTCTTCCTGCAGGAAGCGCGAGAACACCACCGGCGGCGGCGCCTCGCGCGGCACCACCGGCGCGGCCGGCACTTCGAGTTGGGTGATGGCGACGAAGCGCGGGGTCGAGCGCTCGCCCAGCAGGATCGACAGCGCGATGTAGAGCGCCACCAGCAGGGCAAGCGCCAGCGTCGCGCTGGCCCAGACCGGGATCATCCGCCAGGCCCGCGGCCGCTCCGCCGGCACGCCCTCCCAGCGCGGCGACAGCGGCGCGGGCGCCTGCCCGCGCTGGCTGGTGATGATCTCCAGCAGGCGGCGGCGCAGGGTTTCCAGCTGCACCTGGCCGTTCGAGATGATGCGGTAGCGGCCCTCGAAGCCGAGGCAGATGCAGTAGTACATGAGCTCCAGCAGATCGATGTGCTGCGACGGCGCCTGCGCCAGCTTGGCCAAGAGCTGGAAGAACTTCTCGCCGCCCCAGGTTTCGTTGTGGAAGGTGACGAGCAGGCTGTTGCGCGACCAGGCGCCATTGCCGCCCCAGGGTGTCTGCGCCGCGGTCTCGTCGAGCACGGTGCACAGGCAGTAGCGCGCGGCCAGCACGTGCTCGTTGCTGACGCCAAGCCCCTTGGCGGTCGCCTCGAAACGGCGGACCTCGTCGACCAGGTAGGCGCGCAGCCGATCAGGCTCGGCGTTGTGCACGAGGGTGCGGATCTGGAACACGAGGTTGAGCAGCGGATTGGCCGCCGCCAGCAGCGGCGTGCCGCCGGCGCGCACGTCGAAGCGCGCCGGCAGGTCCGGCGCCGTCAGGGGCTCGCCGGGCGCCGCGGCGCCACCGGGGCTGGGCATCACGAAGGTGCGGTTGTTGGGCTGCTGCCCGATCACGGCGGCGGTCATGGGTACGCGCGTCCTCCGGCGCGCTCCGATCGATGCCGGCGCGCCGCGGTTTCAGGAAGTGGACTGGTGACGGGCGAGGCACTCATGTGCGGCGGATCGCCCAGCACTGCAGTTCGAGATCGGGGAATTCACCCGCCACGTGCAGGGCCAGCGAACCGTTGCCCTGCAGCTGCTTCCACAGGTCGACGCTGGTGTCCATCTCGAAGTAGTGGAAGCCCGCGTGATACGGAATCTGCCGCGGCGCCACCGGCAGCAGGCGCAGGCCGACGCCCGGCAGCTGCAGGTTGACGAGGTCGCGGATGCGCTCGGCCGGGCCGATCTTGACCTGGGTCGGGAAATGCGCGCGCAGCACCTCGGGCGGCGCCGCGGCGTGCACCGCCAGCACGAACTGGGCGGACTTCAGCAGCTCGCGATCGTTGACCTGACCGATCCGCACCCCATAGTTGCGCAGCTGCAGATCGATCTGGATGGCGTTCTGCTCCAGCACCGAGGACAGCGCCCGGCGCAGATGGACCAGCAGCGGGAACAGCGACTCGCGCAGCGCGTCATGCCGATATGGCGGCCAGTCCGCCGGCGGTCGCCGCCCGGCCTCGACAAAGGTGCAGAGCTCGCCGGCCAGCGCGACCAGCTCGGAGTACAGGCGCTCGGGCGGCAGGCCCGGGCTGCTTTCCAGATGGCGGAAACTGGACTCCGCCCGATTCAGCAGCTGCAGCAGCAGGAACTCGCCGACCTCGGAGATGCCGCCGCGGCCCGGCTGCTGCAGGCGCCCGGCCAGCGCGTCGGCGCGCTGCTCGACCAGGCCCTCGACCTCGCGCAGGAAGCCCATCACCTGGCTGTGCGCGTCGATCCGCAGCACCGGCGGGATGTAGTCGCGATCGAGCACCAGCAGGCGATCGCTGCGGCACTCCACCACGCGCGCCACGCCGAGACCGAGCCAGCCCTCGTCCAGCCCACGCCCGTCGACCAGCCGCAGGCGCGGCTCGGCCAGCTGGACCTCGGCGGGCTCGCCGGCGAAGCTGTTCTCATCGCGCAGCAGCGCATCGCGCACCCGGAAGCGCGCCAGCGAGGCCGGGTTCTCGTCGAACAGCACGGTCTCCGCGCCCTCGCGCGACAGCGGCAGGGCGAGATGGATCAGCTGGCCGACCGCTCCCTCCTCGAAGCTGATCGCAGGCGGCAGCTCGGCGTGCTGGGGCAGCGAGAACGGCGTGCCATCCGGCAGCACGCCCTCGGCCGCACGCAGCGCGAGCTTGCCGACGGCGAGCGCCGCCTCGTCGATCTCAAGCCGCCTGAAGCCCCAGTAGTGCGGCTCGCCCGAGAGCGCACGCTGGTGCGCGAAGAACTCCTGGTAGCGCGTGTGCTGCTGGAAGTGCTGCGGCCGAAGGAACATGCCCTCGGCCCAGGCGACCCGCTGGCGGTCCGACATCAGCGACGCTCCAGCCGCGCCAGAGCGAGCTGGTTCCGACCCACATCGAGGCGATAGCTCATCACCGGATCGGCGCGGGTCAGCACCTCGGGCAGCTTGATGCGCGAGACCTTGAGCGGCGGCAGCTCCTCGCTGGCGCGCCAGCGGCTGATGCCGATGTCGCGATAGGCGGCGACCACGCCAAAGCCGATCTGGTCGGGCTCCAGCGTGTAGCTGCGCCGCCCCTGCGCGCCCGGCTGCAGAGAGAACTCCTCTTCCAGGCTGAACTCGGCATGGTTCGGCTGCGCGCTCAGGGCAAAATAGTCCATCACCTTGAACTGCTCCAGCTTGCGCAGCTTGTAGATGCGCACCAGCACCGGCGAGGGACGTCCATTCGGGTCGGGATTGGCGTCCGCGCCGACGCGGTACTCAAGGTCGAGAGTCACCGGCACCGTGCGTCGAGGGGCCGTGGTGCAGCCGGGCAACAGGGCCGCAAGGCCGAGCCCGGCGCCGACCACAAGCAGTTTTCGGCGCCCGGGTTGCTGGAGCTGTGAAGCGTGCGGAGCGTGGGTGCGACGGGTGGTCATGGATTCGCATCCGGACATCGGAAGTTTAGGGAGACGCTGGCCGGCGCGGCGCGCGCGGATGCAGCGGTTGGGAGAGCTACTCAGGGGCGCGCTTCGGTGGCTGGCTCCAGCGCACACGCCTCCCCCCGGGTGGCCTCATCGAGCTCAGGCCAGGGCTGGGTGACTTCCCCCGGCTGGCCGATCCAGACGGCCAGGGCGCTGTAGTTGTCCTGGGTCTCGCTGGCGCGCGCGAGCACGATCTGCTCCATCAGCACCAGCCACTGTTCGGCCGACTCGGCGCGGTGCAGGGTCTCGACCATGTCCTCGTCTTCGACCGCTTCCCAGAAGCCGTCCGTGCAGATCAGGAAGGCATCGCCCTCGCAGACTTCGAAGGCGCCGGGCAGGGCGGCCGGCTCGGTGCCATCGCCCATGCCCAGGGCGGCGAACAGCAGATTGCGGCGCGCGTGGTGGCGGACTTCCGAGGGTTCGATGACGCCGGCATCGACGAAGCTCTGGACCACGCTGTGGTCCTTGGTCATGCAGCGCACATCGCGCCGGCGTATCAGGTACAGGCGGGTGTCGCCGAGATGCGACCACTGCGCACGCTGCGCGCGTCCGTCGATGAACAGAGCGGTGACAGTCGCACTCATCTTGTTGAGGCTGGCGGTGAGCTTCTGGCCGTAGCGGATCGCCGTGTCGGTCTGGCTGATCAGCGACGCGATGTGCTCGGGGTCAAGCGAAGGCGCCGCCGAAAAGGCGCTCAACAGCGTACGCACGGCAGTCTCCGACGCCACCTCACCACCGCCGTGGCCACCGGCACCGTCGCAGACGACGAAGCACGAAGCCTGTGGCGAGGTCCAGTAGCCGCAGGCGTCCTCGTTGTAGCTGCGCGCGCCCTGCCCGCTCAGCGTGGCGTACTCGACGCGCGTGCCCCCCAGGGCGACGAAGGTGCTCACGCCGCACCACCGCTCTGCACGCGCCGGACTTCGCCTTCGTAAGCATCGACAAAGGCGCCCTGGAAGGCGGCGTCGAACTCCTCGCGTGCCTCGCCCAGCAGCTGCGTGTGGGCCGCGACGAAGGCATCCCAGAGCTGGGCCTTGTGGGCGCTCGGCAGCAGGCCGGAGAAGCCGCGAGGCCCACCGACACGCTGCTGGATGTGCTCGGGCGACAGGCGTCCGGCCATTGCGTACATCGCTGAGCGCGAGGCGGCGAGCAAGCCGACCTGGTGCGCGCTCAGGTCGGCAAAGGCGTCGCGTACCGCCTCGACCGGCGGCATGAAACCCGGCAGACCTCGCCCGACCAGCTGCAGCATCGCCGCCTGCGCGTCGGGGGCGAACTTCAGCGGGTTGTTGCCGGACGTCGCGATCATGGTCATGTGGGCGCGCAACTCGTCCTTGGTCGAGGAGCGGGCGTGGATCAGCTGCAGTGTGCCCGCGACGAGGCTCTGGAACAGCCGGCCGAGCGTCTCCAGGGACCCCTCGTCGAGGCTGCCAAGCTGGTCGGGATCGAGTCCACAGCCGCGCGCAAACGCTGCACTCAGGGCGTCGGCAGGCGCAGAGGATCGTCGGAGCGCTGCAGCGCCGTGCCGGTGCGGAGGCTTTGTGTCTGCGGCCTGTGGAGACCTCTCCGCAGTACGCCCCTCGGCCGACTGTGCCGCTGCCGACTGCGCAGTCGATCTAGCGTCTTGGGCTTCGGCGCGCGTGTTGGACGGTGCCGCGACCACCTGCGCACTCTGCGCCGGCACCCCGGGCGCAGGCAGGTCGGGTTGCGCCCTTGGCCGCGGACCGGCGGTGCGTCCGTTGACCGGATGTTCCGCGCGTGGCGGAGGCTGAATCGGCGCTGGCAAGCCGCCTGACAACGCTGCACCCTGCCCTGGCAAGCGCGCAGGGGTCGGTGCGTTCACCATCGGCGCTGCGGGCTCGCCTGGTTCTCCGATCAGATCCAACAGGGACGGACCGTCGCCCGCATCACCTGCTCCGGGGGCCCCGAGGTCGAGTGCGAGTGGATCGAGCGAACCCGCGCTGGATGCCGCAACAGTCTGCGCCGCGGGAGGCTCGCCACCAGCACCGAGCCCAATGCCTTGCGCGCTTGCGGGCGGCTCCGCGCTGGCCGTCACCGGCATTCGGAACAGTCCGTCGACTTCGCCACCGCCCTCGCTGATCGAACCGGCGATCGCCGACTCATCAGAAGACGCAAAGTCCAGAAGCTGCCCCGAACCTCCCAGCAGACCTGCCAGGGGATCGACGAGCTGACCGCGGGCGGGTCCAGAACCTGCGCTTGAACCGGCACGCACCAGGTCGAGCACCTCGGGGGCCTGGCTGGGCCCGCGCGCGTCGAAGTCCGGCAGATTCTCGAACACTTCGGACAGCGCTGCGGCCTCACCCGAGAACTCGGCAAGGCCGCAGCCTGTGTCGCTGCCGCCCGACGCCGAGCGCGGTGCCTGCGGAGCCGCGAACACGTCGAACTCCTCGGGAATCGGCGCGAACGTCAACGCGGCACCGATCGTCGCTGCGCCCTCGGCAGGGTTGCCCGCCGCAGGGAAAGCCGGTGCAGAAGCCGCATGCAACTCGACCAGGGCCGTACGGACACCCAGCAGGTAGCGCCCCAAGACGAGGGTCTGCCCGGCGCGCAGAGCAGTCTGCGCGCCGGGCGGCAGCTCCTGCCCTTCGATGAAGACGGGCGTGGTGCCGCTGGCGTTCCGGACCCAGGCCTTGCCATGGCCGTCGAGCCAGGCAGCAAGGTGGCTGCGCGAGATCAGGCGCTCCGGGTCTTCCAGTGCGAGGTGGCAGGCAGGCGAGCGCCCAATGCTCACCGGGCTGTGGCCGATGCGCACGGCGCTGCCGGTCGAGGCCTCGCTACCCGCATAGGACAGCACATGCAGCTCAAGCGTGGCGGCGGTCATTCAAGATTCCCGGAAACGTAAGTACAGGCCAAGGGCGCAAGCGCGCCCGGACAGCCCGCGCGGCGATGGACGATCAGCGCCAGCTGCCGAGCGTGGGGACGCTAACAGAGCGTAGGCAGCGCCTCAAGACTGGTCTTACGGTGATTTGTGCTGTAGATCACCATGTCACAATCTCATCGGCAAGCACTGGACGGGCATCCGCCCGGAAAGTCCCACGCAACGCACGAATCAGGGGCACAGGCTCCAAGACCGACCACCGTGGGCAAGCGTCCGACGAACGGAAGATGCTCCCAAAATACTTCCAAATTATTGTTTTTACTAGATTTTTCGCCAAATGTGCGGCGACGCGAGCACCGGCCACCGCCCCCCAGGCGCCGCCCACGCACTGTTCTGCAAGTGCTTGATTTTCCACGCAGCGCCGCCGCATCAGCCGTCACGCGCCCGAGCTCAACGCGTGACAATTGCCGTCACAAAGCGGCAATCGTCGCTTGCCAATCTGCGTCGATTCGTTGCATCGTGACTTATCGCTGGGCGGACCATGCGCCCGTTCGACCATTCATCCGCCTCTCTTTTTGCTCCCAACGCTCCGCAGGGATATGGACCACGCCACTTTGAAGCCCACGCACGCCGCGCAGTCTCGTGGCATCGGCACCAGCGCTGATGCGGCCGCGGTGCCGGGTTCGGCGAGCGCGCTCCCTGTAGGCAGCCGCCTGCGCGAATTCGAATTGACCGGCGTGATCGGCGAGGGCGGCTTCAGCATCGTCTACGCCGCCATGGACCAGCGCCTGGGGCGTGAGGTCGCGATCAAGGAGTACATCCCAGCCAGCCTGGCTCGACGCGACGACGGCTTCAGCGTACGGGTGCGTTCGGAGCAGCACGAAGAGAGCTTCAGTGCAGGCCTCGCCGGCTTCATGAACGAGGCCCGGCTGCTGGCACAGTTCAAGCACCCTGCCCTCGTCGAAGTCCTGCAGTTCTGGGAGCAGAACGGCACGGCTTACATGGTGATGCCGCGCTACCACGGCCGCACGCTTCGCCAGGTTCTGCGCGAGCGCGGCCCGAGATGCGACGAGAACTGGCTGAAACGCACCCTTGCGCCCGTGCTGGACGTGCTCGAACTGCTGCACGAGCGCAGCGTGTTCCACCGCGATATCGCGCCAGACAACATCCTGATCCAGCGCGACGATCGAGCGGTGCTGCTCGACCTCGGCTCGGCGCGCGAGATCCTGGGCGACCGCGAGCAGTGCGTGACAGTGGTGGTCAAGCCCGGCTATGCGCCGCTGGAGCAGTACTCCGGCGAGTTCTCGCTGCCACAGGGCCCATGGACGGATGTCTATGCTTTCGGCGCGGTGCTGCATTTCGCGGTGACGGGCGCACCGCCGCAGGCGTCGATCTCGCGCGTGATGAAGGATTCCCGTCCGCTGCTGGCGGAAACGCCGCGCGCCGGCTTCAGCACGCGATTCCTGCAGGGCATCGATGCGGCGCTGGCGCTGCAGCCGGCCGACCGACCACAGTCAGCGGCCGAACTCCGCGCTCTGCTGGCCTTTGACGAAGTGCACGCGGCCGGTCCGGACCGCCTGGCAGCCGAACGTGCGCTCGACGCGCTGCACGTGGACGAAGCCATTACGGCCATCGTCAGCGCCGAGGAAATGGCCGACATCGCGGCCCAGCTCGCTGCATCCTCGAGTGCCGGGGCCAGCGCGACCATGGCCGGCTCGGAAGGGGCCCAGCCAATCGCCGCGCCCACCACCGCGCCCTCGCCGGGCAACGCAGAGGGTGCGCCCACGCAAACGGCTGCGACCGCAGCCGCCAATCCGATGGCAGCCCCGGCGCCTGCGCCGGCAGCACCGGTGTTCAAGGACGTTGAGGACCTGGTCGCCGGCAAGCTGCTGCCGAACACTGGCGACGTGCGCGTAGTCAGTGAGTCGCGTCTTGAAGCGCGCATCGACACGGAGACCCCGGTCGCCGCAGCCGGCGGACACCACCTGCCGCGCATCGCGATGCTGTGCGGGGCCGTGCTGCTGAGTGCCCTTGGCGGTTGGTGGCTGTTGTCCGGGAGCGCCGAGACGGATGCGGAAGCGCCGACCAGTGCGGCAACCGAGGACACCCGCAGCGCTCGCCGCCTCGCTCCAGTGGCGACTCCGGTCGTTGCAACAGAGCGCTCAAGCGCAGCGCCGGAGGCAGCGGCAGACAGCGTGCCAAGGCCAGAGGCTTCACCTGGCCCGGCTGCAGGCGCGATCAACCCGATCGAAGTCCTTGCGCCGCAGCCAGCCACGACGATGTCCGCCACCGCGGCGAGCTTGAATCCAGAGACCCAGCCCCAGCCGTCCGCGGCGATCCCCGACGACGTGTGGGCGTCCGCGGATGCCGTCCTGGCGACGCCCCCGACGCAGCCGCTGGCGCTGGTCGACCTGCGAGACGGTGCGGCACCGAACGCAGCCGGCAAATCGGACGAAGACCGAACTAACGCGACGTCCAGCCGCGCCCAGGAAAGCACCGCCTCACCTGCAAGCGCGCCGGCCGGGCGCCGCGCCGGCCAGGCCCAGGCCGATCTGGTCAGCGTCCGGATCAGCGTGAGTCCCTGGGCTGAACTCTGGGTGGGCGGCGAGCGCAAAGGGGTGAGTCCGCCGCTGCGCGAGTTGAAACTGCCTGTGGGGCGACACCGCATCGAGCTTCGCAACCCGGCATTTCCGGCCAGGACCGTCGAAGTCAACGTCCGCCAGGGCGAGCACCCGGCCATCGAGCACAGGTTCAGCGCCGACGGCGGCTGAGCGCATCCATCGAATCACCCAGGGGGAGAAGTTGCACATGTGGAATCGATTCAAAGCCAGCGCAGCGCTTGCCGTGATCACGCTCAGCCTTGCTGGCTGCCCCAGCCAGAAGACGGTGGCGCCACCGCCGCCGCCGCCCGAGCCCACGGCCGAGGAGCGCGCGGCGATGGCGCGCGAAGCCGCCGGTCGAAGACACGTCGATCTTGGCGTCGCCCACTTCGAAGCGGGCAACTATCCCGAGGCCGAACACATGCTGCTCACGCCCGAGGTCTGGCAGGCCAGCCAGTCCCAGCAGCTGCGCGCGCTCAAGTTCCTGGCCTTCACCTACTGCGTGAGCGAGCGACCACAGCTGTGCCGGCAGTCGTTCGAGCGTGCGTTCCAGCTCGATCCCGGCTTCGATCTCGAAGCGGCCGAGCAGGGCCATCCGCTGTGGGGTCAGGCCTACGCGGAGGCCAAGGCGGCCCAGGGTCGCTGAGCGCATGAGCGCCGACCTGCCCGATTTCAACGCCCTGCTGCTCCCGCTTGACGGGCAGGAGCCCTGCGGCCCGGAAATCGATTACGACAGCGATTTCATCGAGCTTGAGCGGGCGATCGCTGGCACGCCGGAGCGCCAGTACGGCGACACCATCATCGCCGCAGAGGGCGCCGACTTCACACGCGTCCTGAGCCAGGCCAGCGATCTGATGCAGCGCTGTCGCGACCTGCGCCTCGCGGTGATGATCACGCGCGCACTCACCCGCACGCGTGGCGCCCGCGGCGCGCGCCATGGGCTCGCGCTGATCGAGAGCCTGCTCGACGTCTTCGGCGAAGCCCTGCACCCGCGACTGGAGATCGACGGCGAACGCGACCCGCTGCCGCGCGCGAATGCGCTCGCAGTGCTCGCTGCAAGCGAGGGCCTGCTAGGCGATCTGCGCGTGCTCAAGCTGCCCACGCGGCTGATGGGCAGCTTCGAACTCGCGGAGCTGGAACGCAGCGCCGCCGGTCGCGAGGGCGCGCCGCTCAGCCGCCAGCAGCTGCACCAGCTACTGCAGGACGAACAGCTTGCCGGCAACCCCGAGCTTGAGGCGCTGGCGGTCCTGCACGAGTCCCTGCGGCGTCTGCAGGAGCGCCTGCGACTGGAGCTCGGCGTCGAGAACGCGCCCGATCTGCGACCGCTGATGACGCTGACAGCCGCGCTCAAGCTGCCAGAGGCGGACAGCGCGGACACTGCGGAGCGCGAGGAAGCGGCGATGGAGGCACGCGACGCCGTTTCGATGGCAGCCGGCCTTCCGGCTCTGCGCTCGCGGCAGGACGCGATCCGCATCCTCGAGGAAGTCTGCCGGTTCCTCGAAGTCCATGAACCCGCCAACCCTGCCCCGCTGCTGATCCGCCGCGCGCGCGGAATGATCGGCCAGGACTTCCTCAGCATCCTGCGCGACTTCGCGCCCGATGGCGTGGCGCAGGCCGAGCACCTTGCAGGCCTGCGCTCATGAGCCCCGCTCTCGCCGCCACACACCACACCCGTTCGACCGACAGCCACGCGCAGCCAGGAGCCTCCGAATGAGCGCCTCGAAGTTCACCACCAGCAACAAGAACAGCGGCCAGAAGTTCATCGCCCGCAACCGGGCTCCGCGCGTGCAGATCGAGTACGACGTCGAGATCTACGGCTCGGAGAAGAAGGTCCAGATCCCCTTCGTGATGGGCGTGATGGCAGACCTCGCCGGCAAGTCCGGAGCGGACCTGCCGCCGGTCGCCGATCGCAAGTTTCTTGAGATCGACATCGACAACTTCGACGAGCGCATGAAGGCGATCCGCCCACGCGTTTCCTTTGCCGTGCCCAACACGCTGACCGGCGAGGGCAACCTGGCGATCGATATCGCCTTCGAAAGCATGGACGACTTCTCGCCGGGCGCCATCGCGCGCAAGGTCGAGGCGCTGTCCAAGCTGCTGGATGCTCGCACCCAGCTGAACAACCTGCTGACCTACATGGACGGCAAGACCGGCGCGGAAGAGCTCATCGGCAAGGTGCTGGGCGACCCGACCCTGCTGAAGGCGCTGGCTGCGACGCCGCAACCGAGCAAGCCCGCTGAAGCCGCCACTACCGGCAACGACTGATCGCGTCGATCCGCACCGAGGACACCCCCATGGCCAACGCCAACGCCGCACTGAAGCAGCCGCTCAGCGCCGAACTGCATGCCGACGAGTTCTCCAGCCTGCTGCAGAAGGAGTTCAAGCCCAAGACCGACGAGGCGCGCGATGCCGTCGCATCGGCGGTGCGAACGCTCGCCGAGCAGGCGCTTTCCAACAGCCTGACCATCGGCAGCGATGCCTACCAGGCGATCGAGGCGATCATCGCCGAGATCGACCGCAAGCTCTCCGAGCAGGTCAACGCGATCATCCACCACGCCGATTTCCAGCAGCTCGAAAGCGCGTGGCGCGGTCTCCACTACCTCGTCAACAACACCGAGGTGGATGAGATGCTGAAGATCCGCTTCATGCCGATCGCCAAGCGCGAGCTGCACCGCACGCTGCGCCGGCACAAGGGCATCGGCTGGGACCAGAGCCCGATCTTCAAGAAGATCTACGAAGCCGAGTACGACCAGCTTGGCGGCACGCCCTATGGCTGCGTGGTGGGTGACTACCACTTCGACCACAGCCCGCCCGACGTCGAGCTGCTGGGCGAGATGGCCAAGATTGCGGCGGCCTCGCACTGCCCCTTCATCGCCGGCGCGGCACCCACCGTGATGCAGATGGAATCTTGGCAGGAGCTGGCCAACCCACGCGATCTCACCAAGATCTTCGAGAACACCGAGTACACCGCTTGGCGCAGCCTGCGCAGCTCCGAGGACTCCCGCTACATCGGCCTGACCATGCCGCGCTTCCTGGCGCGCCTGCCCTACGGCGTCAAGACCAACCCGATCGACGAGTTCGACTTCGAGGAGTCGACCGACGGCAGCAACCACGGCGCCTACTGCTGGGCCAATTCGGCCTATGCGATGGCGGTGAACATCAACCGCTCTTTCAAATACTACGGCTGGTGTTCTTCGATCCGCGGCGTGGAGAGCGGCGGCGCGGTGGAGGGCCTGCCCACCCACACCTTCCCCTCGGATGACGGCGGTGTCGACATGAAGTGCCCGACCGAGATCGCGATCTCGGACCGCCGCGAGGCCGAGCTGGCCAAGAACGGCTTCATGCCGCTGATCCATCGCAAGAACACCGACATTGCCGCCTTCATCGGCGCGCAGTCACTGCAGAAGCCCTCCGAGTACTACGACCCGGACGCCACCGCCAACGCCAACCTCGCCGCACGGCTTCCGTATCTGTTCGCCTGCTGCCGATTCGCCCACTACCTGAAATGCATTGTTCGTGACAAGATCGGTTCATTCATGGAGCGTGACGACATGGAGCGCTGGCTGAACGACTGGATCATGAACTACGTCGACGGCGATCCGTTGAACTCCTCGCAGCAGACCAAAGCCACCAAGCCCTTGGCCGATGCGCAGGTCGTGGTCGAGGAAGTCGAGGACAACCCCGGCTACTACACCTCGAAGTTCTTCCTGCGCCCGCACTACCAGCTGGAAGGCCTGACCGTCTCCCTGCGCCTCGTCTCCAAACTGCCCTCGGTGAAGGCCGGCGGCAGCTGATTCCCCCGGCGTGATTGCCACGTCGCGGCGAAGAACCCGTCACAGCGCCCTGCGCCAAGACGGATCCACCCCTGAAGAAAGAGGATGAAACAATGGCAACTGTTGGATTCGGCAATCCCATGCTGGGCGCCCAGGTCGGCAACCAGGGCCCCAAGGACTCGCTGCAGGAAATGTTCATCGAGCTGTCCAGCACGCCGGGCAGCTCGACGGACAGCAAGCACAAGGGCTGGATCGATGTGCTGAGCTGGGGCTACTCGGTGAACCAGTCCTCGTCGGCTCACACCGGCGGCGGCAGCGGCGTCGGCAAGGCGAACTTCAGCGAGTTCGAGTTCACCCACTATGTCGACAAGGCCTCGGCCAACCTGATGAAGCACTGCGCATCGGGCAAGCACCTCGACCAGCTGGTGCTGTCGGTCTGCAAGGTCGGCGACGGCCAGCAGGAGTACATGAAGGTGACCCTCAATGAGGTGTTCATCACTTCGGTCACCAACATCAGCAACACCGAGAGCCCGCGCGTCATCGAGAAGATCGGCGTGTCCTACGGCAAGATCAAGGTGGAAGTGAAGGACCAGAACTCGGACGGCTCGCTGGGCGCGGCCGTTACCGGCGCCTGGGACGTCAAGCAGAACAAGGCCGCCTGATCACCGCCCCCACCTGCGGGTGGGAGAGCCGCACGCCGAACCCCGGGTGGTTCGGCGCTGCGGAAGCTGCAGCCAACACCGACTCGGCCATCGCTCTGAACCCATCGGCAGGCCGCGCTGGAAGCGCGGCTCAGAGCTTCGCCCGGTTTGCCCATTGCCCGCCGCGGAGGCCGCTCCGCCATGGATTTCCTGATGAACGCCACGCCCTCCGTGCGGCCTGCGCAGGCACCGCTGGAAGATCAGCTGTCGCTGCTGATGAGCCAGGTTCGCAAATCACCCGCGGACACCCGCCTGCGGATCCACCTCGCCCAGCTGTGCATGCTGCTTGGCCAGTGGGAACGCTCGCTCGGTCAGCTGCAGGCCGTAGCCTTGGCCGATGCGGGCTCCCTGCCCTTCGCCCAGGCCTATCGCGAGGCGATCCGCTGCGAGCTGCAGCGCGCGCGCGTGTTCGCAGGCGAGTCCTCACCCGCGACCTTGGGCACGCCCGCACCATGGTTCGCCTTGCTGGCACAGGCGCTGCGGCATCGCGCTGCGGGTGAACATGCAGCCGCGGATGCCCTGCAGTCGCAGGCCTTCGAGGCGGCCGAGCCGACCGCATTCAGGGTCGATGCCGCCGATGCAGAGTGGCTTGCCGATGCCGACAGCCGCATCGGCCCCTGCATTGAAGCTTTCCTCAACGGCCAGTACTACTGGATTCCCTTCGAGGACATCCAGCGCCTCGAACTCGAGGCCCCTACCGATCTCCGCGATCTCGTCTGGCTGCCCGCGCGGCTGGTGCTGACCAACGGCGGCGCACATCCCGTACTGCTACCGGTGCGCTACCCCGGCAGTGAAGCCAGCAACGAGGACGCCCTGCGCCGCAGCGCCCTCACCGTCTGGAGCGAAGCCGGCGAGGCGGGTTGGACGGGCCTGGGCCAGCGCATGTGGACCAGCGATCTCGGCGAGCACGCCATGCTGGCGACGCGCTGCATCGAGCGCATCGAGAGCCCTGCACTGGCGAGCGGTCATGCCTGAGTCGCCGAGTCCTGTCGGCCGCGCCTCGCAGCTGCTGCCCGCACTGCTCGATCGGCTCACCGATCTCGCCCCGCACGAGCGCCGCGAGGCGCCGCAGGCGCGCAGCATGAGCAAGGCCGAGTTCCGCCGCAGCGTGCTGCGCGATCTGGCATGGCTGCTGAATACGACCAGCGCCGAATCCGAGATCGCCTTTGACGGCGTGCCCAGCGTGCGCGAATCAGTGCTGAACTTCGGCGTGCAGGCGCTATCCGGCAAGTATCTGGTGGAAGACGATCTGAAATCCCTCGAGATCGCGGTCACCGAAAGCATCCGCCGCTTCGAGCCGCGCATCCTGCCGGACAGCCTGCGCGTCAAGGTGATCAGCTCGGACGGCGAGCAGGCCACGCGCAACCACCTGTCAATGGAAATCCGCGGCCAGCTCTGGGCCGAGCCTTATCCCATCGAGCTGCTGCTGCGTTCGCGCGTCGACCTCGAGTGCGGACAGATCGCGCTCGTCGACGCCACGGCCAGCTAGGAGCCGCCGTGGACCCGCGCCTGCTCGACTACTACAACACTGAACTCGCCTACCTGCGCGAAGCCGGCGCCGAGTTCGCGGCGGAGTTCCCGAAGATCGCTGCGCGCCTCGACCTGCGCGGCTTCGAGGTCGCCGATCCCTATGTCGAGCGCCTGCTCGAGGGCATGGCTTTCCTGAGCGCGCGCGTCCAGCTGAAGATGGACGCCGAATTCCCGCGCTTCGCCCAGCGCTTGCTGGAGGTGATCTATCCGAACTACCTCGCGCCGACGCCCAGCATCTGCGTGGTGCAGTTCACCCCCGGCGAAATGCCCGGCGGTGCCGGTGCCAGCTTCACCCTGCCGCGCGGACAGCGCCTGCGCGCTTCGGCCGCCAATGAGACGCGCACGGGCTGCGAGTTCCGGACCGCGCACGAGGTCGAGCTGTGGCCGCTGACGCTTGAGACCGCCCGTCTCGAAGGCGCGCCGGGCGGGCAGTCCTTCGGTGCCTCAGCCCGACGTGCGCGGGCAGCGCTGCGGCTGGTGTTCCAGCTGGCTGCGCCGCTTTCGGGCGGCGCCGAACCGCCCGATCGCCTGCCGGTCTACCTCAATGCCAGTCCCGATCTCGCGACGCGACTGTACGAACTCGTCTGCGGCCACGGCATCGAGCTGCAGCTGCGCTGCACCGGCAAGGCCCAGGGCGCGTGGCAAACCCTGAGAGCCCCCGGCGCCGGCGTGTTCGGCATCGGCTTCGACGAGAGCGAGTCCCTGCTGCCCTACAGCAGCCGCGGATTCCAGGGCTACCGCCTGCTGCACGAATATTTCGCCTGCCCGGCACGCTTCAACTTCATCGAACTACGCGGGCTGCGCGCCGCGCTGCGCGAGTGCGAGGGCCTGAAATCCTTCGAAGTGCGCCTGCTGCTCGACCGAGATGCGGCCGACCTCGAAGCCCAGGTCGATGCGAACCGGCTGGCGCTGTACTGCACGCCGGCGGTGAATCTCATCGAGAAGCGTGCCGACCGCATCCTGGTCGACGACAGCCGCTTCGAGCTGCATTTGGTGGCCGACCGCGCAGCGCCGCTCGATTTCGAGGTGCACTCGGTGCAGTCGGTCGAGGGTTTCGGCCGGGACAATGCGATCGAAGCCCAGTTCCGGCCCTTCTATCGCAGCCTCGCCGGCGACCGCGGCAACCACGGCGCCTACTTCTCGCTGCGGCGCGAACCGCGCAGGGTGTCCGACAGCATCCTCCGCCACGGCGCGCGATCCAGCTATATCGGCTCGGAAACTTTCCTCAGCCTGGTCGACCAGAACGAAGCGCCATTCGCTTCACGGCTGCGCCAGCTTGGCGTGTCCATGACCGTGACCAATCGCGATCTGCCCCTGCTGATGTCGACCGGCGGCACGCGCGACTTCGTGCCGACCGACACCCTGCCGGTGGCCGCCGTGCGCATCCTGCACGGCCCCACCCGGCCGGCGCCCGCGGTGCAGGAGGGCTCGATCAACTGGCGACTGATCAGCCAGCTCTCGCTCGCCCACTCCACCCTGGTGGGCCTTGACGAAGGCGATGGCGCGCTCGCCCTGCGCGAACTGCTGTCGCTGTACGCCGCACTCGGCGAGCCCGCGGTGGCGCGCCATGCGGCCAGCCCTCTGCGCTCGCGGCTGCAGCCGATCACTCGCCGGCTGCCGGGTGCGGGTCCGCTCACCTATGGGCGCGGCGTGGGCGTCTCGGTCGAAGTCGACGAAGGCCTGTTCGCCGGCAGCAGCGCCTATGTGTTCGGCGCCGTGCTGCAGCGTTTCCTGGCCCGCCATGTCGGCATGAACAGCTTCACCGAGATGCGCCTGCACAGCGCGCAGCGGGGCGAGATCGCCTGCTGGCAGCCGCAGATCGGCCTGAGGCCAGTCGCATGAGCGGCATCCCGGAGCCCGCGCTGGCGGCAGCGAATGAACCCGACGCGGTCGATGCTGCGAGCATGGCATCCACCGCGGGCGAGGCTGACCGTGCCGAGGCCCATGCCGGGATCTCGGCGCTCTGGCAGGCCCTGGAACAAGCGCCGTGGGCGCACGACCTGTTCGCCGTGCTGCGTCGCCTGCAGGCCAGCCACCCGCACACGCCGAGCTTTGGCCGTGCGCCGCGCCCGCATCTTGAGCCGGTCCGGCTGGGCCAGGAGCCGAGCTCCAGTTTCGCTCCGGCAGCGCTGGCCTCGGCACAGCGGCGGCCGGGCCGCGCGCCGAAGATCCGGGTCTACAGCTTTGGCCTGTTCGGCCCCAACGGGCCATTGCCGCTGGCGTACACCGAATACGCACATGAGCGCGCAATCCACGCCGGCGACCGCGCACTGACCGAGTTCGCCGACCTCTTCCACCACCGCTTCCTGCTGCTGTTCTTCCGCGCCTGGGCGCAGGCCCAGTCCACCGCCAGCCTGGATCGCCCCGAGCACGACGCCTTCAGTCGCTACATGGCGAGTCTGATCGGCCTGGGGCTCCCCGGCCAGGCCGAGGCCGACAGCGTGCCCCTGCATGCCCGGCTGGGACAGGCCGGCCATCAGGTGCGGCAGAGCCGCAACGCCGAAGGCCTTGCCTGCCTGCTGGCCAACTTCTTCCACGTGCCGGTGGCGGTCGAGCAGCACCGTGGACGTTGGCTGCCCCTGCCGCCAGACCAGCGCAGCCGGCTCGGCGCGCCGATGGGCGCACAGCTCGGCGTGGACGCCGTGGCCGCGGCTGCGGTGTGGGATCGGCAGCACTACTTCCGGGTGGTGCTGGGTCCAATGCCGCTGCGCATCTACGAGTCCGTGCTGCCCGGGCAGCACGGCGCGCTGCAGCTGCGCGACTGGGTGCGCGGCTACGTCGGCATCGAGTTCGACTGGGATCTGCAGCTGGTCCTGCACCGCGATGAGGTCCCCGCCCTTCAGCTCGGCGGCGCCACGCGCCTTGGCTGGACCAGCTGGCTCGGTCAAACGCGCAAACCGCAGCACCGCAGCGACTACCGCTACGCCCCCGAACATCACCCTCGAGTCAGCAGCGCGGCAGCCGGAAGGGCCGCCGCGAATCCGAGTCCCCACCACTGATGCACCGGAACGCCAACATGTCCTTTGCGAAACTGCTCCTTCCCGCCCCGCTGCTCGGCACCGCGCTCGCGGCGATGTTCGCCCTCGTCGCCCCGGCACGCGCGCAGACGCCGGACCCCACCCTGCTGCTTGCCCTCGACGAAATCTGGCAGCTGGAGCGTCCTGGCATCTCGACCCTGAGCGACCGCTTCGAGCGCAAGGACGGCACGCCGGCACGCTTCGAAACCGAGGTGCGCGACGCGCTGTCCTATGTCCACGTCAACGCCGAGGCCGCCGAAGTCGAGTTCGCACGCAAGCGCTTCCCGGCCAACACCTCGCCCTGGGGTGCGCTGCCGCGCATCGCTCCAGCCAGCGCCCGCCTGGTCGAAGTGACCATGCCGCGCAAGCGCTACTTGGTGCTGTCGGGCACCGGCGAAGGCCTGTTCGGTATCGGCGACTGGCAGCGCTTCGGCTTCCTGCATGTGGTCGACGTGAGCCAGCGCTGGGCGCCCGTGCACTACCCGCTGGTGGCCGAGGCCGGCCTGCGTGAGCGCATCATCGGCCGCCTGCCGGGTTCGCCAGTGCTCAACTACCTGCGCCTCGTGCCCGCGCGCTGGTCGGACGCCAGCACGGTAGAGCGCTATGAGGTGCTGGTCTACGCGCTCAACCCCAAAGGCGCCGAGCGGGTGCGTACCGCCGAGGGTGAGCTGATGTCCTACTCGCTGACCCGCGATGCCGAAGCGGGCCGCTGGGTGCTGGCACCGCTGGCGCAGACCCTCGTCGCCGATGCCCGCGACGCCGCCGGTGCAGCCTTCAGCGCTCCGCCTTCTGCGGCGGAGCGCGCCTATACCCCGGCCATCGTGACCCAGCCCCCTGCGGAGACTCCGGCAGATCCTGCAATCGCAGCGACGGGCGAAACGCCTGCAGTCGACGCGGCCAAGCCGGCAGCTGCGAACGGCGAGCCGCTGAGCGGCAGCGACCAGATCGCCGAGGACGCCGAAACCCTGGCCAAGCGGAAGGCCAAGGAGGAGGCCGAGCAGGCCGCCCGCGAGTCCGCCTCATCGGCCTTCAAGAAGAAGCTGCCCGGTCAATTCTGAGTGTTCAGGTACATCCCCTCATGAGCGAAATTTCCCGCGTCGCCCTGTTCGGCAAGCTCAACCCCACCCTGTACAAGGCGGTGGAATCCGCCACCGTGTTCTGCAAGCTGCGCGGCAATCCCTTCGTCGAGCTGGCGCACTGGCTGCACCAGATGATGCAGCTGGCCGACAGCGATCTGCACCGCGTGCTGCGTCGCTTCGAGATCGACGCCTCGCGCCTCGCCACCGACATGGTGCAGGCGCTGGAGCGCCTGCCGAATACCGCGACCCAGATCCAGGACTTCTCGCCCCAGCTGGAACAGGCGGTCGAGCGCGCCTGGGTCTACGGCTCGCTGAAGTACGGGCACGCGCAGGTGCGCGGCGCCAGCCTGCTGCTCGGCCTGGTCAAGACGCCAAGCCTGCGCACCAGCCTGGATCGTCTCTCGCCGGAGTTCCGCAAGATCAATGCAGACCTGCTGTCGGAGCAGCTGCCCTCGATCGTCAGCGGCTCACCCGAGGACGGTCAGCTCGCGTCGGATGGCAGCGGCACCGAAGCCCAAGGCGTGCCCGGCGAACACAGCGATGCCATCCCGCACGCCGCGCTGGGCAAGCAGGCGGCTCTGAAGAAGTACACCGTCGACCTCACCGAAAAAGCCCGCAACGGCGAAATCGACCCGATCAGCGGTCGCGACGAGGAAATCCGCCAGATCGTCGACATCCTGATGCGTCGTCGCCAGAACAACCCGCTGCTGGCCGGCGAGGCGGGCGTGGGCAAGACTGCTGTTGTGGAAGGCTTTGCCAATCGCCTTGCAGCGGGCGACGTACCGCCACAGCTGAAAGAGGTCTCCCTGCTCAGCCTCGACATCGGCCTCCTGCAGGCCGGCGCCAGCATGAAGGGCGAGTTCGAGCAGCGCCTGCGCTCGATCATTGACGAGGTCCAGGCCAGCCCGAAGCCGATCATCCTGTTCATCGACGAGGTCCACACCCTGATCGGCGCCGGCGGTGCTGCCGGCACCGGCGACGCCGCGAACCTGCTCAAGCCGGCGCTAGCCCGCGGCACCCTGCGCACCATCGGCGCCACCACCTGGAGCGAGTACAAGAAGCACATCGAGAAGGACCCCGCCTTGACCCGCCGCTTCCAGGTCATCCAGGTCGGCGAACCCGGCGAGGACCAGGCCATCGGCATGGTGCGTGGCCTGGTATCCACGCTGGAGAAGCACCACCAGGTCCTGCTGCTGGACGAAGCCGTCGCCGCAGCCGTCAAGCTCTCGCATCGCTACATCCCCGCGCGCCAGCTGCCCGACAAGGCGGTCAGCCTGCTCGACACCGCCTGCGCGCGCGTGGCGATCAGCCAGCACACCCTGCCAGGCGATCTTGAGGACTGCCAGCGGCGCCTCGAAGGCCTGCGCACCGAGCTGGAGATCATCGAGCGCGAGGCCGGCCTCGGCATGGACGTCAACGAGCGTCGGGCGCGCTGTCTGGGCCTGATCGAAACCGATGAGGCGCTGCACGCCGAGCTGGAGGAACGCTGGCAGGCCGAACGCGGGATCGCCCAGCGCATCCTTGATGTGCGCGCCCGCATTCGCGCTCTGGATGCCGAAACCTCAGCCGCCACTGACGCCGCCGCATCCGGGGACGTAGGCCTGCGCGCGGAAGCTGCGCAGGCAGCTGACGATGCGACGCAGGCGACCGAAGCGCATCCAGCGAGGCCCGACCGCGCCACCCTGCTGGCCGAGCACGCCGCGCTCGAACTCGAACTGCGCACCCTGCAGGGCGAGAACCCGCTGGTCCTGCCCTCGGTCGACGCCAACGCGGTGGCGACCGTGGTCGCCGACTGGACCGGCATCCCCGTCGGCCGCATGGTGCGCGACGAGATCAGCGCCGTGCTCAAGCTCACTGACACGCTCGATCAGCGCGTGGTCGGCCAGAAGCACGCGCTCGAACGCATCGCGCGCCGCATCCAGACCGCGCGCGCTGGGCTCGACAACCCGAACAAGCCCATCGGCGTGTTCATGCTGGTCGGGCCGTCCGGCGTCGGCAAGACCGAGACTGCGCTGGCGCTCGCCGAGTCGCTCTACGGCGGCGAGCAGAACCTCATCACCATCAACATGAGCGAATTCCAGGAGGCCCACACCGTCTCCACGCTCAAGGGCGCACCTCCGGGCTATGTGGGCTATGGCGAAGGCGGCGTGCTCACCGAAGCCGTGCGCCGGCGGCCCTACTCAGTGGTGCTGCTCGACGAAGTCGAAAAAGCCCATCCCGACGTGCACGAGCTGTTCTTCCAGGTCTTCGACAAGGGCTGGATGGAGGACGGCGAAGGCCGCGCCATCGACTTCCGCAACACCATCCTGCTGCTGACATCGAACGTCGGCACCGACCTGATGATGAGCCTCACCCGCGACCCCGAGCTCACGCCCGAGCCCGAGGACCTCGCCACCGCTCTGCGCGAGCCCCTGCTGAAAGCCTTCCCGCCCGCCTTCCTCGGCCGCCTCGTGGTGATCCCCTACTACCCGCTGTCGAACGAGACGCTTGCGCGCATCGTTCGCCTGCAGTTCGAACGCATCAGGAAGCGCGTCGAGGCCCAGCACGGCGTGGAGTTCCACTACAGCGATGCCGCCGTCGACCTGGTGATTCGCCGCTGCACCGAGATCGAATCCGGCGGCCGCATGATCGACGCCATCCTGACCCACACCGTTCTTCCCGAGCTCAGCAAGAGCTTCCTGACCGCCATGGCCGAAGGCTATCGGCTGGCGCGCGTGGAGGTGGACGCAGCAAGCGAGGACTTCCGCTACCGCAGCACCCGGCGCGACGCATCGGATACCGCGGCCACGCAGGCGAGCGAATCCACCCAGGCTGCCACCGAGGAGGCGCTCTGATGCCACGCGCGCAGGTGCCCGGGCCGGTGGGGCTCGACTTCAGGTGGCATGCGTTCGATCGCGGTACCTGGGCGCTTGCCCCGCATGCTGCACCGGGGCCGGTGGGTCTAGGCCCGACGGGTCCCGCATCCGCGCCCCCTCAACCGAGTGCTTCGACAGCCGTATCGAGCGCGCCTGAAATTCCGGCAATCGACATTGACGCTGCAGTCGCAAAAATCGAAGAGATCGCGCTGACGGACTACAGCGGCAAGTGCGCCACGCATGTACGTATCGCGCTTGAAGCTGGTGGCGCCAACATGGCGACGCGACCTGCTTTGGCAAAAAACTACGGACCCAAACTCCTCGAGATCGGTTTCACCGAAGTTGCAATCAGTGGGTATACGCCGCAGAAAGGCGACGTAGCAGTCTTCGACAGCTACGCAACGCAATCCCCGCAGGCGGGGCATATCCAGATGTACAGCGGCACGCAGTGGATTTCTGACACGCGCCAGCCACGATTCCTCGCCCACCGTGTTCACTACGTCGGGGTCGCATATGCCATCTACCGGCCATAAGCTTCTAACCGCACTACTCGCGTGTGCACTGGCACTGGGCCAGATCGCACTTGCGGCAAGCCCAAGCCCGCCTGATCGCGTCTCCGATCCGATCTTCGGTATGCCACTGAACTGGAGCCAGCTGCCGCGGTTTGAAACACCGATTCTTGGAGAGTCCGAGCGCCGCGACCGTCGTGAACTGGCGCGCGTCGACGCTGGGCACAATCAACTGGTCCTGCTGCTGAGTCTGATACCGATCCATGCAGACGTTGACGGTGAAAATGCGCCACTCGGATACGAAGTGGACTCCGGCCAGCTGATCAAGCAATTCGGCAACTTCGCCTCGCCGCTCGGTGCGTCATCCGGTGACCTTACTGGCGATTACCCAGAGCTGCGCCCAGAGCTTCTGGACGAATTGCTCGCCCGACACGTGGACACCGTGCTCGCCCAGTATCCAGACCGGGCCTCCATCAGCCACGCACTTGCTACAAGCGTGCTTTGCGGTCGATTTGGCAGCAGCGCCTTGAAGGCGCTGGAGACTCGCGCCGTGGAGGTCCCGCACTGCATCTCGTCAGAGCGTTGAGCGATCGAACACGTACTGAGAACAGGTCAAATGAACCGCCTATTCAATCTCAGCTCGCCCTTCGGCGACGCCCTGCGCTTCGAGCGCCTGACCGGCCGCGAGGCCGTCTCCG